>Ga0306920_100010790_pt1 | contig 12277 bp, 6 predicted proteins | sample flu12Cox44000170_FD_204666 | JGI IMG/M metagenome (GOLD analysis project Ga0306920, IMG submission 204666) | Lab enrichment of tropical soil microbial communities from Luquillo Experimental Forest, Puerto Rico - flux4day.12C.oxic.44.000.170 (v2)... | ecosystem: Environmental > Terrestrial >...
TTCCTAAGTGCGTCAGCGGTGTTTTGATTTTGCGCAGTGATCGCGAGCCTGAGTTACGCAGCCACCAAGGCTGATGCCGCTCTGACACCTCTTATCACGCTGACCGAGCAGACACCGGCAAAACGGTTGCAATAGCCGTTGGCAGAAGGTGATCGTGCGGTTGGCATCCAATCCGACGACTGGATATCAGTGGAGCGTGCCGGGCAATACGGCGCCGCTGAAGTTCGTTCAGTCGGAGCGCGCAGCCGACCCGCAGGCAGCCGGTCGAATGGGCGCCGGGGGAACCGAAACCTTGCGATGCAATGCCAAGTCGTCGGGAAAAGTCGAACTCACGCTGGGATACCAGCGCCAGTGGGAAAAGAACACTCCACCAGCGAAAACGTTCTTAGTGGTAATTGTTGTTCGGGAGTTCGGCACTTCAGCGGCGTTAGCGCTGCTCCTTTCAACTTGAGCCGGGCTTCAGCCCGGCGGCACTGGAGTCATTATCGGTATAGATCAACGCGCTGAGTTTCGGTCCCAGCGGTCGCAGTCGCGTTACCAGCTCGACGGCAAAGATTCCGCAAGCTCCGTCGTGAGCGCCCACTCCACAGCACGCTGCTGGTCGCGCGTGAGTTTCGTTCCGCCCGAAGTGAGGTAGAAAACGTCGTGCGCCATGGCGCCCTCAGTGTCAATGAGCGCTACCTCGATACTGAGATTTTCGGCGGCGAGCGTCGCGCTGATGGTGTGCAGTAAGCCGGGACGATCCTGGGTGATCACCTCAAGCAGAGTGCTTGTGGGCGAGCAGTCGCGGTCAAAGCGGAGACGCGTTTCTACTTTCAGCTTTGGAGGTTTGGTGTCGGCGCGCAGGCGCGGCTCGAGCAGGCGGTCCAGCTGCGCTTCGCCAGCAAGGATGTCGATAATGGAACGCTTGAATCGCTCACGCTCGGGAGGGTTGAGTTCGAGCGTGCGAAAACGGTCTTTAAAGTAAAAGCTGTCGACGATCACGCCTGCCTGATTGGAGAATGCGCTCGCTTTAGCGATGTCCATTCCCCATCCGTACAGGATGCCGGTGAGCGTCGAGAATAATCCCGGCCGATCTTTCGTCACCATGGTGAGCTCATGCTGGTCACGCGTGCGGCGCAGCGCGATCTGCACTGGTTCATTACGCAACCGCAACGCCATGTCGAAGTGGCCGATCACCTGCTCCGGCGAGTGCGACCGCAGATAGCGCTGCGGCAATCCCTCGAGGAATTTCAAAAGCTGATCGCGGCCCTTGGGCAACAGGGCCGCTATACGCTCCACTTGCTCAGTGGCTGCTTTCGCGTGGAAGCGGTCCTCGTCTACGCTGCGCGCGAAGTAGTTGTCAGTCGCAATGTAGAGCTGCCACAGATTCTCGGCTTTCCACGGTGTCAGCGCCTCGGGGTTCACGGACTTCACGTCGGCAAGCGTCATGAGCGTGAGCATCTTCAGGCGCTCAGGCGTCTCCATCTTCCCCGCCAATTCGCGCACCGTCTCGGGATCGTAGATGTCCCGTCGCCGCAGGGTGGAAGACATCTCCAGATGCGTGGCGATCAGAAAGCCCACCGTGTCCGCGTCCTCTTTGTTTAGGCCCAGCCGCTCGACGGCCGCCAGCGCAAGTTGCAGGCTCCCATGAACATGATCGCTGCCGGCGAGACTCTTGCCGATGTCGTGAAATAGCAGTGCGAGAAAAAGCAACTCCGGCCGCTCAAGTCCAGCAAAGAGATCAGCGAAAGGCTGCAGCCATTCAAGATCGTTCTCGCGCAGGCGATGCAGCGAATCAATCGCAATGAAGGTATGTTCGTCGACGGTGTAGCGATGGTACAAATCGCGCAATACCAGCGAATCGATGGCATCAAACTCCGGAATTGCCATTGCCAGCAGGCGCAAGGCATGCATCGAGCGCAGCGCATCGGCTGCGTGCGGCTGGATGAACAGTTCGCGCAGGTGCGTCCACAGCCGGCCGTCTTGCGGCATGGTGTCGTGGAGAGCACGGCGAGCATTGTTGAGCCGGCGCTCGGTTTCCATGGCCAGTTTCATTCCCTGGCGCGCCACAAAGACAAACAGGCGAAGCACCACCTCTGGATCTCGCGCTCCCGCCGACTGCTGAATGTAGACGCGGCGATCGACCACGGAGAATTCGTCACTCACGCTGCGCGAACGCCAACGGCGAAACGAACGGACAAGATTCGAACGGCTCGAAGCCGTTTGCTCCAGCACCTGAGTCACGTTGCGATAGACCGCTTTGGTGTGGCGGAAATACAGTCTCATCCACTCCGCCGAGGAAAGCGGACCTTCCGGGCTGCCGATTCCGCGAAGCGCAAGGTCCTCCTGTGCCTCCCACGACACGACGTTTTCGTCCCGATTACTCCGATAGTGCAGGTAGCAGCGTGCCGAAGAGAGAAACTCAATCGCCTCCAACAAATCATCCTCGTCGGAATTCTGCTGCAGTTCGAAGGAAGCCGGCCACGAGCGGTTCGTCGCTAATGCCGAAATCAACGCAATCCAGCGGGTGACATGGAAGTCACGCAAACCGCCGGGTCCGTCTTTCAGGTTCGGCTCAAGGTGAAAAATCGTATTTCCGAAGCGCCGGTGGCGCCTGGCTGTTACCTCCATCAGCCGCTGGGTAAGCACTAAGGACTCGCTTGCGACCAGTTGGGGATTAACCTTGTCGTGCAAACGCGCGCACAGCTTCTCGTCGCCAAACAAGAATCGGCAGTCGAGCAGGGAAATCGTAAACTCGACATTTTCCTGATCGAAGTGCCCGCAATCCTCGATCGTGCGGGTCGCGGGACTAACGCGGAGTCCGGCGTCCCACAGCTCCTGACAGACAGTGCGCACAGCATCCTTGGCGCTAAGTCGAAGCGCATCCGTCTCGGACAGGAACAACAGATCGATGTCAGAATGAGGATACAGTGCTCGCCGGCCGAATCCGCCCAAGGCAACCAGGGCAAATCCGGGAGTCGAACTGAGTGCCGGCTGGTGTTCCCACGGGGAAGCAATCAGCCGCTCGACGACTAGCGTGCGCTCCTCTGTGCAGGAGTGGCCCGATCCACCGGCCTCGAAGTCGCGCCGAACGCGCTCCGATTCCTCCCGGTAGAAGCTGCGCAAGGCGGAGTCAGAGGTCGGTGTAGACATGGGTAATTTGAAGTTTCAGCGGCACGCAAACACGCCGCGGGGCCTTACCACCGCCGTAGCCTGACGCTATGGCCGATGTCTGGTTGTCCAGTCCGTGAAGAACCCCCGGGTTACGGGAAACATGATCGATCGAGAGTGGTGAGCGCTCCGGACTCGGTAATCATATTCACCACATCCACAGAATCAAAAAACCAACGCGCCGGCTGCGTTGGCGTAGTGTTTCTGGTGGTGAAATTAGGAATACAGGCTTTTGCGCAGGATGTGAAATTCAAACTATTTATGCCACGTATTCGTTCCCGTTATTTGCGGTGACGATTCGTAACAATCGCGTGTCGCCGTTCGAACACAATCTGTTAGCGGGCGGCGACGCTCGCGGTGCGACCTAGCTTTGCCAATCGCTCGCAGCCGTCGGCCAGATCGGCATCCGTCTTGGCAAAACAGAATCGCAGCAGGTGGTCGCCGCGCCCGCCCTGGAAGAAGGCTTCGCCCGGAACGCTGGCGACGCCAGTGAGTTGCAACAGATTCATCGCCTTCTCAATGCTGTGCGCTCCGGGAACAACAGAAGCGTCGGCGAGCACATAGTAAGCCCCAGCGGGAACACTGGGCTCGAGTCCTGCCGCTGCTAGCGCGTCGCAGATCATCTCGCGCTTGTGCTGATACTGGTGAATCAGGTCCGCATAAAACGAATCGGGAAGCTCGTCAAGCCCGACGGCAGCTCCGTGCTGAAACGCCGACGGCGCGCAGACGTAAGTCAGATCGTGGAAATAGCTGATCGCCGGAACCCAGCGCGCAGACGCTTGCAGAAATCCGACGCGCCACCCCGTAATGCTGAACACCTTCGAGAAACCTGAGATCGTTATCGTGCGGTCGCCGACGCCAGGAAGCGAGCCCGGGCTGATGTGCTTTGCCCCGTCATAGACGAAATGCTCGTAAATCTCGTCGGTGAAGATGAATAGGTCGTAATGCCGAGCCACAGCGGCGATCTGCTCGAGTTCCGCGCGCAAGAAGAGTTTCCCCGACGGATTAGCCGGCGTGTTCACCACGATCCCGCGGGTCTTCGAGGTGATCGCATCACTGAGCCGCTCCACCGCCAGCTTGTAGTCCGGCGGATCAAGCGACACCAACACAGGCTTCAGATAATGGCCAACCAGCGTTGCGTAGTGATATCCGTAATACGGCTCGAACAGAACCACCTCGTCGCCGGGATTCAGCACTGCCCGGCACGCCGAGTCGAATCCGCCGGTCACGCCCGAGGTCACGACAATCTCGGTTTCCGGGTCGGCCGTGATTCCGTTTTGGCGTGCGAGCTTTCTAGCAATTGCCTCGCGCAGGGAAGCAATGCCATCGGCCCGGGTGTACTGGTTACAGCCCGCCTCGATGGCGGCTTCCGCAGCTTGCCTGACGACCGCTGGAACCTCCGTGTCGCATACCCCTTGCGCAAGGTTCACCCCGCCCACCTTCTCGCATTCCACCGACATGGTGCGAATCGTGGACTGTACAATCCGGCTGCCGATGTCACTTAGAGCTAACAAGCAGGCTCCTCCCCGGGGGCTGGTCTCAACAGTGTGCCACAGGAGGCATGCCGTTCGGGTGGCAGATTAAGCCTTTAGACGGAAAGTCGTGGGCCAGGCCGGGTCAGGAGCGTACCATTCGGAATAGGACGAACCGAGGTGGGGCAGCATCGGAGAAGTGCCATATCGGAAAGCGTTTTATCAGGGTTTTCCCGATTGTTCGGATGTCACAAACCCGTGTGACTTTGGTCGTTGCAAGTCCGTGGGAAGGGGTTAGAATAGAGTTGGAATTGAAAATGATTTTCAACTTCATATTCGGTCGAAAGCAGCACCGCAATACTACTGCCAGGGCATTGGCCGACCTCCAGGTCGGCGAGCACGCCATCGTTCGCGAGTTGGAACTCGACCAGCCTGTCGCTGAGCATCTCATGAATCTGGGATTTGTTCCGGGGCTGGAGGTCAGTGTGGAACGCAGCGGTCCGGGCGGCGATCCCCGGGTCTATCGGGTCGAAGGGACAGAGGTCGCGATGCGCCGCGAGCTTTCACGCCACATCCAAGTGTCCCTGGTCGGCGCACCAGCTTTCGGTGATTAAGGCAACGGAGGCGCGGCCATGACGTGCCATCCCGTGGCGCGGCCGGAAGACGAAACGATCGCGACTACTTATCGAGCTGTCGCGGTTGTCGGGCCTCCCAATTCTGGCAAGACTACCCTTTACAACCGTTTGACAGGACTGCGCCAGAAGGTCGGTAATTTTCCCGGCGTAACCGTCGAGCACCATATCGGATACGTTCGCGACCAGATGGTCGAAGAGATTGCGCTCATTGACCTGCCCGGAATCTACAGCCTTACACCGAAGTCAGAAGACGAGCGTGTTGCTGTTGAGGTCTTGCAGGGCAAGATGCCCGGCATGCCCCGGCCGGATGCCGTCATCGTCGTACTGAATTCCAACAACCTGAACAGCCACCTCGTACTGGCGGCGCGCGTTATTGCGTTGGGGCTGCCGACGCTCGTGCTGCTGAATATGGCCGACGAGCTTCACAAGCAGAACGGTGCGGTGGATGTGCTTCGACTGGCTCGTGAGTTGGGAACTCCGGTAGCCCTGGTAAGCGCCGCAACGGGGTTCGGACTGGAAGCCGTCACAAACTTTCTGGCATCCTCATCCCCGGTGCCCGAGCCGCTTGAATTGCCGGTAATCGGCAACACGCGCAGTGTGCGCGAGTGGGCAGTGCGCGTCGGCGAAAATGCAAACTACCGCCAGCCCGCTACACCGGTTTGGACGAAGCGTCTGGACAACATCTTCCTACACCGTACCTGGGGCCCGATAATTTTTTTGGCAGTTGTAATCGCGGTGTTCCAGATGATCTTCGTTGCGGGCAAGCCATTACAGGACCTTATCCAGGGCCTTCTCGACTCGACTGGCGCCTGGATCGGCCAGGCAATGCCCGACGGCCTGCTGCGCTCCATGCTGATCAACGGCGTGTGGAAGGGTGTCGGCTCGGTCGTCGTCTTCCTCCCCCAGATTCTGCTGCTGTTCCTGGTAATCGGAATTCTGGAAGACTCGGGCTATCTGGCGCGAGCCGCGGTCATCGCCGATCGCACCATGTCGCGCGTCGGACTGAACGGCAAGAGCTTCATTCCGCTCCTCTCGGCTTATGCCTGCGCGGTGCCCGCAATCATGGCTACGCGCACGATCGAGAGCAAGCGCGATCGCATCGCCACCATCCTGATTGCGCCGTTCATGACCTGTTCTGCGCGGCTGCCCGTGTACACCATGGTGATTGCGGCGTTCCTGCCCAGCCGTTCGCTGCTTGGACCGTTTCTAAACACGCGCGCCGCGGCGATGCTCGGTCTGTACGTGCTGGGATTCCTGATGGCTGTATTGACGGCACGATTACTGAAGTCCACCGTTCTTCGCAGCAAAGACACACCGTTCATCCTCGAAATGCCACCCTATCGCTGGCCGAGGTTGGCGTCGCTTTCGCTTCGGCTGGTCGATCGCGGCAAGGCGTTTCTCTACCGCGCCGGCACCGTGATCATGGTCGTGTCGCTGTTGCTGTGGGCAGCGACGAATTTCCCGATGCACAACGGCCAGCCGCCCGCGATTCAAGACAGCGTGGTGGCATCTGTAGGACACGCAATCGAGCCGGTCATTCGCCCCCTCGGCTTCGACTGGAAAATCGGCGTAGGTCTGGTAACCTCGCTGGCTGCGCGCGAAGTGATCATCGCGACGCTGGGTACCATCAACGGCATCGATGTCTCCGTTCACGAGTTCGATCTGCAGACGGCCTTGCGCCACGAATTGTCACTGCCCGGCGCGGTGGCGCTGTTGGTGTTCTTCGCCTTCGCCATGCAGTGCATGTCTACCCTGGCGGTGGTGCGCCGCGAGACCAACGGTTGGAAATGGCCCGCTGCGCAATTCGCTTACATGACAGTTGTGGCCTACGTCTGCGCCTTCGCGGCCTATCGTGTTACCGAGCACTTCATTCGCTGACTCTGTTGGGCGTTAGCGCCTGCGTTATGCCCGGTGGGAGTGAGATCGAGCGAATGGCGGTTTGAATCTGGCCACGCTCCCAATATCGCTGTCAGATTATCTGCGAACCAGTTTCCACCCGGCTACGGCTTTGTGGATGGAAAGGTCGTGGAGCGCAACTCGGGAGAATTCGATCACGCCGCAGTCGAGGCTTTTGTAACAAGCTGGTTCTTTCAGCATCGCCGGGAGTGGGACCTTTTGCCCGAGACTCGCCTTCGGGTTTCTGAGGGGCGAGTCCGAATCGCCGATGTGTGCCTCGTTGCAAGAAACCAACCAGTAGAGCAGGTGCTCACCCAGCCTCCACTGGTTGTAACTGAGATCTTTCAGTGCATCTCCCGATATAACGAACACTTGGGTGATTACCCTCAGCTGAAAATAGCAAATATTTGGGTCATCGACCCATCAACGCGGGTTGGCTACGATTCGAGCATTCTTGCCTGGATTCCGGTTGAAGATTTCCCCCATCGCCGGCACCTCCATCATTTTGCCGTTGAGCGAGCTGTGGCGCGAACTCGATGCCAGTCGCTAATCACAAATCGCTCTGACGAGCCCCGGCAACACCTCTCCCGCCTTCCCCAACAACACTTCGTCAAAGAACGCGCTGTTCGAAGGCTCCTCTGGTCCTACGTAGATCGTCTTCGCGCCATTTCGGCGAGCCATTTTTACGAAGCTTGCGGCTGGCTCGACCACGCCCGACGTGCCCACGGTCAACAATACGGTTGCTCCTGCTAGCTGATGGAGAATGAGGTCCATCTCGAAGGGAACCTCACCAAACCAACAGATGTGAGGACGAATCAATGCTCCGCACCCGTTACAAAAAGGAATTTCTTCTCGGGTCTGATACGAATTCGAGTCGTCAAACGGTCGCGAACTGCATCGTCGGCTTGAACAGCGCGACTGCATGACGCGTCCGTGCATATGGACGACGCGTAGCGATCCGCCTTGCTCATGAAGCGCATCGACATTCTGGGTGCAAAGGAAGAAGCGATCGCCCAAGCCGCGTTCAAGTTCCGCCAGAGCAAAGTGCGCAGGATTAGGCCGCACTGTCTGGTGCCGCAGCCGACGCTCTGAGTAGAACTGCCACACCAGCGCCGGGTCGGCCGCGAATGCCTCCGGCGTCGCGACGTCTTCCACCCGATAGCCGCGCCACAGTCCGTTGGCTCCGCGAAACGTAGGTAACCCGCTTTCGGCGCTGACACCAGCGCCGGTGAGAACGAACAGATGGTCGTGCGGGGAGAGTTTCACGCGATCAGTTCAATGCGGCACTCGAACTCCCGGCGCCCTTCAGATACTTATCGAACCAGTCCACCGTTCGCCGGATGGAGTCGATTTGATTTTCGCGTTTTGCGAATCCGTGTCCTTCCGCCGGATAGAAATGCACGTCGATCGTGCGGCCTTCCTTTTTGAGGATGTCATACACCTGCTCCGCCTCTTCTCTGGGTACGCGGATGTCATTCTCGCCCTGCAAAATGAGCAGCGTCGCTCTTTCGTTGCGGATGTACTTGATCGGCGAAGTCGCCTCGTACACTGCTTTGTCTTTGACAGGATCACCCAGCAGCGACTTCTCGTATTCCTGTAGCGACGGGTCCTCGTGCTGCAACATGGTGTACCAGTCGATGATGCCGTACATCTCGACTGCAGCCGCCCAGACATCGGGAGTCTTGCCGATGGCCATCAGCGTCATGAATCCACCGTACGAGCCGCCTGTGATTCCGATTCTCTTGGCCTCGACATAACCTGTGTCGAGCAGAAACTGAGTCGCATAGACCTCGTCCTCGAGGTCGCCTCCACCCAGGTCCTGGTGGTTGGCTGTCTGAAACTCCATCCCATAGCCTGTCGAACCCCTTACGTTCGGCGCGATACAGATATACCCGCGCGACGACAGCGCGGCGGCCAGCGCGTAGAAATAATCGACTGCCTGGCCCGTTGGACCGCCGTGGGGCAAGACGATTGCAGGATTCGATCCAGCGCGTTTGAGATTAAACGGCATCCAGACGAACGCGCTGATGATCTTTCCATCGAAGCTCTTGTAATGCACCAGTTGTGCCGCCGGCAAGTCCTCAGGATTCAGGCTCGCAACCGCCGAATAGGTCAATTGGCGCGGCTTGTTCGACGCGATGTCGTAGACCCAGAAATCAGAAGGCCGCCGCGAACTCTGGTAAGACAGCAGCAGGGAAGTCCCTTTCGGCGAAAATGAATTGGGAGTCCCCGCCGGCGAAGTGAGCCCGGGCGGCATGGGCACGCTTGTCGCTTTATGGGACGAAAGATCGTAGAGGTAGGTGGTCTCGAGCCCGTCTGCATTGATCACGTAACCGGCGAGTTTGCCATCGGGAGAAACCTCTCCCGCTCTGGCTTCCCACTGGACGTCAGTGAGCCACTTTAATTTCTTGCTCGCGACATCGACGATCGCGACGTTTGAATAGCCGCCCTTCTCATTCGACGAGACCAGCACAGACTTTCCATCGGGCGAGACCGCTCGACCGAAGTACAATACATCCCCGCTGTGCGGCGTTAATTCCTCGGTCGTGCCAGATGCGACATCGATCAGGAACACGCTGGAGTCGGTGGCTCCAGAGTTAGCCCGATTCGCCAGCACCGACCGTCCGTCGGAACTCCAGGCCGCAATCTGCCACGTGTGGTCTTTGCTCTTCTCGTTGGTCAGATTTCTGACCGCGCGCGAGCTCCGGTCGAGGACTGCAATGTCGTTCGCCGGCGACGACTTCAGCTTGTAGTTCAGCGCCAGCATCTTCCCGTCTGGGGAAAACAGCGGGCTGGTCTCGGATACATCCGGACTATTGGTAAGGTTTACGGGCGATCCGCCACTGCTCGGAACTGCGAACAAGTCGTAATACTCTCCACCGCCGAAGTCCTGCTGGTAAACGATCCAGTTTCCATCAGGCGACCAGACCGAGCCACTTTGACGGTCGTCGGAGACCGTGAGCTGCAACGGCCAACCAGCCTCAGAATTCACCACCCACAAATTCGCGCGCCCGGTCAGATTTGTGGTGAACGCAATCTTGTTTCCGTCGGGCGACCAAGCCGGAGAACTCACCCGCCGGCTGTAGAAGAAATCTTCAATCGGCACCGCCCGCGCCGACGAACTCGACGGCGAACTCAGCGACCTGGGATCGGTCGGCTGCCGATCATTGGGCGAGCCAGCCGCCGTCAGAAGACACGTGAAACAGCAAATGAGAAGCGGTATTCCAACCAGCAATCTCAGCCCAACGCGACGAGCGCGGAAATCTACCATAAGTCCCCCAAACGATTGAAAAATAACCAACAAGGATGCTCGTGCCATCGACTCAACGCACCCGCTAGATTACCGGAACCCCAAGCCTTTCGATATACTAGGTGGTTTGACTGCCACCCGAACGCGATACCGGGAAACGCGTGGAAGCACCCGTCCGACCGGTAGGGAATCTAACGAGTTAGAGTCATTCAACCGGCCGGGGCTCCGCCGCGGCCACGGAGTTTGTCATTCTTGTCTACTGCTCTGATGAATGTTGACAGCGAGAAGCTGGAACGGGTCATGGACCAGTTCCGCCGCTGGGGATACCTGCAAGCTGACCTTGATCCAACCGGGCACTTCACTCCGCTCGCCCATCCCGACCTGGAAATTTCGGGCGAAGAAGCCGACGCCGCCCGCCGCATCTACTGCGGCACCATCGGCGCCGAGTTCATGCATATCCCCGATCCTGAGCGCCGTCGCTGGGTACAAGAGCGCATGGAGTCGGAAGAATCCTCCCCGATCAATCACGCTCGCGTACTCGACCAGCTCGTGCGTGCCGACATCTTCGAGCAGACCATCCACTCGCGCTACATCGGAACCAAGCGTTACTCCCTCGAAGGCAACACCGCGTTGATTCCGCTGCTCGACGAAATTCTGGACGCCGCTTCCGACAACGGAGCTGAGCAAGCCGTACTCGCTATGAGTCACCGCGGCCGTCTCAGCGTGATCATCAATGTCGTGAACCGACCTGCCGCAGAAGTCTTCGCCGGATTCGAAGACGTCGATCCGCGTAGCGTACTCGGCGGCGGCGACGTGAAGTATCACATCGGCGCAACCGGCATCTTCACCGGCGCAAGTGGCGGAAAGGTGCGTATTCACCTGGTGTCGAATCCCAGCCACCTCGAAGCCGTCAACCCCGTGGCCCAGGGACGCACCCGCGCCAAGCAGACGCGCATCGGACGCGACGGCAAGTATAAGGTTCTGCCGCTCATCATGCATGGCGACGCCGCATTCGCGGGGCAGGGAATCACGGCCGAGACCCTCAACCTCGCGGACCTTCGTGGCTATAGCGTCGGCGGAACCGTTCACGTGATCGTCAACAACCTCATCGGGTTCACCACCAATCCGAGCGACGCCTATTCCAGCCGCTTCTCCTCCGACTTGGCGAAGCGTCTACCCATTCCCGTCTTCCACGTCAACGGCGAAGATCCGGACGCCGTGGTGCGCGTGGGCCGCATGGCGCTCGAGTATCGGTATGAGTTTGGAACCGACGTTGTAGTCGATCTCATCGGCTTCCGCCGCCATGGCCACTCAGAAGTCGACGATCCGACCATCACCCAGCCAATCCTCTATCGCAAGATCAAGGACCGTCCGCTGCTCTATCTCTCCTATGCGGAGCGCGTGGGAATCGATCCCCATCCTTTCGTGGAGAAGTTCCAGTCCGAACTCGATGCCGCGCAAAAAGCGGGCAAGGGCATGGCGAAGAAGCCCGTCATGCGCCAGTTACCCAGCTACTGGGCGCCGTTTCATGGTGGGCCTTACAATCCTGCTGACGAAGTCGACACCGGTCTCCCCGCTGCCGAGCTGCAGCGCATCACCGACGCGTTGACGAAATATCCGGAAGACTTCCACATCCATCCCAAGGTCGAGAAGCTGCTCGAGCAGCGGCGCGAGATGGGTTACGGCAAGCGCCCGCTCGACTACGGTATGGCCGAGGCGATGGCCTTCGGATCGCTGGCTCTCGAAGGCATTCCGATCCGTTTGAGTGGGCAGGACAGCCGCCGCGGAACCTTCAACCAGCGGCACTCGGTGTTGATCGACATCATCGACGAGAAGGAATATGTACCACTTTGTCATCTCGGCCCCGGTCA
>Ga0306920_100010793_pt1 | contig 12277 bp, 11 predicted proteins | sample flu12Cox44000170_FD_204666 | JGI IMG/M metagenome (GOLD analysis project Ga0306920, IMG submission 204666) | Lab enrichment of tropical soil microbial communities from Luquillo Experimental Forest, Puerto Rico - flux4day.12C.oxic.44.000.170 (v2)... | ecosystem: Environmental > Terrestrial >...
CGGAGAAAGCCAATCCCACCAAGACAAACCACTCGTAGTCCAGGAACAAGCGGATCCAATACCAGTTCAACTTGAAATTTGCGAATGAACCCAAAACGGGCACCTGTGTCAGGAACGGCGGAACCAAAGGCAAGAAATCAAACTCGGCTTTGCCGTGTCCAGCCGCGTCGATACCTGTCTTTGTCCAGGGAAGAAAGGTCCTGAACAGGTCAGCCAATCCTTGCCAGTGCCGAAAATTTCCGGAGTAGAAAAAAATGATCAGAGCCACGCCCAGTAATGCCGCGCCAATGATGTGTTTCATCGGCAACCTGCCTTTGCTGTGACCCAGTTCGGTGCTTGAGGGAAAGACCCTGTTCAAAATAGCGAGCCCGATACCGGCACAGATCAGGGCGAAAAGATGAATGATATATGTTTCTTTGGTCAGAATCATTCCAGTCACGCCCAGGATGCTTCCCCAGAAGTATTTAGGTTCTTTAGATGCCCAAATGCCCAACAGTCCCCACAGGGTGACGATCAGGAAAAAGATCAGCCATGTTTCATGGATGGAATAGCGATTGTAAAAAATGAATCCGGGCGAGATCGCCATTGCGAGCGATGCAAGATAGCAAATTGCCCGGCCGAAAAACGGCCGGAAAAGAAAAATCCAAAAGATGGTAAGGAGGCTCACAACCACAACCGGGAGACGCAACGCCCAAAGATTGCGGCCGAACGCCATGAGCGAGGTAAAAAGGACATAGAAATGCAGCGGCCCGTGATAATTGTTTGGATCGTACGAGTAATACCCGATCTTAGCCATCTGATCGCAGAACCAACCGTTAATACCTTCGTCGAAATGCGGAGGTTTGATGTCTAGAAAGGCCAATCGGGTAATTGCTGCAAGCAGCAAAATCAGCGTTGGAACCAAGAGTTGACGCTGAACCATTCTAAGGTGGATTGGACGATGCATGAGTGTATCATGATCAGGTGAGCGACAATCACGTATTGGGAATCGTGGCATGCGTTTTTGCCCGTCGACGATCCGATCGAAAGCGGCGTAGATCGGTATCTTGACGGGCAAGGAGGTTTCTACACGAATAAATTCGAAGATCAACCGCCGATCTCGTGAGGCGCGAAGAGGAACGCGAAGAAGCCCTTCAGACAAGATCCTGGTTCAGCGCCTGTTTTTTGCTTTTCCGGTGAAATGATGTAAGGCTGGTCATTGTGAGCCTGACGACGACAATCGATCCAAACACGACCATGGGCGAGCTTATTCACGCTTATCCTGGCGCTCAGCGTGCGCTCTTTCGCGCCTATCACATCGGCGGTTGCGCGAGTTGCGGCTTCGGTCCAAGTGAGACCTTGGCGGAAGTCTGCGCGCGCAACGGTAGCCTGCCGGTCGATGAGGTGATCGCTACAATATTAGCTGCACATGAAGCGGATGGGAAAATGCAGATTTCCCCTGTCGAGCTGGCCGATCGGATGAAGCAAGGAGAACGGTTACCCCTGATCGATGTTCGGAGCCGGGAGGAGTGGGATGCGGTTCACCTTGAAGGCGCTACGTTCTTTACTCAGGAACTGATGCAGGAGATCCTGTCGACCTGGCCCAAGGAGAGGGAATTCGTTTTCGTTTGCCATCACGGAATACGGAGCCTGGACGCCGCTGCTTTTTTTGTCGGGCATGGTTTTGAGCGCGTTCGATCCTTGACCGGCGGTATCGACGCCTGGAGCGTCGAGGTCGATCAAGCCTTACCTCGGTATCATTTGGAATAGGTGATGAATTCTTCGGACGATTTCGCAAAGAGAGTCGAGGCGGCGATCAAGAACCCCAAAAACCTGGGTGAACTCGTCGGGGCTGATGCAGTCGGGACGGTGGGGAACGAAGAGTGCGGCGACATGCTTCGCATGTGGGTGAAATTTAAGGAGGTTGAGGGTAAGCGAGTCATCGACAAAGCGACGTTTCAAACCTTCGGTTGCGAAACGGCGATTGCGGTGGCGAGTTTGGCAACCGAGCTGATTTCTGGCAAAACCGTCGAAGAGGCACTCACCATGAGCGGTGACGATCTTGCAGCTCCGCTCGGGCCGTTGCCTCCCCTTAAGATTCATTGCTCGCAGCTTGTCGAAGGTGCACTCAGGTCTGCTCTGGCACCCGATGAAAAAAGGGCTGAGAACGAAAAGCTTGCGCCGACCTTGCTTCAGCAGTTCCAATCGCCAAAACAAGAATCAAAGAGAATCATTTTAGGAAGTTCAAATGAACGACGATCTTGAAATCGCGCTGAAACGCGATTGTGAAGCAATTCAAATTCCGGCTGGCCTGAAAACAACGATACCGGCCGGCACCACGGTGATCATCACCCAGAGTCTTGGCGGGAGCTATACAATTGCCTGCGATTATGGACTGTTCAGGATTGCCGATGAGAACTCAGATGCCCTCGGCTTGGAACCTCGCAGCGCGCGGGAAAGGAACAGGAGCAGCGTGGGGAAGGTCGACGAAAAGGAAGTTTGGGAACAGCTCCGCACCGTGTACGACCCCGAGATCCCGGTGAATATTGTGGATTTGGGCTTAGTCTACGATTGCCAAGTTTTAACGGACCAGGAAGCCGGCACAAAGATTGAGGTCAAAATGACTCTCACAGCTCCGGGATGCGGCATGGGACCGGCGATCGCACAGGATGCGCGAGCGAAAATCTTAACCATTCCCGGGGTTGACGAAGCGGATGTCGAGTTGGTTTGGGACCCGCCCTGGAACCAGCACATGATCAGCGAAGCCGGAAAGATGAAGCTTGGTCTGATCTGAGGAGAAAGAAGAAAGAATACAGAAGTCAGGAGGCAGAAACACGGGAGCGATCCTCCTCACCCAAAAAAATCGGTGCTTGGCGCCCGCCCGTTTTTGAACGCAACGAATTGATTTTTGCGATCGGGCCACTATAGTGCGCGTTCACTCGAGGAAAGTCTATGTCACAGCATCGTAGTTTGAAGGGTGCCAGCACGATCGTCGCCAGGCGAAACGTCCTTAAGCGCTTTGAGCGTGTCGAATTGCTCAAAAAGCGCGGCTTATTTAAGCCGGGAGACAAGGTGATCGGGTTGCCCAAAACCAAACCGGACGCGTAGCGCGGATTTGGCATCGTGCGCTTGAATCGTTTTCTTGCGCTTGCGGGAATCTCTTCCCGACGAGGCGCGGAAGAATACATTCGTAACGGGCGCGTCACGATCAACGGCGAACTCATCACAGATTTGGCGAAGCGGGTTTCACCCTCCGACCAAGTGCGGGTGGATGGTCGTGCCGTACAGAGGAAGGAGTTTATCTATCTCCTGCTGAATAAGCCGGCAGATTTTATTACAACCCGCTCTGACGAAGGCTCCCGAAAAACGATCTACACTTTGTTGCCTGAGAATCTATCGGGTCTCGCCCACGTCGGGCGTCTTGATAAGGAGTCGGAAGGGTTGCTGCTTCTGACGAATGACGGTGATCTGGCCTTTCAAATCACCCATCCAAAGTTCAAGCTGGAGAAGGAATACCTCGTTACGCTTGATCGAGAGTTCCAAGTCGAAGACGCGCCCAAGACGAAAAAAGGTGTCTATTTGTCGGAAGGTCGCGCTCGATTTGACGCGATATTTAAGGTTGATCGTCAGAGGGTGCGTGTGATCCTGACGCAGGGGCTCAAACGGCAGATTCGCCGTGTTTTCGCAGCCCTTGGTTACAAAGTCAGACGCTTGCAGCGCATTCGAATAGGGCCGCTAACCGACCGGGGGCTTCGTCCGGGCGAGGTGCGATTTTTGAGCAAGAGAGAGATTGAATTGCTGACAAACCGGCGGGCGGGGGACGGAATTACAGGCTGAGTGGTGGGGAGGCACGGGCTTCGTTGCATGGCTACCTCGCCAACAGGAATGGACGTCATTGCTGGCCGATTCTCTCGCGGGCGCCCGCCCCATCGGCGCCGTCGAAACAGGTTTTCGCGTCGGCCAGGTTTAATCATTTCCCGCTCTTCGTCACCTCTAGCAGTTCCTTAATCGCATCCAATGCTATGGGATCTTCCAGAGTACTGAGGTCTCCTGTATCCCGACCCTCTGCGGCGGCGTGAATTGCCCGACGCAGAATCTTGCCCGACCTCGTCTTGGGCAACGCGCGAACAAAATAGATTGCAGTGGGGCGGCCGAACGATCCGATATTTTGCACCACTGTGGCTTCGATTTCTTGTTTGAGCACCTTCTCGGCATCATGCGACGAAAAATCTCCCGGCCGTTTGAGAACAACGAAACAATGCACCGATTGCCCTTTGAGTTCGTCACTTGCGCCAACAGTCGCCACTTCTGCAACCGCGGCGTGGGAGCTGATCGCTTCCTCAATTTCTCGAGTACCGAGGCGATGTCCACTGACATTGATTACATCGTCTGAACGCCCAAGAATGAAAAAGTACCCGTCCTCGTCCTGGGTCGCGTAATCGAAGGTCGAATAAAGTCGTTTACCCGGGAAACGGCCGCAATAATGGCGTTCGAATAATTCGTCACTCTTCCAAACAGTTGGCATGCAGCCGGGCGGCAGGGGTAACCCGATAGCGAGGACGCCCTTCTCACCGCGCCGGAGGAGATCGCCAGTCGCGGGATCGACGATCTTTGCGTCGTAGCCGAACAATGCAATGCCGGGAGACCCGGGCCGAATCTGCGGAGGTTCGACTCCAGGCAATAGAGCCAACACCGGCCAACCTGTTTCTGTCTGCCAATAATTGTCCAGAATTGGAATATTCAAAGCGCCACCGATCCATTGCCATGTCGGCTCGTCGAGCGGTTCACCCGCGAGGTAAAGCCGTTGCAGGCTGCTCGTGTCATATTTGCGGAGGTACTCTGGATCCTGGCGCTTCAAGACTCGAATGGCGGTTGGAGAGGTGAACATGATTGTCGCCCGGTACTTTTCCACTATCCGCCACCAGATTCCGCCGTCCGGTCGTATTGGAAGGCCCTCGTAGAGGACGGATTGCATCCCGTAGACCAAAGGACCGTAAACGCCATATGAATGTCCAACCGCCCAGCCGATATCTGCCGCTGTGAACATCGTTTGTCCCGGTTCTCCGGCAAACACGTATCGCATTGAAGCCGCCAGTGCGACGGCATATCCGCCCGTGTCCCGTTGAATACCCTTCGGTTTCGCGGTTGTCCCGGAAGTGTAAAGGAGATAGCTTGGGTCACCGCTTTCAAGCCAGATCGGCGGAACTTCGTCTGACAAATGTCCTTCACAAAGCTCAGCATAATCGAGGTCGCGCCCCGCAGACGTGAGTACCCCCGTTTCGATGTGCCGATTGCACACCAGAACGTGCTCGGGCTGAAATTTCGCCACTGAAATTGCCTCGTCGACCATTCGTTTGAGCGGGATCACTTTTCCGCCGCGAAGTCCGGCGTCGGACGTGATTACAAGTCTTGCTTCGGCATCGTCGATCCGGATCGCGAGACTAGCCGGAGCGAAGCCGGCGAACACAACCGAGTGCACCAGTCCAAGTCGGACGCATGCCAGCATGGCAAAAGCCGCCTGCGGAATCATCGGAAGATAAATTATGACCCGATCTCCTCGCTTCAGTCCTAACGATTGGAGGACACCAGAAAACCGGCATACTTCGTCGTAAAGCTCGCGGTACGTGAACGACTGCGCTGCATCGATTTCCGTCGAGATGTAATGCAGCGCCGGCTGGTCCGGCCATTAAACCCAGATTCCGAAATTGGAACCGCAGATTCCACCGATTTCACAGATTTTGAGGAGCCCCACTGAATCGAAGCCTCCTTCGCTACGCTTCGGCGTGCCCGATCGCTTTGCGACAAGCCGGTTCTCCGCCAGCAACTTTGGCCGCGACGTAGGCTTGGCGGAGTCGGGACGAGCACGACCACGAGGACGATTCCCAAAATTTCGGGATTTTAGGCGAAATCCGGAAATCGGCGGCGGAAGATGTCAATCAGATGATCCAGGCAAGCGGCCGCCGGGACGAATTCATACTGCTGACGACGGAACCACGTCGTTTGACGCTTAGCATATTGCCTGGTTTGCTCGCAGATTAAATCCCGGCAGCTGCTTTCACTGATCTCTCCTGCCAGGAACAGGCGAATCAGCGAAAACCCTATCGCCTTCGAGGCAGTCGAACCAATGTGCTCAACTGCCGCCACTTCTGCTACGACTCCGCAAGCAAACATCTGCTCGACTCGCCGGTTGATGCGTTCAATGAGTGAATCGCGAGGCCGTTCGAGAAACACCCTCGGGATGGCGGGATCCGGAGGTGAGCCCTTGGTGAAGCTGGAGAAGGGCTTGCCAGAGCTGATACATACCTCCAACGCTCGAATCACGCGCCGCCTGTTTTGCCGATCGATACGATCGAATGCAACAGGGTCTCTAATGGCCAATTGCTCCAGCAGGGTCGGTGTTGATTTTTGTTCAAGCTCGAACCTCAGAGAATGAATTGCGGAAGGTAAACTGGGTAAGGGTCGCTCAAGGGCTTGAACGTAAAATCCGGTTCCTCCTACGACCAGGGGAATGACGCCTCTTTGATTGAGCGTGAGAATGGTCCGCCGCGCCAAAGCGGCGTATCGATAAGCATCAAATGTGTCAGTCAGCGGTACAAAACTGACAAGATGGTGTTTTATGGATCGAAGTTGCGACGGCGTTGGTTTGCCGGTCAAAACATCCAATCCCAGGTAAATTTGGAAGGCGTCAGCGCCAACAATTTCGGTGCGAAGGCTTTGCGCGACTTCGATTGCCAGATCGGTCTTGCCGGCGCCGGTAGCGCCGGCAAGCACCATATATTTTGGATCCGGCATAAAACGAAAACCCGCGCTCTACGGCAGAGCGCGGGTTCGAAGTGACTCAGGTACTTCAAATCAAGCGGCGCGCTCCATATCCGGAGTTTTTGCACCGCTTACGACCAACTTACGACCCAGAAACTCCTTATCATGGAGCTCCTGTACAGCGCGGCGAGCTTCTTCAATAGTCGTCATTTGAACAAACGCGAAGCCTTTGGAGCGCTGCGTATACTTATGACAAACGACCTCGGCATTGCGAACCTGGCCGACTCCGTTGAAAAGCTCGAACAGATCGCTCTCCGTAGCGTCGAACGATAAATTTCCCACGTACAACTTAGGGGAAGTGACCTCTACAAGTTCGGGCTTCCGACTAACCTTTTCTTTCGCCATAGAGCTTTGAACCGGTTTTTCCGGCTCCTGTTGCGGAGCGGGACTTGAACCCTTGAAAAACGCGACTATTCGTTGCCAAAAGGTGAGTTTAGCCTTGGGAGGGGTCGGAGCTGCCGCTCGACTTGAATGTCTGCGGCGACCTCGCCTAGACCGTCGTCCTGAGTAATGCATTGATTGGGATTTCATTGGAACACAATTCTGAAGTTCATCAGGTGAAGGGCATGCACTACGCACACTGAGAAAGAACAGTTTGGGCGGAAGTTACCCCTTAAAACCCAAGGCCTTCACCGCAACTTCCGGGAGCGCTCGAGCACCTCGGAAGGTGAGCACCAAATTCGGCTATCCGATGAACAGACTACCAAGGTACCCTGCCCACATGGAAGAGCCTGAGACGATGCAATGAATCCCATCCAGATTCAGGGGCCCACAAACATCCTCAAGCCCGGGATCTCCCGTGTTACGATCCGATATATAATCGACCTAAACGGTTCCGGCAACCATTTTCCAAAAGCCCGGATCGGAGCCTAGTGCGGCGTCTCCCATATAATGGTGAAGTCGCCGCAGCCCAGAGGGTTGTGTTGGGTAGGCGAAGCGTCCTCGCTTTGCCGTCTTCCGAAGAAGCAAAGCGAGGACGCTTCGCCTACACCGCCTTCCCGGCGGCCCATTTTGAACGCAACGGCATTACCACTGTATGCGAGGTGTCGCGCTAAGCGGTTCGGCCGCAACAGTTTTTATATTTCTTGCCGCTGCCGCACGGGCAAGGATCATTTCGACCCACTTTCGGGCTTTCCCTGCGCACCCCGGGTATGACGAGCTGCAACTCCTCACCGTTCCCGTCAATCTCCTCGCTGGGTGCTGCGTCAAGAGTCTCCCGGCGAGGCATCGGTCCGGCGGGAGTGCGCGGAGCTTGGGGACTTTCCGGCCGCTGGGCGATATTAAAAGGGAGCGTCGACAGAAACTGTTCAAATGCCATCAGATTCGTTGTGCTCCGGAATAGGTTGGAAAGAACCTCATTTTTAATGCTGGTCATCAGCTGGCTGAACATATCGTAAGCTTCTGCCTTATATTCTACCAACGGATCCTTTTGACCATAGCTTCGGAGATAAATGCCCTCTCGCAATCCATCCATCGCGTAGAGATGCTCCTGCCAGAGGCGATCAATCGCATTCAAAATGATATAGCGCTCAAGACCGGCGACGGCTTCCGATTCCTCGTGACTGACCTTTTGCTGATAGGATTGCTTGATTCGGTCGACGAGATACTGAGCGTTTTCCGTGGCCGATCTGCTATCAAACTTTGCCGAAGCGCGAGTTAATCCCAACGGGAACGTTGTATTCACCCATTGCAACAGGCCTTCAAAATCGGGTTCACTCCCTTCGCTCGATTGCTGATATTCCTGAACCCTTAAGGGGACTACTTCGTCGACTATATCGAAGATCAACTTGCGTGGTTCGGTAGTTTCCAGCGTCTCGTTGCGCAAGGCATAAACAACCTCCCGCTGTTTGTTCATCACATCGTCGAAATCCAGAGTGCGCTTCCGGATCATGTAATTTCGCTGTTCGACTCGTTTTTGCGCTGTTTCGACGCTCTTATTCAGCCATGGATGTTCAAGTTCTTCGCCGTCCTTCAAGCCAAAACGCTCCATCATTGCGGTCATCTTTTCCGATGCGCCGAAATTCCGCATCAAGTCATCTTCAAAGCTTACGTAAAAACGCGATGAACCCGGGTCACCTTGTCGGGCGCACCGGCCGCGGAGCTGGCGATCCACTCGGCGGGATTCATGGCGTTCGGTACCAAGCACATGGAGGCCCCCCAATTCAGGGACGCCGTCACCTAATTTAATGTCGGTGCCTCGCCCTGCCATATTAGTCGAGATTGTCACTGTGCCTTTTTGGCCGGCGCGCGCAACGATTTCGGCTTCTTGACGATGGTATTTTGCGTTCAGAACGTTGTGGGGGATTTTTTCCCTCTTTAACATCCGACTCAGCAATTCTGAGGCCTCGACGCTTGCGGTCCCGACGAGCACAGGCTGGCCATTTGCGTAGCAGGTCTTTATCTCGTCAAGAGCGGCGTTGTACTTCTCACGGCGCGTCTTGTAAATGCGGTCGTTGTGGTCCGTTCGGATTACCGGGCGATTTGTCGGAATGACAACGACATCGAGCTTGTAGATGTCATGAAACTCGTTCGCTTCGGTTTCAGCGGTCCCGGTCATCCCCGCGAGCTTGTGGTAAAGTCGAAAATAGTTTTGAATCGTGATTGTGGCGAGCGTTTGCGTCTCACGATCAATCTGAACACCTTCCTTGGCCTCGACGGCTTGATGCAACCCGTCACTCCATCGGCGGCCGGGCATTTTTCGTCCGGTATGTTCGTCAACAATGATGACCTTATTTTCCTCCACGACATAATCGACATCTTTTTCGAAGAGGCAGTAGCCGCGCAGAAGCTGAGCAATATTGTGAATCCGCTCCGCCTGACTATCACAGTATTGCTGCCGTTTCCGCTTCCTCTCATCCTTCTTCGCCTGGTCCAAATCCGGATCGAGGTCGATTTCGGTGAACTCCGTTATTAGATCGGGAAGAACAAAAGCATTCGGATCATCGGGATTGAGGAAAGAACGGCCCAATTCGGAAAGATCCGAATCCTGATGCCGCTCGTCGATGGTGAAAAAGAGTTCTTCCTTCAGGGCGACAAGTTCTTCTTTCCTGGAGTCCTGATAAAAAGACAGCTCGGATTTATCCATCGCCTTTCGATTCTCAGGATCTTCCATCAACCTTAAAAGTCCCTTGTTGCGCGGTTGCCCGAGTTTAACCTTGAACAGAAGCCGTCCTGCATCTTCAAGCTGGCCTTTTTCGAGTAGTTCTTTGGCTTCGGAAATCAGTCGATTGCACAGCATGGTTTGCTTTCGCACGAGCTGTTCCACCAACGGCTTGAACTTGTCGTACTGGTGCGAAGAAACCGTTGCAGGTCCGCTGATGATGAGTGGGGTTCGGGCTTCATCGATCAGGATGGAATCGACCTCATCCACAATCGCGTAGTAATGCCCGCGCTGCACCTGCTGCTCTTTGGTGGTAGCCATCCCGTTGTCGCGGAGATAGTCAAAACCAAACTCGCTGTTTGTTCCGTAGGTGACGTCGCAATCGTACTGTTCTTTACGCACAGACGGGGATTGATCATGCTGGATACATCCCACAGTCAGCCCCAGAAATTTGTAGATCTCTCCCATCCACTCCGCGTCGCGACGAGCCAGATAGTCGTTCACCGTAACCAGATGAACTCCTCGTCCTGCTAACGCGTTGAGATAGATCGGCAATGTGGCGACAAGGGTCTTGCCTTCTCCGGTCGCCATTTCGGAAATCTTGCCCTCGTGCAACACGATTCCTCCGATGAGCTGCACATCAAAATGGATCATATTCCAGACAACCGGCTGATCACAGACCAGAATTGTTTTTTCCCACAGCCGGCGTGCCGTATTTTTGACGACAGCAAACGCTTCGGGAAGGATCGCGTTCAGGCGGCTGCGCAGCTCATCAGGGTCCTCGATGTTCGCAAGGTCCCGTTTCCAGTTAGCAGTTTTCTCTCTCAGCTGATCGTCTGTAAGCGCCTGGAATTCCTGCTCCAGACCGTTAATCTTTTCAACCAGCGGCCGCAGCCGCCTGATCTCCCGCTGGTTTCTAGAACCCAGTACCTTCCTTAAAATCCAGCTAACCATACAAAACTCCTTCTATTTGCTTCCGGGTCGAACGGCCGGGATCGCTTCAAGATCAGGAGGCAGTTTGCCAGGCTCAAATGTCTCCACTCGAATCCTGACCAGACTGACAAAATTACAACCAAAGTCCGGAGGTCGATCCGCGCTGCGATCGACCAGGCAGCCAACGGCGACGACTTGTCCACCAAAGGATTTCACGATTTCGATTGTTTGTCGAACTTTAGTCCCGCGCGTCACAACGTCCTCGGCGACAACGAATCGTTCTCCTGAACCTATTTTGAATCCGCGGCGCAAAACCAGTTTTCCATCCTGTTTCTCTGCGAAAATGTGGCGTTTCCCCAGGAAACGTCCGACTTCCTGGCCGACTACGATGCCGCCCATTGCCGGTGAGATTACCGCATCGCAATCGGTGCTCGCCAGCCTGGCTGCAAGGTCTCCGCAAATTTGCGATGCCAGGTCGGTATGCTGCAACATCAGGGCGCATTGAAAATATTGCCTGCTGTGCAATCCGGAGCTTAGAACAAAGTGGCCCTTCAGCAAGGCACCCGTTTTCTCGAATATTTCTATAATCGATTGAGCCACGTCTCTAGCGAGGCCGCGTCTCGGAACCGCGAGATCTACGGATCTCAGGGTCGTGTTGGGAGCAGCGCCCTTTGGGTGAGCCGGCCTCGCTCTTGCGGGACCGAAATTTTTTTAAAGGTCCGGGCCATTGCCCGTATGTGATTAGCATACTGTGTTCGGGTTCTTGGTTCTTGCCTGCATTTACAAGGGGTATGGGAATCCTGTACCTCCCGGGGTCCCGCTTACAGAATCCTTGAAAAGCAAAACCATCAGATGACTAATGTGCGGATACAGGGAAAAAATTTGACTCATGCGCAACCGGTTTGCTTTTCAAGGATTCTAGGACGGTTTAACGGCCACTGCTTCAATCTCTATGTTAGCACCCTTCGGCAGGGCTGCGACCTGGATTGTCGAGCGCGCAGGTGGTTGATGCGGAAAGAATTTTGCGTAAACCGAATTCATTTCATCGAAATCTGCCAGGTCTGTCAAAAAAACCACCGTCTTAACGACCTGGTCCAACCCGACGCCATACGCTCCAAGAACGGCCGCAAGATTCTTCAAAACGCGCTCCGTCCGAATCCCGATATTTCCAGGAATCAACTGCCCTGTCGAGGGGTCGAGTGGGATCTGGCCGGAACAAAAAACTAACGGGCCGGCAGCGATGCCCTGTGCATACGGACCGATTGCAGCCGGGGCTTCGGCAGTAGAGATCACCGTTTTCATGGGGAGCGTTCAAGGGTACCCGGTAGAGCAGAAGTGTCAAATCATTGGTCTGAGGCGCGGCCTCGCTCGGTATTTTTGCTGATGTTGGTTTTTCATGGAAGGGACGGCCTCTGTGCCATCCCATCATTTCCTTGTTATGGAGCC
>Ga0306920_100010795_pt1 | contig 12276 bp, 10 predicted proteins | sample flu12Cox44000170_FD_204666 | JGI IMG/M metagenome (GOLD analysis project Ga0306920, IMG submission 204666) | Lab enrichment of tropical soil microbial communities from Luquillo Experimental Forest, Puerto Rico - flux4day.12C.oxic.44.000.170 (v2)... | ecosystem: Environmental > Terrestrial >...
GCCTGGATAGGATTTGATAGAACCGCCGCCGACCATCTGTCCACCCGTCATTTGACCGCCCCGCATTTGACCGCCCGTCATCTGACCACCGACCATTTGTCCGCCCATCATTTGACCACCCATCATCTGACCACCGAGCATTTGTCCACCCATCATCTGACCACCGAGCATTTGTCCGCCCATTAATTGCCCGCCCATCATTTGTCCCCCGACCATTTGCCCGCCCATCATCTGACCACCGGACATTTGCCCGCCGACTGGCGGGAAGCCTCGAAATTGAGCCGAGCTGATGTCCACGGCCCACAACACCAGGCCAACGACCAGGCTGGACGCCAGGCCTGCCCTGATCGAAAAAATTCTCATGAGTCTCCCCCTTTCGGTGGCTCGTCGCCCAACTCCCCTGAGGCGCACTACTTGCCAGTAAAAAAAACGCAGCAGGGAGAGGAACTTGCGCTCGAATTGCGCCGCCATCCCGAAAATTGTCCGTCATACCTCGGTGTTATCGGTCCGCTTGCCACAGGGGGTGTCCCCCAACTTTTGGCGGAACCTCCAAAATTGAAGTCGCAAGTCATTTGAAATTCAGCAGTTCCGGTTCAAAATAGGTTCCGCCAAGGGGTTGGCGGAACCTCCCTTTTCGGAGCCCCTTGGCGGAACCACGAAGGACGCCAAGAGCACAAAGAAATTCCGCGCCTAGAATGCCGGAATGTCTCGAATTGTGCCCTAATCCAGGCTCCCCTCAGGCAATTGCGAGCACGACGACCGCGATCGCCGCGATGACGCCTGCTACGAGCATGACGATGAGCAAGTCGCATAAGGTTACGACGATGGCTCGTCCGAAAGTCGTCGGCAACTTCGCGCACAGGATCCCCACCTGGATGAACAGGCCAATCAGGACGGGGATAAGGAGTCCAACGACATCAACTCCTTTCTCATTCGCTCGTGGCACCACCGTTGTTCCGGTACCGGTTAGGGCGACGATGAACAACCCTACGACCAGCTGCGCCACGCAGATGTCAAAGCTGATCCACATCGCTTTTCCGAATGCCGGCTTGGGAACGCTGGTGGGGGACGAGGCGCCGCCCGTCTGCCAGTTGTAGAGGGCGACCCCCGCGCGAAGGAATACGGCCCCGAGAAGCGTTCCAATCGCGAGACCGATGCCCAGCGCACACAGAAGTAACCCAGCATGCGCGAGAGACATGTTGTACTCCCTGACAGCGACGGTCAAGCCGTGCTTCCAGAATCCCCAGGCTTCACCCGGCCGGCCCTCGGCTATCTCGAACCATTCACGACGCTATGCACGATAAACGCGACAGCCACGCCGATCACCAGGAGAAGAGCGACGACCCACACGCGTTTCGCGAGCTTGGACGAGCTCCCATCCCCGCTGTCGCGACCGCGGCCGGAAGTCACGCGAATGAGCCCGAGAACGATGCGGCAAAGGACGACAGGTATCCCGATAATAATCGCAAGGGCCAGGGTAGCCACAGCAGCAACGATGGGAGCGGCGAGGTATCGGTTGCGGTCCAAGAATTCGACCCAGGCCGGTTTACGATATTGAAAACTTGGCGGCAGAATCCCGGGATCACGAGGGAACTTGGCGGGATCAATTTGAAACTTCGACGGGTCGATTCGCTGCAGCATATCCTCAATCTGCTTTTGTTGCTGCTTTTGTTGGGCAGGGGTAAGCTGTTGTGCCTGGAGCGTACTGCTTGGCCATCTGAAAACCAGCGACAGGCAGACCCCGAGCAGCAGGAAGGTGGTTCGGTTTGCCATGGTCGTACCCTTTGTATTCGAGTCCTTGCGGGTTGATTCAATTCTCCTCAAATAAGCTTTCACGGGCCGAAGGGGACAGCCGCGCATGAGCCTTTCCTCGGCGCATCAGGGGTTCTTGGTCGGCGACGGGTCGGGCAGCCGCCACAGGCGCAGTGTCTTGTCCTGGCTTGCAGAAAGTGCGTAGCGGTCATCGGGGGAAAAAGCAACTCCCCAGACCATATCAGTGTGCCCTGTGAAGCAGTGCAGCTCCTTGCCCGTAGCGACGTCCCACAGCCGCACCGTCTTGTCCGAGCTGCCAGAAATAGCCCGGCAGCCGTCACTGGAAAATGCCACCCTCGGGACGCGCCCCTCATGCCCAATGAATTCCCGCACCAGCTTGCCCGTAGCCACGTCCCACAGCCTTAGTGGTTGTTTTTCCTCCCAGCTGCCAGCCGACACGTAACGCCCGTCGGGCGAAATGGCAACACTATGCACTCCCCCCTTGTGCCCCGCGAAAGACCGCACCTTTGCGCCCGTTTCGACGTCCCAGAGGTAGATGGTATCGTCCATGGCGCCCGATACGGCCCGTTTCCCGTCTGGAGAAAAGACCGCGGCCATCACCCGATCCCTGTGTCCCTTGAACTTGCAGAGTTCCTTGCCTGTGTCGGCATCCCACACCCGCGCGGCAACATCCGCGCTCGCCGAGAGTATCTGGCGCCCGTTGGGGGAAAAGGTTAGGGTATAAACACCGCCGCTACACCCCACGAACCTCCGGACTTCCTTCCCGGTGGCCACGTCAATCAGGATGGCGCCACCGTCATTAGTTCCGTACAGGATGCGACGGCCGTCCGGCGAAAAGGTTACGCATAAGGCCTGCCAGCCGAGTGATTCAAACTGGCGGATTTGCTTTCCGGTGGATACGTCCCACAGGCGGATGGTCCCATCCCCGATCGGCCAACCGCTGCACGAAACGGCGTAACGGCCCTCGCGCGAATATGCCACCCAGTGCGCATCTCCTGTGTGCCCCACAAATCTCTGCACCTCTCCGACTTTCGGCGGCGGCGCCGGCACGGCATTCACCTCCGGCGTGGTGCGGAAGCTCCACAGCCCCGCCCCCAGCCCCACGAGCGCCACCGCCGCCAGCGCGATCACCGCGGTCTTAACTTTATTCCAGAAGATGGTCGCAAGCGCTGCTTTTACCAGCGCCGCCACCGGCGCCGCGCTGGTTCCGCTCACGGCCGCAGTCACCGTGGTTTGCACCAGCGCAGGCGGCACTCCCCGGACCGCTCCCTCCGCGAGAATGGTCGCCAGCACCGCCGCCGGCAGCGTCACTCCGCGCCGCCGCAGCCGCTCGCGCAAGCGCTCGCGGCCGCGCTGCAGCCGGCCCTTGACCGTGGCAAAGCTCCACCCCAGCCGCCGGGCCGCCTCATCGGTCGTCTGATCCTGCAAACAGCACAAGAGCACCGGCAAGCGAAACTTCTCCGGCAAACGGTCAAGCTCCTCATCGAGGATGAGCTGCACCTCGCGCAAGGCTGGATTCTCCTCGGTGCTGGCACTGCGCCGGCTTCCCGCCTCCTGTTCATGGGCGGCCCGCCGCGCCCGCGCCACGCGATGCTTGCTGGCAATGCGATACGCCGCCGCCGCCAGCCACCCGCCCACCGACTCGCGCCACCCGCCCGCCCCCGCCTTCTTTGCCAGCACGAGAAAGGTCGCCTGAAAGGCATCGTCCGCATCAGGGCCCTGGCCCAGCACGCGCCGACACACCCCGAGCACCATCGCCCCATGCCGCCGCACCAACGTGGCAAACGGCTCCTCTGCCCGCGTCGCCGCATACTCGCTCAGGAGCTGCGCATCGGAGCCCGCTCCGACACCCCCCGCTACCCGGCGCAAATACTGCACCACCTGTCGCATCGCACGTCCCTCTCGCCCCTTCCTTGTATCTATGCCCCGCCGCCCCACCCGCGGAACAGAAATTTTCCCGATAGGGGTTCACGGCAAGCCGGTTGCAACCCAGCCAATAGCCCGCCGCTTATGCTCATTGAGCAGCTCGGCGAGATTACCCAGAGACATTGGAAAGGTGTTAAACATCAGTTCCTTGGTGCCGACCTTCTTTGCTTCAGCCACCTCCTGAGACTTCCTGAAAGCCTCGGTGAGGCGGTACACCACTGCCCTGCCCAGCGGCGTGACGCGGACTGCAAAGTCGCCTTCAATGTCATTCCAACGTCGCGAACTGTTACATGCCAACTGATGGAGTACAAACCCATGCGGGCCAATCTCCAGGCGGGGTACGTCGCGGATGAGGTCCAGGGTTGTCGTAATGAGAATGAACGTCCACATAATGGATGTAGCCAGGATCACTCCGAGCATCAGGCTGGCCGCCCAGGATAGATAGCACCCCGCCAAGAATAAGGTGAAGGAACCAATGAGTGGAGGCGTGAAAACGAGACCCATTACCACGGAACGGACGATTAACTTGATCTTGCTTGGAGGAATGATGATAAGGTTCGCAGGATTCATCGCTCTGCACCTCGCCACACGTGCTCCAACGACCTGCTCAGCTGCCGGGCAAGCGGGTAATCCCATGTTCGATCGATCCCTGTGATGCAAGAGGCTCAGTGACTGGGAGTGCTTGGTGGAACATGGCCGCTGGGGTCACCTTGCGACCCATGAACACGGCCGTCAGGAGGAGGGCGAAAGCGGTGACACGGATAAGACTCGCAACAAGTCCGAGGACGGCCATTATCAAACCGACCTGCTCGTAGCTCCAGCCCTGATCGACTCGCGCTTGCACAAAAAAGGAAACCAGAAACGATTGCACCAGTGACACGACCAGCAGAAGCAGCGTGGCAATGAGTGTGAGCCTGGCCGGACTCGGGCAACGCCGCCAGAACACCAGAGCGAGAATCGCCCCAACCAGGTAGGCCAGGAGCATGGGCCCCTGACTGAGCAGTTGCGAAAGAAAAAAGACCAGCGTGGACTCCATGGCATGCCTCGGTAGGGGAATACATCCGAACCCCACAGATTGCAATCCGTGGGCTTTTCACTGCATTTTCTGCGGCGGTCGCAATTTGAGCTTGCGCCATTCTTCCTGCGCCTTACGGCAGGAGTCGGCCTACATCTCCCAAGGAGCTACTTCACGCAGCCACACACCACCCTTACCATCAGCGCCCAGACCCATTCGGTCTACCCGAGGCTTCGGTGAGTCCGCCGCCGGGCAAGGCTGCTTGGAGAGGATTTGTTTTGTGCCCCAACCACCCCCAAGACCACCACGCAGGGCCAAGATGAGGAGCCAGTGCCAGTGCGCCCACTCTGGGGGCGCCACTTTCTTCGATTCCACTTCTAGCATCTTCATCTTCGGTAGCTTCTCAATCATTATTTGGTTGATGGCTAGCTGCCGAATCTGCTCTTCGTTGAGCGCGGGTACCCGGATGTCACCGAGCTGGAAAACCTGGTCATTGCCGGATCTTTTCGGCGGTGAGACGGCCGGTTGGGCGATCAAGCCTCGCGGCCATTTGCCTGGCCTTGCCAGCGGTCTTGTAAGCCACGCCATACAGCCAGTTCGCCAGCAAATCGCGGGACCGGATCGACGCCGCCCTGCGGACCAAGACAAGGAAGGTAGCCTGAAACGCATCCTCGGCATCGTGGTGGTTGGCCAGGGTTCGGCGGCAGACGCCCCAGACCATCGGCGCATGCCGCCGCACGATGCCCTCCAGCGCCTGACTGTCCCGCTGTCGGATGAACGCCTCCAACAGCTGACCGTCGGTTTGATCCGCACCTTCCCGGAGGAACAACGAGTGGCGTAAATGGTGCAGGAACTCGATTAATGGACTGGTCGCCATGTCCTCTCCTGGGGTGGGAGCGCCTCGCCCTACCATACAACTACCCGCTCCGGGCCGTTTGTTCCATGATTTTCTCGACGGGATTGGAACCGAGGAAGCCAAACCATTGATTGGAGAACTCGCGCTGCATATTACCGCGCCTGAAATTGAGCATCAATGAAACTTCCATGTAGTTCACCTGAACTACATAACTTCCTACTGTCCTGCACGAGCGGAGTCGGCAGGCCGAGCGAGTAAGCGGCTCAATGCCCGTAGTGGATCTCGCCCATCACTGCGCTACGAAGCTGGTGCGAAAAAATTCGGCGCATCAGGCCCACTTGTTGAAGTATCATGTAGGAGCAGTTGCAAGACACCAAGTGTGAAAGCGGCAACGATGGCAGTCGTATCCCTTCAAAAGATCGTGAGGAAGTTGCGGTGGACCCTCCTGCTGCCGGGCGGCGGCGACTTGTCCGATGCGCAACTGTTGGCCCGGTTCATCAACGAGCACGACGACGCGGCGTTTGCGGCACTGGTCAAGCGGCATGGGCCGATGGTTCTCGGCGTCTGCCGTCGCCTGCTCGGCAATGTTCACGACGCCGACGATGCCTTTCAAGCCACGTTCCTAATTTTGGTTCACAAGGCCGCTTCCCTCAAGTCGCGCGAGCTGGTGGGCAACTGGTTGTACGGGGTCGCCTACAAGACGGCCCTCGCCGCCAGGGCGAAAAACTCCCGCAGGCGTTCCAAAGAGAAGCAGGTGATTGCGATGACGGAACCCGCGGTGACCCCGCCGGATGACTGGAGCGAAGTGCGTCCCATGCTCGATCAGGAGTTGAGCCGGCTGGGTCACGCTTATCGAGAGGCCATTGTTCTGTGCGATCTGGAGGGAAAAACGCGCAAGGAGGCGGCACGTAAGCTCGGTATCCCCGAAAGCACGTTATCGGGTCGGCTGACCACGGCCCGGCGCCAGTTAGCGAAACGTCTGACTCGCCACGGGCTGACGCTTTCGAGTGGTGCTGTGGCACCAATTCTCTCGCAAAGTACGGTGTCGGCCTGTGTGCCGGGGCCGCTGCTGGCTTCCACAGTCAAGGCCGCTACCAGAGTGGCGGCAGGATCAGCGACCGCTGGCGTGGTTTCCGCCAGTGTGGTCGCTCTCGCCGAAGGAGTGCTGAAAACCATGGTCCTGACCAAAGTGAAAACTCTGACTGTTGTTGTGCTGGCGTTTTTCCTCGCCACCGGCGTCGTCTTCCTCGGCCACACTCTGGCCGCTCCGGTCCCAGCCCAGGACAAGCACGAGCCGAAAAACAAGAAGCATCAACACGCTCAGGCCGACCTTGCCAAAGACAAGGGAAAGGGGGCCATCGACCAGTTGCAGGAGCTGGACAAGCTCCAGGGCCGCTGGCTGGTCGTGGGCGCGGAAGAAGAAGGGCAAAAAATCCATGAGGTAGATCTGAAGGAAGCGAAGGAGACCTTCGTTATCAAGGGTGGGACGATGACCTATTGCCGGGATGGCCAGGTTCAGGTGACGATGAAAATCAGCCTGGAGCCCAGGGAGACACCAAAGGCGATCGACTTGAAGTTCGCCGACGGCAAAGAGAAAGGCTACAAGAACCACGCCATTTATCAGCTGGACGGCGATATGCTCAAGCTCCGCATGAACGACAAATTCGGAGGCAACAGCGTGGACGAACGGCCCACGGATTTCTCGACCGCCAAAGGGAAAGAGGCCGTCTTATTCATCCTCAAGCGCGGAACAAAATGAAACCGCCTGTCGGTTGGATTGGAAAAAGGAACGGAAAAGGCGGCGCAGTGCATAATCAGGCCGAACGCTGAGGCTGGCTGCCGGAGCCGCCTGCAACGACGTTGAAGCCTGGAAGACCAGGCTGCGGCCCCGGTCAGCTTGAGCCGTTGGTTAGCTGCCGTCTGATGGCGGGCATCTACCACCACAGGATGAACGCGTCTTGTCCAGCCCGCTGGATCGCGCTGAACCACTTTATCAAATCCCCAATAAACTGCTTGCCGCCCTCCGACAAGCTCGTCCTCATCTTGGCTCTATGTTCCTCCGGCAGATTGTCTGGCAGCGACCTTTTAAACTGCTCGGCCGCTTGGAAAACCGGGACGATTGCAGCAAGCTCGTGGTTGGTGAACAAGGTGTAGAACGACCAGTCCGTGCGAAAATCATCGCCGAAAATCGCCGATCCGTCGCTGAGCTTCCACATCCAGGTGTGGAACTCGACGGGGCATTTCCCAGAGTGTTTGAACTGGCACGCCGCCAGCTCGTTGTAGAGCGAAGCGACTGCAGGATGCTTCCAGTTCGAGGATTCGCCCGCCAAGTCCAGGTAGTCATCGCGGGCGATGGCGCGAGCGATGCAATGGACTACGAAAACATGCGCTTCGGTTTCCATCTGCACATTCAGTAGTCCGCCCCCTGCGGGCTCCGGCGGCTGTCGATCTCGTGCCAGAGGGAATCCCGTCTCGATCAGAGTTGTCAGCCACGCCTTGCCCCTCGACAGATTCGGCTCCTGAAGGCATTCAGCGAGGCGCGCGGTGGCCGCCTCCAGGACCGCAGCATTCTTGCTTCCGAGCACCCGGGTGAAGGAATCGAAGCTCCAACCATACAGATTCATGCGGAGTGACAAAGCCACGCCCTCAACTACGACTGAACTTCGGCTGAGCAGCTAACGACAAAGTTCACCTGCCGCGGCGGCCGGAGAGCCGTTGGACCATCACGGCCCGGCCCGCGCTACTTCGGCCGCGTAACCTGAGTGTACCTGGAAGACAATTCGAGGAAGGCTTCCGCATTGGGGAAGTCAATGTACGGCCGCGAGAACCAGGCTTGTGTCGCGCCCTTTTTCCGGACCACGACCTTGTACCCAGAGCCACTGAAGTTGAGGGCCACGCCCAACTCGCTCACCTCCTCCCAGCCGAGTTGCTCCTTTCCGTTGCTCAGTCCCTCACGGGACACCTTCAGCGGTCCGAACGGCACCTCCTCCCTCCGCTCCAGTTGTCCTGTCGCCCGCGCGAGCACCGCGCCCGTCACCCCTTGCCGGACAGCAGCGCCAAGTAGGTGGTGGTTGCGGAAGTTTGCGTCCAGGGTGATCAGCCGGTTGTCCAACAGTTGCAGCCGCACGGAGTAGTGCCCGTTCACGTTGCGCTCGGTACAGTATTTCACGTCGGACCAGGGGAGAACCTCCGGGGGGCCGCTGCGCTCAAGGATGACGCCGTCACGGTGCAGCAAGGCCCGCCACTTCAGCCGCCTAACCAGGACGACGAGGCCGGCAGAGGCGAGGAGAGCCAGCAGCGCCAGCGCCAGCGCGACCCAACCCATGCCCCTGATGTTGGCAAAGGCTGCCCAGGCTGCCCCTGCCGGAAGGAGTGACACTAGCACGCCGCAGGCGATCACGCGCACCTTCGGCTCCAAGCCGGCCTTGTGTTCGCCCACGAGCGGCCCCAGGTGTTGTCGGGCGGCATCCGGATCGTTTTGCTCGAGGTGGACACTCATGCGAATACCTCCTTCTCTATCTGAAGAATCCATGCAAGCGGTGTGGTAACGCAGGTAGTTACCACGCAACCCCATTACCTTCGCCCCACGGAGTTTGCACGATGAACACGATCACGAAGAGCGCGTCCGCGAACGTCATTGTCGCCGTCGATCTTGGCAAATACAAGAGCGGAACAAATCGGTGGCAGCCAAGGAGTTTCCGCCATGTGTTGGCGGAACCTCCATTTTCGGAGCCCTTTGGCGGAACCACGAAGGACACCAAGAGCACAAAAAATTCCTTTGTGTCCTTGGTGTCCTTTGTGGTTCAATCGAGGGGCCCCCGCCTTACTTTCCCAGCGCTTCCAGGAGAGCCACAGGACAGCTCGCGAATAACTCGACAAGCGGAATGGCGGCGCCATTGCTCTGAGATGCTGCTGCCAGGGTTTCCCTTGTGAACACATTGCGGAAATGGTGTTGCGCCCATTCCTGAGGCAGCGACAGCGTGGCGGTCTTGAGGCGCTCGCTGGCAATGGCCGGCGGATAATCAGGCTTGATGAAACGATTGGCGAAGCGGGGGACCACGGCAATGACCATATCGTTTCCATGGCGACGCGCCAGAGCGACTACGTTGTCGGCATATTCCCCCTGTGTTTCCAGCGGCAGGTAGTCCCCGTGACGAAAAACGTGGCGCAATCGGCGGCGCAGGCGCAGGCCGGCAGCCATGATGAAGAGCTTGATGCGGCCGTCATGCCAGTGTTGCACCATTTCTACGAGCGTGCGCGTTTGACTTTCCGCCGGCGGCATCTGCTCGGTTAGCAACGGCTCCAGACGTTCCAACAGTCGAGACCGATGAGCAAAATCCACCGGTCGGCGATTGTCCGGATCGACCAGGCTGAAGTCCCACAGCTCGGTCCCCTGAAAGAAATCCGGCACGCCCGGCGCGACGATCTTGAGAATCACCTGGGTCAGCGAATTGATCATGCCGAGCCGGGCAACGCGGTGCTGCAGCGGCAGAAATTCCGCAAGAAAGCGCGGCGCACGGGGACCGGACAACGTCTTATCCACAAACGCGGCCACGGCACGATCGTAAGCCTCATTCGGGTTGATCCAACTGGTGTGAACCTTGGCTTCCTTGACAGCCTTGACCATGTACTGGCGCAAACGTTCGACGAGGTTGTCCGGGGCCGTCTCATGGCGGGCGTCGGCTGGTTCCGCCGGCCAGGCCCCCAGTAGCGCCTGATAAAAGAGGTACTCGTCGTTGCGGTCCGGGGCGGGCTCGCCGTCCACTGTATCGCGGTTGCGGGCGTTCGTGCGGGCCCAGCGGCTGACGTGGCGGCGCCAGTCCTCGGGTATTTCCGAGAGCACGTTCAAGCGGGCACGGGCATCTTCCCCGCGCTTGGTATCGTGCGTGGCGGTGGCCAGCAGTGTCTGCGGCCAGGCCGCCAGGCGGCGGCGATTGGCCTCGTGAAACTGCGCGGTGGCCCCGCCAAAACGCTGCGGATCGCCGCCCACTTCGTTCAGCGATGTCAGTACATGGTAACGATAGAAGGCCGTGTCCTCGATGCCCTTGGCCTGCACCGGGCCCGTGTATTGCTGAAACTTCATGGCAAAATGCAGGCAGCGCTGGTACTCTTCTGCGGACAACTGATCTTTATTCGGCAAGAGGACGGCGCGGATGAAATCAAACACCGTGGCTTCCATGGCCGGATTGCGATGCCGAGCCCGGCGCAGGGCCAGATCGATCATTTGTCCGTCCGCTTCGGTCGCCCCCGTTTCTCCCACATAGGTTCGATAAACGGCGAAGCAGGCTACCACCTCACGGAGAGCATCGTGCAGGCTGAGCAGAGTGAAATCGCGGGCCCGCCGATCTCCCTCGGAAAGCCGGTTCAAGGCATGGGCCAGCACATACAGCTCGCTGGCCAGGGCGGTCTCGGTGATGAGCTTCTTGCATTCGTAGCCGACATCGGCAAAGGGCATCATGCGGCCGGTGAAACGATCGTAAGTCTTTCTCATGACCTTGGTGTTCGTGGCATCGACGAACAGACGGGTGAGGTCATTGAGAAAATCATACCCTGTGGTGCCATGGATCGGCCAGGATTCGGGAAGTGCCTCGGTGCCGGACAGGATTTTTTCGGCCAGCACGTAAAGCGGCCGGACAGCCGGGCCTCTGGGATCCTTGCTCCGCTCCTTCTCTCGCCAGGCACAAACTTTTCGCCGCCACTCCTCGGAAGCGCCCTCCGGCGCTCCTGCGCTCTGGCCTGGAAAGGCTTGTGCACGCTCCAGCAGGATCGCTTCCTGCAACCGGTCCAAGTAGCCGGCTGGATCGAACAGCCCGTCCAGATGGTCCAGGCGCAAACCGGTGACCTTTCCTTCTCGGATCAGGCGCAGCACCAAACCGTGGGTGGCGGCGAATACCGCGGGCTCTTCCATGCGCAGGCCGGCCAGGTCATTAATGTCAAAGAAACGCCGGTAGTTGATCTCGTGAATAGCCGTCTTCCAGAAGGCCAGGCGGTATGCTTGTTCATCCAGGAGTTCGTGCAAGAGATCGAAACTTTCCGGTTTGCCCACCTGTCCGTTAAAGGTTTGCAAGTTGCTGTCGATGTGCCGGCGGAGGCGCGGGCAAGCGTCCAGAACCCGGCCCAGGCGCTCGCACGCCACCTTGATCTCGCGCTGGCGTTCGGCCATGCGTTCGGGGGACGTTTCCGTGGATAGTGGCAAGTGATCCAGGGCGGTGAGAATGCTCAGGAATTCCTGCAATTCCGGATCGTCGCTCTTGAGGTCCGTTTGCAAGGCTTCGAGATTGAGGCGGAAAACTTTGGGATAATAGTGCGGATCGACCGCCCAGCTCAGTTCGCCATAGCGCAGAGCGAGGGCGCCATCTTCCAGAACAAGCTTGAGGTCGCCGCGTTCGAGGACCAGGCCGTAATGGTCCCCGAGGAAGGACAACAACACCTTACCCCGAAGCTCGGGCTTGATCGGGTCCCAATCGATGTCGAAGAACTTGGCATAGGGTGAAGCCTGGCCGCTTTCCAACACGCTCCGCCACCAGGGATTTCGCAGCGCGTCCACGGCCATGTGGTTGGGGACGAAGTCCAGCACCAATCCCATCTGCTGGCCGGCCAGCGCCGCGGTAAAAGCCTCAAAGTCGGCTTCGGAACCCAATTCCGCGTTGAGCCGGCTGTAATCGCAAATGTCGTAACCGTGATTGCTTCCTGGACGGGCCTGGAA
>Ga0306920_100010796_pt1 | contig 12276 bp, 12 predicted proteins | sample flu12Cox44000170_FD_204666 | JGI IMG/M metagenome (GOLD analysis project Ga0306920, IMG submission 204666) | Lab enrichment of tropical soil microbial communities from Luquillo Experimental Forest, Puerto Rico - flux4day.12C.oxic.44.000.170 (v2)... | ecosystem: Environmental > Terrestrial >...
TCGAGCACCACGACCATCTTGCCGGCGCGCACGTCGCGGATCGCATCCTCGATCGAATCGAAGGGGCTCGGCGGCTCGGCGAGCTGCTCACCTAGAGCCGGAAAGACCTGGGTCAGGCGTTGGAGCGTCCGGTACGACGGTTCCCGGCGGCCCGAGCGCAGCAACGAAATCGCCGACTCCGTCAGCCCGGCGCTCTCAGCCAGCTCGGCAGCCGAGAGTCCGGCGCCGGTCATGGCTTCGTTGAGCACATCCGCAAAACGACTCATAGGCCTACAGCGTATGCTGTGCTTTACAAATGTCAAGAGTCTAGATCAGCTATCACGCCCGGCCCTCCTAAGCCAAAGGAATGATGACTCAGGGCACCAAAGTGGCCTCGCCCCCAGAGAAAGGCTCGGGTCCCGTGCGTGCTACCACCCGTTACGCCGGATGGCGAATAGTGCAGCTTTTCCTTTTCATAACCGGCTCTCATCGCACGTGACATCCAAACCGGAGCGCTGGAGTACCGGCCGATCTCGAACCCCCCTCGACGTTTACGGAGCCGGCGCTTGGCCGCGGACGGCAACGTCGTCGTAATTGCCGCTATCTCTCGGATTCCCATTTGTCGACCAAAATCGCTACCCGTCGGGCGGAACGAGCGTGCATACACAAACGGACAGTACGCCAGCGGCAACTTCACGGGTTTACCACGATTCCCAACAGCTTACCGAACTAAGCGCAGAAACAAGAAAGAGGAAACACCATGCGGCCCATCTCTCAACACTCGGTAATTATTCTAGTAACGGTCGCCGCACTGCTGGCCGGATGCGGTCCGGGCGCGACTCCAAACGGCTCCGGTTTATTCGTCCCCGTAAGTCGGGGCGCGGCGGGCGTAGTGCCGGCCTTCACGACTCCCGCGTTAATTGCGTTCGATACTCAAAACGGCGCTCTCGGGTATTGGCCGATCAAACGCGGAGGGGGTCGGACGCTCCAGTCGCTCTCAGGTCCACTCGGGATTTTCAGCGGTTATGCGATGGCCGCCAACGGCAACGTGATGATAATCGCAAACTACTCGCCGGCCGAAGTTATGACGTATAACGTCAAAACGAAGGCTCAGAAAACGATGGGCGATCCCTATGGCCAGCCATATGACGTGGCCGTCGATAAGAAGAGGAATATATACGCGCTCAGCCCGGGGAGCGTTGCCGTCTATAAGGCTGGTTCATCGACACCGTCGCAGCTGACGTGTTCGCACATCAGCAGCGGCCAAGCCGTCGCGGTCGATAATGAAGGCGATGTTTTCGTAAATGGATACGGACCTTCGTTCATGGGAGTCGTCGAATATCCAGCAGGATCGAGAACCTGCCAGGTGCTGCATCTTCGCACCGAACTCGGATATGCCGGCGGCGTCGGCATCGATCCGAAGACCGATGATCTCATCGTCGTCGACGATCCGGACCTCTGCGCAGGCGGCATCGAGGGCCGTATGATTATCTATCCCAAGCCGTACAAGGCGCGCACCTCCATTCGTCGCATTCTTGGCGCAACCTATTGCGCCGGTATCTTCCGCCTGGACGCAAACTCGGAGCATATCTTCTACTCGGACTCTACCGTCAGCGCGGGTTTTCCGCTCATTGATGAATCGAGGTATCCGTCTGCCAAAGCCGTGGGAGTCTACATGAACGGCTACTACTCCAACGGAAATTTCGCCGGTTTCACAACGATCCCGAACACGCTGCCAAACTAGATAGAGGTCGACCCGAGCGTCTGACGGCGGGCAGGCCGCGTCCGATACTTGAAACGAGTGTTTCAAGTATGCTAGGATAGGCCGTGTCGAGGACAGCCGACGAGGCGCGGCGCGCCGAGCTGCTGGAGCGATCGGTCGACTACGTGTGCCGCCATGGCCTGGCCGAGCTCTCGCTCCGGCCGCTCGCAAAGGCGGTCAAATCGAGTCCCAGGGTGCTGCTCTACTACTTTGGATCGAAGGAGAAGCTGGTTGTCGAGATCGTTCGCCGGGGTCGCGCCCGGCAGCGCGCCATGATGGAGCACTTGAAGCTCACGGATCTCTCGCCCCGAGCCGTTTCGCGCACGCTCTGGCGCGAGTGGAGCAAGCCGGAATGGGAACCGCTGACCCGCCTTTCATTCGAAGTCTACGCGCTGGCCTTGCAGCGTCCGAGGCGCTATCCGGGTTTTCTCGACGACTGGGTTCACACGTGGCTGCAGGCCTTGGAACCGTGCACGACGTTGCCCGGTTATTCGCGCGAACAAGCTCACGCGCTCGGTACGCTCTTGATCGCGGGTTTCCGCGGGTTTCTGCTCGACTTGTTGGCAACCCATGACCGCGCGCGCATCGATCGCGCGGTCGACCTATGGCTCTCATTGCTTTACGAAGCCGCACCCGAATCGGAGACAGACATTGATAGCGCAGGCTGAAACAGGGCGTCGCGGGGCGACCATCTTCATCTTCATCACGGTGCTGATCGACATGCTGACCTTCGGCATGATCGGTCCGGTCTTGCCGAAGCTGATCGCAAGCTTCGTCGGCAACAACTACGCGAGCGCGGCACAAATCATCGGCGTCTTCGCGACCGTCTGGGCGCTGATGCAGTTCTTCTGCTCGCCGCTGCTGGGCATGCTCTCCGATCGCGTCGGGCGCCGTCCGGTAATTCTGCTCTCGAATGCGGTGACGGTGGTCGATTATGCGATCATGGCGCTCGCGCCAAATCTCTGGTGGCTCTTCGCCGGGCGTGTGCTTTCAGGAATTGCTACGGCGAATATAAGCACGGCCAGCGCTTATATCGCAGACGTGACGCCTCCCGAAAAGCGCGCTGCGGCGTTCGGCATGATCGGCAGCGCGTTCGGTCTGGGTTTCGTGCTTGGCCCGGCGATCGGCGGAGTCGTTGGAACCATCAATCCGCGGTTGACCTTTTGGGCGGCGGCCGCATTTGCGTTGCTCAACACCCTCTACGGTCTGTTCGTCCTGCCGGAATCGCTGCCGGCAGAGCAGCGCACGCGTACGCTGGACTGGAAGCGCGCCAATCCAATCGGCTCGTTGCGGCTTCTCCGTTCGCATCACGAGCTCTGGGGCTTGACGTGGGTGAACTTCATTACATACCTAGGACACGAAGTTTTTCCGAACGTCTGGGTAATCTATTGCATCGCTGCGTTTGGCTGGAGCACCGGAAGCATCGGCTTGACGCTGGCGCTCGTCGGCGCGATCGCTGCAGTCAATCAAGCGACGATGGTCGGCCCGATTGTCAAACGATTGGGCGAACGGCGAACGCTGCTGGCAAGTCTGGTCCTTGCGGTTATCGGCCTTACGCTGCTCGGAACGAACAACGGTATCATATTCTTGATTGCCGCCGTGATTATTTCGCTACCGATGTATCAGGCCTCGTCGCAAGCCTTGATGACGCGGCGCGTCGGACCGACCGAACAGGGCGAACTTCAGGGAGCACTTGGGTCGATTCGCGGCATTTCGATGCTGCTCGGTCCGTCGATCTTCACTCTCACCTTCGCGCAGTTCGCGGGACCATGGCGCTCCTTAGGACTGATCGGCGCACCGTGGCTCTTGGCCGCATTGCTCTACGCCGTGTCGCTCTTCTTAGCGTGGCGCATTACGTCGCGCGCCGACGACGTCGTGTTGCCGATCCCCGAACCGGCACCACCGATCTACGCGGAGAGCTAATCGACCTAGCGGCCGACCGCGACCGACGAGACGTTCGGCGCCGGCAGCGTATGGAACGGGTTCTGCTCGCGGTCTCCAAACGCATGGTAAAGGTCGATGCTGGAATACGCATCATCGACGTAGAGCACGCGGCCGTGTTCGGCAATTGATGGGAGCAGATGTACGCCGCGAGCCAAGGAGATCACGCTCGTCGGCGCGCCGCGTCCTTTCGCGCCCATTGCGTAACGGTCGATCCGGCCATTCCTGTAAGCCACATTGCTGCTCGCAATAAAAACGTCGCCGGCCGCATCCGTGGCGACCGCGTGAACGTAGGCTATATAATCGCTGCTAAATTCTCGCGTTTCTTGCGGATGAAAGATCGCATTTGAGAATTCGTCGACTTTTCGCGGGTAATCCGCGACGTAGAGGTTGTCCGACGCGTCAACGGCGAGACCTTGCAGCGCGGCGCTCTGTCCGTACCGTATGACCCGGATCGGGCGCGCCTCACCCCGCGCGCGGGGCGCGTAGACCGCCACGCCTTCGCACGGCCAAACCGGCCGTTCCAATGCGCGTCCGCCCCCCTTTACACGCGGTCTCGCCCCGCCCGCGTACGTGTAGATCGCAACGAAAAGATGGTCGGTGGCGTCGGCGGCGACGCCACCGGCCGCCGTACCGCCGCCGCTCCCGGCCTGGCACGGCGCTGCAAGATTCGGAATGATTATTTTCCGCGCCGGCTTCGTGGCGTTCGGCGGAAATACATTAACGACGATGTCGCCCGTGTCGGTGCTAAGCGCCGCGTAGAGAGTGCCGTCGCCGCCCACGGCCAAGAGCCCGCCATACCCACGATAGACGCGGTCGGGTTTCTCTTCCGGAATACCTTTGATGATAGGGAAGCGCTCGATCGACGCGGACCGGCTAGCGACCGAGACGTAGAGATGAGCCCTGATCACCGCGCCGGGTGTTAGGCGGGCGGCGTTTCCGCTTTGAAAGGTGGTTACAGGCGCCGTTAGCGGCGACTGACACGCCGTCAAAGCAGAGAGAGCCACCAGAAGGACGAGTCGCGCGAATCTCATGATTGCCTTTTCGGTGGCACGGCCATCAAGCGTCCTCCTGTGGCGACTGCGGAAAGACAACGATTGGTTTGATTGTGCGCGATTCTGCCAGCGCGCGATAGGCGCGAGGAAGCTCATCGAGCGTAACCAGTTCGGCTCCGAGTTTTGCCGCGGTTACGATTCCATTAGCGATAAGCTCGAGCGCAACGCGCGTATCATCGGGACCGCAAGAGTAGCTGGCGATTAGGCGCAGATCGCTAAAGTAGAACCGCTCAGAATCGGCACTTACCGGCGCCTCCGGCGGGAACGGCGTAAACATTACGACGGTTCCGCCTGGTGCTGCGGCGTCGACGGCGGATTGCAGCGCCGCGGGAGTCCCCGGGCCGCAAATTACGACGTCGGCGCCGGTGCCGAGAACGCTGCGCGCTTGATCCGGATGAAACGCTGTTGCACCGTTGTGGGTTGCGACAGCTCGACGCTGCGCGATGAAATCGCTTCCAAACACCTGCGCGCCGAGCGCTTGTGCGGCAAGCACGTGCAGCAATCCCATCACACCGAGGCCGATCACGTAGCAGCGATCGCCGGCGCGCAAACCGCTTCGTCTCAACGACTTGACCACGCAGGCCAGCGGCTCGACCAACGCAGCGTCGGCAAACGCAACACTAACTGGCAGGCGCAGCGTGTCGCGCTGGTTTTCACGCGGCACGCGGAAGTATTCCGCGATTCCACCAGGTTCGATCTTCGTGGCGCGCCAGGTGGCACATTGCACGTAGTCGCCTCGACGGCAGGCCCGGCATTCGAAGCAAGGTGCGTGATGGTGCACGAAAACGCGGTCGCCCACAGCGAACGACGCGTCACTGCGAGCCTCGACCACGATTCCCGCCGGCTCGTGGCCGAGCACGAGCGGCGCCTTACGCCGGATGTACCATGCCATGACGTCGCCGCTGCAGATTCCGCTCGCCATCGTGCGCACCAGAATCTCGCCGTCATGCAGCGTAGGAACCGGACGCCGCTCGATTCGTATGTCGTCGACGTCATAGAGCACGGCGGCGCGCATCGTTTGCGTGGTCACGGTTCAATTAATACCTTCAGCCCTTCGCCGGCGTCGAGCAGTTCGAACGCTTCGGCGATCTCGGCGAGCTTAAAAGTTCGCGTGATCAGCCGCTCCAGCGGCAGCCTGTGCGCGGCGATAAGCTCGAAGGCTGCACGCACGTTGCCCGGCGTGAAGTGAAACGGCGCGAGCAGCTGCACTTCGTCGTAGTGCAACCGCGCGGCTAGGAATGAAACTTGCGTCTCGGCCGGCAGACCGGCGAAGAACGAAACGCGGCCGCCCCGCCGCACCAGCGACGGCGCGCTCTCCCACATTTCCACACTGCCGGTGCACTCGATCGCTGCATCGGCACCCCGTCCATATGTGCGCTCCATCACTGCGTCGCGTATCGATGCGCCGCGCGTATCGAGGCTCTCCAGACCGAGCTCGCGTCCGAGCGCTACGCGCTTCGGGCGCCGGCCGAAAAGTAAAGCGTTCACGCCGGCGCGCCCTAACAAGAGCGCGTGCAGAATCCCGAAAGCGCCATTGCCCAGCACGGCGACGGTCGACCCGCGAACGGGCGCTAACATTTCGATCGAATGCACGACGCACGACAGCGGCTCGAGAAAGGCGCCCTCGGCATAGCTCACATCGGCGGGCTTGTGAAAGCAGTTGTAGTCTACGACGCGTTTTGGTATCGCGATAAAATCGGAGTAGGCGCCCAAGAGCATCGCGGGCATGAGCGTCTCACAGAGTTCCGGCTGCTCGTGTCTGCACCAAAAGCACGCGCCGCACGGCCCGGTGTGCACGCACATGACCGGATCGCCGGCGGCGAACGCCGTAACGTCGGACGCAACGTCAGCAACGTCGCCCGCAAACTCATGCCCGAACCTCGTCGGCATCGGCATTTTGGGATGACCGCGCCGGTAGGTCTTGAGATCGGTGCCATCGGTGAGCGCGGCGCGCACGCGCACGACGATGCCGCCGGGCGGAGGCTGTGGAATCGGCTCTTCCCGCAATGCGACGGCCTTTGGCGCGAGCAGCATCGCTACACGCATGCGAGGAGTGCCGCGCGAATCGGCTCAGGCAGCGGACAACTCTTCTTCGTTGCCGCGTCGATCGCCGCGACGATCAACGTCATTGCCGCGCCCGGCTCATCGGTGCGCTCGTTGAAGAAGACGGTGCGCCAGCGCAGGCTCGAGGATCCGACGCGCTCGAGGTGCGTCCGCATCCGCAACCAGTCGCTCATCAACGCAGGCGCGTGGTACTCTGCCTCGACGTGAACCCGGGGCAGCCAAAACCCATATTTGGCAAAGACCCTTTCGTAGGGAAGGCCCAGCTCAGCAAAGAGCTCCATCTCCGCATATTCGGCAAATCGTGAATACGCCGCAAAATACATAATGCCGGCGATGTCCACGTCGGCCCATTGCACTTGCAGCCTGCTGACGAAAACGCGCGCACCAGACGGGAGCGTATCGTGGAAACGCGTCATCGTTTCTCCCTCGATTCTCCTGCGGATGACACGATGACGCGATAAACGTACCGCGCGATTGGATCGACTTCGAGATTGACACGGCTGCCGGGCAGCCGCGCTCCCAACGTCGTACGCACCAACGTTTCCGGAATCAGCACCACTTCAAACCATTCTTCTTCCACTGCGGCAAGAGTGAGACTGACGCCGTCGAGCGCGACAAACCCTTTGAGGGCGAGCATGGGCGCCAGCGCCGCCGGCATTTCCACCCGCAGGCGTTCGCCCTGACCTTCCAGTGTTCGCAAGATGACGCGTGGCGCCGCGTCGACGTGTCCGTAGACAAAATGCCCGCCCAGCCGGTTACCGGCGCGCAGCGCATATTCGACGTTGACGAGCTCCCCGCTCGCACGTTCACCTAAAGTACTGCGGGCGAGTGTCTCCGGAATGACGTCAAAGGTGACGATCTCGCCGTCGATCGCGGCGGCCGTGAGGCAGACTCCGTCGATGGCAATCGAGTCCTTCGGCTGCGGCAGTTGCGTCTGCGTGCCCTCGCAACGTACGACAAGCGTCGCGCCGCCTTCTTCGCGCGGATCGAGCGAAAGCACCGCTCCGCGGTACTCGATTAACCCGCCGAACATCCTTCGACTCGCTGCACTCGCTCAGGACAGGTCTTTGCAGAAATGATGACGTCGTCGCCGGCTCGTTCGATGCGGTCAAAGATGAGGCGCGCGTTGCCGGCGGCGAGGTCGGCGCCACGGAGCACGGGCACCGCGCGATCGTTGCTTAGAAAGACGGGAGCGATGGCCCAATAGATCCGATCGACTAGACTCGCTGCGATCAAGGCTGCTGCGAGTCTGGGCCCACCCTCGCAGAGAATGCTGTAGACGCCGCGCGCACGCAAAGTCTTCATTGCCAGCGATAAGTCGAGTGTAACCGAATCGGGATCTCCGACGTACAACACGTCGCCAATATCCTCTAGTGCATGCAGCCGCGCTTGCAAGCGCGACGGAGCAATGACGAACGTTCGCGCATATCCCGGATGGGCGCGCAAGACTTGGCTGCTCGGCGAGACCGAGTCGGTTTGGCAGACGACTATTCGCACGTACGGACGCAGGCGATCGTGCGCCGGCCGTACGGTCAGCTGCGGATCGTCGACGCGAACGGTTCCCGCCCCGACCATTACCGCATCGTACGCAGTGCGCAGGTCCCGCACGTAGTCTTGCTCGGCGTCGGAGCTGATGCGTTCGCGCGCAGCCGGCCGGCTCGCAACTGCACCATCGAGCGACATGGCCATCTTCACCGCCATGTAAGGGCGATCGCCGCTCTGCGCATGCACGAAGGGCTCGACGAGCGCTTCGGCAAGGCGATCACCCGCGATCGTCACCGGGATACCGCATTCGCGCAACTCGGCAGCGCCGCCGTGTCCGGTCGGATCGAGCGTTCCGGCGACGACGCGCGCAACACCGGAGTCTATGAGCGCGAGCGTGCAAGGTGGAGTGCGGCCGACATGCCGGCACGGCTCGAGCGATATATAGACGGTCGCACCGCGCGCGGCGGCACCGGCCCTTTGCAGCGCGATCGCTTCAGCATGCGGCGCACCTGCGTAATGGTGGTATCCTTCGCTGACGACCTGCCCATTGCGAACGACGACGGCGCCGACCGGCGGATTCGGCGCCGTGCTTCCGATCGCGCGGGCTGCCAGCTCGTACGCGCGCTGCAGATAGAGGGCGTCGAGCGGCGTTAGGTTACAAACTCCTTGCACTGCGGGCCGCTCTTCGTCGCGTGCACGAGCGTGCCCGCTTCGCGGAGCGCGACGGCTACGACGACCGCGTCATCTACCAGTCCGCCCGCTTCACGTATGGCAGCCGCACAGTCTCGCAGCGTCGCTCCGGTCGTGCAGACGTCATCGAACAGGGTAACGCGCTTTGCGGCGACGCTCGCGGCGTCGCACGAAAATCGCCCGTGCGCGGCAAGACGCTGGGCTCGCGAACGTCCGCGCTGCGCATCTCCCGACCGGTGTGATAATGCGTCAATGACGCGCGCCCCCGAAAACTCAGCCGCGTGGCGGGCCATCAGCGCAACGCCGTCAATGCCACGAATGCGACGGCGCCTTGCGGTTGTCGGAATCGGTACGAGCAGCGCGCCGCTTTGAACCAGCGGTGCGACGCGACGCGCGAGCGCCTCGGCGACATCGCGGCGCCCGTCCTTGAGCGCTAACACCGCCGCGCGCAAACCGTCCGCGTAGGGTCCGAGCGCACATACGGCAAGCGCTGGAAAACGCGCGTGAATCGGTCCTCCAAGCGGAGCGCAGCTATCGCACAAGCCGCTACCGAACACGCTGCAAGCCGCACACTGCGGCGGGAAGAGCAGATCGAGCAATGGACGCCACACGACGCCGCTCGATCACGACGAAGGTGCTTTCTAACTAACCGGGTGCAACGAGCACGTTCTCGAGAACGCTTCCCGGCGCTACCGCGTAATTGGTGCCGACGATCGTGTCACGCAATTCGCAGCGCGCTCCGACGGTCGCGCCTCGCCAGAGTATCGTGCGTGCCAGCTGCGCGCCGGCCTCAACGCGCACGCCGTCGTCGAGAATGCACGGTCCCTCGATCAGCACGCCTTCACCGACCGAAACCTCAGGGCCGAGGCGAACCGGCCCCGCGATGCGTACGCCCTCGCCGAGTTGCGCCGACGGATCGATTCCGTCGGGACTCATCTGCGGGATCCGTATGACGCCACGAATTACGTCATAGCTCGCGCGCCGGTATTCTTTTGGCGTACCAATGTCGGCCCAGTACGCACCGCATGCATCGTAGCCGTAGAAGCGTTCGCCGGCCGCTTGCAACGAAGGAAAGACCTGATTGCCGAAATCGTAAAACTCACCCGCCGGAATGTGTTCGAAAATAGCCGGTGAGAAAACGTAAACGCCGGTGTTCGCGAGCCGGCTTCGTTCCGTTCCTTTGGCCGGTTTCTCTTGAAAGCCAACGATCTTGCCGCGCTCGTCGAGCACGACGACCCCGTATTGATCAACTTCTTCACACTCGACCAGTCCAATCGTGGCGATTGCATCGCGCTCGCGATGAAAATCCAGCAGCCGGTCGAGACGCATATCGGTCACCTCATCGCATCCAATGACGATGAACGGCTCGTCGTCGAAAAACGATTGAATCTTCTTCACCCCGCCCGCGCTACCGAGCAGCTCCGGCTCGTACGAATAGTCGAGCTTAACGCCGAACTCCGATCCGTCACCCAGCGCCGCAACGATTGCGTCGGCTAGGTAATGCACGTTGATTGCCACTTCGTCGAAACCATACACCTTGAGATAGCGGAGCAGATGCGCGGCATTTGGCACCCCGGCCACCGGAACGAGCGGTTTGGGAACGAGTTTGGTAAGCGGATAGAGGCGGGTCGAAAGTCCGCCTGCCAAGATCATTGCCTTCATGAGCCGGCCGTGCTTTCACGCGCGCGACGGAAACCGAGTGAATCCAACGCGATCAGCCAAACGAAGCGCGGTAACGCGAGTTGCCTTCGCCAGCGCTGCGGCTCTTTGAGCAGGCGGTAGAGCCATTCGAAGCCGCATTGCCGCACGAATCGCGGCGCACGCGCTAGGCGACCGCCGATTACGTCAAACGATCCGCCCACGCCGATACCGACGCCGCAGCTCGTTTCGTCCAAATGTTCGGCAAGCCAAAACTCTTGGCGCGGCGAGCCCATCCCGGCGAAGAGCAGCCTCGCGCCGCTTGCTGCAATCGCTCGTGGGACCGCCGGCGATTCATCATCGCTGAAGAAACCACTGCGGGTTCCGGCGACTTGAAGCCCTGGGAAGCGCGCCGTCATTGCTGCCGCGGCATCCGCTGCCACGCCATCGGCTCCGCCTAAGAAATAGACCGGTAATCCCAACGTTGCGGCGCCGGCGCAAAGCCGCTCGATCAGCTCGACTCCGGCGACGCGCTCGCGTAAACGAGCTCCCCGCAATCTTGCAACGGCCAGCAACCCAACCGTATCGCATAGCGAGAGCGCGCAGCGGTTGAGGATCGCGCGAAAGCGCGCGTCATGTTGAGCGTAGACGACCATCTCGGTACCAAGTGTGACGACTTGCTGCGCGTGACCTTCGCGCGCAAGCGAGAGAATGCGTGTTGCCGCTTCGTCGCGGTCGATTGGATCGAGGCGACATCCTAGAATCTTAAGCAAGCTCATCGAGAGATAACGGGATGCGGAAGATAGGCACTAAGCAACGGGTGCAACCGTTCGGCAACGCCCGCAGGCAGCTCGTCAAGCGGCAACCGGCAGGTTCCGACGCGAAAACCGAGTTGTGCCATCGCCCATTTGACCGGAATAGGACTGGTCGTTGCAAAGAGCGCGTCGATTAGCGGTAAGAGTGCGGCGTGAATTTTCGCTGCCTCTGCAACGTTTCCGGCGCGGTACGCATCGAGCATTCGGCGGTACTCTCGAGAACAGAGATGTGATGCGACCCCCACAATGCCTTCCGCACCTAGCGCCAAACAGGGTAGAAAGAGATGGTCGTCGCCCGACCACACGATAAAGCCGCGGGGGCGGTTCGCGAGAATCAAGCCGATTTGCTTTAGATCGCCGCTCGACTCTTTGACTCCGACGATGTTCGCATGGCGCTGCGCAAGCTCCAACAGCGTATCCGGCCGCATATTCGCGCCCGTGCGTCCGGGAATGTTGTAGATCACGATGGGGAGATCCGTCGCCTGCGCAATTGCGCCGAAGTGCGCGAGCATCCCACCCTGAGTCGGTTTGTTATAGTACGGAACCACTGCAAGAATTGCGTCGGCGCCCGCCGCCGCCGCGTTGCGGACCGCGGTGACCGACTCGCGAGTCGAATTCGTTCCCGCATTGGCGATGACCGCAGCGCTATCACCGACCGCTTCTTTTACGGCTCGATAGAGTGCAATTCGCTCGTTCGCATCGAGCGTCTGTCCTTCGCCCGTCGAGCCGGCTACGACCAGTCCATCGTTTTCGCGGCCGATCAGCCAGCGCGACAAACGCTGCGCTTCGCGCAGATCGAGCTCCCCGCGTTCGTCGAACGGCGTAATCATCGCCGTTACGATCGTTC
>Ga0306920_100010798_pt1 | contig 12275 bp, 10 predicted proteins | sample flu12Cox44000170_FD_204666 | JGI IMG/M metagenome (GOLD analysis project Ga0306920, IMG submission 204666) | Lab enrichment of tropical soil microbial communities from Luquillo Experimental Forest, Puerto Rico - flux4day.12C.oxic.44.000.170 (v2)... | ecosystem: Environmental > Terrestrial >...
GGCGCCAGCGACGGCGAAGAACTCTTCGGCGAGCCGGCCCCATGACCACCACCATCGGCGTGGCGCGCCCGCTTGACAGGATCACCCGTATAACGCCGACTATGAATGCCTACTGATCGAATAGGTATTCGTGAGAGCGGCCGCGCATAATTCCTGGTTATGGCGGGATCGGGAGGGCTGTAGGGGTCTGCTGGCAGCGCCGGATGAGCCGGCGGGCCGCTGTGGCCGGCTCCGGGGCGGCCGGCTGCGGTGGCGGCGGCGGGGGCCCGGTCCCGGGCGCCGGGCTTGGCGCCGGTGTGCTGCAGGGTGGGTGCCGATTGTGGTCTGGCTGACGGGGGAGCCGGCGGGCCGGGGGGCTCGACGGGGCGGTGGGGTGCGGGGCCGGAGCGGGGCTGGCCCGCCGGGAGGGCGTCGCGTCCGGTGGCCGGGGGTGCCTGCCGCCTGCCGGACTGGCCGGGGGCCGGGCGGCGGGATGAGAATGGGGTGGTGGGGCAGGGTGCGGGCACCAGGGCGGCGCGCCCGCCGGTGGCGGGCCGTGCGGCGGAGCTGGGCGCGGTGGAGCGGTTCCTGGCCGCGGGCGGGGCGGGACGGGTGCTGGTGGTGTGCGGGGAGCCGGGGATCGGCAAGTCCACGGTGTGGCAGGCCGGGGCCGGGCTGGCCCGGTCGCAGGGCTTCGCGGTGTGGTCCGCCCGGCCGGGCGAGGCGGAGGCGCAGCTGTCGTTCGCCGGGCTGGCGGACCTGCTGGATGGGGCCGGGGCGGGGGTGCTGGCCGGGTTGCCGGTGCCGCAGCGATGGGCGCTGGAGGTGGCGGTGCGGCGGGCGGAGCCGGACTTGGTGCCGCCGGAGCCCTTGGCGATCGCGGCCGGGTTGCTGGGGGCGCTGCGGGCGGCGGCGGGGGCGGGGCCGGTGCTGGTGGCGGTGGATGACCTGCCGTGGCTGGATGCGGCGTCGGCGGGGGCGCTGATTTTCGCGGCGCGGCGGCTGGCTGGTGCGGACGTCCGCTACCTGATCGCGCGGCGCGGCGGTCGGCCCACAGAGCTGGAGCGGGTGCTGGAGGCCGCGGGGGTCGCCCGGGTGGAGCTGGGGCCGCTGAGTTTCGGGGCGATCAGCGGCCTGCTGGCCGGCCGGCTGGCCCGGCCGCTGCCGCGGCGGGTGGCCCGGCAGGTGTTCCAAGCCTCGGGGGGTAATCCGTTGTTCGCCCTCGAGCTCGGCCGGGCGGTCGCCGAGCGGGGGCTGCCGGAGATCGGCGCCGGGCTGCCGGTGCCGGAGGTGCTGGGGGAGCTGTTCGGCGCCCGGGTGGAGGCGCTCCAACCGCCGGTGCGGCGGGCGCTGCTGGCGGTGGCGCTGAGCGCCGGGCTGACCGGGCAGGAGCTGGCCGCGGTGGCCGGCCCGCTGGCGGCCGAGGACGCGGCGGCGGCCGGGGTGCTGGTGGCCGAGGGGGGGCGGGTGCGGGCGGCGCACCCGCTGCTGGCCGCGGCGGCCGCCGGGCAGGCCGGCGCGGCCGAGCGGCGCGACCTGCACGCCGCCTTGGCCGCGGCGGTGGCCGACCCGGTGCTGGCCGCCCGGCACCGGGCGCTATCCGCCACCGCGCCGGATGCCGGGCTGGCGGGGGAGGTGGCGGCGGCGGCCGCCGCGGCGGCGGCGCGGGGCGCAGTGGCCGATGCCGCCGAATTGGCCGGGCAGGCGGTGCGGCTGACCCCGGCTGGGAACAGGGAGTATGACGGGCGGCTGCTGGCGCTGGCCCGGTACCTGATCAGCGCTGGGGAGCATTCCCGCGCGACCGCGCTGCTAACCGAACGGGTCGGCGCGCTGCCGCCCGGGCCGGTGCGGGCCGCCGCGTACCTGCTGCTCGGGGAGGGCGCGGAGTTGTCGGCCGAGGAGGAGTACCTGGCGCGGGCGGCCGCCGACAGCGCCGCGGCTCCGGGGCTGCGGGCGCAGGCGCTGGCCCGGCGGGCGGCGCTGCAGGTGACGACCCGGGTCGCGCGGATCGGGCAGGCCGCGCAGATGGCGGGGCAGGCGCTGGCCGCCGCGCCGCCGGCCGGCTCGGACGCCGAGCGCGAGGCGCTGGTGGCGCTGGCGTGGGCGCGGGTGCTGCGCGGCCGCGGCGTCGAGGACCTGCTGGAGCGGTCGGCGGCGCTGTCGCCGGTGACCTCGGGCCTGTGGGACAGCTCGGTGGACCGGCCGGCCGGGGTGCGGCTGGCGTTCCGGGGTGAGCTGGCCGCCGCCCGGGAGGTGTTCGGGCAGCTGCTGGTGGCCGCCGAGCAGCGGGGCGAGGTCCGCTCGGGGGCGGTGTTCACCGCCCAGTTGTGCGAGGTGGAGCTGCGCGCCGGCGACACCGTCGCGGCGGCCCGGGCGCTGGCCGAGCTGGAGCAGTGGACTGTGCTGGAACCGGACGCCGCGGAGCTCCAGGTGCGTCTGCAGGCGGTGCTGGCGGCGGTGCGCGGGGACCCCGGGCATGCCCAGGCGCTGGCGGCCCAGGTGCTGCAGGCCAGCGGCCCGGACACCTTCCAGTGGGACCGGCTGGAGGCGCGGCGCGCGGCCGGGGTGGCCGCGCTGCTGGCCCGCGACCCGCAGCAGGCGGCCACCAGCCTGGCCGCGGTGTGGGAACACACCCAGCGGGAGGGGGTGGAGGACCCGGGCGCGTTCCCGGTCGCCGGGGACCTGGCCGAGGCGCTGGCCCAGGCCGGCCGGGCGAACGAGGCGGACCAGGTGATCGGGCGGCTGGCGCGCTTGGCCGCCGCCCAGGAGCACCCGTGGGGGCTGGCCACCGCGGACCGGTCGGCGGCCATGGCCGGGCTCGCGCGCGGGTATGACGAGGCCGCGGCGGCGCAGCTGGCGGGGGCGGCGGCGGCCTACCAGGCGCTGGGGCTGGGCTGGGACGCGGCCCGGGCGCTGCTGGTGCTGGGCCGGGCCCAGCGCCGGGCCAAAAAACGCGCTGCGGCCCGAGACTGTCTGGAGCAGGCCCGGGCCGGGTTCGACCGGTTGGGGTGCCCGGGCTGGGCCCAGGCGGCGGCCGCCGAGCTGGACCGCATCAGCGGCCGCCGCGCCGCGCCCGCGGGCGGCCTGACCCCCGGCGAGCGGCGGGTCGCCGAGCTGGCCGCGGCCGGCCTGTCGAACAAACAGGTCGCCGGGCAGCTGTACCTCAGCGTCGCCACCGTCGAGGCGCACCTGTCCCGGGTGTACGCCAAGCTCGGCATCCGCTCCCGCGCCCAGCTCGCCCGGCGCCTCGGCGCCCCGGCCTAACCCTGGGCGGCCCGCCCGGCGAACTGGTCAAAGTTCCGGGTTTTCCTTGATTCGCTCCCGGACGGGCGCGCCTACCGTGAGCCGCATGCCCGAGTTCCTGGCCGAAACCTACACCCCCCGGCTCGCCCCCGCCCGCCGCGCCAGCGACGTCGCGCGGGCCGCCGCACACGCCAGCGGCCCGGGGGCCCCGGTCCGGTTCCTGGGCGCGATCAACGTCCCCGGCGAGGAAACCTGCTTCTGGCTGTACCAGGCCCCCACCGCCGCCGCGGTCCGCGCGGCCATGGCCGCCGCCGGGCTCGACCCGGAGCGGATCACCCCGGCCGTGACGCTCCGGCTACCCCGCCCCACCCGGCCTTGCGGCGCGGCAGCAGCCGACGCCGGACCCCCATCAAGAACTCACTAACGGGGGAAACACCATGCCACCACACACCAAGAGTCCCGCCCACGCTACCGCGGTCCACCGACACAAGACCGCCCTGGCACATGCCGGCCTCGCCGTCGGCGTGCTCGCCACGGCCGCCGCCGGCACGGTGACCGTCGGGGCCGGCCCCCGCCGCCCCCGCCCCGGCGGTGCTGTCACGGCCGCCATCGGCGGGGGTGCGGGGATGGCGCAACAGAGCCTCCGGCTGCGGTGAGCGGTTCACCGAGGAGGAGCGAACGTCATGAGACCAGGGCTGATGATCGGAACACGGCACGTCGTCCGGTACACGGTGCCGGCGCACCAGACCGTGCCGGACTTGCTCCCCGCCCTTGCCGAATTCCGCCGCGGGCAGCCTGCGTTCGCGACCGGATTCATGGTCGGCCTGATGGAGGCCCCGTGCATGGCGGCGGTCCATCCGCACCTGGAACCCGGCGAGGTGACCGTCGGCACGCTGATCAACATGTCGCACCTGTCCGCCAGCCCGCCGGGCACGTCGCTGGTCGCGGAGGCCCGCGTGGTCGCCGTCGACAGCCGGTCGGTGCGCTTCGCGGTCGTCGTGGCCGATGCGGCCGGCGAGATCGCCGCCGCCGGCGAGCACGGCCTGCGGGTCGTCGATGCCGCGCGGTTCCGTGACCGCCTGGCCGCCAAACAGGCACAGCTCCCCCGCCCTGACCCGTCTCCGCTGCCCGGGGACACCCACGGCCCGCACCACCGCCCTCGCACCTTGCAGCGGTGGCCCGATCGTTCCTTCGCTCACAGCGCCCCGCCGGCGCATCCGGCACCAAGCCGGCAGCCGATCAATTCATAACGCCCACGGGCAGGCCCCGCACCGCAACACACGCCCGGCACCGAAGGAGGGCACCTTGCTCGCTCACGCTGACCCTGGCACGGACGCCGCCGCTGGTGGTGTCGTCGCCACGTTGGGCCGTCCCGATGGCCCGGCCCTGACCGTGCGGACCGTGACCAAGGCCGACGTCGACGGGCTGGACGCGCTGTTCCAGGGACTCTCCGACGACGACCGGCACCACCGCTTCTTCAGCCTGCGCCCTCCGGCCCGCAAGTTCCTTGAGCAGATGACCCAGGCCGAGGCTGAGGGCGGCTATCGCCTGGTCGCGGTCGCTTCCGGCGCCGAGGATGCCCTGGTTGCCGAGGCGGGGTACGCCATCTTGCCCGATGGCGACGGTGAGTTCGCCCTCACCGTCGCCGCTGGCTGGCGGGGGCGCCGGCTCGGACGCTACCTGCTCGACGCCATTGTTGCCGCCGCGGCGGCACGTGGCGTGCCTAACCTGCAAGCCGACATCATGCTCGGCAACGCCCAGATGCTCGCCCTGATCCGCGACCGCGGCTACCTAACTCTCCACCGCGATGAGTTCTCCGACATGCGGATCGCCATCGATGCCGCGCAACCCGCCCGCCGGCGACAACGAGACGCAGCCGCAGTACCACGGTAGCCAAAGCACGCCGAAACCGGGTAACACCCCGGTTACAGGGGCGCTGACAGGGCCAGAAGTGACGGGGCGATAGCAAGAAGCGAAGGGCCATCGCCCGGCTAGATCGGCAGCCCGCCGGCCTTGACGAGCCCCAACACCCCGGCCCGGCATCGGTGAACGCCGGCACGACAACCCTGCATTGATCGCCAAGGCCATCATCACACCCGGCCGACCCGCGGAACAGGCGTCGCCGCATGCGGGCCTGCCCGCGCCTACGTGCATAACATGCAGATCCGGTCGAGTCCGCGCGCATAGCGACCCGATCTGCACGTTTGTACCGGTGATCGCTGAGCACCTCCCACCCGTGCAGAGCGGCGGTTCGTGCTCGCAGTTCGGGTCACGGTCGGTTACGCGACGGGGCTTGCTACCGCAGCTCCGCCTGGCCACCACAGTCTGGCCAGGCGGAGTCTGCTTATGAGCGGTCAGTCGCTTACCGGGCGGCTCCGGCGAGGTAGGCGGCGACGATGTAGGTGGCGTGCCGGTCGAGGCTGCCGCGGGCACGGTCGTAGCGCATCGTGGTGCGCGGGTCGGCGTGCGAGGCGGCTTCCTGGACCTCGCGCAGCGGAACTCCGGCGTCGAGGGCGGCGGTGATGAACGCGTGTCGCAGCGTGTGCGGCCCGACCGGCTTGGTGATCCCGGCGCGGCGGGCCACCCGGCGCACGACCCGGGCGGCGCCGTGCCGCTCCAGCCGCAGCCCATCGGGGCCGTAGAAGATCGGCCCGTCCACGCGCTCTGCGACGGCCAGGTCGATCGCCCGCGCCGTCCGGGGCGCGAGCGGGATGGTGACCACCTTGCCGCCCCTGCGGGTGATGACAAGCGTGCGGTGCCCGCGCTCCACGCCCAAGGCTTCAATGTTGGCGCCGGTGGCTTCGGAGACGCGCAGCCCATTGAGCGCCAGCAAGGAGATCAGCGTGTGTTCGCCCGGTGAGCCCAGCCCGGCGGCGACCAGCAGTGCGCCGAGTTCGTTGCGGTCCAGGCCGGTGGCGTGCGATTCGTAGTCCAGGCGCAGGCGGCGCACGTGAGCGGCGGGTGAGTGTTCGAGCAGGTCTTCTTCCACCGCATAGCGGTAGAACCCGGCGATGGTGCACAGCCGGCGGGTGATGGTGGCCCTTGCCCGGCCGCGGGTCTCCAGGTCGCGGGCGAAACACTCAATGTCGGGCCGCCTTGCCTGGAACAGGCGGATGTGGTGCTGGTGGCACCAGCTCGCATACTGGCGCAGGTCCAGTTCGTATGCCTGGCGGGTCAAGCCGCTGTACCCAGCCAGGAATCCAGCTAGCGCCAGCCGCTCGGTGTTGGTGAACACCGGCGCAACCGGGATAAGGGCAGCGGACGTGGTGGTGGTCATCGGGCACCTCCCGGGTCGGGCTGAGACCCGGGAGGCTGGGCCAGCCGTGGCCCCAGCGACATTGATTCACTTCACCGTCGATCCGCAAAGGTGATCACGCAACGTCACATGGAGCTACCCCAACCGGCGCAACTCTCTGACCGAAAGGCACGCCGGATCGCCGAGTATGAGCGGCTGACCAGCTGAAACGGCGGAGCGGCAGGGGCACGCAGACTTCCCACATATGCGTGCCCAAGCCGGTTAGGTTGCTGCGGCGAGCTGTTCGGAGAGGCGCTCGGCGAGCATCGCGGTGGTTCGGCGCAGCCGGCTACAGCGGCACCACTGGGCGCTTGCCTGTCGTCCCCGGTGCATTTTTCTCGTGTCCTTAGCAGTTTTGGCAGGGGACACGCTTCCAGGTGTGCCCGGCGTAGGCGACCGACACGGCCCAGAGCGCCGCGCTGAACTTCTGCGGATGCGCAAGCGCTTTACGGAGCATGGCCTTGGTAAGCACCGGTGACAGCGTGAGCGTGTCGCCGTGCACGATGCGGTAGTGGAATGTCGCTCCGGTAGGGGGACTGCCGATGTACACGGTGTTGTTGTTGATGATCCGGTAGGGGCCGTTGTCGACCTGCCCGCCCAGCCAGTCCAGCGAGCCGAACTGCCCGGATTGGCTGAAGAAGTGTGAGTGCGCTCTTTTGAGGGCGCCCGTGCACGGGTGGGCTTTGGTCGGTTTCGGGCTTCCAGCGGCGTAGCTGCTCAGGCCGGTCGATGAGGTCTGCCCCAGCCAGACGTACGGCGCCAGCGGCGCGAGACCGGCCTTGTCGAGTTCGCTCACCAGCTCCTGACATGTGATTACCCGTTTCCATTCCCCGACCAGGCCCACCGCCGCTTTACCCGTTGGAGAGCTCGCGGGGCTGTGAGACGTTGCTGGTGGTGGACGTGTCGAGCTGTTCGAGGCGCACCCGGCGGTTACGGCGGTCGCTGCGAGCAGGGCAAGAGCCGCCCTTGTCACGGACCCCCGGGTCTGCGTTAGCCTAACGCCGCGCCGGTCATGTGCATGCCATCGCTCTACCTGGGCCGGTCCGATGGCTGCGGCGAGGCCGAGGGCGGCCCAGAGCCTGCCCGCCCGCAACGGCGCACTTGCTAGCTTGCGCATTTGGCCCTCCCGCTGCCGGTAGATACGTTCGCGGCTCAGGCTAGATGCGGCATGCACAGCAGCGGCACCGTGCTGGCCACAGTCTCAGCTACGTGCCAGCACGGTTTTTGCGTACCGTGCGACTGCGGATCCTGGATGCCATGAGTGTGTGAGTCGGTGGGCGTGCTGCTGGAGGCGGGGCCGCCGCCGGCGGCGCGACGGTATGGGGAACGACTCTGCGCTGTCGGCTGAGGCTGGCGGCCCGGCGTGAGCAGGGGAAGCTGCCTTTGTCAGCTGCCTGTCAGGCTCCCGGCACGGTGATGCGCAACCGGAGAATGGTCCCGTTCCTCGCGAGGGCGAACACCTCGCCGTGCGGGCCGAAGACAGGTGACCTGAGCAGGGAATAGGGAGGACCAGGCCATTTCGCGATCAGCTGGTGCGCCCGGTCGAAGACCAGCGTCGGGCCCGCGCCGCAGCCGCTCACGTAGGTGTCGCCAACAGCATCAACGGTGACCTCGCACGCCCCTCCGATCGGGAAGCTGGCCGGGAAGTGGGGTGAAAAGGCATCCACCTCGCGGCCGCTGGCATCGACGTAGAGGACTTTCTGCATGTCATCGTTCACTATGACGAGCCGGCCGTGCGGGTCGATGGCCGCCAGGTGGTGGTGGCCGATGAGATCCGGGTTGCCCGAAGCGCCACCGATCTGCCAGATGGCCTGCCCGGCCGGGGAGAACTTTGTGACGGTCAGAGCCTGTTCGTCGGCGACGTAGACGTTGCCCGCCTGGTCGACAACCAGGTCGGATGCGTGGAGGAACTGTCCCTTCCTGCTGCCGAAACTGCCGAACTGGCGCACGAACCGGCCCTGCGGCGTAAAGACCTGGACCCGGCTGTTCCCGCTATCCGACACGTACACCATGCCGCGCGGGCCAACCGCGATCTTCCCGTGGATATCGGCTGGGGTAGTGGGGTCGAAGGCGATGAAGTTGAACTCGCCGGGCGCCGATCCGGGCTTCCCCCACCGCCGCAGTACCGTCCCCGCGGGCGAGATCATGGTGACCCGCTGGCTCAGGTCGGTCACGTACAGGTTGCCGTCCGGGCCGATCGCGAGCGCGTCGGGATGGCTCAGCCCTAGCATCTTCGCGGCGTAGCGGGCCGTGATCGTGAACGGGACCGGCAGCACACGCGAGGCGGCCGGGCCTGGTTGCTTGCTCGGTGCGCTGCTGCCGCCCGCCGCGCAGCCGACGGCCAAGATGGCCGCTCCCACCGTCATGGCGCTGGCAGCCATGCGGAGTGTTCGCAGTCCCATGATCGCTCCTAACGAGGACCGTGATCGGAACGCTGTGGAACCAATCACCCTTGCATCATGAGCAGACCCACGACGGCTGCTGTGGCAGACGGGTCAGGTTGTGCGCAGGTGGGCGAGGACGGCGAGCACCCGCCGATGGGAATCAGGGTCGGTGCTGAGGCCGAGTTTTTGGAAGATCTGCTTGACGTGGGCTTCGACGGTGCGTTCGGTGACGCACAGGCGGGTGGCGATGGCCCGGTTGGAGAGCCCCTCGGCGACCAGCGCGAGCACCTCACGCTCGCGCTCGCTGAGTTCATCGAGGGGATTGGCGCGGCGTTTACGGGCGAAGAGGCGGGCGACGATCGTCGGGTCGACGACGGTTTCCCCGTCGGCGAGGCGGCGCAGCGCGTCGATCAGGTTCGCGACGTCGAAAACGCGCTCTTTGAGTAGGTAACCGACCCGTTCGGGATGGTCTTCGAGCAGCCGCATGGCGTAGTGCGGCTCGACGTACTGGGACAGGATCAGCACGCTGACGCCGGGGTGCAGCTCGCGGATCTGCTGGGCAGCGAGCAGGCCCTCGTCGGTGTGCGTCGGCGGCATCCGGATGTCGACGATGGCCGCGTCCGGCCGCGTCACCTGGACCGCGCCCAGCAGCGAGGCGGCATCGCCCACTTGTTCGACCACGTCGATGCCGGCGTCGGTGAGCAGCCGGGCAATGCCCTCGCGGGTGAGCATCACGTCCTCGGCGATCACGACGCGCATGGGATCTCCGCCCGGCACCCGGTCGGCCTGGTGGCCAGGCTGCCGCCGAGCGCCCCGACCCGGTCGGCGGCCGCCGCCAGCATGGGCGAGGCGTCGCCGGATCCGGTGTCCTCGACCGTGACTACCAGCTGGCCGTCCTCGTGGGTGAGGCTCACCGCGGCGTGGTCCGCGCCGCGGCGGGCGGCGTCGCTGATGGCCTCGGCCACGGTGAAGTAGGCGGCGGCCTCGACCGGGGCCGGGTACCGTCGGTGCTCGTCCTGGAGGATCTGGACCGGCAGCGGCGCAGTGTCGGCGAGGGTGGCCAGCGCGGAGCCTATCCCGGCCTCGGCCAGCACCGCGGGGTAGATCCCGTGGGCGAGGTCCCGCAATTCCTCCAGAACGTTTTGCGTTTGGCTGGCCGCCCGGGCCAGGGCTGTCTCGGCCGGGGTGTCCCCGCCTGCCTGCGCGGTGGCGCGGGCGAGCCGGATGTCGTAGGACAGGGCCAGCAGGCGCTGCTGGGCGCCGTCGTGCAGGTTCCGCTCCAGCCCGCGGCGTTCGGCATCGGCGGTCTCCACGATACGGGCGCGGGAGGCGCGGAGCTCGGCGAGCTGGGCGAGCAGCTCGGCCTGCAGCCGTTCGTTCTCCAGGCCGAGCCGGACGGCGGGCCCGATCTGGCTGTCGATCCCGGGCACCGCCCCGGAGTGCGAGACGGCGGCGATGGTGCGCTCGTTCCTGGTCAGGCGCGTCACCGCACGGCCGGGGGTGGCGGAGGGCTCCGGGACTACCCGGCCGCTGGCGTCGACGTAGCGTTGCGGACCGGGGAGCCAGTAGGCGATCTGCAGCCCCGGATCGTGCAGCGCCGCCGCCAGCGCCGACTGGAGGGAACCCGGCGCAGGAGCTTCGTCCAGGCGGGCCGCGATCCGGGCGACCGCGCGGCGCTCGGCCCGGGCCCGGGCCACCCCGGATATCAGGCCGATGGCCAGCAGCGCGACCGCGGCGCTCCCGATGGCGAAGATAGCGAACAGGGCCGCGTTGAACGGGTCCTCGACCGTGATCCGCTGTAGCGCCACCGAATGTGCCGCCACCGCCGCGGCGAACCCGATCGCGGGGACGGTGACCGGCAGCAGCCGCTGCCGCGCGGGCCAGGAGGCCCGGGCCAGCCGCGCGGCGCAGACCACGATCATGGCGGCAGCGGCAGCGGCGGTGAACCAGCGGTCGCCGATCTCAACGGCGCGGGCAAGCGTGGGCAGCGAGCGGACCAGGAAGGCGTTGACGGTGCAGTTCGCCAGGCAGCCCGGGTCGAAGTAGGGCTCGCGGAACAGCGCGAGCGCGGCCGCGGCCAGCAGCGCCTCGGCGTAGACCGCGGCCGCCAGCGCGCGGGCAGGCGCCGAGCCGGCCCGGCCGGTGGGGTGGGTGAGCACCAGGTGGACGATGAGCGGGAACGTGAACCCTGCGGCCACCATCGCGATACTGGGGATCAGCGGCGGCCCGTCCTGCCAGGCGGACCACACCGGTGCGAACCAGCACACCCCCGCCAGCAGCGCCAGGTCTCCGGTCCGGCCTGGCCGCCGGGCCAGGCAGATCACCAGGCCCGCCGCGATCAGGCCCAGCCCCGCGCACACGGTCAAGACGGCCCCGGCCGCTGAGCTTCCCGCATACGTGGTGGACCGGCCGGGTCCCGCCGCGAGGGCCAGCGCGCCGGCGGCCGCGGCGAGCCCCGCCAACCCGGCGGCGACGCGTGCGGAACTGGCCAGCCGGCCAGGCGCGGCCAGGCGTACCGGGACGGCCCGGCGTGCCGGTACGGCCAGTGGGGGCTCGGCGCGTGCCATGACCTGATTGTGGCACCGCTGCCACCAGAAAGATCCGTGCTGGCCACAGTCCCGGCATGGGGGCAGCCCCGATGCTAGCAGCGTCGCGGCACCTTACCGTCCATGGTGAGTTTCGGCACACTGGAGGAACCATGGAAGCAATCACTACCCGCCTGGCGGTGGCCGCCGCCGCGGCCGGCCTGGCCCTGCTGGCCGCCGGCTGCGCCGGGAACGCCGCCACCGCGGCGGGCACGAATCCCAGCCCGGCGAGCACTGCTTCGCGGGCGTTGCCGAGCCCGTTCACCGTCACCGCCCGCTATGCCGCGAAGTCGCTCGGGCTGAGCCACCCCGCCGCCCTGGCGGTCGGCCCGGACGGCAACCTGTATGTCACCGATATGAGCCAGCGGGTGACCGTGATCTCGCCCGCCGGGACGGTGCTGCGGCGGTGGGGCAAGCCCGGGACCGGGCCCGGCGAGTTCAAGTTCGTCTCTGTGGACCCCACCACCCCGACAGATATCCACGGGCAGATCGCGGTCGGCCCACACGGCGATGTGTACGTGTCGGACAGCGGGAACGCCCGGGTCCAGGTGTTCACCCCGCAGGGGCGGTTCGTCCGCCAGTTCGGCAGCTTCGGCAGCGGGAAAGGCCAGTTCCTGTCCCCCTTCCACCTTGTGGTCGACAACGCCGGAAACGTCTACGTCGCGGACGACCAGAGCGAGACCTTGTCGAAGTTCTCTCCCGCCGGCAAGGTCCTCTGGACGATCGGCGGTGGCGCCTCCAGCGACCCGGACCTGTCCGGCCTTTTCAAGTTCACCGGCTTCGACGCGC
>Ga0306920_100010800_pt1 | contig 12274 bp, 11 predicted proteins | sample flu12Cox44000170_FD_204666 | JGI IMG/M metagenome (GOLD analysis project Ga0306920, IMG submission 204666) | Lab enrichment of tropical soil microbial communities from Luquillo Experimental Forest, Puerto Rico - flux4day.12C.oxic.44.000.170 (v2)... | ecosystem: Environmental > Terrestrial >...
CGGCCGCGGGTTGTGACACCGTGTCGCCGTTGTCACAGCTGTCATAAATCGGCCCCAACAGGGGCTATTAAGGGGTCATTAAAAGCCATCGCGATCAACTTCGCGTGAACACTTGGGTACGGGCGGCCAAGTTCGCTCATTCGCTGGCTTTTTTGATTAAGAGAGATTAAAGGAGATTAACAGTGATAAAGGAAGAGGTCCTAGCCCAGGCCTAGCCCATGAGCGAACCCGACAAGCAGTACAAGTCCGACAAGCAGTACCCCCGCCTGAAGCGGCGGCGCAGACGCGACTCCGGCCACGAGACCTGGGTCTACCTCTACAGCTTCCGCGGCCGCGACCGCTGCTACACCATCGGTGATGTCACCTTGACCCAGGCCAGGAAGATCGCGGCCGGGCTCCAGCACGAGGTGGCGCTGGGGAAGGACCCGCAGGCGGAGAAGCTGGCTCAGCGGCAAGCGGGGACGTTCGGCGAGCTCGCCGATCGCTACCTCGAGGAGCACGCCAAGCGAAAGAACAAGTCGTGGCGTCAGGGGCGGGGGCTCGTCGAGCGCCACCTGCTGCCACCTTGGGGAAAGCTCGACGTGAAGAGCATCACGCAGGCGGACGTCTACGCCGCGCTCGGCAAGATCGGCTCCCCCACCGTGCAAAATCAAACATTGGCCGCGGCCAGCGCCATCTTCACGTGGGGCGTCAAGGTGAAGGTCCTCGCCTTCAACCCCTGCACGGGCGTCGAGGCCAATCCGACCAAGGCCCGCTCGCGCGTGCTGTCGGACTCCGAGTTGCAGCTGATTTGGCGAGAGTTGAACACCGCGCTGCGAACGATCTTGCTCACAGGGCAAAGACCTGGCGAGGTCTCATGCATGCGCCGCGAGCACATCGTCGACAAAGTTTGGTGGATGTTGCCGGGTCCAGAGATAACCGCGCTCGGCTGGTGCGGCACAAAAAATTCCGAAGACCACCGCGTATATTTGGCCGAGCCGGTTCGCGAACTCATCGGCACCGGCACTGCGGGCTTCGTGTTCGAGCGCTGCCGCCTGCACCGGGAGATGAGGCGTATCTGCAAAGAACTCAAGATCGAGCCGAAGATAACGCCGCACGATTTGCGAAGAAGTTGGACAACCTTCGCCGCGCGGCTCGGTGCCAAGCCATCGCAGCTAGACAGAGTCTTGAACCACGTAGCCCCCCGCCGCCGCAGCGTCACTGCCACCACTTACAATCAATATCGCTACGAAACCGAGGACGCGGCGCTCATAGAGAAGGTGGCCGCGCACATCATCGAATTGGCAGAGCGGCGGCGCGGCACCGCGGACGTGATTCGCTTCTCACCCTTACACAATTGAAACTGAAGCCTCATAAAAATTTCTGGACTTTTCCTCGGCAGATAGAGTATGAAGGTTTTTAAAATAACCTTCATCGGCGTTGCCGGAGAGAAGGCTCGCGTGGGGCCTATAAAGAACCACGTGATAAAATGACGTTCACCGGCATGGGACGAAGAATTGCCGGGAAAAAATGGGCTCGCGGTGAACCGCGAGAGCACGGCACCAGCCCGAGACCCCGGCCCGGGGCAATCCCAAAGGGCACAGCTCTCGGCGGCGATGGAACCCGTCGGCCCCCGGTAGGGGCGCAAAACGAGAGCCTCAACAGACGCAACCACTGCGTCCGACGAGGCTCTTTCAGTTTTTTTGAGCCTCCTCGGCGCAAGACCGAAGGAGGTTTTCTATTTTGACTTTGAAGAAGAAGCCGAGCGCGGCCGCGAAGGTACGCGCTGCGCTCGATCCCAAACCACCGCAGATAGCTGACGACCCCGCCCTGCAGCGGCAGCGCGAGCTCTCCGTCGTGGAGGCGGCGCGCCCGCCACCGGCGGACGTGCGCCTGCTGTCTGCAGCCATGGTGATGAGCAAGGTCGGCATATCGTGGCCGACGCTGTGGGCCTGGTCGAAGTGCGGCAAGTTTCCGGCGCCGCGCCAGATCTCGACCAGGAAAATCATGTGGATCGAGTCCGAGGTTGACGCGTGGATCGCCAACCTACCCGTGCGAAAGCTGCCACTGAAGGGAGACAGCAACACAGATGAAGAAGTCTAAAGCGGAGAGGGCCGCGTCCGTTGCTGCGGATGCGACCCTCAATGACGAAGCTCCAGAAACAGCTTCGCAAGCTATTCCAGAAAACGAGGTTGGTCCACCCCTCGCTGACGCAGGCAGTGATGGTGGGGACAGTCCCCAGCATGATGTGTATGCGGAGGGCCGCGAGGCGCTGGACCGGCTCTGCGAACATACCAAACGCGACTGGCCCGATTACAGGAAGGTCGCTCTCGCCTTGGATGCGGCGCGCACCGAGGCAATGAAGATCGCAGGCACCAATCGGTCAGAAGGCAAGGCCTACTGCCGAGCGCTTAGCCCCATTCTAAAACGCGAGGGACTCGGCACAGACAGGCTCGACAGCAAAACCCGCGGCGACCTGTTCAAGATCGTCGAATATCAGGTCGAGATCGAGGCCTTTCTCGAGACGCGCGATCCCAACGAGCGAACGCTGAATCATCCAAGTGCGATTCTGCGAAAATGGAGAAAGACTGCAGCCGGTCGCGACGCGTTCGACAAAGGCAAGGGCAAAGGTCGCGACAAAGGTAAGGGCAAGGGCAAGACGAAGCGAATGCAGCGGGGGTCCAACCTGCTCGAGGAGCACGTCGAGCTTCAGGCACGCATGCAGCAACTCACCAAGCGCATCGCGGAGGTCGAGCAAGAGCGCGACCAGCACAAGCGCGAGGCCGCGGCGGGATTCACAGAGCCCGCGGCGGCGATCACCACGCTGGTCTCCGTGGGCCACAGCCTTCAGGCGAGGGACGTACCGAAAGACGTCAAAGCGAGCGACCTGCGCGATCTAGCAGAGCGCATCAAACAGCTGGCCGCGGAGGTGGAGCGGCTCGCCGAAGAGACGGTTCACTGAGATTAAGCAATCGCGTCCCAGACGGAAAGGAAAACGAGAGAATGCCCTTCACCAACACCGAGCTGCACGGATTTCTCGACGACGAGTTGGAGCGAGCCATCGCTCGCATCCGCGAGCGGCTGCTCGAACTCGATCGCGATCTCGGCGCGCTCAAGGAAGAGCGCGATCGACGCACGCGGGAGCTTCAGCGCCGGCTGGATCAGAACGAGTACAGCGGCATCCCCGACGAGGAGTTCGACGTGTGAGCTAGGGACCAATTTCAAACGCAAGGAGGCGGGATGAGGTCCCCGCAGCAAGAAGCCGCTCTCAAGGCGGTCATGACGTGGTACCGCGCCGGCGACAAACAGGTGTTCCGCTTGTACGGTTACGCCGGCACCGGCAAGACCACGCTCGCCCGCGACTTCGCAGGGGAAGTAGCCTTCGCGGCCTTCACGGGCAAGGCCGCCCACGTCATGCGCGGCAAGGGCTGCGTCAACGCCACCACCCTCCACGGCCTCATCTACCGGTTGGAGAAGGAGGACGAGAACGGCCGTCCGATATTCGTCATCAATCTCGACAGCTTCGCGCGCCACACGCGACTCATTGTCATCGACGAGGCATCCATGGTCAACGAGAAGATCGGGCGTGACCTTCTGAGATTCAGAGTGCCGATCATCGTCATTTGCCACCCATAGAGGGGGGCGGGTTCTTCACGACGGGCGAACCGGATTTCATGCTGACAGAGATTCATCGGCAGGCACGTGACAGCCCGATCATCAAAATGGCGACCATCGTCCGCGAAGGCGGGCTGTTGGCCGTCGGCGACTACGGTGACGGCAGTCACGTGATCCATCAAAAGGACTATAAGGCCGTGCCATGCGATCAGATTCTCGTCGGTCGCAACGTCACCCGACGCAATATCAATTGCGGCCTGCGCGAGCGGTACGGCCGGCGCGGTGCCTACCCGCTTAGCGGCGACAAGCTCGTGTGCCTTCGCAACGATTATCGGCGGGGATTTCTCAACGGCAGCCTGTGGATCGTCGAGCAGGTTGTCGAGGCATCTGACGACGGCCCGATCGTGCTCCGCGTCGCATCCGAGGAGGGCGGCGCTGCCGTTGCAGCCACGACGCATGCCGGCTTCTTCAATCATCGCCCGATACCCGACCCTCGCGAGTACGTGAACTTTGACTTCGGCTATGCGCTGACGGTGCACAAGGCGCAAGGCTCGCAGTGGGATGACGTCGTCCTTCACGGGGAACACAATTACTTCGGCGCCGACGCGCGTCGTTGGCTCTACACCGGCCTCACGAGAGCCGCCAAGCGCATCATCGCGATTAAAAAGTGAGGGTCGATCCGGATCGGACTGGACGATTGAAAACGAAAAGGTAGTATAAAAAGCAAGATCGCCCGCTCGGCGAGAGCGGGCGACCTCAGAAACACGGTCTTACAGGGAGACCGGTACGCGCGGAAGCCTTATACCCCACCCCGCGCCCACCGACCAGCCCTCCCGACCGGAAGCTCCCAGCTCCCCACGACAAGCCGCGTGGGGGAGGAAGGGCACCAGAAAGGAACGAGGGAAAAGCGCCCCACATAACGCGCTCCTTGAAGGCGAACGGAGCGCAACGAGCCGCCCCAGGCCGGGATGAACCGGCCCGCCGATCCCCGGCGAGAGAAGATGCGGAGGCTCGGAAAACGGCAAGCGCAATTTTCGGATGCGCGGGCCGGGGCGGGCTTTTCGTCTCTCTCGACACACAGCCTCGAATTTCTCCGGCCGCGCGTCCCCGAAATAGGGGAGGCCATCGATGGCCGGCGTTCGAACTCCACTCGACATAGCCCTCGACCTTTTGGCGCGCGGCATAGCGCCGGTGCCAGTGCCGCGCACCAAGGGCGCCAAGGGTCCCAACATTCCCAAGTGGCAGCACCTCGTCGTCACGCCGCAGAACGCGGCTCAGTACTTCGACAGCGGCAAAGCGGTCAACGTCGGCGCGATAATGGGTCCGCGAAGCGGTGACCTGACGGACGTCGACCTCGACTGCCCGGAGGCGATCGCGCTCGCGCCCCGCTTCCTGCCGGAGACCGGATCGGTGTACGGCCGCGCCAGCAAGCAAAAATCTCACTATTTCTACCGGTGCCCCGACCCGCCCGACAACGCGACAAAGAAATTCGTCGACGAAAACGGATCGGTGATCCTTGAGCTCCGTCTCGGCGGCGGCGGCAAGGGCGCGCAGAGCGTCTGGCCGGGCTCGCTCCACAAGACCGGCGAATACTACGAGTGGCACGTCGACGGCGAACCGAAGCGGGTCGCTTTCGCCGACCTCGACCTCGCTGGAAAGAAAATCGCGGTCGGAACGCTCCTCGTCAGGCACTGGCCGGCGGGCGGCAGCCGACACGACACCGCTCTCACCGTCGGCGGATTTCTCGCGCGGATCGGTTGGAGCCCCGACGCGATCGCCCGCTTCGTCGAAGCGATTGCGACCGAGGCCGGCGACGACGATCCCGCGGACCGCGGACACGCCGCGCGCGACAGCGCGGAGAGGCACGCCGCCGGCGGCACGGTCTACGGTCTCCCCCAGATGATCGTGACCTTCGGCGATGCCGTGGCGCGCCAGATCGCGAAGATCGTCGGCTATCACAGGGAACCACCGGAGCCAACGTCGCCCGACAATCGGCCGCTGATCAAGGTCGCGCGCGGCAGCCTGTCCATCAACGCCGACGAGGCCGAGCAGGCGCTGATCGCCGCCGGCGTTCCGTTCTTCGAGCGATCGAATGCGCTGGTGAGGCCGATCATAAAGGACGTCGATGGATTCCACGGCACGAAGACCAAAGCGGCGCAGCTCGCGCGCGTCAATCAAGCCTACATGCGCGACATCCTCGGCCGTATCGCTCACTGGCGCTGCCTCGATCAGCGCGCAAAGACGTGGCTCCCGATCGATCCTCCGAGGGAAACGGCGGAGACGGTTCTCGCCCGCGCCGGCGAGTGGCAATTTCCATCGGTCGCCGGCATCGTCACCTGTCCAACGCTGCGGCCCGACGGCACGATCCTCGATCAGCCTGGCTTCGATCCGGAAACACGGTTGTTGTTGATCGATCCGCCGGCGATGCAGCCGATTCCGGACGCGCCAACGCGGGACGACGCGATCGAGGCGCTCGAACTACTGAAGGGACTACTCACGGAGTTTCCCTTCGTCGGCGCCGTCGACACAGCGGTGGGGCTGTCTACCCTCGTCACACCGGTGGCGCGTGGCGCCTACACGGTGGCGCCGATGCACACGGCAGATGCGCCGGACGCCGGAACGGGGAAGAGCTACCTCCATGACTGCGCGGCGATGATCGCGACCGGTCAGTGCATGCCGGTGATCGCGGCCGGGGCGAATGAGGAGGAGAGCGAGAAGCGCCTAGGCAGCGCGCTCCTCGCCGGCCAGCCTCTCGTCACGATCGACAACATCAGCGGCACGCTGTCGGGCGCCGCGCTCTGCCAATACATCGAACGACCGCGTCCGCAAGTCCGCGTCCTCGGAAAGTCGGAATTGATTCTGGTCGAGACGCGCGGCACGACGTTCTTCGCGAACGGCAACAACCTCGTCATCGTCGGCGACGTCTGCCGCCGCGTCGTCCGCGGGCGGCTCGACGCTAAAATGGAGGACCCCGAGCTTCGCGTTTTCAAGAAGAACCCGCTCGCGATGATCGCCGCCGATCGCGGCGCCTACATCCGGGCGTGCCTCGCAATCCCGCGCGCCTACATCGCGGCCGGCAGACCGGATCGCGCGTCGCCCCTCGCCTCGTTCGAAGAATGGTCCGACACCGTGCGCTCGGCGCTGATATGGCTCGGCGAGAGCGACCCGGTCGCGTCGATGACGGCGGCGAAGGCGGAGGACCCAGAGCGCGCCGGCTTCCGCGACCTAATCTCGACCTGGGTCAACGCGTTCGGCACCGGAGAATCCAACAAGAGGACGCTCAAGGAGGTCGTTGCGGCGGCGCGCGCGACCGCTCCCGGTAACGGGATCACGCCACCGCCGTTGATCAACCCGGACCTCAACGCGGCGCTTCAAGCCGCGGTCATCGGTGAGAAAAAATATCGTCAGTTCGACGCCGCGAGCCTCGGCTACTGGATGAGAAACCACAAGGACGCGATCGTCGGCGACTACCGCTTTCGATACACCAAGGAGTCAAACGTCGGGTACTGGTGGGTCGAGGCGATGACCGCGGCCGCTCGCGCGGAACCGGCGATGTGACAGATGGATAGATCATGACAGATAACCAGCTCGTCGTTCCTATAAGTGTCACGTACGCGCGTACGTAAAAAATACGAGTGACACTTTCTCGCGTTGGGGTTTAGTCATCTGTCAGTATCTATCCATCTGTCACTACCTACTTCCGGTAGAAAGATGAGCTGCGGGCGGCTCTCTCTCGACTTTTTTCAGTCGCCGCCGCCTAAGTCGACCGTTTTTCCCCTAGGGAGGTACGCCGCCCGCCTACACGCGCTGGTTGAGCCCGGAGAGCCTCCCTCCTACTACCCCCGACCCCCGGAAACGCGTCCTAGGGCCGCCCCCTCCTCCATGGCGACCCCTTCTAACCGGGGTCCGACCCCGCCCGACCCCTCCCCGAACCGACCGAACCGACCGGCTACCCGCCCGACCGCCTAGCGACCTCTTTTTGACCTCGGGTTGTACTCACTTCGACGACATCCCCCCGAGAACGCGCGCGAAACGGTTGCAAATTCGAAGAATCGAGGGCAGGCGCGCACGCGACCCGATGGGACTCGCGAGAAGCGACCCCGCCCCCTACCCCGCCTGTTTCGGATCGGGTTTTCGATCGGTGATCGATATATATGTCGCGACGATCGCGTGGACATTACGGCCCGCCGCTGTCGGTCCGGCGCTCGAGCGCGCGCGGCCGGGGATTGCACCGGCTTGAAGCTTTGCCTCGATCACAGCATCTCGTTTCAGCGGCTGCGGAGCAGGGGACCACTCGGTGAGCCAGTGGCGAACGTCGCTTGCACTAACAAATGCGAGGCTGCCCTCCAATTCCTCGATGGTGCATTCTTCTCCGTCGATGATCTCAAGCTCATCAGTGACTGACCCAACATTCCCGGTTGCACAGAGGCCATAGAGGGTCATTTCAGCTGCCTCACGCTTGATGTTGAGAGCTTGCGCAATCTCAGTGGCTGCCTCAGAGAACGTAAGCGTCCTGCTAGGGCCATGCGTCCAACGATTGCGGTCTTGCTGTTCATCGTCGTGATGCTTCACCGCACGCGCTTTGCGTCCGGTGGCACACTCCACGCGATCGCGGCGTCAAAAACAGCCTTGCCGTCTTTAATATTGGCAAACGGACCAAAACTCTTGTCCTTCGCCATATTGCGTGGTGTTGACCACGTACATGCCAAAAAAGCGATGGAGACCAATCCAACCGCCAAAATCTTCTTCTGTGTCTGGGATACGATACGAGTAAGTTTTTAGTTCCTTCCCACCCTCGATCGCGGCACGCAAGAAGCGGTCTTCAACAATTAGATCTCGGCCCTCGCGGTCTGCGTCTGATGCTAAAATGGTGAAGAAAGCTCGCTCGGCATCGCTAAGCCTAGTGGTTGCGCGAACAAACTTCCCGATTAGGTGGATGATTGCTCCGACAGTGAGCGGCTTGGCGAATTGGTTATAATAGTCGGACTGATGTATAGCGTAGTCTAGTTTTTCGTCATCGACAAAGGCGCTTCCATGACCGAGCATTCGCAGTGTTTCAGCGAATGCCTCAGCATCTCTTCTATGCTTGAAGGTCTTACGCTGTCCCTTGCCCTCTCGATCCTGGTAATTAAGGATCCATGCCGTGCGTTTTCTATTCTTGGGACCCCATACTCGTTTTCTGATTGACGTTGCCTCTACCACTGTTGTCTCCCTAACAGGTGACGTAATAGAAATCGCGCCAGCGCACGAATCGGGAGGTGCGCTCTATTGCTGAGTGCTGAACGCCTGGTGCAACAGGGTTTGGAAGAGGTGGTCGGCTTGGCGCAAGGACTCCCGTTGCGCAGAACGCAAGCGCTCCAGTCGCTGCATCAAATAGGAAAATCGCCTCTGGAGCGAGAGCGGAGGCAAGGGGACTCTAAGCGGACGCAGTGTATCGAGATTGATGTTGGCACGTGCGGTTTCGGGGGCTTACGCAAGGAAAGTCGGGCGCCAGAACCGCAGAACAAACCAAATGTATTCCTTTGTCGCGTAAGACGGGTTCACTTGGATGCCGACGACGCTATCCGGACAATAGACTTCTATGTCCAGGATTGCGGTTACTCCGATCGTTGCTCCTACGATGGCAATCACTATTGTTCCTGGTGGGAAACTGCGGCTGACTCTGGCGCCTTTCTCATTGAGTGTCTGCGTCCAAGTATTGAGCCGGCCGCCACTATCGGTGATATCGCCAGTCTGAATGAATGGAAATTTTCCGCCGTAATAGCTCGGATCATTGCGCGGTCGCGGTATGAATCTACCGCGTTCCACAGATGCAATTTCCTCCAAGTGCGAAACGGCCCACTCTTTGGTATTTTTAACAGGATCGCCAAACATCTCTAAGAATGCGGCCGGCAAAAGTTCATCGCACGCTTGTAGCGCATGATGGCGAATGCGCCTAATTCGGACGGCGGATTCTAATCGCAGTGCGATGCTTTCTTGTTCGGGCAGGGGTAGAAGGGGCGTCGGAATATTTTCGAGGTCATCTCGAGTTATTGCATCAAAAGTTGAGCCAAGTCCACGGCTGGCAAGTTGTGGCTCGTAATATCGAAGAAAATAAAACAAAAATCGCGCATTAATTTTTGCTAACGGACGAAGAGCGGAAAGTCCGCGACCAATACAACATGTTTCGCGTGCTAAGTTCGTCGGACCCACGGGTGCACGGACCGAGATAAGTATGTCGCCCTGCTTGGCGATCCGTACAGGCTTGCTGCAAAACACTCTGGTATGTGGAAATATTTCGCCAAAATCGGCTTTTCCTTGAAAAAATGGAAGCCCGCGACCCGCCATATTGTATGTGGCGGATGGCGGGCTCTGTCCCATAACCACTTCACAGACTTCGCCAAGCTGGGTCGTGGGCATAGTCATGGTTCGAGAAGCATGTTTTGCAACGTAGCGACGTTTGAGGTTGCAACGGCTTCAAGCTTCTGTAGTCGGTCAAGTGTAACTGCTGCTCTCTCAAAAAACTCTTGATCTTGCTCAAGCTCGCGGTAGCGGTTCGCTGAGAGGTCATATTTTTTGTCGACGACTTGCTTCTTATCGACCCAAAATTGTCGGCCGAGCTGGTTGATCTCAGCTTGAAGCGGGACAATTCGAGCATGAAGTTCTGAAAGCTCGGCCTCGGCTTTTTCACGGGTTGCTTTGGCCTCCTGGGGATGCTCGGCAATGACTTCCTCAAATTTGAGGCGATGAATGATTTCATGGCGGTGCTGGCGATCAGCTTTGAGAGGCGCGATCTTCTTCTTCAGCTCATTAAGACGCTCTGACCGCTTGGCAACGAAGTCTGCGTCCTTCCGTTTTTGCCAACACGCAAGGATATCAGGGATGTCATTCTCGGCAACGCGATCGCGCTTATCGTCGAGCGAGAAACCGTCGTGTTCCATATCATAGAACCAAATGCGGTCGGTCTTTGCGCCTTTTGTAAAAATGAGGACTGCAGTGGACACGCCTGCGTAGGGACGAAAGACGCCGGATGGCATCGAAACAACGGCATCGAGGCGGTTTTCCTCGATGAGTTTTTTGCGAGCCGCGACATGCGCCTTGGTCGAGCCGAATAGTACGCCGTCGGGGACAATAACAGCCGCACGCCCGCCGTTATCAAGCAGGCGGAGAAAAAGATGGAGAAAGAGAATTTCAGTTTTCTTCACCTTGGTCGGAAGCGTCGGGTTCACGTCGCTTTCGTCAATCGCGCCTTTGAAAGGCGGATTTGCTAAGACGATTTCGTATTGGCTCTCTTCGGTAAAAGCCTTCGAGAGCGTGTCCATGTAGTGGAAACGAGGAGCAGTGAGGCCGTGCAGCATGAGGTTCATGCTGCCAATACGCAGCATGGTCATACCGGAGTCGCTGTCGTAACCGGTGAAGCCCTCGCCTTGAGAGAATTTCCATTCTTGTTGCGTGAGTTGGCTGCCAGTGAGGCCATGCGGCCAGCCCTCATCGTCATACTTGAGGTCGCGCTTGTCAGTGTGCATTTCGAGGAGATATTGCCACGCATTCACAAGGAAGCCGCACGTACCAGCTGCCGGGTCGACAATACGTTCCCCGGCTTTCGGGCCAATCATTTGCACCATCATCCGGATTATGTGGCGAGGGGTTCGGAACTGGCCGTTGGTCCCGGCCGTATTGAGGCGCGCAAGCAAATACTCGTAGAGATCGCCTTGTACATCTTGGTTCTGGGCAGATATTTGCATCTCGTCGATGGCTTTGCAGGCCTCAATAAGAAGACTCGGCTTGTTGATCTTAAACTCGGCACTCTCCATGTGCTCGCCAAAGGATCCGGTTTTCGGACCGAGCTTCTTGAGAAATGGAAATACTTTTTCTTTAACGATTTTGAGCGCCTTGTTGCCCGGCAGCTGGCTCCAGTATGACCAGCGCAGTTCTTCATTGGCGAAGAGCGGTTCGTACTTGCGGCCGCGCTTCTTCGCGGCACGCTCAGAATCCTGCTCACGCTCGTCAAGCTGCTTAAGAAAAATGAGATATGAGAGCTGTTCGATAGCATCGAGAGGGTTGGAGAGACCGCCGCTCCACAATTTGTCCCAGAGACTATCAACCTGCGAGCGGAGTTTGGTGTCGGCAAGCATAACCATTAGACAGCTAGCTCCTCAGTAAGATGGACGAGCTCCTTCACCTGCACAGGCGAGAAGAGGCGCTCCACTGCATTCCGACCGAACGCCTTGAGCTGGGGTGAATCGTACAAATCGCTCTCCGAGAGGCGGCGACTTGATAGGAATACGTCTTCGACCGCACGGAGAAATCGAATCTGATCGCCCGTATATTTGTGCGACGTGATGTGACCCTCGAAGGATGTTGCAACGACCGACGCATAGTCTGGGATGGCATCGAGCGCAAGCACGTGGCGCAGAAGGCCAAGAAATCCAACATGATTATCCCACTTGAGGCCGTACACGGCCCGGGCTGTTTTGTCGGAAAAGTTGATGTCTGATGATTCGAGCTGGTTATGAAGGACCCGCTCAAGGTCAATCAGTTGATCCGGAGTTGGCGAGCGACCTTCGCGTACAGCCTGGAGCGCGGGGTGCTCTTGTGCAACGTTGAGAATGCGTTGATCGATTCTTTTTCGGTACTCCTCCACGTGCACCTGTATACCATTTGGCATCACGATGACGTGCTGTGCAGTCGCTACGAAATC
>Ga0306920_100010801_pt1 | contig 12273 bp, 8 predicted proteins | sample flu12Cox44000170_FD_204666 | JGI IMG/M metagenome (GOLD analysis project Ga0306920, IMG submission 204666) | Lab enrichment of tropical soil microbial communities from Luquillo Experimental Forest, Puerto Rico - flux4day.12C.oxic.44.000.170 (v2)... | ecosystem: Environmental > Terrestrial >...
CATGCGCGCATTCTATGGGCTCTGCCTGTGGATTCCTCTCCTCTTTATCGTCACTCGAATCTAGACTTGCACCACGGGCTGCTAAGCATCCGAACACGATCGCGGCACTGATGATCCGCGCCTCGGACTTTGTGGCGCACGTGATTTACATCCGCCTCGACGGAACGGTGGAGGCCGAGGTCCTGCCACAGCCGGGAACGCCCGTGCAGGCCTACATCTGTGGCATTGCCTACCAGCCACAGCGCCCTGGAACGCTCCTGCTCTCGGAATGTAGCGCGGGCAATTACGCCATCGACGAGGATGGCAATTTTCTCAACGGCGGGCCCATCCTGCCCGCACCTGTCGGCTCGGGCGACATCGAAAGCATTATCGTGGACCGCTTCGGCCGTGTTTTTCTCGGCACGTACGATGGCCACCTCTACGCCTACGATTCTAGTTACAATCGCCTACCCACGAGTCAGGACCGGTCCTACGTCATCGGCCTGGGCGTCTCTGCCACCAGCGTCACTTGGGATTCGGACACGCAGAGGTTTCTGTTTCTTGACTTTAATAATGCGATCGACGCGGTGCCGCTCTCGCTCCACTCCCAACAGACGCTCTTCGGCGTCGACCCGGCCCGGGCTTCGGATCCCATCTCAATTTCCTATCTGGGCGCGGGGCAACTGGGAATCGGGAATCGCTCCTTCCCGCGCGGTATTCAGGTTGTGAATCTCCCTGACGGCAGCGAAGTCGAGCGGCTCATCTTCCTGCCGCCGATCTACCCGGTCGGCCGGGCGTTTCAGCCGGTCAGCGCGGGCGCATTCGGTCCCGACCAGTTCATCGTGCGCACGGTAGATGATGTCAGTATCCTGCACATCGTCTCCCGTACAGGCACTCCTGACAGCAGCATCCTTTCCAATGCCACGCTGCCGGCGCGCTTCCCTGATCTTCCGCTAAATTCTCCTGCCGTGGGAAGGACGGTTCAGGTGTTTGACGCAGGCGGGGGTCCGAGAATATTCACCGGCGGCTCGATCTTCGACATATCGGGCAACCTAATCCATAGCATCGACGAGAGTGCTCTTGGCGTTACGGCCGGCTTGCTCCAGGGCACCTGGATCACGGGAAACACTTTTGCAGGTATTGACTCAGGGACGAGCACGGTGATCATCTTCAGCGTGCCGTAAGTGGGGCACCGAACTGCGCATGGCCAGGCGCGGGGAAATGTCGAGGCCTGGCCCTAAGCCTGTGCGTGAACCTTAAGAGTAATTTGCATGGCACCGTGCATAGGTTCAAGTGAGTAGTAGTTGACACGCTACGAACTCAGCGCTATTAGTGAATCCGAGGCGTGCTACCCCGCGGCTCCACATGCCCGGATCCAAGTCATCGACTTGTAGTTCCTTATGTGTGGGTCCTGGTAACGAAGCTCCTCTGCGCCGCCGAGTGGCAATACCGGATATTTTTCTATGGCACGAGATCGATTCTTCCTTGTCGTGTCAGTAGCCGTGCTGCTCGTGGGAGGCACGGGGTCCTGTCCGCCGAAAGCGTGGGCAGGGTCGAGGATCCCCTTTCCACCCCCCAACCCGGAAGAACTAAAGATGAAGAGCGAACCGCAGGCTCCGGGTGCACCTGCGATCATTTTATTCCGGCAGGTGGATCGCGATGACCGTGGCATGGGCTCTATTGAAAACACATATGTGCGGATTAAGATTCTGACCGAGGAGGGGCGGAAGTACGCGAACGTGGAGATTCCATATCGTAAGGAATTTGAGAAGATCAGCAACTTGCGGGCACGAATGGTTCGGCCGGACGGGTCGATCGTGGCGTTTCAGGACGAGCCATACGACCAGGAGATCGCAAAAGTGAAGGGTTTGAAGTATCTGGCTAAGACCTTCACCCTGCCGAACGTGGAAGTTGGGAGTATCGTCGAGTACGCATATACAAGGACCTTCATATCCTGGGTGGTGATTGACTCTCACTGGATTTTGAGCGAAGAACTGTTCACAAAAGAGGCGCATTTCTCCCTCATACCGTACGAGAGGGAGAACGTGCGGTGGACATGGCACATGCTGCCACCGGGCACGACGACGCCCAAGGAAGGGTCAGGCAATGTAGTGCGGCTGGAGGTGCACAGCATCCCTGCTTTTCAGATCGAGGATTATATGCCCCCGGAGAACGAGGTGAAGTCGCGGGTAGATTTCATCTACAGCGTGGAGAAATCTGAGGATGATGAAGCGCGATACTGGCAGAACGTTGGCAAGAGGTGGAATGCATATCTAGAGACCTTCATAGACAAGCGGAAAGCGATGGAACAGGTAGTCAAGCAGATTGTAGCCACAGGCGATGCGCCTGAGGTGAAGTTGCAAAAGATTTACCAGCGAGTACAGAAGATCCGGAACACCAGCTTCGAGCTCGAGAAGACAACACAAGAATACAAACGCGACAAGGAAAAATCAGCAAACAACATTGAGGATGTTTGGAAGCTGGGTTACGGGAATACCTGGGAGATCGCGTGGTTGTTTCTGGCTCTGTCTCGGGCAGCCGGGCTCGAGGCACATGGAGTATGGGCCTCAGATAGGAGCAACTACTTCTTCGAGTCAAAGCTGATGGATCAGCGGAAGCTCAGCGCGAGTTTGGTGCAGGTAAAGGTCAACGGAAAGAACGAGTTTTTCGATCCGGGGACGCCGTTGATGCCGTATGGTTTGCTGCCTTGGAGCGAGACCGGCGTACCGGGTTTGCGGCTGGACAAGGATGGGGGCGGCTGGGTAATCACGACGCTGCCTGCAAGTTCGGAGTCGCAGATTCTGCGCACGGCCAAACTAAGAATGTCAGAGATCGGGGACCTAGAAGGAACGCTGACAGTGAAATTCACGGGACTGGAGGCGTGGCAACGGCGAGTGGAACAACGTAACGTCGATGAAGTGAAGCGCAAGCAGTTCTTGGAGAGCGAAGTTAAGGAATGTATTCCCGCGGCGATTGAAGTGGAGCTAACTAATAAGCCGGACTGGGCGAGTTCAGAAGTGCCACTCGTGGGGGAGTACAAACTCAAGGTGCCGGGGTGGGCGGCAGGGGCGGGAAAGCGGTACTTGCTGGGGCTTGGGCTGTTCAGTGCCAGCGAGAAGCACGTGTTTGACCACACGAATCGAGTGCATCCGATCTACTTCAAGTATCCGTTTCAGAAACTGGACGATGTTACGATCGACCTATCGCCAGGGTGGTCTGTCAGCAGCCTGCCCCTTGAGCAGAGCATCGATAAGCATGCGGTTAGTTATGCGCTGAAGGCGAGCCAGCAAGGCTCGACCCTGCACTGGTCGCGGATCCTGAATGTGGACATCATGCTTCTGGATCAGAAGTATTACACGGCGTTGCGCAATTTTTTCCAAGCGGTGAAGGCGGGCGATGAAGAACAGGCTGTGTTACAGCCAGCCACGGCGAGCGCAAGCAAGTAGTCAGCAGCTCGGGATTCTACTTCTCGCGGTGGGATTGGGACTTGGAGCATGGGTCCCGTTGGCGAGGGCAGGGGACGCACCGCAGTGGATGCGCGCGTCTGGGAGAGCCCCACTGCCCATATTCGATGACAATACGGACGCGGTGCTGCTGTATTCCGAGACGACGGTCCAAGTCCTGTCCACGGACAAGATCAAGCGAACTGTACGTGAGGCGTACAAGATATTGCGTCCCGAGGGGCGGGAATATGGCTACGTAGTTGTCCCGTTCAACTCGCACCAAAAGGTGAACAACCTCCACGGATGGTGCATTCCGACGCAGGGCAAGGACTACGAGGTCAAAGACAAGGATGGCATTGAGGCGGGGCTGCCCAAGGTGGAGGGCAGCGAACTGGTCTCGGATGTGAGAGCGAAGATAATTCACATTCCAGCAGCAGACCCAGGCAACATCATCGGTTACGAGTTTGAGATCGATGAGCAACCTATGGTGTTGCAAGATATCTGGCGTTTCCAGGGGAGAACGCCGGTGCGAGAGAGCCATTACATTTTGCAACTGCCCACCGGCTGGGAATTCCGAACTTCGTGGCTAAACTTTACGGAGGAGAATCCAGCACAGGCAAGCGATCAGGTGCGGTGGGTGGTCAGGGAAGTGAAGGGGTTAAGGGCCGAGGACGAGATGCCGCCGATGGCCGGGGTAGCCGGACAGATGGTGGTGTCGTTCTTTCCGGCGTCGGGTGCGGCAATCAACAGTTTCAGCAACTGGCAGCAGATGGGTGCCTGGTACGAGATCCTAACTCGGAGGCGTGCCGAAGCGTCACCCGAAATCAAGCAGAAGGTCGCCGTTCTGACTAGCTCGTCCAGGTCGCAAGTCGAAAAGATGCGGGCTATCGCGAGCTTCGTGCAGCACGATGTCCGCTATGTAGCGATCGAATTGGGAATCGGTGGGTGGCAACCGCATTCGGCACCGGACGTGTTCACCCACCTGTATGGAGACTGTAAAGATAAAGCCACCCTGATGAGTGCGATGCTGCGCGAGATCGGCGTGGAGTCGTATTACGTGGCGATCAACACGGAGCGTGGTGCACTGACGTCGGCCACGCCCGCACATCTGGGGTTCAATCATGTGATTCTGGCGATCAAGATCTCGGAGGGCGTGAATGACCCAAGCCTGATCGCGACAATACAGGATTCGAAGATGGGCAAAATTCTTTTCTTCGATCCGACAAATGAATACACACCCTTTGGCGAGATTGGTGGTTACCTACAGGCGAACTACGGATTGCTGGTGAGTCCGAAAGGTGGTGAACTCTTGGAACTGCCGAAGCAGCCCGGACTGACAAACAGCATTGTGCGGACGGGGAAGCTTAAATTGGATCCGAACGGACGCCTGGCGGGTAGTGTGAATGAAGTGCGGACTGGGGATCAAGCGGCGATGGAGCGGAGGGAGCTGCAAAACGTCGCGAAGACTAGCGACCAGATCAAGCCGATTGAAAGCCTGCTGGCGTCTTCGTTGTCGAATTTCCAGATCACTAGGGCGACAGTAACGAATCTGAGGCAGGCCGATCGACCGCTTGAGTTCGATTACAGCTTCGTGGCAGAGAATTACGCGAAGAATGCGGGTAATTTGCTACTACTGCGCCCACGGGTGGTGGGAACCAAGGTGCAAGCTACGCTGGAGACGAGAGATCCAAGGATGTTTCCGATCGAGTTCGAAGGACCTGCGCGGGACATCGACAATTTTGAAATTTCGCTACCCCCTGGGTATGAGGTAGATGATTTGCCGCCCCCAGTGGACGCGGACTGCGGGGTCGCGAGCTATCATGCGAAGACAGAAGCCAGGGGGAACGTAATCGACTATGAGCGGACGTTTGAGGTAAAGGAATTGAGTGTGCCCGCAGCAAAGGCGGAGGAGTTGAAGCGGTTTTATCGGCTTATCGCAAGCGATGAGCGAAATACCGTGGTGTTGAAGCGATCGGGAAAGTAAGGTAGTGCGAGCCAAAAACCATGTTTCTCTGTCACTGAAGCTAAGTTTTCTCAGGACCACAGCCGAGTTTTCACAGGAAGAAGCGGCCAGCATATCCCGTTACCCGAGATTTGGATCTGCTTCTTTTTTTCCTAACATTATTCGATTCGTGGAAGACTACACCATGGGTTCCAAAAACATCTCTTTGCTGAACTGCGGAACCGGGCGAAAGTCCGCTCTGCATCTCGTTGATTTCATGAGTCGAGTTTTTACGCCAGAAGTTGGGTTATTGGAACGCGTGTTTTTCGCATCAGTTCCTACTGCCGCCTAACCCTGCCCAACAGTACCGGCCCGCCTGTCCAGTTGTCAGTTTGTGCGGGTCGAACCATCGCTGAGATAGCAATGGCAGTTGCGCTCTGATTCGGATACCTCAGATCATTGAGGCGCCGCGTAGGCAGGATCATACGTGGGGTCAAGGTAAATCGCCCGTGGGAAATACCCGACGGCCTTTTTGAATCCCTCTCATCCCACTTGTTGAGGTAATACCGAGCTTTGAGGTAGGCGTCGTAGTGGTAGCTGTCTATCTCTTAGGGAATTGTGACATTCTTGGGAGAAGAATCAGGGCAACCACCCCCGTCAACTCCATAGTTATACGTCATGCTGTTTTTAGCGAGGGGAGGCGAAGGCTGGGTCTTACCAGTTTTGGTCGAATTCTTTGCCACGAAAACGTATGAACGGTTACGATCGGGAACGAAAGGAAACACGGAACTAGGGTCAGGCTCAATTTTAGCGTCATAGTTGGACGGGTTGCTCCAGGTGAATGTTTTGTTGGGTTTAAGATGACCACCGCTGTCACAAACTTTTCTGACGGTCATAAGTCGTTGCTCCTTGATTTTCCTGTTTGCTGAAATCCGAGGGGCCGGTACAGTCGAACGACTGCCAAGGGAAGGTTTAGAACATGCCAACCGCGGCTGAGGATCATATCAGCAAAGGGTTTTGTGTCAAGCGAAATCCGCAGATGTCACAGACGGACGCGGTCATAGCCCTCGCGATGAGACAGCTATCAGACCAGCAGCTCAAGGCTTGTTTACCAGGTCACGGTAGCGGGGATTGTTCGTGAGATTGTCGAACTCTGGAGCGTCACGAAATTTATCTACCGAGTATCCAGAGTGGACCGCTTTGTTCAGCCACTCCAGCGCAAGGCCAGTTTCACCGAGTTGATTGTAGACCTCGGCAGCATTAAAAAGTAGCTCCTTATTGTTGCGTTTGGCCTGCAATGCCTTGTTCAGGTTAGAGAGCGCTAGCTCTGTGTTGCCTAGCATCGAATAATAAGTGGCAAGATCACCTAAGACCGGAGGGTCATGAGGGTTGACTCTAAGCTCTTCCCCGGCTAGCTCGGTTGCCCTACGAAACGCTGCCATTGCTTCGTTGCGCGCCCCTGCATAGTACTTGGCATTACCTAAATTTCCCCAAGTCACGTACTGTTGTGGGCTGAGGTTGACCGCCTGTTCAAACGAAGTTGCTGCCTTTGTATATTCGCGTAAACCGAAATAAGCCGTTCCTAGATTCGAGTAGGCTGCATAGGTTGGCCTTATCATGATCGACCTCTCGAGAGGCTCAATCGCCTCCATGTATCGGCCCGTGTTGTTGTAGGTTGCCCCGAGATTGACAAAGCCCGCAAAACCTTCCGGCGCCAACTCAGTTACCTTCTGAAACATTGTAAGTGCTTTCGTGTACTCGCTCTGGCGATAATAAAAGGTCCCGATCGAGTTATAACTAACCCAACTGAGGGGATGCGCGTCGATTGCCTGCCGATAGGCCTCTTCTGCTTTGCTGATAGTGCCCTGGTGTTCCAAGGCAAGTGCAAATCCGATATAAGCATTCTCGTTGGTGGGGTCTAGCTCTACGGCCCGTTGATACTCGGCAGCGGCCTCCTCGTACTTGCCAGTGCCGTCCTTAACCAACCCGAGACAGATATGGCCGGCCGCCCCGGCGTTCCCGAGCTTGACGGCTTCATCACACTCCTCTCTAGCTGGCGCTACCCACTCTTTTGCCTTGGTGAGCCAATACTTTCGCCAGTATGCCTCGCCCAGGGCTGCTCGCGCCGTGCCAAAGTTCGGGTCGTGCTTGAGCGCCTCCTGTGCCATAAGTATTGCGTTCTCCAGATTCTCCGGTTTGCTGTAATCAAGCAAATATCCTCGCGCCTGGAGGTAGTCGCCATACGCTGCGGCCTGGCTGGTACCGTGAAGCTTGAGCGCCGATTGCTCATCTGGTCGAAGATTTAGATGGAGCACTCTCACCGCGCCCTCGGCGATTCTGTCTTCCACGGCGAATACGTCAGTAGCAGGCACTGTGATGGAATCGCCCCCCATAGCGCGACTACTTTTTGCATCGAGCAAAGAATAGCTAACCCTAATAAAGTCTCCCAACTGCTGTAGCGTAATGGCGAGACCCAAGTTCGCCCCAAACTGCTGCCGTGCGTCAGCCAGCGATGTCGTGCCCTTTTCCTGCATGCTACGAGCCGGAATGACCTCAAGCGACCGGTCTTCGCTCAGGCCACCTAGTTTGGCCGCCACGCTCTCAACCAGGCCTTTCCCAAGCGCATGTAGTTTTGTGTCGCCACCCGGCGAACTGAAAGGCAACACTGCCAAGACCTGCGCAGCAGGCAAAGTTGGCGTTGGCCTCCAGATCTTCTCCAGCGCAGATTGCAGAAAACGACGAACTGGCCATGGTCCCATTAGCAAAGCGGAAGCTACAAGCAAGCCAAGTGCCAACTTAATCGTGTTGCCTCGACGTGCCTGTTTTTCGATCTGCGGCGCAACTGGGACAGTACCCAAATCTATCGCCACATGCGGTACGCGCAGATCTGTGACGACTGCTCCGGCTGACGCATAGCGCGCACCTGGATCTTTCATTAGCATTTTGTCAACAATTACCGAAAGTGAGACAGGTACTTCGCGCTTCGCTTCATGCAGTGGTGTTGGCTCCGCGTGCAGAACTTGTGCGATGGTGTCTGCGAAGCTGTCCGCTTGAAACGGGTGCTTTCCACCCAGCAACTCGTAAAATACGACGCCCAATGAAAAGAGATCCGCGCGCCCGTCATAAACCCTCTGCTTCAACACCTCGGGTGCCATGTATGAAGGGGTACCCCTAAGCGACGCCGTCATGCTTGTCAGACTTTCCGTCGGTTCAGTCGGGCCAGATGTTGGAAAATGCTTGGCCACGCCGAAATCCAGTATTTTTACCCGCGAGGCCGGTGTGAGCATTATGTTCTCGGGCTTTATGTCGCCGTGTACAATGTGTCGCTCATGGGCGGCTCCCAAGCCATCGAGACATTGAGTCGCAATATCTACAAATTGCTCAATGCTGAACGGCGCCATCATGCGCTCGCGAAGTGTCACACCCTCAACGTACTCCATCACTAGTAAGATTTCGCCATTGTGCTCGAGCACATCGTAAGCGGCTGCGATGTTTGGATGGTTAAGCGATGAAGCACGCTGCGCTTCTTTCAGAAACCGCTTGCGATCTCGTTCATCGAACTGAAACTTTGGTGCCATCCGCTTGATGGCGACCTCACGTTTAAGAGTGTTGTCGTCTGCTCGATAGACCTGCCCCATACCCCCAGCGCCGATTCGCTTGCGTATGAAGAAGCGACCCACACTCGTGCCCGTAAGATCGTGGAGAACCGTTGTCTTCGTGAGTTCGTCCAATGGGCCTGACATGGGACGCAGCCTCTTAATCCCGGCCAATTCTAACTTTGACTCTGGGGAATGCAAAGTCAGTGTACCTTGGCCTGCCTTGCGAGCCATGCTAGCCTCTTCGATGCAGCGACGGGGCACCCGGCGATGCGCCTATAAATAAAGCCATCCCAAGGAAGAGTTCCACAGATTCCGGCCATGTGTTGTCGTCGTCCTTAGATTGCAGTCGCCGAGGCACTTGTCTGATTTCCAGCGTAGACTTTGGCTCAACCTGTTGGGGCTATCGTTTTGAACGGCTCGTAGCACAACAGGACACAACCTCGTGGCGGACCGTCAGCCCATAGGAGGGAATATGTCTACACCAGCTGATGAAGTGTGTTCCAAAGTCAAAGCCTCGTCATGGTCACCCGACGAAGTCCGTCGTTTGGGAGCGAAACTTCCGCACGACCTTGATTCAGTACATCTAGCAGACTTTCTGACCGCAAGCCTTGATTCGGGCATGAAGGGCTTAACAACCGATAAAAAGGTGCAAGTGCTAAAGAACGCGATTGAGGCACAACCCGATCAAGAAACCATAAAAAGCCTCATCGCGACGATCGAACAACCTAGCGGCAGAGTTCGCGACAACCTCTGGTACATCGTTGTTTTCACGTTCGCTTTTGTTTTGGTCGGATCGTTCGTGACCCTCGCAATTGGTGTATTCAAAGTATTGCCGTCGGGTGGAGTGAAGCCGGAATTGGTGCTCAGTCTTTTCACCAGCGGTGTCGGCTTCCTTGCAGGACTGTTCGTGCCCAGTCCGATTCGAAACGATGGCCAATAAGGCAGCCGAACTTGGCTTCTCAGTCGATGTGTGGGAAGAGACCTTGCACCATAGGCCTAGCCCGGTCAGAAATACCATATGAGAAGAGATTGCGTAATAAGCTGCCTCTCGCAAAGCCTGATCCTTATCTTTCGTATCCATCAAAAAATAGCCAATGGCGTGATTCTCTGAGCGATCTTCACCGGGCTAGTGGCAGCGCACCCTTGACACTTGTCATAGAGCACAAAGAAGCGATACCAGCGGCAAGAGGATGCTCGCGACGATGCCAGCGTTCCGTTTCATTTTCTTCAAATCCTTCTCTGTTCAGTCTTATGTGGCGGTCCAGCCGCCATCGATGAGTAGGGTGTGACCCGTTATCAACGATGCGGCCGGGGAGGCAAGAAAGACGACGGCGCCAGCCACGTCCATTGGCTCACCGATACGGTGTAGTGCCGCAATGCGCTCAATCACGTTGCTGCGGAATGCAGGATCTGCCAGCACCGATTCCGTACCTGGCGTAAGGATGAATGTGGGTGCAATGGCGTTGACTCTAATGTCGTACTTACCCCACTCGACGGCTAAACATTTGGTCAGGTGCGCAATGGCGGCCTTCGTCATGCAATAAACCGATTCCGTCGGCAGCGCCACAAAGCCCGCCTGCGAACTCATGTTTACGATGCATCCGCGCTTTTGGCGAATCATCACGCGCCCAGCCGTCTGACTCGCGAAAAATGTTCCTTTTAGATTCACCGCCAGAGTCAGGTCAAAATCTTCCTCACGCACATTTTCCGCAAGGTTTTCCGGCGACAGTCCTGCATTGTTCACGAGGATGTCGAGCCGCCCGAAATGCGCAACTGTATCGTCAACGGCACAAGAGATTTGATCGAGCCGTGTCATATCCATCTGTAACGGCAATGCCCGCCGGCCTATGGCTTCAATGTCTTTGGCTAGCTCACCTCCGGTTTTTACGTCTCGCAGACCGAGCGCTACATCAGCGCCAGCATGAGCAAGCGCCATCGAAATTGCCCGGCCAAGACCCCGAGCGGCGCCAGTCACTAATGCCACATCACCCGTCACATCAAAACGAGGAAAGCCATTGGTCATGCAAGCATCTCCGCCCGCCCCTATTCACCACTGGTGCTCTTAATATACGGTAGGGGCGGACCCGGTGACCGTGGGGATTCTTCGACAGGTCAACTCCACAATCTCAGAACGCCTGCAATCCTTGAATACTTGAGGGTAGAGGAGCTGCCCCTGCGGGGTGCCTAGCTGTGGTCCAACAACGCTTACAACACGGGAACCGGCTACCCAAACAGATCAGGGCAGAGAGGATGTCTCGACGGTCACTGACTTGCTGTGCCGTGCACCGAAAGGGACAAGACGTCATCAGTCAAGTTGCGTGTTTCGATGACGTTGGTCACATTACCGCAGGCGTGTGCGGTCCAATTTGGGTCCACTTGGATGTACACTCTGTTGCCTAGATGAAAGACTGCAAAAAAGCAGAGGTATCTGCCCAAGCGAATCGGTGTACTTCCCCGAGTCTCTTCTACTGTGTCCCTGTTTTACTGGCCTTGTTGCTGGTCTGTTCGGCCAATACCTCTGGGAGAGATAACGAAGCCGCAGTAGGCCCGACACCAAAAGTCTGGGTTAATACCTCTTCGGGGGTCTATCACTGCCCTGGCACGCGTTGGTATGGCAAAAGCAATGTAGGCACTTTCATGGAGCAGGCAGAGGCGCAACGAAAAGGCTACTGGCCAGCTTACGGAAAGACCTGCCACTCTGCCTCGACCAACGGGACTTCGGAAAGTGCCGCCATTGAGAATTCCTCGGGGGCCCAATGTGGGCTTGAGAGGTGGCCTGTAAAGGTTCTGACCGATAAGGATCGCGGGCTCGTCGACTTTAAACCTGTGGACACAACTGTCGCAGATCTAAATAACTTGAAGCTGCAAGAAACGTACCCATACGACCGCCGGGGAAAGAATGAAGAACTTCGTGTCTACAGAGTGCGAGGTCGACTTCTGGAAATGCACGATGAAGCGGACTCTGACCTACATCTGGTCATTGCCGAACTTGACCAGCCAGAAGTTACTATGATTGCTGAGATCCCTGCCCCATTTTGCGCGCTAGGCAGCGGCCATGAGGGTGAATACCAGACAGCTCGAGCGGACGTGCGGAGAATCCCATTAGGTAGCCCGATCGAAATACAGGGCGTAGGTTTCTTCGACACTATGCACGGTCAAACGGGCGTAGCAATAAACGGTTTCGAACTTCATCCTGTTTTGAGAATCAGAGCAATTCAGTGAGTCCGTTGCGACGGAACGCCCAGGTAGTCCTGGCCGTTAATCGATTCAACAGGTTAATAAACCGGAACTGCTCGGGACCAAGCGACGA
>Ga0306920_100010802_pt1 | contig 12273 bp, 17 predicted proteins | sample flu12Cox44000170_FD_204666 | JGI IMG/M metagenome (GOLD analysis project Ga0306920, IMG submission 204666) | Lab enrichment of tropical soil microbial communities from Luquillo Experimental Forest, Puerto Rico - flux4day.12C.oxic.44.000.170 (v2)... | ecosystem: Environmental > Terrestrial >...
GACGCAGTACCTATGATGTGGCTGCGTTGCCGATAAGTGAACGGGCTGGGTTGAACGATGATCGTCGTCGCGCCGTCCAGTTTCATTGCCGTAATGGCTTGGTCGATCTCGGCGCTCTCGGCCAACAATTCAGCGCCGTGACGGATTAGACTCGACATCGAGTGGACTACCGGCAGCGATGCCGACACCGACAAAGCAGTGGCTGAACTACAATGTCGCGACCTTCGATCAGGCCTGCTTGGCGCAAACCTGATCGAAACGCTTCAACTAGCGACTCGTCGTAGGCGTTGGATGGTGAACCGAACGGCAGCAGGCCAATTCTGATTGGGCTTTTGGCCGGCTGCGCACTTGTCCCGAGCGGCCAGGCCGCCACCACTCCGCTGATGAGGGTAATGAATTCCCGTCGCCTCACGGGTTTCGTCCTCAAGATGAGACATATGCTACCACATCGTTGAGTGAGCGCTTGGATTGCATCGCAGCAAAATTGACGCACCTACGACCGCTGTGGGTCATTACATTAATGCCGATACGAAATTCGATACGGCGATCTTCGGGAATTACAGCATTACGCTCAGCCATGGCGCGCTGGATTAAACTCACGCCGCCTCATTCGATCACCTCGTCGGCGCGCGCGAGCAGCGATGGCGACACGGTGAGGCCGAGCGTCTTGGCGGTGGTCAGGTTGATGACGAGATCGAATTTGGTCGGCTGCTGCACCGGAAGATCGGCAGGCTTGGCGCCCTTGAGGATCTTGTCGACGTAACCCGCTGCACGCCGATTCAAGTCAACGAGATTCGCCCCGTAGGAGATGAGCCCGCCAGCTGCCGCAAATTCTCTAGATCCATGAAGCGACGGCAATTGCTGCCCGGTCGCGAAGTCCGCAATGCGCTTTCGATACGTAAGGGTGAGAGGGTCTTCGACCGTGATCATCGCATCCGGGCGCTGCGTTCTCGCAGCCTCGAATGCGCCATCGAGGTCGTCTGGGCCTCGCACCTCAAGGGATTGAACCTCGATCCCCAACGTCTGGCCTGCTCCCTGCGTCTCCTTGAAGACAATCGCAGGGTATGGATTGGCCGCATTCCAGGGCACCGCCACGCGGGCGAGCCTGGGCGATAGCTCCTTAAGCAGTTCTAGACGCTTCCCGCCGAGGTCAGACGTCATCAGGCTTGCTCATGCCCGTGACGTTACCGCCGGGTCGCGCGAGATTAGCGACAAGCCCGCTCCCCAACGGATCGCCCGATGTCATGACGATCGGGATGGTCGAGGTGGCACGCTTCGCCGCGAGTGGCGCGAGCGTTCCACCTGCCATAATGACATCAACCTTGAGTCGGACTAGTCGTTGCATTGCCGGCACCCCACCTTGGGACTAGGCCGACCATGGTTTCCAACGACCCGATTACATCAGGGATTTGCGACCGGCGAAATGGGATTCAATGATCAATTTGCGCTGCAAACAATCTGCGACTTTTCGAGCGTATGTTTCCCGAGGCTTTGTCTGTATTTGTTCCTTCTGCTTATTTTGTCCCTGAGCCTTCACGTCAGGAGGCGCTTGGTCGTTTGCATCCTGCTTCACTTGTAGTGGCAGATTGGCAATGAACAACAACCCCAGCACGTTAGGGAGAATGCCATGACTTGGAGACCCGATCCGAGCTTTTATCCGTCGCCGCGCATGGCCATGAAGGCGCCGGCTGAAAAATTCGCCTATGTGGCCGCATTCGATCCGACCCGGCAAAAGCCGGACGCGATCGCGGTCGTCGACGTCGATCCCGGCTCCAAAACCTATGCGAACATCCTCGGCAGCGTGGAAATGCCCAGCCTGGGCGACGAGCTGCATCATTTCGGCTGGAACGCCTGCTCCTCGTGCCTGTGCCCGAACGCACCGCATCCGCATGTGGAGCGGCGCTATCTAGTGGTGCCGGGGTTGCGGTCCTCGCGCATTCACATCCTCGACACCAAGCCAGACCCGCGCCACCCGAAGATCGTCAAAGTCATCGAACCCGAGGAGATCGCGGAGAAAACCGGCTACACGCGGCCCCACACCATACATTGCGGTCCTGGCGGCATCTATGTCGCTGCGCTCGGCGATCAGGACGGCAAGGCACCGGGCGGCATCTTCATGATCGATCACGAGAGCTTCGAGCCGCTCGGCCGTTGGGAAGTGGAGCGCGGTCCGCAGCGGCTGAGCTACGACGTCTGGTGGCATCTGGGCTACGACACCCTGGTGACGAGCGAATGGGGCACGCCCGACACGTTCGAGAACGGGCTCGTGCCGGAAGTCCTGCTTGGCTCCAAATACGGCCGGCGCCTGCACTTTTGGGACTTCACCAAGCGGAAGCACCTCCAGGAGATCGATTTGGGCCCGGAGTACCAGCTCGTGTTCGAGCTGCGCCCCGCGCACGATCCGACCAAGGCCTACGGGTTCGTCAATTGCGTCATCAACCTCAAGGACCTCTCGTCCTCGATCTGGACCTGGCATCGCGACGGCGACAAATGGGCGGTCACGAAGATCATCGACATCCCGGCCGAGCCGGCAGATCCCGATAAGCTGCCGCCGATTCTCAAGGGCTTCAAGGCGGTTCCGCCGTTCGTCACCGACATCGATCTGTCGATGGACGACCGCTTTCTCTATGTCGCCTGCTGGGGCACCGGCGACCTGCTACAGTACGACGTAACCGATCCGTTCAAGCCCAAGCTGACCGGCAAGGTGCGCATCGGCGGCGTCGTGTCGCGGGCGGGCCATCCGGGCGCCAAGAGCGGCGCGCTCAGCGGCGCACCGCAAATGGTCGAGATCAGCCGGGACGGGAAGCGGGTGTATTTCACAAACTCGCTCTACGGCAACATCGACTCGCAATTGTATCCCGATGGAATCGACGGCTGGATGGTGAAGCTCGACGCCAGGCCGCAGGGCGGCATTGCATTCGATCCGAAATTCTTCGTCGAGTGGCCGAAGACGCATCGACCGCACCAGGTCCGGCTCGACGGCGGCGACTGCTCCTCGGATTCGTATTGCTATCCGTGAAGCAGACGACGGACGACAGGCAACATGTAAAGCGGACGTCGGCCGATCTTAGCGAAATGTCCGCTTATGACCTGGAGGCGCTGGGGTCAAATCTTGTTGGGGAACGCCTTATTAGTCGCTGGTACGCGCGCATCGATCTCGGGAATCTGGCCGGTCCGACCGAGCGAGATCACCGGCGTCCGGCTATTCAGCCACAGATACCTGACCAGGCGCGACGCAACCAGGAATTCAGACGGAAGGGAGCTGACCGCAGGAGCAGAGCAGCTTCATTACCTCTACACCCTCACGCCAGTCGGCGAGCAGCGCAGGAAATTTCTTCTCGCCCTGGCGGAGAACGATGCCAGTCACGCAGAGTCACTTTATGACTTAGTTTGATAACTGTTTTGTGAGCATGGTGTTTTTCTCGGCTGTTTATACATTTTTGCATGTGAAATTTCGTAGACACGTTGCAGTTCACCTTTTTAATGGCCGTCCTGAGAGGATGGCATGAAATCCGTTGCGAAGTACCGACAGCTTGCCGAGGAATACCGCAAACTTTCAGACAAGCTGGTTAGCCCAAAGGACAAAGAGGCGCTCCAATTAATGGCGCGCGCGTGGGACACTGTCGCCGCGGAACGCAAGGACCGTCTCATAAGCAAAGCAGTGAGAGAACTTCTCGATCGCATTTGCCAGGAGACAGTGGGTTAAGCGTTATCCGTGCTTGCTATCGCCAATGGCATGACGGGAGAGCAAAGACTCCCGGTCCGCAGTCCACCTTTGACGCGGCTTCCAGCCAGGTCCTGGCTAATTCGAGATAGCTTTGCCGTTCATTGTCGGTCGGGGATTCTTGCGCACGCCGAAAGCATTCTTCAGCCATCGCTCGGTAATCATCGGGAGCTGACATTCTGCACGCCGTCTATTCTCAGCCCGCCGCCTGTCGGTACCATTTTACTGTTGCCCTCGTTAGCGGCGGTTCCATGATCCCGTGGGCTTCATCGGCTTCGTGATCGACTAGTTGAGTAGTGCGTTCTGCCAGATCAAGCCAAGCATCCGCCATGATAAGTACGTGGGTCTTGGTTGCTAGGTCCGCGGCGTTATCAGTCGATTCAAGAGAATCTGCCGCAAATCGTCGATATTCGTTTTTGCTCACCGGGCCATCTCCCCATCGGTGTTAAGCTAGCCACGTCCGCAAGAGAACGCCCGCAATTGAACCACACCGGATCAAACAGGACTTTGATTAGAATCAAACTGATGAGGCGCGGAGAACTGACGTGCGGTACGCAGCTAACACGATGGAGGATATGAAAAAACTTCTTGTCGGCTACCGCGACAACATGCGAGTCGAGATTGAAAGCGGTGTTGCTGTAACCGCAAAAACCGTGGCGGACCTTCGCGCACTCCCCACTTGGCCGGACGGCTTGGTCTTAGACATCCACGTAGACCTCGATCCCCGATTGAGCGTTGTGAGGGTCGAGCGGGCTTACTGATCCGACTTGGCCGACGCGCCACAAAAAGCAATATCGCGCGGCAATGGCCGCGCCGAGAACAGCATCGCCCGCGCGACGCTGTTCGTCCCGCTGACGAGTGATCGAATAATGTCCGGTAATGTCTGGTGTTGGCACAAAGCGGACATCGACCGAGTGGCGGACTACTGGGGGTACATCACTCCGCGTATATGACTTGTCGGCATGCTACGCATGTCCATCGATCGTCATGCGGTCTTAGCCACAGCTTGCCGTTGCAGCCAGCGTTGCACACGGGTGTCCTCGCAGATAGCAACGTTGAACCGCATCCATGCCGAGCGTTCGAGATGGGGACGAAAGATTGCCCCGGGCGCCAACATGATGCCGTCGCGCTGTGAATCCTCTGCCAGCCCCAACGAGTCGTCGATATGCGGAAAGCGTGCCCAGACGAACATGCCGTCCTTAGACTGCACGTATAATTCCAGTCCAATGCGCTCAAAGGCGCGCATGACATTGAGCCGAGCCTCGCCTAGCCGCTCATGCAACCGCGATAAATATTTGCGATAATGACCATCGACTAGCATGAGATAAACAAGCCGCTCGGTAAATTGTGAGGTAGTGATGCTAGTCAGCATCTTGATGTCAGCAAGCTCATTGGCAATATTCTGCCGACACGCGATGAATCCCACCCGCAAGCTGCCGGACAGCGTTTTGGAAAAACTGCGCGCGTAAATCACGCGATTGAGCTGATCAAGCGTAGCCAGCCGGGGCGTCGTCTTAACCTGCAGATCGCAGAAGATGTCATCCTCGACAATGCTGAAATTATAGCGCTCGGCAGCCTGCAAGATTTTGAACGCCACGTGTGGACTTATATCGGTGCCAGTTGGGTTCTGCATTACCGACTGGGTGAAATAGACCCTCGGCTGGTGTGTGGCGGCGAGCTTCTCAAGGGCCGCCACATCCGGCCCATCGGGGTTGCGCGGCACCGCCAACATTTGCACACCCTGCAGACGCAGATTGCCGAACATGTTGTAATAACCGGGATCGTCTACCAGTGCCGCATCGCCGGGTTTGAGCAGCCAGCGCATGACAAGCTCCAGTGCCTGGCTGGTACCCTGTGTCAAAAGGATTTGACCGGAATGAGCGGCGATGCCGAGTCCGCCAAGCATCAAAACCAGATGCTCGCGCAGCGGCAGATAGCCGAATGGATCGCCATACTCGAGCAGATAGGCGCCGTTCTTGCGAGCAAGCACGTTGAGGCTCTGGCGAATGCCTGATTCGTCAAGCCACGAATTCGGCAACCATGGACCGCCCGCCAAGATGGTGTTTTCATCAGCCTCGAGCACGCGGCGGATCAGCCAGACTAATTCCTCATTGCCTCTGTAGGCGTCGGTAGGCGCAACGGATGCCGTTTCAGCCTCGATCCGCGCTGCGGCAGTGTAGAAGCCCGCGCCGCGGCGCGACTGCAAGTATCCCATCGCGACTAGCCGATCGTAAGCCTCGACAACGGTCGAGCGGCTCACCTTATGGTCTCTGGCAAAGACGCGGATCGACGGCAGTTTACTGCCTGGCTGCAGGTGACGATCGTCGATTTGTCGCTTGATGCCGGCCACGATCTGCTCGGCGAGCGGTTGACTGCTGCTGTGACTGACCGTGAGTGAAAGCATGGCAATCACGGGTTTCGCATGGAACTGGCCTGGTCCTCTGACCAATACAGGTGCGGCTACTGACCGCCAAACTGTCCATTACTGTATCAGCAAGTGTCTGGCACCATTCCGAACGTGTCAACTAGTAACTCGGACCTTGACACTAAGGAGAGAACGAATGCCGTTGATTCAGGTTCGCGTCATTAAGGACGTGTTCAGCAAAGAACAGAAACAGCAAATCATCAGTAGACTGACGGACGCGATGGTCTCCATCGAAGGAGAGAACATGCGCGGCGTCACTTGGTGCGTGGTCGAGGAAGTCGAGAGCGGCGATTGGGGTATCGGAGGTAAAGCCTTGACCACCGCCGATGTGCAGGCCTTGGCGCGCGCAAAAGCTGCATGATGGCGCGACCATAATAGCAGCGCAGCACCCCGATTTGGTTTTGGGAGTTTGTCGTGGTGTATCATTTGCCGGCTCAAACAGACACTGCATGCGCTGCACGCCGCACGTTTTCGCTTGGTAGTCTTTTCAAGCGAGTTATCGACCGGCTCCGCGCGGACGTCATCACCGTAGGCAACGCCAGGAGCTTTACGAATATCTGGCAAGAGATCACCGTGCCGCAAATGACCTCAGAATAAACAAGTACGAGGCCAGCAATTCATTCCGGTAAAGTTGGCGTTGATCGCCGCTCACACAGCGAACACAACGAATATTGGGATTGCAGGAAACGGGTTGCGGTACTGATACCCTGGCGCAGAGTGGCAGCCAAGCGATGATTGCGAGGACGCCGAAGATGCAGTGCAACGGTAGAACCAAAGAAGGCGAGCTCAACCCCAGCCAATGGGTGCAGACTATAATATGTCCAATCACCGGCCGTCCATGTGAAGGTGATCTTGCTTATCGATGCCCGGAGTACGGTTGCGCTCGCAAGGGCGGTTTATCGCCACGGTCGGAAGAAAACTTCTAAGTTCGCGCGACGGCAGGTGCGCGGTCGCAAGTTACTGACCTAATTCGCTCGCACCATGTCCGTTAATGGCACAAAGCGGACATCCCCGCTGCCGCGAACGATGTCCGCTTTTGGGGGTAAAGCGGACATCGCGGTTTCGGAGCTTCATGTCTGCTTATGACCCAAAGCGGACATCGAGCCGTCGTTCCTATGTCCCCTGGCTCAAGTCGGTCGAATTGTTTGGCACCCGTGGCCTGGTGAAGGGGCGCGATACGATAGACGGTGACGGACGACACATGCCGCCAATTGTCCGCGGACCTGAGCCCAAATGCCATCCGGCACGCACAAGCTTGGCGCGTGAGGCTTGTGGTCTAGCACGCCCCAGATCAGTAACGGGTAACCCCGTTATCCGGCCACATCTTCAAAATGAGCGATTCCTCACTGGGCAAATCCTTTGCGTTCGCCTCGAGCGAGAACGGGTCGATCTGAGGTTCAATTGCGGCTTTAACCGCAGAATGACTTGAGCTGACCAATACAGTAATTCCGGTGATCATCAAAACTGCGGCAATGCCGAATAAGCTGATCCTGGCCATCCTCGGACGGGCCCGCGGGTGCGCGTGCATGGTATCTCTCCGTTCACTTGGCGAGCATCGCGACAACGGAATGATGCCTTTGCGGGCCGGGAAAGGCTTTAAACGGCGCTTACTTGGCCCTTAAAATCTGCCTGATTCTTGCTTAAAATTGCCGGTGCGACCCTGGGAGGGTCGAAGTGCAATTTCTCTTTGAGGACCTCGTCCTGGATATCGACCGGCGCGAGCTTCGGCGAGGCGCCCAGCAGATCCCCGTCGGGCCGCAGGTTTTCGATTTGCTGGTTTATCTGGTTCAGAATCGAGAGCGCGTGGTCACCAAGGATGACCTCCTGGACGCGGTTTGGTCTGGACGTTTCGTTTCGGAGTCGAACTTGACTACCCGCATCAACGCCGCGCGCAAAGTGATCGGCGACAGCGGTGAAGAGCAGCGGTTGATTCGCACTGTTGCACGGAAGGGCTTTCGTTTTGTCGGCATTGTGACCAGTGCGGCCGCGAACGTGAGCGATGCGCCGGCGAGCGACGTTGCCACGCTAATGCCCCTACCACTCCCGGAGAAACCCTCGATTGCCGTGCTGCCTTTCCAGAATATGACCGGTGACCCGGAGCAGGAGTATTTTGCAGACGGCATGGTCGAGGAGATCATCACGGCGTTGTCGCGTTTCCGGCAGCTGTTCGTAATCGCTCGCAATTCAACGTTCACTTACAAGGGTCGCGCGGTCGAGGTGAAGCAGGTCGGTCGCGAACTGGGCGTGCGCTACGTGCTTGAAGGCAGCGTGCGCAAGGCGGTGAACCGGGTGCGCATCACCACGCAGCTCGTCGATGCGTTAACCGGGGCGCATCTGTGGGCAGATCGCTTCGACGGCACACTCGAAGACATTTTCGAGCTGCAGGACAAAGTAGCTGGAAGGGTCGTTGCGGCAATTGGACCGAAGCTCGAAAGGGCCGAGATAGAACGCTCAAGCCGAAAGCCTACGGGGAGCCAAGATGCCTACGATTACTACCTGCGTGCCATGGCATTACTTTATCAATGGAGGAGCAGAGACGCCTGTGATAGGGCCATTCAGGCATCCTACAAGGCGATTGAACTCGACCCTGATTTCGCTTCGGCCTATGGTATGGCTGCATATTGCTACCTGTGGCGCAAGGTAAACGGATGGATGCTGGATCGCGCGCAGGAAACCGAAGAAGCCGACCGATTAGTTCACCGGGCAGCAGAGCTAGGCGGGGACGATGCGGTGGCTCTCAGCTACGCCGGATTTTCCCTCGCGTATGTTCTGGGAGACCTTGACAGCGGATTCGCTTTGCTGGATCGAGCACTCTTGCTCAATCCAAACATGGCTATTGCGTGGACATTCAGCGGGTGGGTGGAAAATTTGCGTGGCGAGTCGGAAGCTGCGATAAAGCATCTGACGTATGCGATCCGATTGAGTCCCCTTGATCCAATGTTATTTAGAATGCATGGCGGAATGGCGTTAGCGCATTTCCTTTCTGGCCGCTATGATGAGGCGGTTTTGGGTGCGGAAAAGGCATTGCATGTGCAACCAAGTTATCAACCGGCATTGCGAATACTCGCGGCAAGCCACGCTCTTATTGGGCGATTGGAGCAAGCGCATCACGCTGTTGCGCGCCTGCGTCAGAACGATCCCGCGCTACGGGTCTCCACAATTAAGGGGATGATCCCGTTTCACCAGCCGGAACACCTCGCCAGATATGAAGACGGCCTGCGCAAAGCCGGGCTGCCGGAGTGACCCCCGGCCGCGCCCGAGCCTGATATCGGGGAAATGGTGCAGCCGAGGGAACATGCATAGCCGATCTGCCTGTCCAGGCGCCGACCCAATACGAGATGGTTATCAAATATGCGCACTGCGAAGGCGCTCGGCCTCAACGTTCCCGACGGATTGCTCGCCCGCACCGACGAGGTGATCGAATAGCGCCGGTCTCTGCCGCAGTGCAGAATGTCCGCTTTTGGCACAAAGCGGACATGGCGATCACGCTCCGCGATGTCCGCTTTCGGGGGTAAAGCGGACATCGTCTGCTTATGACCCAAGCGGACATGGGAAGCTGCGTCACCAACTCACGTCTGCCCGCTTCCGGGGCGATTGAGACGACCAGCAATCATCAACAAGATCGCCGTCGGCGTGAAACGCGTGGACATCGCTATGATCTTGTTGATCGGACCGGTGATAATCTGCGGGCGCCCGGCCTTAAGCGCTGCATAGCCCTGGCGCGCCACTTCGGCGGCGGTCATCACCGGCACTGGCCCTTCGAATAAAGCAGAGCCTTGCATATTAGCGACCTGGGCAAATTCGCTGGTCGTTGCGCCAGGGCATAAAGTGGTGATCGTAACTCCGGTGCCGCGCAACTCACGGCCGATTGCGCGGCCGAAGCTCAGCACGTAGGACTTGGTTGCATAATATACTGCCATGCCGGGACCGGGCTGGAATGCAGCTAGGGACGCAAGGAGCAGGACCTTGCCACGCTTGCGCGCCACCATCTGCGGCAACACCAGCCGGGTTAATTCGGTTAACGCGATGATGTTGACTTGAAGCATCGACAAAATTTTTTCCGGATTTTCTTGATCGAACCGCCCGGTGTCACCAAGGCCAGCGTTGTTGATTAGCGTATCGATGGCCAGACCGCGTTGTTCCACAATTTTTATCAATTCCGTAGCGGCGCCTGGTTTACCAAGGTCGGCAGGGATGACGGTGATTTCCGCACCCGTTGACTTGAGTTCGGCGGCGAGAGCTTCCATCGGTTCAGGGCGGCGGGCGACGAGTACGAGATCGTGTCCATCGTTTGCAGCCTCACGCGCGAGGGCGGCTCCGATGCCAGCCGACGCGCCGGTTATGAGCGCAACAGGACGGGCTGAAGTAGCCATGGCTGATCCATCCTTTCTCCCTCTCTCTTTGAGGAACGGTGACGCAATCTAATCTAGGTCCGCATCAATAACGCCGGTGCAACCGCAATAGTGTCATCGAATAGCTGGAATGTCCGCTTTTGGCACTTAGCGGACATCACGACGGTGCCGAACGATGTCCGCTTTCGGGGGTAACATCGTCTGGCCGCGCCGCAATGTCCGCTTTTGTCGGCTGCCGAATTTGCTGTGACGGACAACACGGCCTTGTGATATTCTCTGTGTGGTCCAGAGTTTTATCGGCGGATTGCCGACCAAAGCAGCGCGGCTCACCTGGACCATGACCGATTTGATTGGCGTTGACGCATAACAGGCCGGCTGGCGGTCTCTATTTGAACGCGAGTGGACTATGAGACGGCGCGACTTCGTTGGACTGCTCGGCGCCATTTCGGCCTGGCCGCAGGCGGTGCTGGGCCAGGTTACCAGGAGGCGGCCGTTGATCGGCCGGTTGAGTTTTGCCTCCAGGGATACTCCCCTCCTCGTTAGGTACATCAATGGATTTCTCTCAGGCATGCGAGAGCTTAGCTATGTCGAGGGTCGGGACTTCGACATCACTTATGCAATGGCCGACTTCCATAGGGATCAGTTGCCCCGAGTTGCGGCAGAGCTGGTGAACCTCGCTCCGGACGTCATTGTGGCCGGGGCAACTCTCGAAGCCGTCGCCGCCGCAAAAGCGACCGCCACGATTCCGATCGTTGTTGCTGTGGTTGCCGATCCGATTGCGCTCGGCTTCACCACGAGCGACGCCCGGCCCACCGGCAACGTGACTGGAATAATGCCTTACGTGAAAGGTCTGCCGGCAAAGCAACTGGAGCTTGCGCGCGAGCTTGTTCCCGGCGCGACGCGGATCGGATTGCTGGACGACGTGATCGATCCCAAATCACCTCCCCAACGGCAAGAGATCGAGGCCGCGGGACGAGGCTTAGAGATCGAGATCGTGCCTGCGGAAGTGCGGACCGCCGCCGATATCGACGCGGCATACCAAACCTTCGCCTCGGCTCGCGTCCAGGCGGTGGTCGTTGAGCAAAGCGGTATGTTCGTTTTTGCGAGGCAGCCGATTGCCCAAGCCGCAGCGTCGAAGAGGCTGCCCACGGTCTATGGCTATCGCGAGCATGTCGATGCGGGCGGCCTTATCAGCTACGGCATCAATTTGGATTGGTGCTACCATCGTTCGGCGTACTACGTGGACAGAATACTGAAAGGCGCCAAGCCCTCCGACTTGCCGATCGAGTTTCCGACCAACGTTGAATTGGTCATCAACCTCAAAACGGCGAAGGCTCTCGGCATCACTGTGCCATCGTCTCTGCTCGTTCGCGCCGACGAGGTGATTGAATGAGACGCCGCACATTCATTACCTTTCTAGGTGGCGCTGCGCCGCTCTGCTGCGCGTGTGCCAATTTATCATGGACCAGTCTCGGACGGTTGAAGCTTCAATAGCCGATTAGAATTTCGGTGATCGTTGGCTTTGCAGCGCGAATTGCGGGATCCGAGGAACTGTATTCCTTGTCGGCTGAAAGCGCCCCGATCTTTTCAGCTGAGGCCTTTGCATCGGCGCGCAGGCTGAGGCCCGGTTTGCAGTCACCAGCAAGCGTAGCTAGCGCTCCGCCGTCCCAGTCGCTCACGGTCGCGATGTGGTCCTTATCGAAACCTTTGAGCTTGAACGGCTTCTGATTGATCTTTTCCACTTGCTCCAAAGTCTGGCCGAGCCGCAAGCC
>Ga0306920_100010808_pt1 | contig 12272 bp, 6 predicted proteins | sample flu12Cox44000170_FD_204666 | JGI IMG/M metagenome (GOLD analysis project Ga0306920, IMG submission 204666) | Lab enrichment of tropical soil microbial communities from Luquillo Experimental Forest, Puerto Rico - flux4day.12C.oxic.44.000.170 (v2)... | ecosystem: Environmental > Terrestrial >...
CGGAAAGGGCACACCGTTGATGGCTGCCCCGGCCCACGCGGCGGCGAACACGCCCTGCCGCCCGTGCGAGTGTGGATTCTGCGCGGTGGCGGGCAAGTGGCAGCCGTTGCAGCTCACCAATTCCCCAGGCTTTACCTGCAGCCACACTCCCTGCACCGGGGTGATGCGGCGCGCGTTGGCATCGAGCACGCTCATGCGGAAGGCCACATTGCCCGGCACCTCGACCCGCACCGAGCCGTCGGGCTCGATCGGCGCGTAGCCCATGATCTCGATCATGAAGTTGCTTGCGCCGAAGGCCGCATTGGAGAGATTCACGATGGTCTTGTCGGGGATGGAGACCGCCTTCTCCAGGCGGAGGAAGCGCGCGCGCCGCGTGTCCGGCGGAGTCTGCACCGGGTCGGCGACCGCCGCGATGTTCGGTACCGCGGAATCGACCCCGTCGATGTCGTACACACTCCTTATATCTATGACGCCGACGCCGGCGTTGAGCAGGTTCTCATCGAGCCCGACACCGGCCACCCGGTCCTGAATGACGGCCGCCGGCGGTCGCGGCTGCGCCACGGCGACATCGGTCACCATGGTGCCTTCCACCGGCGGCATGATCGGCAGCAGCGTGTTCTGCGTCGGGTCCAGCAGCCAGACGCTGTAGAGCGGCACCGCGGTCTGCACATTGGGTTGGGCGAGCGCGGTCGAGGTGCACGGCACGATCGCCGGCGGGGTCTGGGTGTTGTCGAGCAGCCGGCACTGCGTCCAGCTCACCAGGATGCGGCCGGTCCCATCGAGCAGCGGAGCGGCCGAGATGTAGCGCCCGCCGGGCGAAGGTCCGGGGATGGTGACCACATTGTTGGTCGTGCCCGGTGTCTGCGCCGGCCCGGTGAGCCCCGGGTTCGCGAGCAGCGGTTGCGTGTTCTCGACGTAATGCTCGCCGTCGATGATCACCAGCGCGCCGCCGTCATCGACGTCGGTGTACTGGCGCATGATCGCCATGATGCGGCCATCGAGCAGCTGGTGCGGGTGCACGAACTCGACCACGGTGTTGTTGGTCCCGGTCATGTGACTGTTGGCACCGTAGTACAGCTGGAGGTCTGTGCCGTCCGGGTTTGCCGAGTAGAACGACATGGCGTCCTTACCCGGGGCGTGATCCCAGCGCGTCCACAGCACGCGGCCGTTGGTGAGCACGGTGGCGTCGCGGTCGTGGCTCTGGTTGAAGCTGATCTGGTGCATCACCGTGCCGTCGGTGTTGAGCCCGGTGGGGTTGTAGACCTCGAGCACGAACGCCGGCTCCTTGCGATCCTCATCCTGCGCCGCGAACTGCGGTTTGTGCTCATCGAGCAGGATGCCCTGCGATTGCGACTGGCGCGTGGAGGAGAACACCACGCGCCCGTCCGGCAAGTAGTGCGGTGAGACATCGTTGACCGTCGGCGGGTCAGGATCGGACGCCGGGTTGATGAGCGGATGCAGGTCGTCGGTGGCGATGACGTACTCGTAGATGCGCCAGCTGGGCGGGTCCTTGGCCTTCTGATTCATGGCGAGTGGCCCGCGCATGGCGAAGACCACCCGGCTGCCATCCGCCGAAGTGTCGACATCCTTGACGTCCCACATCGCGCCCGCGGTGATGCGCGCGGTGATGTTGGTTTCAGGAGCCGCCGGTGAGGCACTGGCGCGCATGAACAGGTCCGCCGAGGGCGTCGAGCGCGTGAGCGTGCGCATGATGCGCAGATCGTCCTGCACCAGGGCGCCAGTCTTGTCGACCGGGACCTGCCGTTTAACGTAAAACACCGGGTAATCGACCGTGGCGGGATCGGTTACCGCACTGTTGCTGCCCACGTGCCAGCCGCCGCTGCAGGCGGCAAGCACCGCCAGCACCATGGGCCAGGCGGCCGCCCGCATGGCATCCAGCCACGCACGCCGCCCCCATCGCTTCAGTTCACGCCAGCTTGGCGCGCTCATGGGCCTCTCCTCGAGCCCGGGCAAACCCGCCCGGTACCAATGTAACGTAATTCGAGCATCTCTGATGACCATCGCCCTGCTGTTCGTTCATAGCGCCGATTCCGTCACGGCGCGCCCGGCAGCACGCGGTTCTTATACCACCGCAGGGTGCAGGGCCGATTGCATTACTAGTTAGTCGTTCGATGCGGTCCACGCCGTGAACCGGCTCGCAGTTTGTTGTGCATTGAGCAGCGCAACACAACAACAACACAAGTTGTCGGTGCCTGGCGACGTCATCCAGTTGAGACATTCGGGGCGGGGTTGCGCGGGCCGTATAGTTCAGCTCGCGCATTCGGTCGTTAGTTCGGGAGTTGACGAGCGCCATGAATGTCACAACCAACACGGCACAGGTCTATTCGGTCCGCGGGCGTCGCGCCGCGGTGGCAGGCGCGCTCTTGTTGGCAGCGCTCGCGGCATCGCCCGCGCACGCCGGCCCCAATGAGCAGGCGCGCCGCATCTACGAGCGTATCGCCGGCGTGCCGCCGACGGCGGCGGAGCTCGCCAGCATGTCCAACACGATCAACATGGGTTGCAGCGGCAGCTGCCAACCTGGCGCCGCGGCGCTGGTAACGGCCGCGCAGGTCGCCACCAGCGCGCCGACCTTCTACAACGTGACCCTCAAGAACATGGTCATTCCGTGGACCAACCGCGATCAGACCGTGTTCGCGCCGCTCAACGACTATGCGGCAACCGTGATCGGCATGGTGCGCGATGACGTCGACTTTCACACCGCGCTGGACGCGGACATTCTTTATAAGTTCGCCGGTGTGGCCGGACCCACCGTGTCCGACAACAACCATTACGTCACGGCGGAAAACAACGCCCTCGACATGAGCAACACCGCGGTGCTGGTGCAGACCTCGCAGTCGGCTGCCTACGGCACGCCGGCCGCGGCCACCGCCGGGCTACTGACCACGCGCGGTGCGGAGTCGTCGTTCTTCATCAACGGCACCAACCGCGCGATGTTCCGCTACACCATGATGAACCACTTCTGCAACGACCTGCAGACGCTGATGGACACCTCGCGTCCCACCGACCGCGTGCGCCAGGACGTAGCGCGCTCGCCCGGTGGCGACAGCCGGGTGTTCCTCAACTCCTGCGCCGGCTGCCATAGCGGCATGGATCCGATGGCGCAGGCATTCGCGTACTACAACTTCAACGGCATGCCGGTGGGCGATGGCACCAACACCGGCAGCATGGTCTACACGGCGGGCCAGGTGCAGCCGAAGTACTTCATCAACTCATTCAACTTCGTCTACGGCTTCGTCACCCCGGATGACAGCTGGTCGAACCGCTGGCGCGGTGGGGTGAACGCATCGCTCGGCTGGGATCCATCGCTTCCGGGCTACGGCAACGGCGCCAAGTCCCTTGGTCAGGAGCTCGAGCACAGCGATGCCTTCGCCCAGTGCCAGGTGGTCAAGGTGTTCACCGCGGTGTGCTTCCGCGCACCTTTGCAGACCGACCAGGCGGCGATCAATTCGATCAAGTCGAGCTTCAAGACCCAGGGCTACAAACTCAAACAGGTGTTCCAGCAAGCCGCTGCCGCCTGTCCGGGCCAGTAAGGGAGTCGAAGCCATGAACCGCTATCTTGTTACCACCCTCACTGTGTCTGCGGCGCCTGCGGCCCGCGTGGCGAGCGCGCTCACCCGTACCGCGGCGCTCGCGCTGCTCGCGCTGCTGAGCGCCTGCGGCGGCGGCGGCGCGCCCGTCAATGTCAATGCGCCGCCCCCGACCAACATGGCGCAAAGCTACACCGGTCCGCCGCCGGCGAATGCCGACGTGCAGGCCTTCATGGTCAACCTGTGGGTGAATATCAATCCGTCCAACCGTTGCGGCGGCTGTCACCACGCGGGCGGCCAGTCGCCCATGTTCGCGCGCTCGGACGACGTGAACCTTGCCTACCAGGCGGCGCTGCCGCTGGTGAACCTCGCCGACCCCTCACAGTCGACCATGGTTCTCAAGGTCGGCGGCGGCCACAACTGCTGGGTGGCTGACCCCTCCGCGTGCGCCGCCACGCTGCAGGTGTGGATCCAGAACTGGGTCGGGGCGGGTTCATCCTCGATCACCAGCGTCAAGCTGCTCGCACCGCCGGTGCGCACGCCCGGCAACAGCCTGCAGTTCCCGGTCGATCCAAACGCCACCGGTACCAACGGCAAGAGTTTCGCCAACACGGTTTATCCGTTGCTGTCGACCTACTGCGTGGGCTGCCATACCTCGAGCTCCGCAACCGCACAGCAGCCGTACTTTGCCAGCTCCGATATCAATGAGGCGTATCTGGCGGCGCAGCCGAAGATGAGCCTCAGCACCGCGATTGCGAATCCCGATACCGCCCCGTACCAGGACCAGTCGCGCTTCTACGAGCGCCTGGCGAACGAGTCGCACCACTGCTGGGGATCCCCGCCCGATTGCGTGGCGAGCTCCACGGCAATGCACGAGGCGATCCGCGCATTCGCGCTCGGGATCACACCGACACAGGTCGACCCGTCGCTGATCGTATCGAACGCGCTGGCCTTGACCGATGGCACCATTGCCTCCGGCGGCAGCCGCTACGAAGCGAACCTGGTCGCCAAGTACATGTTCATGACCGGCCAGGGCAGCACCGCCTACGACACGAGCGGCGTGAACCCCGAGGCCGACCTGACCCTGACGGGCAACGTCACCTGGGTCGGCGGCTGGGGCATCAACATCGGTGCGGGCGGCGCGGCGCAGGCCTCCACCAGCGCCAGTGCGAAGTTCGCCAGCATGATCCAGCCGGCGGGTGAATACAGCATCGAGACCTGGGTGGCCCCGGCGGACGTCACGCAGACCAATGCGTGGATCGTCAGCTACTCAGGCAGCAACACCACGCGCAACATGACGCTCGGCCAGGCTGCGCAGCAATACCAGGGCTTCGCACGCAGCAGCACTACCAGCACTGCGGGCATGCCGCCGCTGCTCACCACCACCACTGGTGGCGCGGCACAGGCCGCCCTGCAGCACGTGGTGCTCACGTACGACCCCGTTAGCGGCCAGAAGATCTACGTCAACGGAACCTATACCGGCGACGCGGATCCCTCCAAGGGCGGCTCGCTCTCCAACTGGGACAGCACGTTTGCGCTGGTGCTCGGTAACGAGACCACCGGGCAGCGCCAGTGGAAGGGCGTCATCAAGTTCGTCGCCATCCACAACCGTGCGCTCACCCCGGCGCAGATCCAGCAGAACTTCGCCGCCGGCGTTGGCCAGAAGTTCTTCCTGCTGTTCGGCGTCAGTCAGCTGACGGGCGTGAACCAGTCGTACATCCTCTTCCAGGGGAGCCAGTACGACAGCTACAGCTACCTGTTCGACCAGCCGAAGTTCATCAGCCTCGACCCGACTGCGATGCCGGCCAACCTGCCGATCAGCGGCATGCGCATCGGCGTCAACGGCACGCTGGCCCCGGCGGGTCAGGCGTTCACCTCGGTGAACGCAACGGTGGGCGGCTCGAGCTACACCGCCGCCAACGGGCAGCTGCTCTCGGCGCTGGGCACCGTGGTTCCGGCGACCCTCGGGCCGTCGAACGACCTGTTCTTCCTCTCGTTCGACCAGATCGGCACGCACGTACACGCGTACGTCGACCCGATCGGGCCAGGTACGCCGCCGGCTTTGCCGACCAATCCGCAGCCGGATTTCGGCATCGCGACCTACGAGCGCTATAACCACTCGCTGTCGCGCATTACCGGAGTGTCGGTCACCGATGGTGTGGTGAATCCGCTCTACCAGGCTTCGCAGCAGGCGATGCCGGCCGCGCCGCTGGTCTCCGCCTTCGGCTCATCGCAACAGACGGCGTTCTCGCAGCTCGCGAATGCTTACTGCGGCGAGATGATGGCGAGCTCTGCGCTGCGGGATGCGTTCTTTGGTGCCGGCATCGAGGCGAGCCTGCCCAATAACGCCAGCACGCTGGTGGGCGGGGGTGGCGCAAGTGTGCGCCAGACCATCGAGACCGCGCTGGTCAACAACGCCGTGGGCAAGCCCGCCTCAGGCACCATCAACCCGCAGGTTGCCACCGCGGTCACCAACGAGATCGATGCACTGTTGCAGCGGATTCAGTCCCTCAACGGCAATGCCACGGTGTCGCAGGCGACCGTTGCGGCCTGCACCGCAGTGCTCGGCAGCGCCGCCGTGACCTTGCAGTAGAGACCTCAACAGGGTTTTGGAGATAAGCCGATGTTCATCTACAAAAAGCCCCCGCGATCGCATGCGCTCGGTGAGCCGTTGCGTCACGAGAATCATCCGCGGCCCAGGACGCGCCGTGAATTCATCGCCGCCGGGATGCTCTCGGGACCGGCGATGGTCGTCGGGCCGGCCTGGCTCGGCGCCTTGCTCAAGGCGAACCGTGCCAACGCCGCCGCCCCGCCGCTCGATCCGGACATCACTGCGCTGCTCGCCGGGGCGGAGTGCAACATACCGGCCTCGGGTGTCGGCTTGCCCTTCATCTGCTTCGACCTCGCGGGCGGGGCGAACCTCGTGGGGTCGGAAGTGATCGTCGGCCAGCAGAGCGGGGCCAACGTACTCAACACGCAAACCAACTTCCTGACCACCGCGGGTTACGGCAAGCTCGGAGTGCCCGGAAACATGGTGCCGAGCTCGAGCGCCAACGTTAACTCTTCGCTCGGTCTGCTCTGGCACGCGGATGGCGCTATCCAGCGCGGCATCACCAGCATGATCACGCCGGCGACCGCCGCCGGTGTCAACGGTGCGGTGATCTGTGCCATGTCGCAGAACGACACGCAGACGAACCCGCACAACCCGATGTATGGCATTGCCATGGCGGGCAGAAAGGGCCAGCTGCTGCAGCTGATTGGCACCCAGTCGTCTGTCTCCGGGGGCAACTCGCAGGCACCGATGGAGCTCATCGACCCGGCGCTGCAGCCGAGCACCATCACCCAGCCTTCAGACGCGACCTCCCTGGTGCCGATCCCCCCGGGCGGCAAGCAGGACCCGCTGTCGGTGGCGGTGATGGAGTCGCAGACCCGCATCAGCGGAGGCACTGGCCTGTACAACAATGGCGGCGGCGGCACGGCGGCATTCAGCGGTGCGCTCGGCATGCCGACCTCGCTGTATACGACCGCGCAGCAGGATGCCGCCCTCAAGAACCAGGTGCGCTGCTCCTACGTGAACGCGACCAACACGGCCAACCAGTTCGGCAACCCCTCGGCACTCGATCCGACCCAGGATGCCAACATCCAGGCCATCGCCGCCAAGTTCGGGGCAAATGCCTTCATGGACAGTGATTTCAAAAAGACGGCGACAGTGATGAAGCTGGTGCTGAATGGCTTCGCCGCCGCCGGCACGATCACCATGGGCGGCTACGACTACCACGACGGTACCCGCGCGACCGGCGAGACGCGCAACTTCAAGGCCGGACAGATGATCGGCGCGGTGCTTGCGTACGCGAGCACGCTCCCACCGCCGTTCCCGGGGCTGATGATCTACGTATTCAGCGATGGTTCGCTCAACTCCAACAGCATGGTGGACATGAGCGCCGCCGGCCGCGGCAAGCTCGGCTGGCAGGGTGACAACTCCTCGGTGGCCTCGACCTTCTTTTTGGCATACAGCCCGAAAGGCCGCCCGGCGCTCCGTGGTGCCGCCGGTGCGCAGCAGGTCGGCTACTTCACCGCCGACGGTTCGGTGGTGAGTACCTCGAGCCCGGCTGCCAACTCGGTCGACTCGCTGGTACAGCTGGTGTTGCTGAACTACATGGGGCTCGCCGGCACCGACGCGCAGTTCGCAGCCACCTTCCCGTTCCAGAGCCTGGGATCTCCTGCCCAGCTCGCCGCCATGACGGTGTTCAACCCCTTGTGACGCGCCTCACACGCGTGCCGCCGCGCAGCGGCACGCGCGTGAGGTCTAGTCCCTGTCGCGTGATGACGACGGCGCCGGCGGTGCAACAGTCGCGCTGCTGCAGGCCTCATTTCGCCCCCGGGTTCGTTGACAGTGTCGCTGACGCTGTGCAATTTTGCCGCCTTGGCGCAGGCGCAGGAGCGAACGATCGTTATTGAGCTGGCAGCAGCCGAACCCGGCGTGGCGTGACGTGGGGCAACGGCGCGTTACCTTGCGGTGGTCTGCCCGCGCGTGCACGAGCGTTACGGTGCTGCTCGGGCTGACGCTCGCGGCGGCTGCCGCCTTCGCGGCTGAGCCTCCCTATGCGCTCCTTGGTCGGGTAGCGCCCGATTTCGCGCTGCATGCCGCTGCCGGCGACAACGTACGGTTGTCGGAACACCGGGGCGAAGTCGTGGTCTTGAGCTTCTGGAGCAGCCGCTGCACCTCGTGCCGTACGCAGCTCACGGCGCTCAACCGCAGCTTTGCCACCTATCGCTCGGCGGGGCTGTCGATTTACGGCGTCGGGGTCGATGACGACCCGGCGCAGGCGCGCGAGTTTGCGCACACGGCTGCGGTCGGCTTCGCGCTGCTGCTCGATCCCGCCAAGGCGGTGAGCCGCAGCTATCAGGTCGACAACCTGCCGATGACGGTGCTGATCGACCGCAACGGCACCGTGCGGTACGTGCTGCGCGACTACAGCGCCGCAAGCTCGACGTTGTACCTGCAGCAGCTGCGGACGCTGCTGAACGAATGATCGGAACCAACATGCTGCAGATGACAATCCATCGACCCGCTGCACCGCCCGCGCGGCGTACGGCGCCGGCCGCTTCGTTCGCCCGCGCATGCGCTGCGGCGGTATGCGCGGCCGCGCTCCTCGCCGGCACGCCCTGGGCGCTCGCGGCGCAAGGTGCCCCGCCGGCTCCGCCCGCGACGAACCCCCCGGCGGCGACTCCGCCCGCCGCCGCGCCCGGGCAGCAGCTGTTCCCCGGTGAGAGCGGCACACTGAAGGGCCTGGAAACTCCACCTGCCAAGCCAGCACCGGCTGCCCCAGGCCAGCAGCTGTTCCCCGGTGAGAGCGGCACGCTCAAGGGCGTGGCACCTCCACCTGCCAAGCCTGCACCGGCTGCTCCGCCGCCACCTGCGGCCCCGGAGGGAAATGCCGAGACCCGCGGGCTCGACCAGGACATCCAGGGACTGAAGAAAGATGTGGTCGATCTCAACAAGGATCTGTTCATCCTCGAGGAGGAGCTGCTGTTCCCCGCCAACACCCAGCTGGCGGTGTTCCTGTCGATGGACGTCGGCGATTTCTTCGCGCTCGATTCGGTCCAGCTGAAACTCGATCAGAAGGAAGTCATCAACTATCTCTACACTCCGCGTGAGCGCGATGCGCTGCTGAAGGGGGGCGTGCAGCGACTGTACCTCGGCAATCTCAAGGTCGGTACGCACGAGCTGGTCGCCTTCTTCAGCGGCACCGGACCCAACGCGCGCGCCTACCGGCGCGGCTCTTCCCTGCGCTTCGAAAAGGGCGTCGGCGCCAAGTATCTCGAGCTCAAGATCAACGATCGGCAGCGCAAACTCGAGCCGGAGTTCGAGATCAAGGACTGGGAATAGACCTTTGAGGTACCGGCGCTCAATCGGTGCGCTGCTGATCGCCGCCACGCTGGCGCTGCTCGCCGCGGCGGCCGCCGGGGCGCGCGTGCACGACCCCGAGAAACTCTCCGAGGGGCACATCCGCGACCTGCACTTCGGCGATGTGCTGTTCCTGTACTTCCAGCAGGACGACGCGCACGACTTCGAGGCGCTGACGCGCGTGCTCGCCTACCAGCACTGGGGGCGCATGCCACACCACGCGGAAGACGCCGAGCTCATCGCCGGCTCGCTCTATCTGCAGGAGGGCATGCACAACGAGGCAGGCGAGATTTTCCAGCGCCTGCTGACCGCCAACGTCTCTTCCGGGGTGCGCAATCGCGCCTGGCTGTACCTCGCGCAGGTGTGGTACGCGCGCGGCTATTTCGACAAGGCCGAGGATGCGCTGCGCAAGGTGAACGGGCGCATGTCGCCGGACTACGAGTCGCAGAAGGAGCTGCTGCTCGCCAACGTGCTGATGCACCAGGGCCGCTACGACGAGGCCATAACGATGCTCGCGGACTGGCGCGGCCCGCCGGTGTGGTCGGCGTATGCACGCTTCAATCTCGGCGTTGCGCTGGTGCGCAGTAACCGCCTGGCAGACGCCGATCCGTTTCTCTCTTCTGTCGGCAACATGCTCGCCACGACCCCCGAGCTTGCGGCGCTCAGGGATCGTGCCAATCTGGCGCTCGGCTTCGCCTACCTGCAGGCGAACCAGCCGGAGCGGGCGCGGCCTGCGCTCGAGCGGGTGCGCCTGAACGGCCCGTATTCCAACAAGGCGCTGCTCGGCACCGGCTGGGCGCAGGCCGCGCTCGGGGACTACCAGGGCGCGCTCACTCCGTGGATGGAACTGCGCAGCCGCGACGCGCTCGATGCCGCGGTGCAGGAGTCCTACCTCGCCGTGCCGTACGCTTTCATGAAGCTCAACGCCAACGCGCAGTCGGCGGAGTACTACGAGGGGGCCGTCACCTCCTTCGACGCGGAGAGTGGCCGGCTCGATGCGGCCATCGCGCACATCCAGCAGGGCGACATGCTGCGCGAGGTGCTGGCGAGCGGGCCGGCGCACACCGCCGCGGATACCCCCGTGCTGCATGGCTGGTTCCGCGATGTCAAGAACCTGCCGCGCACCGCCGAGGCACCTTATCTCTATGCGGTGCTCGCCGGGCACGACTTCCAGGAAGGGGTCAAGAATTACCGCGACCTGGTCTATCTCGACAGCACGCTCGAGCGCTGGGGCGACAGCATGGACGCCTACCAGGACATGATCGAGACGCGCGAGCACGCCTATGCCGAGCGGCTGCCGAAGGTGGATGCGCTGCTCGCCTCCGGCAAGCTGCAGGACCTGCAGCAGCGCAACGTGGCGCTCGAGAATGAGTTGCGGACCATCGAGGCGCAGCACGATGTCGGGGCGCTCGGTACCGGGTCCGAGCGCTCGCAGTGGTCGCGCATCCAGCACGTGGAAGCCGGGCTCGTGGGGCTTCCGGCCTCACCCGACACCGAGGATGTGCGCGCCCGGCTCGCGCTGGTGAAGGGCGTGCTGTACTACCGCCTGAACGATGCCTACGGGGCCCGGGCATGGCAGGAGCACCGCAGCCTCAAGGACGTGAGCCTCGCCCTGCACGAGGCGCAGAGCCGCTGGATTCGCGTGGAGCGTGCGCGTCACAACGTGCCACAGAACACCGGTGAATTCGCAGCGCGCGTCGCGACGCTGCGCCAGCGCATCGCCACCCTCGAGGCACGCCTCGCCGCGGCGGAGGACCGCCAGAGCGCCCACCTCGCGCAGGTGGCAGTGCACGAGCTTGAGCAACAGAAGGCGCGGCTTGCCGCCTACCAGGTACAGGCGCGCTTCGCGCTCGCCACCATGTACGACCGCGCGGCAAGTGAGAGCGCGAGCCGGGCCAAGCCGCCCGCGCCGCTCCAGAAGGGCGCGAACGAATCTTCGGCAGAACCATCAGGGGACGCTGGGGACGCTGCCCCCGAGCCCAGCGAGGACCAGGGCGCGGCGCCCCCGGGTGAGGCGTCGCCTCCCACGCCGCCTCCCGCACCGGAGCCGCCGCGGTGAACGCGCTGCGGGTGCCTGGCCTCGCGGCCGCTCTGCTGCTGTCTGCGGCGTTGCCGCAGCTCGCGGCGGCGCAGAGCACCAAGGGCACCACGATTGGCGATCTCACCTCGCACAAGGTCGAGGTGCACAAGGACACCGCCGCCAGCGCCAGCAGTACTCGGGCCATGGAGAATTACCGGCGCTTTCTCGAGCTGCAGAACACCGATCCGAAGCTGCGCGCGGAAGCCATGCGCCGGCTCGGGGACCTGAATCTCGATGCGGGTGAGATGGAGCGCCTGGAGAAGGAAGTCACCGCCGTCGACCTGCAGGGCGGGGAGGCCATCAAGCTCTACTCGACGCTGCTCAAGGCCTATCCGGACTACGCCCGCAACGACCAGGTGCTTTACCAGTTGTCGCGCGCCTACGAGACTACCGGGCAGCCGGACGCGGCCCTCGCCACGCTCGATCGCATCGTGCAGGGCTACCCGCAAACTCCGCAGATCGATGAGGTGCAGTTCCGCCGCGGCGAGCTGTTGTTCTCCGCGAAGCGTTATCCCGAGGCCGAGCATGCCTATGCGGCGGTGATCGCACACGGAACGGCCACCGGTTTCTACCAGCAGAGCCTCTACAAGCACGGCTGGTCGCTGTTCAAGCAGTCGCTGACGCTCGAGAGTCTGCCCTCTTTCGGGGGAGTGCTCGACCGGGAGCTCGGGAGCACTCCGGCCAAAGCGGTGCGCCTCGAGAGCCTCAAACGCGCCGATCGTGAGCTGGTCGAAGA
>Ga0306920_100010809_pt1 | contig 12271 bp, 13 predicted proteins | sample flu12Cox44000170_FD_204666 | JGI IMG/M metagenome (GOLD analysis project Ga0306920, IMG submission 204666) | Lab enrichment of tropical soil microbial communities from Luquillo Experimental Forest, Puerto Rico - flux4day.12C.oxic.44.000.170 (v2)... | ecosystem: Environmental > Terrestrial >...
AGATAGCCGTGGAACGCGTACTGGCGCCAGAGCATCGGCACGTCGGCCGGATCGGCGCTCGCCTCGAGCGCGCGGTTGAACCACCCGAACCAGTTAGCCACGAGCTCCTCGCCGCGGACGCTGATGTCCGTGAATCCGGCAGCGCGGGCAAGCTTGGCCAGGTCGCCAGGCGCGAAGGCGTGGATGTCGACCATCTGCTCCAGGTCGTGGTCGTCTCCGTTCGTCGAGCCGTTGCCGTTGGGGGAAGGCGGCGGCCCGGCCCGCAGCGCGCGGCGCCAGAAAGGAGCCACGGCGTTTGCGCCCCGCTTGGGCAAGGCAGCCAGCCAGTCGCCGAAGCGCGACGGCTCGCCCGCGAACACCACCCAGCCGCCCGGCCTCAGCACGCGATGGAACTCCGAGAAGGCCCCTTCGAGATCCGGTAGGTGATGGAGCACGGCGTGGCCGAGAACCAGGTCGAAGCTCTCCTCGGCAAACGGCAGCGACTCGGCGTCGGCTTCGGCGGTGTTCACCGCCAGGCCGAGTCGCTCCGCGTTCGCATTCAGGGCGCGCACCATCCCGGGGGAGATGTCGGTGCAGGTGGCCGCGCCCACGACGCCGGCGCGCAGCAGGTTCAGGGTGAAATAACCGGTGCCGGCGCCGACCTCGAGCGAGCGGTCGAAGCCGCGGTCGAGCGCGGAGCCGAGCACCTTGCGGAGCTTGCCGACCACCTGCGCCTGCCCGACCTCTCCGAAGTCGATGCCCCACTTGGAGTCGTAGCCCGAGGCGGCCACGTCGTGGTAGCGGGTGTTCACATCGCGGATCTCGTCCGCCGTCCGCAGCACCTCCATGGCGGAGCGCACATTACCCTGTCGGCGCGCCGGTGAACTTGTACGTTCAGCAGAACCAGCCCCCTGGCGTTCCGCCGCTCGAGTTGACCGGCGAGCGGACGCTGCCCGACGTGCCGGCCGAGAACTACTGGTACCGCCGGCATCTGGCCGTGTACGAGTGGATCGCCGGGCGGGTGGCGAGCGCGGCGGTACTCGACATGGCCTGCGGCGAGGGTTACGGATCGTCGGTGCTGGCCCGGTCGGCGGCGTCCGTGGTCGGAGTCGATGGCAACCCGGAGGCGCACGAGCACGCCAGGCTGAAGTACAGCCGGCCCGGGCTGTCGTTCGCCTGGGGGGCGGTCGAGACATTCGGTTCGCCGGGCACGTTCGACGCGGTCGTGTTCCTTCAGACGATCGAGCACGTAGTAGACCCGGTCGCCGTTCTGGAGCACTTTCGCTCGCTGTTGACGCCCGGCGGCGTCGCCTACGTGTCCACGCCGAACGTCCTCACGCTGGCGCCGCAGGGCGCGGCGAAGTCGGACAACCCGTGGCACCTGCGGGAGTACCGGGCTGGGGAGTTCGCGTCGCTATGCGCGGGCGTGTTCGACCGGGTCGAAATGCTCGGGCTCTTCCACGCGCGGAAGCTGCGAGCCCACGAGGTGGCTCTGCGGCTCGGCTGGGACCGCGTGCACAAGCGCCTCGGGATCACGACGGCGTTCTACGACCGGTTCACTCTCGCAATCTCGAGCTCGGACTTCGCGCTCAGACCCGATGGGCTGGATCGCGCGCTCGACTTCCTGGCCGTCTGCCGCGGGTAGGCTTGCCACGACGTTCCAAGCACCGGCGGGCGCGGCTCGTCGGCGATCTGACCGGGGGGTGATCGAAGATGTTGGGATTGGGCGGCGGATGCAGCGCCATCCGGCGGCGGCTGACCTACGCGAACGTGGCGGCCACGGTGGCGCTGTTCGCGGCACTCTGCTCGGGCGCGTACGCGGCCCTTAAGCCGGGTGGCCACGTTTTCCACGGCTGCGTCGATCGCGGCACCGGCGTGTTGCGCGTCGTGTCGAGCGCGCGGGCGTGCCTGGGGCCGCACCAGGTCACGCGTGGAAGCCAACGGGTGCGAGTGCCCGGCGAATACGCGATCACGTGGAACCAGGCCGGGCCGCCCGGGGCCCAAGGCACCCAGGGATCGCCGGGAGCGGGGGGTCCGACCGGACCGAGTGGCCCTCAGGGCGTCCAAGGCCAGACAGGTCCGCCTGGGCCGTTCCCAGACAGCCTTCCGAGCGGCAAGACCCTCACCGGGGTCTACGCGACGCTGATGCAGAGCGGCCTCGAGGGCTTCGACGATGAGACGTTCGCCTACCCGCTGAGCTCACCGCCGACTGCGCACTTCGTCGGCATCTTTGCCCAGGCGCCGCCCCAATGCCCCGGGAGCTCGCACGATCCGCAGGCCTTGCCCGGGAACCTGTGCGTGTACGCCGTTCTCGGAGGCACCGCAGCCGATGCTGTGGGGATCGAGAGCCCCGAGACGAACCTTCCCGGCGCCAGCGTCCGCGGATTTCAGGTTGTCGGGACGACCAGCTCAGGAACCTGGGCGGTGACGGCCCCGTAGCCGGAAGCTAGCCCCAGCGAAAGGTCTTCGGGGCCTTGCGCATGCGGATCGGGCGGGCGGGGATGCCGCCCACGACTGCGTTGGCAGGCACGTTGGCGGTCACGACCGAGCTGGTCCCGATCACCGAGTTGTCGCCGACCGTCACGCCCCGCAGCACACACGCGCCGTAGCCGATCCACACGTTGTGGCCGACGTCGACGTTGCGCTTGTAGATCCCCTGCTCGCGAATCGGGCGCTCCACCTCGACCATGCCGTGGTCGAAATCGATCATCATCACCCGGTCGGCGATGATGCACTCCCGGCCGATCGAGACGTGCTGGTAGGCGGAGATGGTGCACTCCTGGCCCATGACGGACTTAGCGCCGAGCAAGAACTCCCCCTCGTGGACGCGGATCTTGCAGCGATGCCCGATCCAGGACCAGCGGCCAAGCGTTACGCGGGCATCGCGGCCGATCTCGAACTTGACCCCGGGGCACACGAAGCACAGTCCGTCGGTCTGAAGGCGCCCGCGCCAGCGGAGCTTGAGCCAGGCCCAACGTGCGATCAGCACCGCGTAGCCGGGACTGAACATGTGGTGCTCGCGGGCGAAGCGCAGGAAGGTCAGCGGCCCGCCGTGCAAGGGGGGAGGTCCTGCACGGACCGCCGGCGGCACCACGACCGGCGCGCTGCGCTCGAGCGTCTTGGTGCTCACGGACTGCACGCGCTGATCCTACGTACTCGACGATTCCCGTGGCGCCCCTGACATCATGCGGCGGGGATGCCCGGCGCCGACGAATCGCTTGCACAACGCCTCCTCGCCGGCGATCGTCGAGCGCTCGCCCGCGGCATATCGCTGGTCGAGAACGACGACCCGGAGGGCTGGGCGCTGGTCAAGGAGGTGTATCCGCACACCGGCCGCGCCGCGATCATCGGCGTCACCGGTCCTCCGGGAGCCGGCAAGTCGACCCTGCTGGCCGCGCTGACCAAGCTGGAGCGGGCGCGGGAGCGGACGGTGGCGGTGCTGTCGATCGACCCCACCTCGCCCTTCACCCAGGGCGCGTTGCTCGGCGACCGGATCCGCCTGTCCGACCACTTCCTGGACCCGGGGGTCTTCATCCGCTCGATGGCCAGCCGCGGCGCGCTGGGCGGTCTGAGCGAGGCCTCGCTCCAGGCGGCGCTGCTCATGGACGCGGCCGGCCGCGACGTGATCATGCTCGAGACGGTGGGGGTCGGGCAGGCCGAGGTCGACATCATCGACCACGCCGATACGGTCGTGCTCGTGTTAATGCCGGGGTCAGGCGATTCCATCCAGGCTCTCAAGGCGGGCGTGATGGAGATCCCGGACGTGATCGTCGTCAACAAGGCGGACCATCCACTGACCGACACCATGGTGCGCGAGATCAAGAACGTGCTGGCCCTCGGCCCCAAGGAGGGCTGGCAGGTGCCGATCGTGAAGACCGAGGCGATTCGAGGCGAGGGGGTCGAGGAGCTGGCCGACAAGCTGGCGGAGCACCGCGCGTACATCCACGGCGAGGGAACGCTGTCCGAGCGCCGGCGTCGTAACCTGATGAACGAGGTGCTGGGGCTCGCCACCTTCCGCATGCGCCGTGAGCTAGAGGCCTCCCTGCGTGACGACCCGGCCGTCCAGGAGCTGCTCGACCGGGTGGTGGCACGCGAGATCGATCCGGCCACCGCCGCCACGACTGTGCTCGAGCGCCGCGCCGAGGAGCTCGCGCGGTGAGCGAGGCGCTGGCGCCGCCGTTCCTGGTCGCCTCGCTCGTGCTCTGCCTAGCCGGCTTGGCCAAGCTCCGCGCTCCGCACACCGCCGCGGCCGCGCTTCGCACCAGCCCGTCGCTGGTCCGCGGGCTGGCCGTCGGGGAGTTCGTGCTCGGCGTGACGTGCATGGTGCATCCGACTCGCGCCACCGCTGTCGTCCTGGCCGGGGCGTACGCGACGTTCACGGGGGTGGCGGCCACGCTGAGGAGGCGGCGCGTGGCGTGCGGTTGCTTTGGAGATAACGACTTACCGGTGTCGCAGGCCCACGTGATCGCCAGCGAGCTGCAGGGGGCGTTGGCGGCGGCGGCTGCGCTCGCGTCGCCCCGCGGCTTGCCCTGGGTGGCCGGCCAGCCGATCGCGGAAGCCCTGGTTCTGGCGGTGGCGATCGCCGTCGCGGCCTACGCCACCGTGCTCGTCTACACGGTCCTGCCGCGGGCCTGGAATGCCTGGAGCGCCGAATGAGCCTTCTCACCGCGATGGGGGAGATGCTCGAGCGGCGCACGTCGCGGCGCGGGGCGCTGTCCAAGGCTGCGGTGGCGGGGGCGGCGTTCGCGGTCGCGCCGGTGCGCTATCTGATCCGGCCCGGCACAGCCTGGGCGGTGATCAGCCCGCAGAACTGCCCGCCGGGCAGCAAGTGCACCGACGGCTGGACCGCCTTCTGCTGTGAGATCGAGCACGGCGACAACGTCTGCCCGCCGAACACCTACATCGCCGGCTGGTGGAAGTGCACCAATTACCGGGGGAACGGCCTGTGCCAACCCCGGGGGGTCCGCTACTACATCGACTGCAACCGGATGCCGGGGACGGTGTTCCCGGGCGGCTGTCAATGCGCCGGGGGCGACTGCGGCAACCGCGCGGTTGACTGCAACCACTTCCGCTACGGGCAGTGCAACACCCAGATTGCGGGCACCACTGAGGTCGTGTGCCGGCTGGTCGTGTGCCAGAACCCCGCCACTGTGCCGTCGATGAACTGCAACGCAACCGAGATGGTCGACGACCGGACCTGTCACCACAACAACCCCTGTCTCGAGGGCCTGGGCAGGCAGTTGCCGGGGGGAGGAGGGGCGTAGTCGATGCTCACCGCGATCGTGTCCGTCGAGACCGTGCTGCTGGTGCTGCTCGTAGTGCTCGTGGCCGCGTTGCTGCGCAGCCACGCCGAGATCCTGCGCCGGCTCGGGGCCGAGGGTGCGGCGCAGCCGCTTCCCGAGCCGCGCTCGACGCCGCGAGCCGACGAGGCCGCGCCGGCGCTCGCCGGGGTGACCCCCACCGGCGACGCGGTCAGCCTGGCCTTCGACGGCCGCTCTACCACGCCAACGCTGCTCGCGTTCCTCACCACGGGCTGCACGAGCTGCGCGCATTTCTTCGACACGCTCGGCGAGCGCCGGCCGGCGGGCGGGCTCGAAACCGTCATCGTCACCCGCGGCGCCGACCGCGAGCAGCGGGTCAAATTGCGCGCGCTGGCGCCGCCGGGCGTCCCGGTGGTGATGTCCTCAGAGGCGTGGAAGGACTACGCCGTCCCGGGATCTCCGTACTTCGTGCTGATCGAGGGCGGCGCGGTTGCCGGCGAAGGCGTCGCCACCACCTGGCAGGCCTTGAGCTCGCTGGTCACCGACGCGATCGAGGAGCAGCGCGAGACCGTGGGCGCGGGCGAGCGCCACGGCCGGATCGACGAGAGGCTGGCGGCGGCGGGCATCGGGCCAGACCACCCGAGCCTGTTCCCCGGCCGGGAGGACTGATCGGTGCTGCCGCTGGGTTGCGCCGTGGCGGTGCTCGGCGCCCTTGCGTCCGCCTGGTCGCCGTGAGGCGAGTCGATGCTAGCCAGCATCACCCCGCTCGGCGAGCGGGGCCGGCGTTCGACCTGGGGAGTGACCGTGACCGCGTTCGCGCTCGGCGCGGTGGTGGCAGGGGCGGCCGCCGGCGCCATCCTGGGGCTGCTCGGAGCCGTCGCCGGGGTGGGCGGGGCGAGCACGCGGGCGCGGGTGTCGATCCTGGCGGGAGCAGTGGTGGTGGCGATCGCGATCGACGCGAGCGGGCGCCGCGTCCCGGGGCCCCGGCGCCAGGTGGACGAGCGCTGGCTTGACCGTTACCGCGGCTGGGTCTACGGGCTGGGCTATGGATCGCAGCTCGGGCTGGCCGTGCTCACCGTGGTCTCCAGCGCGGCGACCTATGTCGCGCTGATGGCCGCATTGCTGAGCGCGAGCGCGGTGCAGGGCGCGATCATCCTCGGGTGCTTCGGCGCGGTCCGCGGCTTCACCCCGCTGGCCGCGGCGCACGTGCGCAGCCAGCGCGAGCTGCTGAACCTCCACCGGGGGCTGGAGCGCTGGCGTGCCCCGGTCCACTGGGGGACGGTGGGATTGCAGGTCGCGATACTCGCGATCGCGGTCGCGGTGGCGGGCGGTTGACATGCGGCTCGCCGCGCATGGACTGGAGATCGAGCTTCCGCCGGGGTGGAGCGGCCGGGCCTTCCGGCGAGCGTCGGGCGGCGCCACGCTTCACGCCGGTGACTTTCAGCTTGCACTCGAGGACGGCGAGTTTGGCGGCCGCAGCACCGAGCGGATGCCGGCCGGCTCCACGTTCCTGGCCCTCACCGAGTACCGGCCGGGGGCCGGCCTCGAGCCGGGCCAGGGCCTGTTCTCCTCTCGCCGGATCCCCAGGACGCTCGATCCCACCGAGTTCAGCTCCCGAGGATTGGCCCACCCTCGTCCCGATCTGGCCGGCGCTCAGCGGTTCTTCACTGCGGCCGGCCGCCCGCTCTGCCTTTACGTGGTGGTGTCGGGCGCGCGCGCCGAGCAGCGCCGGCAGCTCGCCGTGCTCAGCCACGTGCTCAGGTCCCTGAAGGTTCAGCCCGGCGCGATCGTTCCGGTGTAGCGCGCGGCGTCGTGGCCGAGGACAATCACGCACGGGGTCAGGTTTAGGCGGGTCGTGTTCACGTAACTCGCAGTGATCTGGCTCGCGAGGAGCGTGCCGTCCGGAGCCGTGGTGGTTCCGGTGATCGCGACTGTGATTGTGAACGGGACATGCTCGCCCGAGCTGTAGGCCCTTCCCGCGCATTGGAGCGGCGCGAAGAAGACGCCGGTACCGGCGTAGTCCCCGGGTGAGGTCTGAGTCAGGATCAGGGTGTCGGTGCCGGTCCGGCGCCCTCGAGTCACACGGACCTGGGCGCACGCGCCGCTGACGCAGAGGGGCACGAACGTCCATGTGCGCTGAATCGTCTCGCCGACGTGCTCGCCGCGGACGTACTTGGCGGCGGTCACCATGCCGGTCATCTGGAACGTGCCGGCGAGGCGGGCCTCGGTGGGCGGCGGCTGCGCAGCCGCCGCCCCGGCAGCCGCCAGCACCACGGCGACGGCTAGCCCGACCGCGAGTGAGTCCCGAGTGCTCATGCGCCAAGCGCCCGGGCGATCACCATCTCCTGCACCTCGTCGGTGCCCTCGCCGATGGTCAGGATCTTCGCGTCTCGATAGAAGCGGCACACCGGGTACTCCTCGATGTAGCCGTAGCCGCCGTGGATCTGGACCGCTTCGTCGGAGGCCCGCACGGCCAGCCGTCCGCTCTTTAGCTTGGCCTGCGCGGCGGTCAGCGTGAAGTTCCGGCCCTCGTCCTTCAGATAGGCGGCCTTGTGCACGAGCAGGCGGGTAGCCTCGATCTCGGTGGACAGGTTGGCCAGCTTGCTCTGGATCGCCTGAAAGGTCGAGATCGGCCGCCCGAACGCGCGGCGCTCCTTGGCGTAGGCGAGGGCCTGGTCGAGCGCGCCCTGGGCCAGCCCGACCCCCATCGCGGCCACGCCGATCCGCCCGATATCGAGCACATGCAGGAACTGGCGCAGGCCAGCGCCCCGCTGGCCCAGCAGGTTCTCGGCGGGCACGCGGCAGTCGTCGAAGGACAGCGGCCGCGTGTCCGAGGCGTTCCAGCCCATCTTCCGATACGGCTCCCCCGGCTCATAGCCCGGCGTGCCGTTGGCGACGATCAGGTTGGAGATCTCGCGCTCACGCGGCGCGCGCTCGCCGCCCCGCCCGTCCTCGCCGCGGCCGGTCCCGGTCACCGCGGTGATCACCACCACCCCCGAGATGTCGGTGCCGGCGTTGGTGATGAACTGCTTGGCGCCGTTGATCACCCACTCGCCGTCCTCGAGCGAGGCCCGGGTGCGGGTGTTCCCGGCGTCCGAGCCCGCCTCCGGCTCGGTCAGCCCGAACGCCCCCAACCGCTCGCCCCGGCAAAGCACTGGAAGCCACTCCTGCTTCTGGACCTCGGAACCGAACAGGTAGATGGGCTGGGTCCCCAACGAGGTGTGGGCACACAGCGTAATCGCCACCGAGGAGTCGACTCGCGCCAGCTCCTCCACGACCAGCGCGTAAGCGAGCGAGTCGCCGCCCGCGCCTCCGTACTGCTCCGGAAACGGGATGCCCATCAAGTCGAGCTCGCCGAGCCGGCGGACGATGTCGTAGGGAAAGGCGTGTGTGCGATCGAGCTCCTCGGCCACCGGCGCGATCTCCTGTTCCGCGAAGTCGCGAACGGTGCGCTGTAGGAGGCGGTGCTGGTCGGGTAGATCGAACTCCATGCCCGGATTCTCACAGTCAGGCGAGGTGGACGTGCCCGAGGTGCGGCTGGGCGCGCTGGCCGAGGGCCGTCTGACGCCCGCAGCCCGCGGGCACCCCGCCGACACTCGCGTTCGGGTTGATGCTGAGCTACTCGCCCGCCGGCTGACCGGCGTCGGCGCGCGCCAGGTCGACGAGGAGCCGGACCCCGAACCCGGTCGCGCCTTTGTCGGCGTAGTAGCTCCGGCGCACGTCGTAGGCCATGCCGGCGATGTCCAGGTGCGCCCACGGCGCGTCGCCGGCGAAATGATGGAGGAACTCTCCGGCCGTGAGCGCAGTGGCTTCCCGCTTGGTCGTGCTGTTGACGATCTGCGCGTAGCGGCCCTTGATCATCTCGGCGTACTCCTGGTGCAGCGGCAGCCTCCACACAATCTCGCCCGTTCGGTCAGCCGCCCCCTGGACCTCGCTCGCCCAAGCCTCGTCGTTGCTCATCAGCCCGGCATAGGTGGAGCCGAGCGCCACCACGACGCCGCCGGTCAGCGTGGCCAGGTCGATCAGCCGATCCGCGCCCTCGCGCCGGGCGTGGGACAGACAGTCCGCCAGCACCAGCCGGCCCTCGGCGTCGGTGTTGTTCACCTCGATCGTGGTGCCGTCGAGCGCGCGGACGATGTCGCCCGGCTTGACGGCGTTCCCGCTCGGCAGGTTCTCGGTGGCGCCGATAAGCCCGAGCACCCGCACCGGCGCGCGCAGCTCGGCCAGCGCGGCGATCGCCTCGATCACCGCTGCGCCGCCGCACATGTCGAACTTCATCTCGTGCATCGAGCCGGGCGGCTTCAGCGACAGCCCGCCCGAGTCGAACGTCACCGCCTTGCCGATGAACCCGAGCAGCGGGCCGTCGCCGGAGGTGCCGTCGTAATCGAGCCGGATCAGCCGGGCCGACTCCTCGGAGCCCTGGGCGACCGCGGCGAACGCACCCATCCCAGCCTCGCGGATCGCCCCTTCATCGAGCGCGGAGAAGCTCAGCCCGAGCCGGCCGGCTGACTCCTCCGCATAGGCGGCCAGCGCTGAGGGCGGCAGATCGTTGGCCGGGGTGTTGCCGAGGTCCCGGGCGCGGTTCTGGGCGCCGGCAAGGATCGCCGCCACCCGCACCGGCTCGGCCACGTCGTGATGGGCGCTCAGCAGCAGGCGCCCCACCCGGCGCGAGTCCTCGCTCGGCTTGTAGCGCTCGAAGCGGTAGGCATGGAGCAGCGTCCCGTGCACCAGCCCCTCGACGACGGCGTCGGAGACGTGGTGGGGCACCTCCCAGCACATCGTGCGGGCGCCCATCTCGCGCGCCCGCCCGTGCGCGACCGCGGCCGCCACCCTCCCGCGCTCGCCGTCGAACTTGTCCCGGTCTCCCAGTCCGACCAGGATCACCCGGGTGCCGTCAGCGTGGGTGACGGCGAGCCGCTTGAACTCGCGGCGAGCCTCGCCGGATTCGAGCATCGCGGCCAGCGCGCCGCCGGGGAGGTCGTGGGCGACGTCCTCGCCTTCGAACACCCCCACGACGACCGTATCGGCGCCGGTGGCGAGCGGACTGTCGGTCGTCGCCTCGGCGTTCACGAGCGGAACATCTTACGGCTACTAGGATTGAGAATTCCGTTGCGATAAACGAGAGAAGAGAGAAACCATGCCCAGCACCGTCATCCTCTCGGCCGCCCGCACGCCGATCGGCAAGCTCGGCGGAGGCCTGGCCAGCGTCGACGCCACCGAGCTCGGCGGCACCGCGATCCAGGCGGCACTCGAGCGGGCCGACGTAGCGCCCGATCAGATCCAGCACGTGGTGATGGGTCAGGTGCTGCAGGCCGGGCAGGGGCAGATCCCCTCGCGGCAGGCCCAGATCAAGGGCGGGATCCCCAAGGAGATCTCCTCCGAGACGATCAACAAGGTGTGCGCGTCGGGCATCCGCTCGGCCTGTCTGCTCGACAACGCGATCCGGGTGGGCGACCTCGAAGTCGGCCTCGCCGGCGGCATGGAGTCGATGTCCAAGTCTCCCTACATGCTCAAGGAGGCGCGCTTCGGCTTCCGGATGGGCGATGGCAAGGCGATAGACGCGATGATCAACGACGGGCTGACCAACCCGTTCAGTGGCAAGCACATGGCCCAGGAGGCGAGCGAGGTGGGCGCCGAGCTCGAGCTGAGCCGGGTGGACCTCGACCGCTGGGCGCTGCGCTCGCACCAGCTGGCGGTCAAGGCCACCGACGAGGGCCGGCTGCCCGAGGAGATCGTCCCGGTCACGATCAAGGGCAAGAAGGGCGACACCGTCGTCGAGATCGACGAGGCCCCGCGACGCGATGCGAGCCTGGAGGCGCTGGCCAAGCTGCCGCCGATCTTCATGAAGGACGGCACGCACACCGCCGGCAACTCGCCCGGCGTCAACGACGGCGCCGGCGCGCTGATCGTGGCCAGCGACGAGTGGGCCAAGCGCAACGGCAAGCCCGCGCTGGCCCGGATCGTCGCCCACGCCCAGGTGGCCGACGACTTCCCCTATCTGGCCCGGACCCCGGCTGCGGCGTCGAAGAAGGCGCTCGAAAAGGCCGGCCTGAAGGTCGACGACATTGACCTGTGGGAGATCAACGAGGCGTTCGCTTCGGTGACGCTCAATTCGATCCGGGTGCTGGGCATCGACGAGGACAAGGTCAACGTCAACGGCGGAGCGGTGGCCCTCGGCCATCCGATCGGCGCCTCGGGCGCACGCATCCTCGGCTCGCTGGTGCTCGAGCTGCGCCGGCGCGGCGGTGGACTGGGCTGCGCCGCGATCTGCTCCGGCGGCGGCCAGGGCGACGCGGTGATCGTCGAGGTCAATGGCGGCTGACGGCTCGCCAGCAGCAGCCTTTTTCGACCTCGACCGCACGCTGATGGAGGGCTCCTCGGCCTTCCAGTTCGGGCGTGCCGCACATCGGGCTGGTCTGCTCAGCCGCCGGCAGCTGATCGCCGACGGCTGGGCCAACCTGATGTTCAGGTTGCGCGGCGCCAGCGACGAGTCCTCGCACGAGCTCCGGTTGCGGATCTCGAAGTCGCTCGAGGGCACGCGCGTGCGAGATCTGGAGCGGCTCGGCGTCGACGTGCTCGCCGGGGTGCTCCCGCGGATCTACCCGCAGGTCCTCGAGATCGCCTACCGCCACCAGGACGAGGGAACGCGGGTGTACATCGTCACCGCCGCCTCTCAGGAGCTCGCCTCGATGGTGGCGGGCGTGCTCGCCTTCGACGGCGCGATCGGCTCGCAGTTCTCCGAGGTCGTCGACGGGGTCTACACCGGAACGCCGAGCGAGCCGTTCGTCTACGGCAAGGAGAAGGCCCGCGCGATCGAGCAGCTCGCCGAGCGCGAGGGCATCGACCTGGCCGCGTCCTACGCCTACTCAGACTCGGCCTCGGACCTGCCCATGCTCCGCCTCGTTGGCCACCCTGTTGCGGTCAACCCCGATTCGGAGCTGGCCAGGTCCGCGCGGGAGGAGCGCTGGGAGGTGCTCCGCTTCGACCGCCTCGGGCGCCGGCTCAAGGCCGCGGTCGGTCTGTTCGGGGCC
>Ga0306920_100010810_pt1 | contig 12271 bp, 6 predicted proteins | sample flu12Cox44000170_FD_204666 | JGI IMG/M metagenome (GOLD analysis project Ga0306920, IMG submission 204666) | Lab enrichment of tropical soil microbial communities from Luquillo Experimental Forest, Puerto Rico - flux4day.12C.oxic.44.000.170 (v2)... | ecosystem: Environmental > Terrestrial >...
TCGGCGATCCTCAAGGAGCTCAAAGGCATCTCGCCGCCGCGCAACTGAGGCCCGTCCGTCAGCGAGGCAGGCGACCCCGACGCCGGCTCGGGGTCGCTCTCCCGCCGGGTGTCGACCCCTCCCCGAGTCCGACGTCGGACTATAATGACGCCGGGATGGATCTGCCATTGAGCGGACGCCCGGTCTCGAAGCCGCTTGAGATTGTAGGCTGCGCCGGAGGAAGAAAGCGACCCAGCGCCGGTCGCATCGTCCTCGTGCGCCGCCGGCTCATTACCATCCTTCCGGCGATCCTGCTCGTGCTTCCGCTCGCCGTGGCCGCCGAGATGACGCGACCGGATCCTTCCGCCGGCCCGCCGGCGGCTTCCAGCCCGCAGGCGGGTACGCGTGTCCTGCTCCTCTACAGCGAGCCGCGCATGACTCCGGCCATCGGCAAGGTCGACGAGACCATCCGGCGCACGCTGCAGGCCCGCGCGCCCGCCCCCGTGTTCTTCTACACGGAGTACCTTGATCTCAATCTCTTCGATGGTCCCGCGCCCCAGCGCGAGATGCGCGAGCTCCTGCGTCGCAAGTACGCTTCCCGTAGCATTAGCCTGATCGTGGCGGCAGGGCGGGCGCTGCGCGTCGCGCTCCACAACCGGGCCGAGCTCTTCTCGAACGCGCCCGTGGTCTTCGTGGCCGCCGACCAGACCGGCGCTGCCGACCTTCGCCTGGAGCCGGACGTGACCGGGACGTGGCTGTACCTTCCGTGGACAGAGACCCTCGATCTCGCGCGGCGGCTTCAGCCCGGCCTCGAGCGCGCGGTGATCGTCGGAGGATCTTCGCCGACCGATCGCGTCTGGCTCAGCTCGGCGCGCCGGCAGCTGGCCACTTATCCGGCGCCGGTGGCCATCACCTACCTCACCGACGTGACCGTCGACGAGATGGTCCGGCAGGTACGGGCGCTCCCGCCCCGTACCGTCGTGATCATGGGCCCGGTCCTGCGCGACGCCAGTGGTCGCGACTCGACCACGCCCGAGGTGGCTCGGCAGCTCGCCGCCGCATCATCGGCGCCCGTATTCGGGCTCACGGACACGATCCTGGGGACGGGCGCGGTGGGCGGCAGTGTCGTGGACTTCGAGGCGCACGGCAGGGTGGCAGCGGGGCTCGCCCTTCGGGTGCTCGCGGGTGAGCGCCCCGCGCTCACCGCCGCCGGGACGACCGTCCCGATGTTCGACAGCCGACAGCTCGATCGCTGGGCCATCGATCCTCGCCGGCTGCCCGCGGACAGCGTCGTCCTCTTCCGGGAGCCGTCGCTCTGGGAGCAGCATCGCTGGTACATCTTGGGGGCCATCACCCTCCTCGCCGTCCAGACGGCCCTCATCGGAGGTCTCCTGCTCCACCGAGCACAGCGGCGCCGGGCGCAGCGAGGTCTCGCCGATCGCCTGCGATTCGAGACGCTGCTGTCCGATCTCTCCACCCGGCTCTCCGTCTGTCCCGCTTCCGCGGTCGACGCGGAGATCGAACTCGGTCTCCGGCGCATCGTAGAGACGATGGGCGTCGATCGCGCCAATCTGTGGGCTCCGCGGGGGAGCGACGAGGTCGCGCGGACGCACTCGTGGACGCGCGAAGGAGCCGAGCCGGCGCCGCCGATCATCCGGGAGAGCGCGGTGCCGCAGACCTTTGCCGCCATCCGCCGCGGCGAGATCGTTCATCACTCCCCGGAGGGGGGTGGGGCGGGATCGGTCGACCAGGACGCGCTCGCGCAGCTCGGCATGCGGTCGCTCGCCGTGGTGCCGCTGGTCGTCGGCGCGGCGCCCCAGGGGGCGCTGTCCATCAGCGTCTCGCGCGCCGGCCAGGAGTGGCCGACCGAGGTACTCCCGCGGCTTCGCCTGCTCGCCGAGGTCTTCGGCAGCGCGCTGGGGCGGCAGCATTCGGAGCGTGCGGCGAGAGAGAGCGCCGAGCAGATCCGCCAGCTCGCCGGTCAGCTCATGACCGCCCAGGAGGAGGAGGGGCGTCGGATCGCCCGCGAGCTTCACGACGACGTCGGCCAGGATCTGGCCGCCGTGTCCATCGCGCTCAGCATGCTCGAGCGTCAGCCCGAGACGTCCCGCGGAGCCCGCGTGGAGCTCGGCCGGCTGCGCACGATGCTCGGTGATATCTCGGAGCGTGTGCGCCACCTCTCGCACGAGCTGCACCCCGGTGCCCTCGAGCAGGCGGGCCTCGTCGCCGCCCTGCGCGGGCACTGTCACGAGGTGGAGAGCACACAGGGGCCGAAGGTGGTCTTCCATGCCGACGCCGGCGCGGGCGTCGTCCCCGCCGACGTGGCGCTGTGCCTGTACCGAGTGACCCAGGAGGCCCTGCGCAACGTGATCCGGCATGCGAGCGCGCATCGCGTGTACGTGTCGTTGACCCGCAGCGGCGCCGCCGTCAAGCTGAGCATCTCCGACGATGGCCGCGGGTTCGCGGTAGCGGAGGCACGCGACCGCGGCGGCCTCGGCTTCATCAGCATCGAGGAGCGGGCCCGCCTCGTCGGAGGGACGGTGTCCATCCGTTCCCAGGTCCAGCACGGCACCGAGCTCGATCTCGTGGTGCCACTCTCTCGGGACGGGCATGGGGCGAGCGACCATACTACTGGCTGACGATCACGCCATCGTGGCCGAGGGACTCGCGGTTTTGCTCCGCCAGGACCTCACCCTGCTTGGCACCGCGACGGACGGCCCGCAGCGCCCTGACGCGGCGCGGAAGCACCGCCCCACGTGATCGTCTCCGACGTCACCAGACCCGCCAGCAGCACGGCCGAGCCATCCCGCATGCCATCGACTACGGTCTGACGGAGCCCGCCCGCTCAGACCCGTAATTCTACGGGCCTCCCCCGCGCACTTCTCCGAATTGTGCGCGGCCCGCCCTTCCTTCTAGATTCTCGGCATGGCTCGAGCACGCGTCCTTCTCGCCGAGGATCATGCACCTGTGGCCGCGCAGCTCCGCGCGCTGCTCGAGCAGGAGTTCGACGTGGTGGCCACGGTGGCGGACGGTCGCACACTCGTGAGCATGGCGGAGGCCATGCGTCCAGACGTGGTGGTTACGGACATCGCCATGCCGGGCCTCGACGGTCTCGCCGCCACGACCGTCCTTCGGGACCGCCACGCGGAGATGCCGGTCATCCTCATCACCGTCCACGACGATCACGAGGTGGTGCGGGCGGGCTTCGAGGCGGGAGCCCTCGGCTACGTCCTGAAGCAGGACGCGCCCGATCACCTGCTGACCGCGATTCACCTGGCCCTGCGGGGCGAGCGCTACACATCCAGACCGCCCGAGGATGCGGCAGGCCCACGAAGAGGAGATGCCGAGACCGCGACGTGATCAAGCGTCGTGGAACGAATGGAGACCCTGAATATGGCCAAGCCCCGGACACGGAAGTCCCCCAAGGAGTCGCGGCGAAAGATCGTGCCGTCTCGCGAGGAGATCCTCGCGAAGGGCAAGAGCCTGCGCGAGCGTTGCCCTCGCCGCAGCCACGGTGAGTGGAAGCAGGCGCGCAATCGCCCCGATCCCCTCGTCCTCCTCGAGGGATCGAACAAAGGCCGGATGCCGGAGCTGATTCCCATTCGCTGGGGCCGCATGCTCCAATCTCCCTTCACCTTCTTCCGGGGGGCGGCGGCGGTCATGGCCGCGGACCTCGCGAAGACACCTTCCACCGGGCTTCGCGTGCAGGCGTGCGGCGACTGCCACCTGCTGAATTTCGGCGGCTTCGCCACCCCGGAGCGGCGCCTCGTCTTCGACATCAACGACTTCGACGAAACGCTGCCCGCGCCCTGGGAGTGGGACGTGAAGCGACTCGCCGCGAGCTTTGTGATCGCCGCCCGCAACAACGAGTTCAGCAAGGGTGATGCCCGCGAGGCCGCCCAGGCGAGCGTGCGCTCGTATCGCAAGCGCATGATCGATTTCTCAGGGCAGCGTGCCTTGGACGTGTGGTACGCGCGCATCGACGTGGAGGGGCTCATCGACCACTTCGGGGATGCCGAGACACGCCGGCGGCTCCGCAGGCGCATCACCAAGGTCATGCAGCGCGACGTGGTCGAGGACGATTATCCCAAGATGGTCGCCGACAATGGCGGGCGCCCGGTGATCCGCGAGAACCCGCCCCTCATCTACCACTGGTCGCACCTCCCGAGCGGCGACAGTCCGGGCCTCCAAAAGACCGTCGCGGCCTACCGGGCGACCCTCCCCGAGGACCGCCAGGTGTTGCTCGACCGCTACCAGCTCGAGGACATCGCGGCCAAGGTGGTGGGGGTGGGAAGCGTGGGGACGAGATGCGGCGTTGCGCTCTTCACGGGGGCCGCCGACGATCCGCTCTTCCTGCAGGTGAAGGAGGCGCGCCATTCGGTCTTCGAGCCCTACGTGGGCGCCTCGCCCTATGCCAACCGGGGCCAGCGGGTGGTGATCGGCCAGCGCCTCATGCAGGCGGCCAGCGACCTGTTCCTGGGCTGGACCGTCGGGCCCCAGGGTCGCCACTTCTACGTGCGGCAGCTCCGCGACATGAAGCTCAAGCCGCTTACCGAGCTCTTCACGCCACCGACCATGCGGGAGTACGCGAAGGCCTGTGGATGGGCGCTCGCCCGCGCACACGCGCGTTCCGGCTCGCCCGGGCTGATCGCGGGTTATCTCGGGAAGTCGGAGGCCTTCGACGAGGCCCTCGCGGACTTCGCGGTGGCCTACGCCGATCAGAACGAGCGCGACTGGGACGCCCTCCGCAAGGCCGTCCGGGACGGTCGCATCAAGGTCCAGGCCGAGGCGTAGCGCACGCATGGCGGCGCCGGCAACCGGTCGCGAGGCCCCGCGGAGCGACCGGCCGCTCTCGGGCCACGCGAGCCTCTGACCGTCTGAGGGAGACACCATGACCAAGCTCTGGCACACCGTGAAGCACGAGTTCCTGGAGGTGCTACCTCCGACCATCTTCTTCCTCGTCACCTTCCACATCGTGCTCCTCGATCGCGCCCTCATGCTGAGCGAGTACGGCCTGCATCTCTCCTCCATGGCGGCGGCCGCGGTCATGGCCCTCCTCGTAGCCAAGGTCGTGCTCCTCGCCGACAAGCTCCCCTTCATCAACCGCTTCCCGGAGAAGCCCCTCATCTACAACGTGGTGTGGAAGACGGTCATCTACGTGACCGCCTCCCTCTTTGTGCACTACCTCGAGCACTTCAGTCCCCTCTGGTGGCGCACGGGGAGCTTCGCGGAGGGCAACCGCGATCTCTGGCGCGAGATCGTGTGGCCGCACTTCTGGGCCATCCAGCTCTGGCTCGTCGTGCTGATCTTCGTCTATTGCGCGGCGCGGGAGCTCATCCGCATCCTCGGCCGCGAGCGCATCGTGCACATCTATTTCGGACATCCCGTGCCACGCGTGGCGGGAGGCTCAAGCCATGGGGCGCCGTCACGACCAGAGCAGGAAACCCGTTCATGACTTCGATCACACGATTCCCCAGGTGGGGAGCTTCATCGTCAGCGTGTGCCAAACTCGCCCGCGCCTCTTCCGCGTGGTCAGTACAGATCGGTGGAGGTCCCATGAAGGCATGCATGACGCACCCTCGGAGCGCCGCGTGTGCAATCGTGGTGAGTCTCGCCGTGGTCGCGGGCGAGACGTACGCGCAACAGGTCCCCCTCTCGGCCACTCCCGCGGAGGTCCCAGGACCTGCGCCAGGCACCACAATGACCAAGGCCTACGTGCAGGCAGTCGCTCGCGTGGCCTACGTATGGGGATGGCCGCTCGTCAACTCGCACAATCGCCGCGCCGCCTTCGCGAAGGCGCCCGAACCCGGCCGCAATGGCGGGGTACTCCCCGTCGCCCCCACAGGCCGGATCGCCATGCTGTCCGACTACATGAAGCCGGACCAGAACTTCGTCACTTGTACGAATCAGGACGTGGTCTATGGCGCCGGCTACTTCGCCCTCGACAAAGAACCCGTGGTCTTTCAGGTGCCGGACTTCGGCGACCGTTTCTGGGTCTACGCACTCTACGATGCGCGGACGGACGAGTTCGCGCAGATCGGGAAGGCCTACGGTACCAAGCCCGGCTTCTACCTCATGGTCGGTCCCGGATGGCATGCCCAGACGCCCGCGGGCATCACGGCCGTAGTGCGCTCGTCTACCGAGCTCGCCTTCGCCGCGCCACGGGTGTTCCGCGACGACACGCTCGAAGATCTCCAGGCAGTCCAGGCCGTACTCAACCAAATCAACTTCTACCCGCTCTCCGAGTTCGACGGGACGATGAAGACCAAAGACTGGAGCAAGATCCCCGACTTCCCTGCGCCGAAATCCAGCGGGGACGGCGAAGCGAAGTGGGTCGACCCGATGACCTTCTTCGAACAGCTGCCCGAGGTGATGAAACTCGTTCCGCCGATGCCGGGCGAGGAGACGCTCTACAACTGGATCGGCAGCGTGCTGGATGCCGCCGGCAAGGATCCTCAGGTCACGAAGACCTTGCGCGACACCGCGGTCCAGGCCGAGAAGGAGCTGATCGCTCCGCTCTTCCAGTGGCGCCACAACGGTGCGGCGGCGGGCAGTGGGTGGAACTCGCCTGTGAACAGTGCGAAGTGGGGCACAGACTACCTCAACCGCACGGCCACCGCCAAGTCGAACATGTACGAGAACGTCCCATCCGAGACCAAGTACGTCTACACGGACTACGACAGTGCCGGCAAGCCGCTCCATGGTCGGCATCGCTACACGATCACCTTCCCCAAGGGTCAGCTCCCACCCGTGAAAGGCTTCTGGTCCCTGACCCTCTACAACGAACATCACTTCTTTCATCCCAATCCGCTGAATCGCTACTCGCTGGGGACCAAGAGCAAGAGCCTCCAGCCCAATGCGGACGGCTCGCTCACTCTCTACGTCGGCGCCAAATCTCCCGGCAACGCCAGGGAACGTAACTGGCTGCCCGCGCCCAATGGCCCGTTCTCCCTCTACATCCGCGCCTACTGGGCCGATCCGGCGATTCTCGACGGCACATGGAAGCCACCAGCCGTCTCGTCGATCCCATGACATCCGCCAGCACACCGAGGAGCATCCACGTCGAACTCTGACGCAAGCAGGTTTCGCAGCTGCTCGGCCATCTCCGCATGGTCCTCGGCCAGCATGATCCGCGGCCGCTGCATGCGCCGACGTTAGGGGCGGGATTCGCACGGTTACAATTCGGAGAATCCCGGAGGCGCTCCGGAAAACTACGGAAGCCTGCGGCGAGTGCGGCTGAGACCGAGGGAGCCCCAGTCAAGCCATGCTCGAGAGCATTGCCATGATCCAGGTTTGTAGGTCCAGCTACAGGCGAGCGTCGAAGATCTGACCGAGAGGATCTCTCGGTCCTGCGAGTTGCCGCTGCATTCCACACCTATCTGCAGACGCCGCTCTCAGATCCGTTAGCGCTTCGAGGCCGATGCCCAGGCCCGAGCCTCGCCGCCCGCATCCCTCCCGCAACCTCGAGGGCGCGAGGCCAGCCCTGCTCGGTGGGTCGCCGCAGTCGTTCGACCTACCCGCGGCAAACATTGCCGGGCATGGGCCTACGGCCACCCGACACCGCTGCGAACGCCTTGATGGTCAGGACCTGTCCGGTGCACCCCAGAGGATGGAGCGACGGTATTCGACCAGCGCGAGCACATATCCCTGCACGTCGCGGGTCAGCTCTCGTGGCTCGGCAAATCCGGCCCCCTCGTAGAAGCGACGGCCAGGGCCGTTGTCGCGCTCGACCTCCACGGTCAGGTGTTTCAGGCCTTTTGCCGCGAATTCTGTGAGCCCTGCCTCGAGCAACTGTCGGCCGATGCCGCTCCGCTGCCTGTCCGGCAAAACGTAGATCCGCGTGAGCTCCACCGACTCCGCCGATCGGCGTACGAGCTGCGCAAATCCGATCACCTCGCCCCGCGATTCGGCGACGAAGAAGCTCGATCCCTGCACCGCGAGCGTGCTACGTAAGCTCTCCGGTGAATACCAGCGCTCGAGCAGCCGCTGCTGGACGGCATCCGGAATGATGCCGGCGTAGGCGACCGGCCAGGTCGTCCAGGCGACCGTCTCCACCTTCGAGAGATCCATTGCCTCCGCTCGCCTGATGACTACGGGCTCCGTGCTCATATCGATGCTCGTTACCACACGCACGGCACGAGGCATGACGCACGCGTCGCCGATATTCTGCGTATCCGGGCAACTGCGCCGAGGACCTCGACAATCTCCGATGCCACCCATTGGCATTCACCCAACGACACCGCCTCAACGGCTGATGCAAGGTGACCGGCCAAGCCTGCAAGGACACGGATCTGATGAGCGCGGATACGAGAATCAGCCATTCCCAAAATGCTAGGTAGCCTGGAACTGCGGAGACGTGTCAAGCAAGATGTTGTCGATGCAGGCGATCGCCAAACTGCGTATAGAGTTGAGTTCTGTCTCGAGGCTTTATGGGCCTAGGCCTCCCTTCTCAGGCACGGCTCGGCTCCTTGTCGACCTTGGCACAGAGCATAGGAGCATAGCCTTCGGGCCGATCCCACCCCGGCCTTCGCGCCCCTGAGCCGAGCTATTCTTTACGCTAGCTCCTCTAGCAACGTCTTGGCCTCCCGGAGATCGGCAGTATCAAAGCCCTCGGTAAACCACGCGTAGACCTCGGCCAGCCAGGCGCGCGCGCCCTTACGCTTCCCCTGCTGTGCCCAGAGCCTGCTGAGACTCATGACGGCTCGCAGCTCCAGTGACTTCGCCTCTTGGCGGCGGGCGACGTCGAAGGCCTGCTGGAACAAGGTCTCCGCCTCCACCTGGGGTGTCCCTGTCCGCTGCAGGAGCAAGCTTCCACGGAGACGATAAAGTTCCGCCTCCACCAGGCGCTGCCCCGTCGCCTGCGTAGCCGCCAGTGCCTCGTCCAGGGTGGCAAGCCCTGCGTCGACCCGGCCCCCTTGCGCGTAAACCTCGGCCAGCAGCCCAAGAAAATACGGCTCCCAGACCACGCTGCCCGTCTTGCGCTCGGCCGCCAGATGCTGACGGATCTGTCCGATCTGCTCCTCCCGCTGGTCGAGCGTAGTCCTCGTCCCGCCATGCAGTACCCCGCCGATCGCCAGAAAGAGCTCAAAGCCCTGCTCCGTCGCCAGAGCGATGAGCGCCTCAGCCTGCTCGTGCGCGGCATCGGTTTCACGGCGCAGCTGGTAGGCAATGGCCGTTAGCATTCTCGCGAAGGCGAGGCTCGACGGATGCGCCAGCTCCTGGGCTAGGGTGAGGGTAGCGTGCAGGTGCCGCAGGCCCTGGTCGGGATAGCCGAGCAACCAGAACACGATGGCCGCCCCACCTCGGCAGCACACGCCGGGGTCATGCCCATGGAGGACGGCCAGCGCGCGGTGCTGCTGGGGGTCGTGGAGCACTAAGCCCTGCTCCAAGTGGGTGCGCGCAAGGGGCAGCTCTCCCATCAGGAGATTGGTGGTCCAGAGCGCATGGTGAGCCTCCAGCCTGCGTGACGAGTCGTCTCCCTGCTGCGCCAGCTGGAGACACTGCTCCCCCAGCTCGCGCGCGGTCTGGTACGTCCCACGCCCGTTGTAGAACTGCCAGAGTCCGCGCAGTACGGAGAAGAGCTGGGGCGTCTCGCCCACGCGCTGACAGAGCTCACGCGCGCGCGCATAAGCGTGTTCCGCCTCGGGGGCGGCAAAGCCCTTCGTGTTCATCAGTGCCGGGCCCAGGGTGATCTGCAAGAGGAGCTCCTGCTGGATACACTCGGCGGTCTCCGGAAGCGTCTGGAGCACCGCGAGCCCCATCGTCAGCTGGCTGATCGCCTCCAGATGAGCGGAGCGCGCCACCGCGTTCTCCCCTGCTCGTTGCCAGTACGCGACAGCTTGCGCCGGCTGTCCGGCCTCCGTGAGGTGGTGTGCGAGCAGCTCTGGCTGGGTCCTTACCATCTCAGGAAACTTCGCTTCGAGCACCTGCGCAATCCGCTGGTGGATCTGTTGCCGGGTGCTCTTGAGCAACGACGCATAGGCCGCATCTCGGATCAACGCATGCTTGAACACATACCGGGCCCGCGGCGGCCGGCCCCGCTGGTAGAGGAGCTCGGCGGCCACCAACTGGCCCAGCCCCGCCTGCAACGTCTCATCGTCCAGCGTGGCGATACCTTGGACGAGGTCGTAGGTGAACTCGCGCCCTAGCACGGCGGCGACCTGCGCGATCTCTTTGGCTGTCGGCAGCTGATCCAGACGCGCCATGAGCGCATCCTGCAAGGTGTCGGGAATCGCCACCGTGCGCAGCGGACCCGTCAGTACATAATGGGGGCCCGTCACCTCCCGGAGGAGCGGGGACGCCAGCAACATTTTCGTGAGCTCCTCGACGTACAGTGGCACCCCGTCCGTTTTCGTCACGATGTGCTGCACGACCTCGGCGGGCAGGGGTTTACCCCCTACCCGCTGGGCAATCAGCGCTTCGACCTGCCCACGCTCCAGGCGGTTGAGCACGAGCGAGGTGAGGTGGGAGCGTGGCGGCCACGGCGGGCGAAACGTGGGGCGAGACGTCAGAATGTGCAGCATCGGTACCGTGGGGGTCTGCTCGATCACGAGCCCGAGGAGCTCCAGCGTGGTGGGGTCGGCCCAGTGCAGGTCTTCCCACACCGCCAGTACGGGCTGCCTGTCGGCCTGTGCCGCCAGCCAGGCCACCAGCACGTCCAGCGTCTGCTGTTTCTGCTGTTGCGGGGTCACGGTCGGCGGCGCATACCGCTCTGCCGGGAGCGGGATCGCCAGCAGCTCGGCGAACAGCGGGACCACGTCTGCCAGTGGCAGGGCCGAGGTGCGCAGCCCTTCTTCCAGCTTGCTCAGCCGGGTCGGAGCGGCATCGTCCGGCGCGAGCTGCCACAGCCGCTCGAGGCGCATGATCACGGGATAGAGGGCGCTCGCCGTGTGATAGGGCGAACAGCGAAAGGCCATGCGCGGCAAGCCCTCCGCACGCACCTGCGCCCGCAGCCCCTCTACCAGGACCGACTTGCCGATACCGGCTTCGCCGCTGACGAAGACGACCTGGCCCAACCCGGCTTGGCTCTGACTCCAGCGGCGGCGTAGCAGCCCGCTTTCTTCCTCGCGCCCTATCAGCACTGGGACCGTGGGCGTCACAAACTCCTCGTCGGGGCTCGGCGTCGCCAGCAGACCACGCACCCGCGCGATCGTCATGGGCTCGGTGATCCCCCGGAGCGTGTGGGACCCCATGTCCTCCAAGGCGAAGGTCCCGCCCACGAGCCGGGCGGTCACGGCACTGATCACTACCGCGTTGGCAGGGGCGAGGCCCTCGAGCCGCGCCGCGACATTGGGGGTCTCTCCCAGCGCCAGGTGCTCGTGTCTCCCGCCGCCTCCCATCTCCCCCACCACGACCGGACCAGTGTGAATGCCGAGCCGCACGGCGAGTTGCACCGCGTACGGTCCCATCAGACGGGTGTTCAGGGTGGTGATGGCCTCGACGAGGCCCAGGCCCGTGTGCACCGCACGCCGGGCATCATCTTCATGGGCTGCGGGGTAGCCAAAATAAACCAGCAGGCCATCGCCGAGATATTGGGCGATATGGCCCGCGTACTGCTGGATGACCGCGGCGGCGGCCTCCTGGTAGGCGCGCACTACCACACGCAAGTCTTCCGGGTCGAGTTGGCTCGAGAGCTGCGTCGAGCCCACCAGGTCGCAGAAGAGCACGGTGAGCTGCCGTCGTTCCGCCTCGGTGGGCGCCTTCGAAGCGCCGTCATCAGCGATGGCAGCCTGGGCCTTGTCAAGAGGAGCTTGCTCGGGTTGCGGCCGTGGTACCGCGGCCAGTGGCGTTCCGCAGCTATCGCAGAACTTGCTTCCGTCCTGGATCTTCCCGCCACAACTCGAGCACACGACACCGAACAGTGCGCCGCATTCGCGACAAAATCGTGCCTCCTCACGGTTGTCTGCCTGGCACCGAGGACACTTCATGTATCTTGCGCCTTTCTGGCTAGCTCACCGCATCGAGGAGTGTGCCGAGCGTAACGCGCGGAGCCAGACACGGCAAGGAGTCTACTGAATGCTGGGGGAAGTCGGGCCAAACGAAAAGAGTTAGCAGCTGCTGCGGCCTACATCGGACAGACTCCAGGCCAAGTGAGCGCAGAGGGGGAGCTTTTCGCCACCGTGGTCCCTTCGAACACGGCGGCCTTGCTCGTGCACTAGATCACCGGGCGCATAGGCAACATAAATAGTCATGGCCGAGCAAGCCCTTCGGGACCTGGTGGAGTTTCTGGGCACTGATCGGGCGCGCTGCACGAGTTCGACTGCACCCCGCTCGGTGGGCTCAGAGAGAAGAC
>Ga0306920_100010811_pt1 | contig 12270 bp, 10 predicted proteins | sample flu12Cox44000170_FD_204666 | JGI IMG/M metagenome (GOLD analysis project Ga0306920, IMG submission 204666) | Lab enrichment of tropical soil microbial communities from Luquillo Experimental Forest, Puerto Rico - flux4day.12C.oxic.44.000.170 (v2)... | ecosystem: Environmental > Terrestrial >...
AATCTGGTCGGCCAAGCCAGTTCGGTGGCCGACCTGTGGCAGGCCCTGGAACTCGCCCGGCAGTCCGGAGCGACCGTCGCACCGACGCCAGGGGCGCCATTCCTGGGCGTGGTTTCCGCCGCTACCGAAGCGCGCACGCTGCTGGAGGTTCTGGAGTGGCATGTTGCGCAGCATCCCCACCGCCTCCACCTGGCGGTACTGGAGGACGACGTCACCATCCTGGGCACCCTCAGCTATGGCGAGCTTGCCAGGGCAGGGCGTGGCATCGCCGCAGGCTTGGTCGAGCGAGACATCCTGCCCGGCGATCGCGTGGCGCTCATGCTACCTACCAGCATCGACTTTTTCGCGTCGTTCTTTGGCGTGCTCTATGCTGGCGCCATCCCGGTGCCGATCTATCCGCCGATGCAACGCTCCCAGATCGAGGATTTTGCACGCCGGCAAGCCGGCATACTCGGCAATGCGGGTGCCCGATTGCTCATCACGGTGCCTGAAGGGATCCGGCTCGGGACAATTCTGAAGGGACTTGTTCCCTCATTGGTGTCCGTCGAAAGCGCGACCACCCTTTCAACGTTGACCGACGACATCGCGCTGCCGATCCTGCGGGATGGCTCGGCCACCGCGCTCATTCAATACACGTCCGGGAGCACCGGGGATCCAAAGGGTGTCGTGCTCAGCCACGCAAACCTGCTTGCGAATATTCGTGCGATCGGCCGCGCGATTGCCGCGAGTTCTGCTGACATTTTCGTGAGCTGGCTGCCGCTTTATCACGACATGGGGCTGATCGGTGCCTGGTTGGGCTGCCTCTACTACGGCGCGCCGCTTTATGTCATGTCGCCGCTTGCGTTCCTGGCACGGCCGCAAGGCTGGTTGCGGGCCATCCATCGCTTTCATGGTACGATTTCAGCAGCACCCAACTTCGCTTTCGAGCTTTGTCTGAGCAAGATCGATGATGCTGATCTCAAGGGATTGGACCTGAGCTCGCTTCGGTTCCTCGGCAACGGCGCCGAGCCTGTCAGCGTCGATACCTTGCGCCGCTTTATTGATCGCTTTGCCACCTACGGGTTCCGGCCAGACGCAATGGCGCCGGTCTACGGGCTTGCGGAAAACGCGGTTGTCGTGACGTTGCCGCAGCCGGGGCGCCCCCCGATCGTCGATCGCGTGAACCGGGCCTCCTTGCGCACGCGCGGAATTGCCCAGCCGGCAGAACCGGACGACGCCGACGCCATCGCGCTCGTCTCCTGCGGGCAGCCGATACCGGATCATGAAATTCGCATCGTCGATGATATGGGTCGCGAGATCGGCGAACGTCATGAAGGCCGCCTTGAATTCCGCGGTCCATCGGCGACGTCCGGGTATTTCCAGAATCCGGCAAAAACGCGCGAGCTGTTTCACGATGGTTGGCTGGACACCGGCGATCGCGCCTACATTGCCGGGGGCAATCTCTGCGTTACCGGCCGCATCAAAGACATCATCATCCGGGCGGGCCAGCATATTGCGCCACACGAGATTGAGGAGGCCGTTGGTGCCGTTCCCGGCCTGCGCAGGAACGGAGTCGCAGCCTTCGGCATCACCGATCGGGGCGCCGGCACGGAACGCGTCGTGGTGCTCGCCGAGACCGATGAAAGCGACCCCGCTGCCCAAGCCACATTGAAAGCCCGCGCCCAGGAGGCTGCGACCCACATCGTCGGTGGCCCTCCGGACGAAATCGTCCTGGTGGCACCGGGCACGGTGCCGAAGACGGCGAGCGGCAAGATCCGAAGAGCCGCAGCGCGCGAGCTCTATCTCGACGGAAATCTCGCTAGGTCGCAGCACGCACTGTGGTGGCAGGTCGCACGCTTGAGTCTTGCGGGACTCCGGGCTCGCATGCCGCAATGGCGCTTTTGGATCCGTGAGATAGTGTATGCCGGCTGGTGGTGGACGGTTATCTCCACGGGCTTCCTGTTGGGCTGGGCAGCGGTTATGTCCCTGCCCAGCCTGCGGTGGCGGTGGGCGGCCGTCCGCGCGCTCGCCCGCACGGCGCTCGCGGCGCTGCGGGTCCCGCTCTCCGTCAGCGGTATCGAGAAAATCCCGCACCGCGCGATGTTGGCGTTCAACCATGCGAGCTACATGGATGCGATCGTGGTGGCTGCGGTCATTCCCGGCGAGCCGAGCTATGTCGTCAAGAAAGAGCTTGCCGGCCAGATGCTCGCGGGGGCGATGCTGCGTCGGCTGGATGTGCTGTTTGTTGATCGATTCGGGCTTGCCGAGAGCCTTGCCGATCTGAAACGCGCGAGTGCGACCGCGCGACAGAACCGCCTGCTGGTGTTTTTTCCGGAAGGCACTTTCACGCGCCGGCCAGGGCTTTCCGGATTCTATCTGGGTGCGTTCAGGGTAGCGGTCGAGGCCAAACTGCCGGTCTCGCCGGCAACCTTGCGAGGCACGCGCTCAATGTTGCGCGCAGATCAGTGGTTTCCACGCTGGAGCCCAATCAGCGTCAGCATCGCCGATCCCATTGAGCCGGCGGGAGACGATCTCGCCGCGGCGGTGCAACTTCGTGATAGCGTACGCGCCGTGATATTGGCTGCCTGCGGAGAGCCCGATCTCGGTGGCCTGATCAAGCCGCCCAGCCCCTCCAATCGTCACTCGTGAGCAGAGCCATCAAAGCGCTTCAACCCCGGCCACCTTCAGGAACTTCTCCATATGGCTTCGCGCGTAGAAGGCGCGTGTTTTTACCGTGCTCGCCGGGATGCCGACGATCTCGGCGATCTCGTCGATGGATTTCTCGTGATAATAGACGAGATCGAGTACTTCGCGGTGTGCAGGTGAAAGCTGCGCCAGGCATTTCTGGACAATGGCGCTGCGATGCTCTCTGTCCATAAGGGCCTCCGGGTCATCCGTCGGATCCTCGACCAGCGCAAAGGCGTCATCATCCAGCTGCTCATCGGAGCGCCGCCTGAACGCCGAAAATGCCTTATGGCGCGAGATGGCCAGCAACCAGGTGGAAACCTGCGACTTTCCCTTGAAGGAGCGGGCGCTGCGCCAGACGTCCAGGAAGACCTCGCTGACCAGGTCCTCCGCGAGCGACGGATTGTTGACGATGCGCGATATGAAACGAAAGACCTTCGTGCCGTGCCGCGTGTAAAGGAGCTGCATGGCGCGCTTGTCGCCGGCAGTAACAGCCGCGATCAAGGCTGCGTCCGAAGCTGCTGATTCCGTTGATTCCGGGCCCGCGGTCTTCCGCGAGAGTGCGAGCCGCGGCGCAGAAATGGCGATTGTCGACATGACCATCCCCCCGTCATGGTTAACGGTGCCAGGGATAGACCCGATGCGGCTCCTCGAAAATTCAGATGATCTACCTAAGGGATTGTCCGTAGGCGCTGGCTCGAACAAAGCAATTGGCGCGCACTTTCATGATTGGCGGCCGGCCTCATACCCTCTGTCGGCGGAAGATGTCCCGACGGTGGCACAGAAAAGTCATATTTCCAGTCGGACGACTTTAGCGAATTCGGTTCGTGCGTTTAGTGTCAAATTCCGAACGGATAGGTATCCGGCATTTCCTCGAGCGTCTTGGTTTCGAACGGTGACACCGCCCTGGTCTGGTCAAACCAGATGTACTCGTTGAACTGATCCGGCAAGATCGCTTGGAAATAGTGGCTGGCTAGCTCCGTCTCCGGCCGGTAAATGACGCCGATTGCACGCTCGAGGCGCGGCTTGCGCAGGCCCTCCACCGCGTCGGAGGCCGATTGGCGAAGATCGAGGCAGAACGAGGCGATACGGGAGTCGTGACAGCATCGCTCATAGCTCTCAGCGACCGCCGGCCGCACGTTCTTGATCTCCATCGGTCCGTCCCAATTGGACGCCGCCGCTACTGTCCCGCTGTGGGTGCCGAACCCGATCGCAAAGGACTGAGCTCCGAATTCCTTCTGGCAAAGGTGGCCGATATTGTATTCGCCGCGCGAGGACATTTCCGTCGCTGCGGCATCGCCGATGTGGGAATTGTGCGCCCAGATGATCGCTTTGCTCTTCGGGCCGTAGAATGCGAGCAGGGTTTTGAGCGTCTCGAACATGTGGCTGTCGCGCAGGTTCCAGGACGCGCGTGAGCCGTAATACATGATGCGATAATACTGCTCGGCATTGGTGACCAGCCGCGCATTCTGAATGGCATCTAGGAACTTCTCGCCATCGCGCTCGGCATAGGCGCGGCGCTTGTGCAGCAGGTCGGTAAGAACGACCACGACTTCCGATTCGCAGCTCGGATAGGCGCCAGTAAGCGCCGCATGGCCGTAGGTGGCGGGATCCGACTGCCAGGGAGTGAGGCAGCCATACCTCGCCCGCGCGACCCTTGCGGTAGCGGGATCGACTTCATCGAGATATCTCAGGACCGCGCGGATGGAGTCGTAAAGGCTGTAGAGGTCAAGCCCATGAAATGCCGTTCGCTCGGCGGGTTTGAGCGGCGCATTGTGCGCGCGCAGCCAGTCCACGAACGCGCGCACTTCGTTGTTCCGCCACATCCAGGTCGGAAAGCGCGCAAAGGCGGTCCACTCGGAGGGAGGATATTCCATGTGCCGGACATAGTGGTCGACCCGCGCCGCATCCGGCCAGTCTCCCTCGATCGCGACGAACCGGAAGCCTTTCTTGGCGATCAGTTCGCGTGAAATGCGGTCGCGCATTCGGTAGAATTCCGAGGTTCCGTGGCTTGCTTCCCCGAGCAGCACCACCCTCGCATCGCCGATACGCGCGAGCATTGCATCGAGCTGCGCTGTTTTGGGTGATGTGAACGGTTCGCACGCGCCGGCAATTCTCTGAGCGAGGTTGTCCTTGCCCAATCTCGTGAATGGCCGCACCCGCCTCGAACGCGGCCGCTCGCGTTCTACCGGCGCCCATCCTTCCTGACCGATGAGCGGCACGAATCGCACGTCAGCCAGGTCCTCGCGCTCGTATTCGCTCTCTGAAACCCGGGTGACGCGAACGAGCTCCTGAATTTTGGGGTCGCGGCCCACCGGAATGACAAGCCGCCCGCAGACCTTGAGCTGCTCCTTGAGAGATTCTGGAATTGAGGGCCCGCCAGCGGCGACAATGATGCCGTCGTAGGGCGCATGCTCCGGCCAACCCTTGGTCCCGTCCCCATGCAGAACATGCACGTTATGGTAGCCGAGATCGGCGAGCGTCGACGCGGCCTTCTCGGCGAGCTGGCCGATACGCTCGACGGTGTAAACCTCTCCGGCGATCTTGGAGAGAATGGCCGCCGCATAGCCCGATCCGGCGCCGATCTCGAGCACCCTCTCGCCGCCGTGGAGCTCAAGCGCCTCGGTCATGAATGCGACGATGTAAGGCTGCGAGATGGTCTGGCTCTGCTCAATCGGCAGTGGCGCGTCCTCGTAGGCGAATTCGCGAAGTTGCTTCGGCAGGAACGACTCGCGGGGAACGCTGCGCATGGCGTCCAGCACCAGTTCGGAGCGGACGCCCCGGGCGACGATGGCCTTTTCAACCATTTCATGGCGAAGCTGATCAAAGTCTCTCTTAAAATGAAGATTCATTAGCTGCCTCCGACCAATACATGCTTGGCGTCAAATCTCCGAAAATAAGGTGATGCCGCCGTTGATCTACATCAACTTGATGTTGGATAACTCGGCGGCCGGTTTCCACTACGTTACGCTTCGTTTCACCTTAACACCGTGCAGGGCCTATTTGTTAGCGAACTCACGAAGCATCAGCGGGAATCCTAAAATCAACAGACAGAAAGCCGCCTGGTATCAATGTCGTAGCAAGCATGACATCATTGATGTTTTGATGCTCTTGCCAACGCCCATGCGGATGCTGGGCCTGCGACAACCAGAAATCCAGGATCTCGTCACCAACCCATTCATACTTTAAAAGCGACTCAACACTCTTTGGTAACTCCGGCGCAGCGTCAAATCCCCCTCTTTTTTTCGTAATGGCATCACCAATAATCGGCAATGCCCTCAAGCCTATCGCCAAGCCGAGCTCCCTGAAGGCTAGGCGGTGGGAAGCGGGTCGCATCAGGCTGCGACTGCCGAGAAATGTCATAGTGCCGCGCCAGCAGGCGTCCATTAGCTCTTCCCCAAGGCGAGCGTCATCACGTCGGCCACCCATCAATCGATAAAGGCGGCAAGCGTCGAAGAGAAGCCCGCCCAACCCGAGCGGATCGTCGGACGTCCAGTCTCTATGCCGACACAGGGCGGACAGAGCTTCGATAGCCGGCCCAAGATCAGGTGCCCCGGCAATGGTCGGCGTGTTCGCAATGGCGTACTGCGCTTCTCGAAACGTGATGAAGCCGTCCAACGCGTCATGCAACCCCGTGGCAGCAACAAGTGGTCTTGAGAGATCGGTGCTCATCTTCCAGTAGACACCGACAATCTCTCCGGATTGCAACCTGCGAACAAACCCTCTGAAAGCCGCCTCTCCCAGCTCAACCGCCCATTGGGAATAGTTAGGGTCGCCAATGACGGAGGCCGCCAGGCAGACAGCATGGATCCACTTGGTGAGATAGTGGAAGTACTGACCGTCGCGGTCCCATTCCAAGCGCTCATCGAGTGGCTCGCCAACATCACGTTCTTTGAGAGGTTTTCCGATCCTGAGACCACCTGCGGTCGGATGGTGCTGCCCGGTTTCGCCAGTGAGACCGCTGATCCATCCACTTCGCGCATCATCGCAGCGATATCGCCCGAGCACCTGATGTACCCGATCGATCAAATCTCTCGCGCAGTGCTGATATTTTTGATCACCGGTCCGGTTGAACAGTTCAAGGAAGTTGCAGACTGCGAATGCGTCGGTCCACAAATATCGCTGTTGATCTTGCGTTGACGGAGGTAGTCCGGTTCGCGTTGCGAATTCCGACATCAATCGAGCTGCGATGGCGGTCCGCTCATCCCGGTCCATTTTTGCTATCCTTTGCCAAGTCGTAGGGACCGGCAAAAATCTCGCAAGACCTCTTCTTCACGCCGATGTCAGCATCGTGCGTGAGATGCTCCTATCCGGACCTGCTCTCCCGCGTTGCGGCTGAGCAGTTCACAGGCGCAGGCTGTGCTTTCCGAGCAGCCTGACCGTGCTTGCCTGGGGCCCGTTCTCGCCCATTTCTTCGGCGAACGTGACGTGCGTCCCCACCGCCAAGTGGTTGAATGCGCCGTCGAGCACGCTGTTGCGGTGAAAATAGACCTCGTGGCCATCGGCAGCTTCCAGAAACCCGAACTCGCCGGAAGCATCGAGGTTCTTGACGGTTCCGATCGGTTGGCTCTCGTGATGCTTCACTTGGCCTTGCATTCGGCGCACATGGTCCTGCAACTGTCGTCGCGCATGCTTGAAGGCATCACTGATGGCGAACGTCAGATCGGCGTGGCGCTCGTCCGCCGGCGGCGTACGCGCCACATTGACTTCGCGACCCTCCGGAAGCGCCAGATGAATATGCACCTCATAGAGACCGCTGGTGCGGTGGTGACCGCCCGGCGCCTTCAGCACGACCCGGCAGGCTGTCACTCGACCGCAACGTTCTTCCAGCGCGGCGACGTGCTCCTCGATGGCAGCCCGGACATCCGGTCTTGCCCGCATGCCTTGAAAATCGACCTCAACCGGTGTTTCCATGATTCTTCTCCATGGATGCTCTTGGACATCAGTGAGACATGAGGCAGCAGATCGGACTTGTCGCGAGCAGTTCCCGCGTCATGCCGCCGAAGATCCACTCGCCCAGGCGGGTATGCCCATACGCCCCCGTCACAAGGAGGTCAGCCCGCTCATCCTTAGCGACTTGGAGTAGCTGGGAGGCGCCTGAGCCCTCTTTCTGTGCCATGACCACCGGACCACTCTTGATGCGATGCCGTGCGAGGTAACGAGCCACGTCGTCAAGGTGCGCCAGCGCCGTCTTCTCGTCGTCCGGTCCGCAGGCTTCGAATATCGTGACCCGCGTGGCCTCGCGCAGGAAGGGAAGCGCGTCCTGGACGGCGCGGCGCGCCTCGCGCGTGTCCTTCCAGCCGATCACGACATGCTCTGCGCCGACTGAGCTCACTCCGTCCGGGACCACCAGGGTCGGACGGCCCATCCTCAGAATAGCAGCGCCCAGATCGAGCGAGCTGTAAGTATGGGCCAGACCCTTTGTCTGACCAATGACGACGAGATCGGCACAGCGCGCCTCGCGCGTGATGATCACCTCGTTCGAAAGCCCAAGCGCCGAACGCCATTCCACATTTCGGCGATCGCCATCCACAATGCTACGAAACCACTCACCTTGTTCGGCGAGCTTTGCCTTCATTAAATCGATGTCCACGGGGGTAGGTACCCGGATGAGACCGTACTGTCGGCTAGAAGGGGTGATAGCGCAGGCAGATATCCCGATCAGTGTTGCGCGGAATTTGTCGGCAAGGCTCGCAGCCAGCCGAACGCGCAGTTCCGGCGTGCCGTCAGGCTCGACAAACACTATCAGGGCCGCATAGGACATATGCCCTCCTCAAGCCAAATTCTATGATCGACTAGGCCTGCATGCGTGCTAATGCATTGATCCAAGTCAACACGAGACCCAAGGCTGCGGTCGCAATAGATTAGACCGCTCACGATTTTCCGGTTCAGGGATCTGCAGACCTGGCAGGACCTCACAGGTTTCGATTCTCGCGAGGTTTAAGGACAGCATCAAGCAGGTGACGCTGCGCACGAGACTCTTACTAATCTGACATCTGTCAGCTCTTCGCCGGCGGCGCGAAAATGGAGCCCCCTAGGATGCTGCAAAATATGGCGGCAGCTTTGTTCGCGGTGCCCGATAGACGAGCACGGGAATGGTGCTATGGGTCAGCACCTTGACAGTTTCGCTGCCAAGCACAATGGCAGAAATCCCACGCCGGCCATGTGAGGCCATCACAATTAAGTCGCATCCTCTGCTAGTCGCCGTATCTATGATCGCCTGGTAGGGATGCTCGTGCTGGGCATGCACGACTTCGCAGCCTACATTAGCGGCTGCTGCAACATCTTTCACGTACGCTAGCCAATTCGCCGCGGCGGTGCTCATGCGCGCGGTGTATGATTCGACGTTGTCCGTGAGCGCACCTGGCTCGACCGAATGGATATGGAAGGGAGTTGAGACGGTAATACCCGTCACCGTGGCGTTTGCGCCCTTAGCGAGATCAACGCCGTAATTGATGGCCTGTTCGGAGAGCTCCGAACCATCTGTGGGGATGAGGATGTGCTTGTACATGACCGCACTCTGGTTTTCGGACGCCAGAAGATGAACGCTTCGCAATGCGAGGGCCTTGATTTGGCTCAAAACCTCAGCCGACCCCTTCGCGAGCGAGCTCGGCGAAGGCCGCAAATAATCCGAGTGTCACCCGCGTCAGCTCCGGGTAGGCAAGCTTGTCGGGCGTGTCGCTGGTCGCATGATAATGCGGGTAGCGGTAAGGTGCGGTGTCGGTAACCATTACGGCGCGATAGTTTTGGCACCAGAACGAGCGGTGGTCGCTCCATGATACGCCAGGAATGAATCGGAAAGTGGATGTCGTCTGCAGCGGAAAATCGGAGTTCGACCGAAAGGCCGCAGCCAATCGCCGGAGAGCGCCCATTGAGCGAAAGTCAGAGACCATCCCGAGAAAGTTTCCACGATCAGGGTAAAACATGCTGAATAACGGCGGATAGACTTGGCTTCCCGGCTTGTCGCTGTAGCATCCAATCGTCTCGAGGGAGGCCATCAACCGAATGTCATCTCCGCGGCGCCGGACTGCCTGCGCATACACCATGCTTCCTTGTCGGCCTGTCTGGAAAAACGGCGGCTCCTCATTGACGAAGGCGACGAAGCGGATGCTCAAGACCGGCGCAACCACCTGAAACAGACGGGATATTTCCAGCAGCGCCGCAATGCCGCTGGCGTTGTCATTGGCGCCCGGACTTCCCATGACTGAGTCATAGTGCGCTCCGAGCAGTAGGATTTCAGTCTGACGTGTGCTTCCCTCGCATGTGGCGATGAGATTTGCGCAGCGGATTCCGGAAACATCGTACTCCAGCCGCTCGACGCCATAGTGCTGTTCCCTCCATTCATTCTCGATATATCGGCTTGCGCGTTGGAGGGCGTGCGGCACGAACACGTTGCGCTCGCCTATGTCTCCGGCGAGCCGCTCGACATGCTTCCGAAGGCGGGGACGGGTAAGTGCTTCATCAGCCTGCATCGTTTTTTTCCAAACGAGTTTTCAATCCTTTCGCGAACCTGCGCCGGCAGGAAAGCCTCCCGCGGGACGCTGCGCATGGCGTCCAGCACCAGCTCGGAGCGGACACGGCGGCCGACGATGGCTTTGCAACCATCTCATGGCGAAGCCGGCGAAGTCTTTTCTGAGCAGCGGCTCGTTCAATTGCGGTCCGCGGGTCTGAGCTCCACGTCAGTCGCTGCAAGACGCCGGTACAGATCGCGGCGTCTGGCGAGCGGCCACCAGTCGTACAGGAAGATCTCGATCGGCTTCCAGTTTGCCACCCAACCGAGAATGATCAGGCTCTCCCGCATGACGCCGGCGACGTTATCGTTGCCAAGAGCGGTGGTGATTGCGCGTGCGCCCAGGACACACGTTACCAGCACAGCGATGCCGATCAGCAGGGACTGCCGACCGACGCGAAACAGTTCATTGAGATCCCGGCCCACGACTTCGGATCGATAGCTGAAATACCGTCCGAGCGCCTCGCGGACCTCATCGGCATGCTCGCTCTCGAGCTCGGCTTCGGGCGCGTGAATGATGATCTTGAACGGCTGATTGCGGGGAAATTCGCGCGCCCACCCCAAAATGTACTCCTCGGCGTGCTGGTCGAGATCGCGCTCGCGAAAAGGGAACGGATCGAGCGTGTCGAACAGCTGTGTCATCTTCTCGACGCGCACCTCGATCGCACTGGCCACGCGTTGCTCGCTCATTTCATTATTTTGGTGGATGTTTCCCTGCTCAGGATCGCAAATTCGCTGTCCTCGTCTATTTCGCGAGCGTGTTGATATAGGCCGCGATGTCCTGCGTTTCACGCCTTGTCAACGTCAGGTTCATTCTCGGATGGGGGTCAAGCAGCGAGAATGCAAGCGTTTCGGGGTTGAGCTTGAATTTGGCGGCAATGACTTCGAATGGCGGAGCATCGGCTACCTGCCTGCCGTGATCCGGTTCCACGGCGTGGCATGGAACGCAACGCGTCTGCGCCAGACGCTTGCCGGCATCCGCGTCGGCGGCAGGCACCGGCCGCGCCAGCAGGATTGCAGGCAGCAGCAGAGAAAACCGAACAGAGCGCATCATCGCGGCCTCAGCATCTTGATCGGGTCGGGGCGTGCATGCCCGGCCCGGTACTCCGGCAGGGCTAGGCTGTCCGGGACCAAGCATATATTCCCGCGAAACGGGCCAGTTTGACATGGCTCAAAGCGGCGCGCCGGGAGATCGGTATGGTTTATGCCTTACTTCGAGGAGGAGCGTTCGATGATGGTGACCGCACCGAGCCTATCCATATCGCCGGATAAGGTGTGCTTCTTCGCCCTCAAGGCACGAGAGTTTGACGTCAAGGACGTCGTCACCGATCCGGACCCCGGATCAAACGCAAGCGATGACGCCATGATCTCGGTTTTGGAGGATCATCCCGACGATCCGACCTACCAGGAGCTGAGATCATTCATTGATGCCCTTACCGAGGACGAGCAGGTCGACCTCGTGGCCCTGACCTGGTTGGGCCGCGGCGATGGCACGATCGAGGAGTGGAACGAGCTGCATGAGGAAGCTGCCCGCCTCCACAACAACAGGACGGCGGCCTATCTGCTCGGGAAGCCGATGCTGGCCGACCATCTGGAAGAGGGGCTTTCGCAATTCGGCTGTTCCTGCGAGGACTACCAGGGGAGCTGGACTTGAAGCAACACGCGTTGGCAACACCTTGCCGCGCGGCGCTTCATCGCAAGCAGATCAGGCCAATGACCAAGAGACCAGCCGCGTCCGCGAAGCGTTCAGGCAGCAAGTCGCACCCCGCGCCCTCTTCACGTCCCGCAAAGGACGGTCAAGCCGTCCGACGAGGCGTCGCGCTTGGCCCATTCGGGCATCAAGCGCATCCTCGTGTGCGTCGATGGAACCGACAATGATCGGGCCGTCCTGGATCAGGCGTTGCAGGTTGCGCTGCGCTTCGGCAGTCACATGGATGTCCTGCATGTACGCTTCGACGTTCACGGCGCAACTGTCGACCGCCAGGAACGCCGGATCGACCGTCTGCTCGACAAGCCGGTCGAGCACATCGTCGCGGAAGCAGCTGCGCGCGCGCACCGCCATTTTGAGGAGTGGCACGCACAATGCGGGCTGCCGC
>Ga0306920_100010813_pt1 | contig 12269 bp, 10 predicted proteins | sample flu12Cox44000170_FD_204666 | JGI IMG/M metagenome (GOLD analysis project Ga0306920, IMG submission 204666) | Lab enrichment of tropical soil microbial communities from Luquillo Experimental Forest, Puerto Rico - flux4day.12C.oxic.44.000.170 (v2)... | ecosystem: Environmental > Terrestrial >...
CCCCGTGACCTCGTGCTCGATCAGCTCCGGGATCGCGCCGATCCGCGCCGCGACGACCGGGCGCTCATCGAGCAGCGCCTCGGCCGCCACGTAGCAGAAATGCTCGTAGAACAGCGACGGCACGACGACCGCTGCGGCGGAGCGACGATATGCGGCGAGCTCGTCATCATCGAGGTGCCCGAGCGGCTCGAGATTCGGCGCCCGCTCCCGCGCGTCCGCGAGCACGCCGGCGAGCGGGCCCTCGCCCGCGACCACGAGCCGGGTCGGCGCGATCGCGCGCGCGATCTCGGGGAGCAGGCGCACGCCTTTCTCGATCGAGAGCCGCCCCGTGAACAGCGCGTACGGTGCGCCACTCCCGGACGAGCACGTGCCTGCCCGGGCCGGCCCCGGCTCCTCCTCCGGCGCGAACGTCCCCAGCTCGGGGTCCGCGGGCGGCGGCTCGACGCCGTGCGGAAGCACGCGCAGCGCCGCCGGCAGAACGCCGAACTCCACCGCCTTGTCGTACACGAACCGCGACGGCGCGATCCAGAGCTTCACGTGACGATACGCGCCGGCCGACTGGTGCACGTACGCTTCGATCATTCCGACCGCGCTCTTCGCGCGCGAATCCTGCACGCAGCTGGTCGCGAGCGCATGCCAGTGATGCCCGCCCTTGCAGCGCTCGCACGGCTCCCCGTGCGCGAACAGGATCCGATTCGTGCACCATGGCTTGAAATCGTGCAGCGTCATCACGGTCGGGACGCGCTCGCGCTCGAGCGGGCGCAGGATCGAGGGCGTGAGATAACGGCTCGGCGCGTGCAGATGCGCGATGTCCGGGTGGAACTCGCCGAGCAGCGCGTCCATGGCGCGCTCCGCCGCGGCGGACCAGATCACGCGCGGTATCTGGACGATCTGGCGCGCGGCCGGCGCGGCCTCGCCGAACTCGGCGGCCGGCGCGAAGTGCGACGCGCCGGGGCTCGCGACGTTGCGCGGATCCTGGATCGCGAGGTGCGCCACCTCGTGACCTGCGGCGCTCAGCCAGCGCGATTCATCGAGGTAGGTGCGCTCGACGCCGCCTCTCAGGTAGTGGAACGCGTTGACCAGCAGGATCCGCACCGGTTTCCTCGCGTGCGCTGCCAACGGGTTGGCGCGCCGTCGCGCGCGACCGGCGCGCACAGTAGCACACCGCGCGCACGCGTCCGGACCGCCCTGAATCGACGCCGAACGCACGAAGGCGTACTCTTCGCCCATGAAGCGAGACGTTTCCGACGTCAGCCGGCGCGGCTTCCTGGCCCTGCTGGCCGGCGTTCCCGGGATGCTGCTCGCGCGCGGGCGATGGATCGGGGTCAGCGATGCGGCCGCCGCGGCCACGGTGCTGGCGTCCTCCTCCGCCGGCGCCTCGACGCCGCTGCCGCCCACGCCCGACTGCGGCGACGACGAGCCTACGCCCACGACGACCGCGGGGCCGTTCTACAAGCCCGACTCCCCGCTGCGCAATTCCCTGATCGAATCCGGCATGGAGGGCGAGCGGATCGCGCTCACGGGCATCGTATTCACGCGCGGATGCCGGCCGGTTGCGGGGGCGCTGCTCGACTTCTGGCACGCCGATCCCAATGGCGCGTATGACAATGCGGGATTCCGGCTCCGCGGACATCAGTTCGCCGATGCCGAGGGCCGCTACCGTCTCGAGACCGTGGTCCCCGGGCTCTATCCCGGTCGTACCCGCCACTTCCACGTCCGGGTCCAGGCCCCGCATGGACGCATCCTGACCACCCAGCTCTTCTTCCCGGGCGAGCCGCGGAATCAGACCGATTTCATATTCCGGCCCGATCTGCTGATGTGGACCCGGAGCGGCAGCCCGGGCCGGGAGGCGAAGTTCAACTTCGTCCTGCGCGCGGGTTGAGGTAGCCTTATGGTGTGCTCCCGCTCCCCCGCCATCGCATCCTGGCCGCGCTGTTCGCGCTTGCCCTCCTCGTCCCCGCCCGCCAGGGCTACGCCCAGGGGGGGACGGTCGTCGCCCGGAAGGTGCACGACTTCCTCAACTTTCCGAGCACGCTGAAGTGGTCGCCGGACGGCCGTCTCTTCTATCTCGAGACGTTCACCGGCAATATCATGGTATTCACCGACACGGTGTCGTTCTATGCGAATCAGTGGGGGAACATTCCCGTGTTCAATACAGTCGAACACGGCCTGCTCGGAATGGCATTCCACCCACTGTTCCCGGACTCGCCCTATATCTACTTCTACCACACGAATCCCGCCCCGATCTTCAATCGCGTGGTGCGCATGACGGACTCCTCGGGCGTCGGCACCCACTATTGCGTGCTCTTCGACAGCCTCGCGGCGGGATCCGAATCGCACGAGGGCGGCCGGCTGGCGTTCGGCCCGGATGGCATGCTGTACGTCACGGTCGGGGACCAGGGTATTTCCGCGAACTCGCAGGACGTCACGACGCCGCTCGGCAAGATCCTGCGCCTGACCACCATGGGGAAGCCCGCGCCCGGGAATCCGTTCGGGCTCAAGAATCCGGTGATCTGCTATGGCTCGCGCAATTCGTATGGCATCTGTTTCGATCCGCTCAACGGCTACGGCTACTTCACGGAGAACGGGCCGGATTGCGATGACGAGCTGAACTTCCTCCAGTTCGGCGCAAACTACGGCTGGGGACCGAACGACCTCTGCGGCTCCCAGCCCGACGGGACGATGTTGCCGATGTGGACCGTCACTCCCACGATCGCCCCGACCGGGTGCTGCGTCTACCGCGGCAGCTTCCTCTACCCGTACAACGGGAACATCTTCTTCACGAGCTACAACCAGGGGAATCTGTGGCGTTGCATTCCGGTGCCGGACGAGCCCGACCAGGCCAGTGACGTTCGGCCGCTGGTGGATTTTTACGAAGCCGCGCTCGACGTGTGCGAAGGTCCGCAGCAGGATCTCTGGGTCTCGACCGTGAGCGGAATCTGGCGTGTCAGCCTGCCGGTCGTGGGGACGGACTCGCGCGCGGCGCCGGTCGCCGCCTGGCGCCCGGGCCCCTCGCCGTTCGCCTCCCACCTGATGCTCGCGCCGCGCGGCGGCGAGCACCTGCGCCGCGTCGAGGTGCTGGATCTGACCGGGCGCCGGGTGCGCTCGTTCGACGGCCCGATCCCGCCCACCGCCGAGTGGGACGGGCGGGACGAGAGCGGCCGGGCGCTGCCCGCCGGCGTCTACCTGGTGCGCGCCGAGACCGACGCCGGGCCGCTCACGCGGAGCGTGGTGCGCCTGGCGCGCTGACGCCGAGCGGAAACTCGATCAGCGCGGCGCCAACGCCGGGTCCCGCCTCGTAGCATCGCAGCAGGCCGCGCGCATCGTCCCCGAGCAGGCCGCGCAGCACCGCGAGATGGCGCAGGCCCGCCTCGGGCCGCGCGCGGCCGAGCACGCCGCGGCCGCCGGCGCCGACGTGATCCCAGTCGCCGCGCTCTATGGCCGCGAGCGTCGCCTCGTCGAACGAGCGCGCCTCCGGAACCTCGCGCCTCAGGCTCCACGCGTGCTCGTTGCACGACAGCACCCCGCCCGCGATGAACGCGACCCGTTCGCTCCAGTTCTCGAGCGCGTCGCGCAGCGTCGCGCCCCACGCGCGGCAGGCCTCCGGATCCTGCGGCGGAAGCGAGAGCGGGACCACGGCGAGCCCGTGGCCGGGCGCGAGGAAGTGCAGCGGCACCGTGGCGCCGCTGTCCACGCCGCGCGTCACCCCCGCGACGCGGAGCTTCGCCTGCTGGCCGGCCTGGACGAGCCGGTGCGCGAGCGCCGGGTGGCCGTCGCAGTCGTAGCGCAGCTCGACGCCGAGTCCGCCGTAATCCGTGAGCGTGCGATGGCGCGTTCCCACGTCCACGCGAAACGGGCCGCGCGCGTTCCAGCGCGCGCTCAGCACGACGATCGCGCGCGGCTCGGCGGCGGCGAGATCGCTCGCGGCGCGTGCGAGCGCTTCGAGCATCGGCGTGCGGTGGCCGCGATGCTGATCGAGCAGCAGCGTCGGACGGTGCGGGGCGAGATAGATCGGCTGGATGAGCATGGCGGAGGGCCCGAGCGCCGGCGCCCGCGGCGCACGCCGCGGAGCGCCGGGCTTCAGTGATGCCGGATCCTGAACTCCTCGACGGCGCGCGCCGCGGCGCGCTCGTTGCCGGCCCCGACGCTCACGCCCTTCTGCCGGGCGACCGACAGCAGCTCGCCGGGCAGCGGGAACATCACCCGCTCCTCGACCAGGCGGAACTCCTCGACACGATACTCCCCGAGCCCGCACACGCGCTCGACGCACGCCTGCACGATCGCCTCCGGCGTCGAAGCCCCGGCGGTCACGCCGATGTCGCCGCGGATCCAGGCCGGATCGATGTCGGCGGCCGACTCGATCAGGAATGCGCGTGCGCCGAGCTGCGCGGCCACTTCCACGAGCCGGTTCGCATTGCTGCTCGCCGGGGCCCCGACCACCAGCACGATGCCGCAGCGGGCCGCGAGCTGCTTCACCGCGTTCTGCCGGTTCTGGGTCGCGTAACAGATGTCGTCCTTCGCCGGCTCGCGCACCTCGGGATAGCGGCGGCGCAGCGCGTCCACCACCGTGCGGCAATCGTCCATCGAGAGCGTGGTCTGCGTGATGTACGCGACCTTCGAGGGGTCCGGCAGATCGAGCGCCTCGACGTCGCCCACGGACTCGCAGATTTTGATCGCATCCGGCGCCTCGCCGAGCGTGCCCTGCACCTCCACGTGATGGCGATGGCCGATCAGCACGATGCTGAATCCCTGCTTCGCATAGCGCAGCGCCTCGAGATGCACTTTCGTGACGAGCGGGCACGTGGCATCCAGCGCGCGCAGCCCGCGCGCGGCCGCCTCCGCACGCACCGCCGGCGAGACGCCGTGCGCGGAGAAGATCACCACCGCGCCGGACGGCACGTCGGCGAGATCGTCGGTGAAGATCGCCCCGCGCTGGCGCAGATCCTCCACCACGTGACGGTTGTGGACGATCTCGTGCCGCACGTAGACCGGCGCCCCGTAGACCTGGAGCGCCATGTCCACGATGTCGATGGCGCGATCCACGCCGGCGCAAAAGCCGCGCGGGGCCGCGAGGAAGAGCGTGTGGCGGGAATCCGGCATGGGCGTTTCGTCCTGGTCCGCGGCCGATGGAACGAGCGACCGAAGACCTTACCGGATCGCCGAAGCGGGGCACAACCTAGCGATTGCGCCACTCCGGCGCGCGCTTCTCGAGGAACGCGCGAATGCCCTCCTCCGCGTCCGAGAGCCGCAGGAGATCGCCGAGGAAGCGCCGCTCGACCGCGCGCAGCGCGGCGGGGAACGCACGCCCCGCGCCCTCGCGCAGCGCCCGCTTCGCCTCGCGCAGCACCGCAGGGCTGAGCCGGAGCAGCGGCCGCATCAGCTCGTCGACGGCCGGATCGAGCGCTCCGGGCGGGCACACGCGGTTCACGAGGCCGAGCGCATGCGCGCGGGCCGGCGTCATCGGCTCGCCGAGCAGCGCGAGCTCGCACGCGACCGCCCAGCCGGCGCGCGCGGGCAGCAGCGCCGCCGCGACCGGCGGGTAGCAGCCGAGCTGGATCTCCGGCAGCCCGAGCTTCGCGTCCTCCTCGGCGACGAGCAGGTCGCAGGCGAGCGCGAGCTCGAAGCCGCCGCCGAGCGCGAGGCCGCGGATTGCGGCGATCGTCACGCTCTCGCAGCGCGCGACCGCGCGGATCGCGGCGTGAAAGTCCTCGAGCATGCCCGGCGCGGACTCCGGCACGTGATCGGCGATCTCGACGCCGGCCGAAAACGCGCGCGCCGAACCGCCCGAGATCACGACCGCGGCGATCGCGTCCGCTCCCGCGAGCCCGTCCAGCGCTTCCGCAAGCCCGCGGCTCGTCGGGCGATCCAGCACGTTGAGCGGCGGCCGGTCGAGCCGGACGCGCGCCACCGCGCCGGCGCGCTCGACCTGGACGCCGCTCACCGGCGGCCCGCGGCGCGCGCCGCCCGCCCGCTCATCGGACGTCCTCCGGCTTCTTCGCCGGGCGCTCCGCCATCACGGGATGCGCGACGCTGTCCGCCGCGAAGAACGCGCGCAGCGAGTCGGGCGCCTGGCCGCGCATCGATCCGATCAACGCGCGCACCCGCGCGCGCTCGTCGGGCGTCGTGAAGCGCGCCTCCGCCGTGCGCATCTCGGCGACCCCGCCGCGCCAGTCGCCCGCGGACTGGAGCGCCATGCCGAGCAGCAGGTGCGCATCCGGCGAGTCCGGCAGCGCGCGCACGCCGTCGCGTGCGATCTCGAGCGAGATGTCGCTGCGGCCCATGTCGTCGTAGAGCCGGATCGCCTCGAGCCGCGCGTTGTGATCGTCGGGCCTGCGCGCGAGCCAGCGCCGGTAGACTTCGCCCGCATCGGCGGGACGCTTCATGTCGCTCAGCGTCTTCGCCTCGCCCTCGACCGCGAGCGGCGAGAGCGAATCGCGCTTCGCCGCCTCGCGATACGCGGCGAGCGCCGCATCGAGCCGGCCCTCGCGCGACTCGAGATTCCCGAGGTCGATCCATGGGCTTGCGTCCTTCGGATCGAGCTGCGCGGCGCGCCGATACTCGCGCCGCGCCTCGTCGCTCATGCCGCGCGCCGCGAGCACGACGCCGAGGTCGCGATGCCAGGTCGCGTTCTTCGGGTTGAGCGCGATCGCGCGGCGCAGCGCGCTGTCCGCGGCGCCGGGTCGCTGCGCGGTCATGTAGGCGAATCCGAGCGCCGCCCAGCTCTCGGCGTCCCGCGGAGCGCGGCGCGTGATGGGCTCGAGCCGCTCTACCGCGGCCGCCCCCATGCCGAGGCGCGCGAGCGCGAACCCGAGCTGGCGGGCGGCCTCGATGTTCTCGGGATGGTGGCGGACTTCCTGGTTGAAACAGCGCGCCGCCGGGCGCAGCTGGTTCACGGTCAGGAACAGCATGCCCATGCGGTAGTTCGCGTCCGCGATCATGGAGTCGAGCTGGACCGCGGTCCGGTACGCGACGATCGCCGCCGCGGGCTCGTGTGCGCTCTCGAGCGCGCGGCCCATCTTGTATTTCTCCTGCGCGTGCGCGCGGCGCGCGGCCACCGTGGTATCGGCGTTCGGCCGTGGTTTGGGAAAGAAGATCGAGCTGCCGGCGCTGTCGGCCGCGGGCGCGGCCGCGCTCCCCCGCGCGAGGCAGAGGGCGATGAGAGCCGGGAAAACCGCGGCGCGGAGCGCGGAGCGCGCCGGCGCTCGCGTACACGGGATGCGCACGCGCGAAGGATACCGCACGTTCGCCGGCAGCCGCGAACCACGACGCGCTCGTGGTATTCTCGCGCCCTCTCATGAATCGAACCCTGACCCGCGTGATTCTCTCGCTGGCTGTCGCGACCATGGGAGTGATCGACCTCTGGTCCGCCCTCCTGTCGCGAGTGCCGGAGCGCATCCTGGCGATCCGTCACGTCATCCCGACCGACGTGCTCGACACCAGCCGCACGTTCACGCTGCTCGCCGGTGCGCTGCTGCTCGTCACCGCCTGGGGCCTGCGCCGCGGCAAGCGGCGTGCGTTCGTGGTCGCGCTCTTTTTGTGTGCGGTCTCGGTGCCAATGAACCTCCTCAAGGCGTTCGATTTCGAGGAGGCCACGGTCGCCGCCGCGCTGATGTTCGTGCTGGGCGCGAGCGCGGACGCGTTCCGCGTGAAGAGCCGCGAGATGTCGCTCGACGCGGTGCGCTCCGGCGCGCTGCTCGCGCTGGTCCTCCTCCTGATCTACGCGTTCGCGGGGTGCTGGATCGTGGCGGATCAGTTCGGCGCCGGCGGATCGTTCAGCGTCGCGCTGCGGCAGGCCGGCTACCTCCTGATCGGGGTCGGCGATCCGGCAGTGGTGCTGAGGACGCACCTCACGCTGCTCGAGCGGCGCGTGGTCGAATGGTACTTCGACTCCGTGAGCCTGCTCGGGTTCACGCTGCTCATCGGCCTCGCGCTCGCCGCGCTGCGGCCGGTCGCGCATCGCGGGCGCCATCGTCACGAGGTGCATCGCGTGGCGGAGCTCGTGAACCAGTACGGGGACAACTCGGTCGCATCGTTCGCGCTCGAGCCCGACACGGATTATTTCTTCAGCCGCAACGGCCGCGCCGTGATCGCCTACCGCTTCGAAGCCGACACGCTGCTCGTGATCGGCGATCCGATCGGACCGGCGGAGGAGATCCAGCCGCTGCTGCGAGACTTCTCGGAATACTGCCGCGAGCGCGACTGGCAGTTCGCGTTCTTCCAGGCGCGACCCGAGCGTCTCGCGGAATACCGGCGGCTGGGCTGGCGCGCGATCCACATCGGCGAGGACCCGCTCCTGTGGACCGACCGGTTCACGCTCGAGGGCTCCGCGGTCGGCGAGCTCAGGCGCATGGTGCGCAAGCTCGACCGCCAGGGGCTCGAGGCGCGCATGTTCATTCCGGGCGAGAACCCGTTCGACGCCCACCACGAGCCGCAGGTGCTCGAACAGCTGCGCGAGATCTCGAACCAGTGGATGGGCTCGCGGCACGGCGGCGAGAAGGGCTTCTGCATGGGGCGCTTCGATCCGCCGGCGCTGCGGCACCAGTGGCTCGCGGTGGCCTGGAACCCGGCGACGAACCGCGCCGAGGCGTTCTGCACCTGGGTGCCGATCCCGGCACGCGAGGGCTGGGCGATCGACATGATGCGCCGGCGCTCCGACTCGCCGACCGGCTCGACCGAATTCCTGGTCGTGAAGTGCGTCGAGCGGGCGCGGCAGCGCGGCGACCGCCTGATGTCGCTGTCGCTCGCCGGTCTCGCGAAGGTGCCGGACGAGGGCGAGCCCGAGCCGGGCGCGGAGCCGGTGACGGCGAACGTCACGCCGCTGAATCCCGCCGGCGACGATCGCGCGCGCGAATTCCTGATGGAGACGCTGGCGCGCTACTACGATTTCCGCGGACTGTTCCGGTGGAAACGGAAGTTCAACCCGGTGTTCGAGGACCGCTACCTGGTGTATCCCGATCCGCTCGCGCTCCCGCGCGTGGCGCGCGCCCTGCTGCGCGCCCAGACCCCGGCGGGCCTGATGTCGTACCTCCGCCGCGCGGCGTGAGCTGCGCGACGGAGCCGGATCGGATCAGCGCGCGGTGAAGTTCGCCTTGCGCTTCTCGACGTAGGCGGCGAGACCTTCCTTCGCGTCCTCGCTCTGGAACAGCTGCTGCTGCAGCTCGCGCTCGATCGCGAGCGCGCTCTCGAACGGCACCTCGATGCCACTCTGCACCGAGCGCTTGATGCGGCCCACCGCCTTCGCGGCGCGGTTCGGCGGGCAGAAGCTCTCGGCGTACTTCTGGATCTTCTCCATGAACTCGTCGGTGGTCGCGGCGTCCCAGATCTGGTTGATGATGCCGATCTGCTGGCCCCGCTCGAAGTCGAACGTCTCGCCCGCGACCATCAGCTCGATCGCCGTTCCCTTGTTGATGAGCCGCGCGAGGCGCTGCGTTCCGCCGGTGCCGGGCAGCACGCCGAGCGACACCTCGGGCAGGCCGGTCTTGCCGGCGCCGCGGCGCGCGATCCGGAGGTCGGCGGCCATCGCGATCTCGAGCCCGCCGCCGACGGTGTGGCCGTTCAGCGCCGCGATCACGAGTTTCGGCGTGTGCTCGAGGCGATTCAAAGTCTCGTTCGCGTGCAGGCAAAAGTAGTATTTGAAGGTCGGATTGACCGCCTTCAGCATGTTGATATTCGCGCCGGCGCAGAAGAACTTGTCCCCCGCCCCGCGCAGCACGAGCACGTGCACGTTCTCGTCGAACCGCGCCTGCAGGATCGCGTCGTCCAGGTCGCGCATCATCTCGTGCGTATAGGTGTTCGCCGGCGGATCGGTCAGCTCGAGCCACGCGACACCGTTCTTGACCCGGTACTCGACGAGCTTGGTCTTGGTGGCTTCCATGATCAGGTCTCCTGAAGGGCGGTGGCGGGGCGGGCCGTGAGGCGGGCGAAAAGTCGACGGGCGAGTATAGGAGTGGCCGCGGAACACGGTCAATTGGCCCGGCGGCGCGGCGCGAGCAGAGGCGCGGCGGCTGTGGCAGGATGCATGCTGCATGATCCAACGCAGCTCCCTCGACGCACTCCGGCCAGCGCCCGCCGCGAACACGGGCGGCGCGTCGTGGCGGACCCGCGCCGCATGCGCGGCCGCGCTCGTGCTCGCCGCGCTGCTCGCGCCCGCGCTGCGAGCCGGCGCGGGGCCGCCGCCCGCACCGGCCGCTTCCGCCAACACCACGACGCCGGCGGAGCCTGGCCCGGCCGCCCCCCCGCCCGCGGTCGAATCGACGAATCACGGTCGCGTGCTGCTCTACCGGATCGATGCGCCCTCGATCAGGGACACCGCGCGCAGCGTGCGCGTGTTCCTTCCGCCGGACTACCGGAACCCGGCTTCGCGCACGCGGCGCTATCCGGTGGTCTACCTGCTGCACGGCTGGCCGGGCGGCGACGGGAACTGGGCGGGCCGCGGACGCGCGGTCCAGACGCTGGATTCACTCACCGCAGCGGGACGCATTCCCCCCGTGATCGCGGTGATGCCGAAAGGGAACGGCATCGGGCTGTGGGGCCGCTCGCTGTACATCGACTCGTACGACGGCCGCTCGCGCATGATGAGCTTCATCGTGCACGATCTCGTGGGCTGGGTGGACGGCTCGTTCCGCACCCTTGCCGATTCCACGCACCGCGCGATCATCGGACTCTCCGAGGGCGGAACGGCCGCGCTCAACATCACGTTCCAGCACCCGGAGGTGTTCGGGGCATGCGGCGGGCACAGCGGCCAGTACAATCTCAAGCACGACATCGGCATGTCGCCGGTGTTCGGCCACGAGCCGGGCGCGACGCGCATGCGCGAGGCGAACAGCCCGACGCTCTACGCCGACCAGATCGCTCTGCGCCTGATGCACGTCACGATCTACTTCGACTGCGGTACGGGGGACGGCGAGCTCAAGGACAACCGCGCCCTGCACCAGAAACTCGCCGCGCTCGGGATCCCGCACACCTACCGCGAGTTCCCGGGCCACCATGGCTGGGGCTACTGGAAGATCCACCTGCACGAGTCGCTGATCGCCTGCCTCGCGGGCATGCGCTGACGCGCCGCGACCCGCGGCTTGACCGGTCCGGCGTGCTATCGTATATTGACGATGACCGATATGGAGACCGTCCGATGAACCCCGTCCGACGCCGTGCCCCCGCCGCGTTCCATCGCAGGAGCCCGGCGTTTCCGGCCGCGGATGCGGACCTCGCGCGGCTCGCCCGCGCGCTCGGACATCCCGCGCGCGTCGCGATCCTGCGGCTGCTCGCGCGGCGCGGCGAGTGCGTCTGCGCCGGCATCGTGGGCGAGCTGCCGCTCGCGCAGGCCACCGTGTCCCAGCACCTCGCCGTGCTCAAGGAAGCCGGCCTGGTCCGGGGCGAGGTCGAGGGCCCGCGCGTCTGCTACTGCATCGAGCCGCAGGCGCTGCGACGCCTGCAGCAGCTGCTCGGCCGGCTTCAGGATTGAATCGCCCCGGGCCGCCTGGAGGAGCCCCACGCATGAACACGAATACGGAATCTCGAACGCCGTGCTGCGGCCCGACGTGCTGCAGCGGCGACGGCGAAAAGCAGACGCTCGCGCCCGGCGAGGACGTGCGCGCGGTGGTGCGCGAGCGCTACGGGAAGATCGCCGAGGGCAAGGCCGGCGCGGCGTGCTGCTGTGCGGGGCCGCAGTGCGCGGACGACATTCTCGCCGAGGTCGGCTACAGCGCGGAGCAGGCCGGCGCGGTCCCCGAGGGCGCGAACCTCGGCCTGGGCTGCGGGAATCCGCTCGCCTGGACCGCGCTCGCACCGGGCGAGACCGTGCTCGATCTGGGATCGGGTGCGGGCATCGACTGCTTCCTCGCCGCGCGCGAGGTGGGACGCACGGGCCGCGCGATCGGCGTGGACATGACGCCCGCGATGATCGAACGCGCGCGCGCGACCGCGGCGCGCGGCGACTGGCCGCAGGTCGAGTTCCGCCTCGGCGAGATCGAGCACCTGCCGGTCGCGGACGGAAGCGTGGACGCGGTGATTTCGAACTGCGTGGTGAACCTCTCCCCCGACAAGGCGCTGGTGTTTCGCGAGGCGTGGCGCGTGCTGCGTCCGGGTGGCCGCATGGTGGTGAGCGATCTCGTGTGGCTGCGCCCGATCGACCAGTCGCTGCGCCGTGACGTCGATCTGCTGGTCGGCTGCATCGCCGGGGCGTCCCTCAAGCCGGACTATCTCGAGCTGATCCGCGCGGCGGGGTTCCGCGACGTCGAGGTGGTGCACGAGGGGCGCTACGGCGTCGGCGC
>Ga0306920_100010814_pt1 | contig 12269 bp, 8 predicted proteins | sample flu12Cox44000170_FD_204666 | JGI IMG/M metagenome (GOLD analysis project Ga0306920, IMG submission 204666) | Lab enrichment of tropical soil microbial communities from Luquillo Experimental Forest, Puerto Rico - flux4day.12C.oxic.44.000.170 (v2)... | ecosystem: Environmental > Terrestrial >...
ACGAAAAACCTTTTTACCGTTCCGACCCGGATACTTTCCGTCGTCGCTAAGAATCAAAATCCTGGCCTTGTCGCCCTCGCCCATAATCATGATTGCCTCCGGATTGAGATCGCCGAAATCAACCCCAATGTCCTTTGGCTCAGTGCCGGGCTTCCACGAAAAAACGCGAGAAGGCTTAGCGCCCCGTTGGAATCGATCAATGAAATCCCCCGCAATGATCAAGAAACCATCGTTCCAGGCAACCATATCCCGCACGCCCAACCCGCCGAGATTAAGGAGCAGCGGATCGCCGAGTTTGGCGCGAGCATCTTTCGTAATTATCTCCGAGGGGTTAAGCAGCGGAACGAGCAGCGCGTCTTTGGCTTTGCTTTTCGGATTTCGAAATCCGATCCATAGCTTGCCGGCATCGGCGGCGAGCGATTCAATATTCAGTCCTCCCTCGTCCTTTGGTACCAGCGTGGCAGCTTTGGCCAGGTCGAACGGCGCGAGAGCCGAATCTTTTAGGAAATCATCGATGAGCTGTGTGTAAACGTTTCCTGCAATCTCCAGCTTCGCGTTTTTGCCAACGCCACTAAGTTTGGTTGCGAACAGGACCTGCCGCTCTTTCTTCTCCTTCGCACGTTCGTTTCGCCCGTGCGAGCCGATCCAGAAGATGAGATCTCCAATTTTAGCCGCACCCTCGAGGTCGCATTCCCTAACCCTTTTCAGTCCAAGCGCGCTCTTAACAGCCGCGTTTACTCCGACGTCTAACGTCTTGAGCGAAGGCCCGCCTTTGACATCGTAGAGACGAAGTTTGTTATCCTCGTCCGTTGCACCGACAAAGAATCCGCCGCCGACATCAGCGCCGGCAGAACCGTCGACAGCCCCTTCAAACATGATCTGCGCACTGAGCGAGAACTCCGGCGCCGAGACGGCAACGCAAGGTGATAAAGTTATTACTAATACGAGCGCTATTGTCGCAGCCGAGGACAAAAATCCCCATTCGTTACCGGACACGTGGAGGCGCCGGTTGACCGTCTTTCGCGCTAAATTTTTCAATGCTCTTGCCTCTTTTCAAAAGGAAGGCGAATTCAATCGTCAACCTGGGTCAGCGAGAAGTCCACGGCTTTGCCAAATTCGGCGGAGCGTGGATGCGTTGAATTCGGGTCTTGCGCTGGACAAAACCGGGGCTAGAAGAATCGTAGATTCTCGACGAGAACGTATCCAATTCCAATCATATGAAGACGACCGCCACTTCGCATCGGCGCATCAACACTCCAGCACTCAAGAGTCGGGCTAACGGGAGCCAGGGAAACGGCCACAAACCATCCAAACGAGCGACCCCAGGGATTAGTTCCCGCGTCGCCAGTTGGCTGGAGCGGCCAAAATTAAATTTGATTGGCGGCAAATGGGTTCCGGCCGCACTCGGCAAGACATTTGATGTCTTTAATCCCGCAGAGGCCTCCCTAATCTCCCGCGTACCCGACAGCGACAAGGAAGATATTAACCGTGCCGTGGCCGCGGCTCGCCGCGCGTTCGAGTCCGGTCGGTGGCGCCGGCTGGCTTCGAGCGAACGCGGCCGGTTAATCTGGCAGATTGGCGATCTCATCCTCGAGCACGCCGATGAACTTGCCGAGCTGGAGTCGCTTGATAATGGCAAGCCTCGCGCCGTCGCCCGGGTCGCCGACGTCCCTTTGTCGGCCGACCTATTCCATTACATGGCGGGTTGGACCACAAAACTCGAAGGCAACACGATTCCAATCAGTGTTCCCTATGCCGCCGGCACAAAGTTTCACGCCTTTACTCTGCGTGAACCAGTCGGCGTCGTCGGACAGATCATTCCATAGAATTTTCCGCTCCTGATGGCCGCCTGGAAACTCGGTCCGGCGCTCGCCTGCGGGAATTGCGTAGTGATGAAGCCGGCCGAGCAAACACCATTGTCGGCCCTGCGACTCGGCGAATTAATTCTTGAAGCAGGACTTCCCGAAGGCGTAGTGAACATTGTCACCGGCTTCGGCGAAACCGCCGGCGGCCCACTCGCGGCCGACCCTGGTGTGGACAAAGTCGCATTTACCGGTTCAACCGAGGTCGGCAAGATCATTGTCCGCGCAGCGGCTGGGAATCTAAAGAAGGTAAGTCTCGAGCTTGGAGGGAAATCTCCCAACATCATCTTCAAGGATGTAGGGGACCTCGATGCGGCGGTCGCCGGCGCGGCCAGCGCGATCTTCTTCAATCATGGCCAATGCTGCTGCGCCGGTTCTCGACTCATGGTCGAGCGGTCGGTTTTTGATGAGGTGGTAAACGGGGTTGTCGAACACGCCAAAAAAATCAAGCTCGGTCCCGGGCTGCATCCCGATACTCAGATGGGACCATTGGTCTCAGAAGAACAATTGGCTCGCGTGACGAATTACATGAACCAGGGCAAGCACGACGGCGCGTGCTATGTCACCGGCGGAACCCGCGCGGGTGACCGCGGCTATTTCGTTCGACCCACAGTGGTAAAAGATGTGAAGCCCAACATGAGCATTGTGCGCGAAGAAATCTTTGGCCCGGTGGTGGTGGCTGAACCATTCACCAAACCGGAGGAATTAATTCCGCGCGCGAACCAGACCGAATACGGCCTTGCGGCAGGCATCTGGACCCATGACATCTCCAAAGCGCACCGGATTGCGGCCGAATTAAGAGCCGGCACGGTGTGGATCAATTGTTACAACATATTTGATGCCGCTTTGCCGTTTGGCGGTTACAAACAATCCGGCTGGGGCCGCGAAATGGGTCACGAAGTGCTGGAGCAATATACGGAAACCAAGGCGGTGGTGGTTGGGCTCTAGCCTAACGAGAATAAGGGGCAACCCGTCAAGATACTTAAGAAGCGGCCCCAATCATATCCCGTCGCCTAGAGGACCGGCGTCGACTAAAGGACGGCGAAGCCGAGCGTCGCGAAGATCTGAATGAAGAACAGCGCAGCCATGGGCGTGACGTCCAACCACAACGCCCGCGCAACGAATCTGAGATTTCAGCTTGCGCCCGAATTCAAGGCGTGTTTAGAGCAGGAACGAGTTTGATTTATGGCCACATCTTCTGCAGGGGATCTTCGAAATTTTGCCATCGTGGGTCATGCGTCATCCGGCAAGACGACGCTCAGCGAGGCGATGCTCGCGTGCGCGGGCGTCATAGGGCGCATGGGCAGCATCGCGCAAGGCACCACCGTTTCGGATTATCACGTCAGCGAGCGGCAGCACCAGATTTCCACGCAGACTTCGCTCCTGCATTGCACGTGGATGGGCAAGAAACTGAATATCCTCGACACGCCGGGTTATCTGGACTTCATCAGCGAGGCGCTCGCGGCAGTGCGTGTGGCGGACTTCGCGCTCGTGGTGGTGCACGCGCAACACGGGATCGGCGTGGGCACGGAGCGAGTGTGGAATTGCGCGACGGACTGCGGCATCCCGAAAGTCATCGTGGTCAACGCCGTGGACAAACAGAACGCGCACTTCGACGAAGTCCTGGCCGACGCGCGCGCACATTACGGGCCGAAAGTTTTTCCGCTCAACGTGCCGATCAATCCCGGGCCGAACTTCAACCAGGTGCTCGACGTCTTGCGTAACGAAGTCGTGACATATGAAACCGACGGACACGGGAAGTTCCGCGAGGAGCCGGCGCCCGGCGAATGGAAAGACCGCGTCACACAACTGCATCGTGAATTGATCGAACTCATCGCCGAGTCGGACGACACGTTGCTGAACAGATTTTTCGAGCAGGGCTCGTTGTCGGAGGAGGAATTTCGCGCGGGCATTCACGCGGCGGTGCAGGCGCAGATCTTCATCCCGCTTTTCTGCACGTCGGCTGCGTCGAACGTCGGTGTCGGGCGCTTGCTCGACTTCATCGCGAAATACGGTTCCTCGCCGCTCGATCGCGAGAAGGTCGATGCAGAAGACACGCGCAGCGGCGCTCAGGTGCAAGTGAAAGTGGGTGGCATCGAGCCAGTGCTGCAAGTGTTCAAGACGATGAACGAAGAACACTTTGGCGAGCTCTCGTTCTTCCGGATTTATTCCGGGCAAATCACGTCCGGCGGCGATTTGTTCAACGCCAACCGCAACATCACCGAACGCATCGGACAGATTTTTCTGCTCAACGGCCACACGCGCGAGACGGTGTCGCGTCTCGGCGCGGGCGACATTGGCGCGACGGTGAAACTCAAGAACACGCACACCGGCGACACGCTTTGCGCGCCGAATCATGTGGTGAAACTTCCCGTGCCGGAATATCCGCGCCCGAACATTCACGCCGCGCTGCAACCGAAGGCGACAGGTGAAGAGGACAAAATGGCCGCGGGGCTCGCGACGTTGCACAACGAAGATCCGGCATTTGTTTTCCGTGTCGATCCGGAGTTGCACCAGACGATCATTTCCGCGCAGGGCGAACTGCATCTCGAAGTGATCGCGGAGCGTCTTCGGCGCCGGTTCCGGCTTCATTTCGACCTCACCCAGCCGCGTGTGCCGTTTCGCGAAACGATTCATGGCCGCGGCGAGCACAGGTATCGGCACAAGAAGCAAACCGGCGGCGCAGGGCAATTCGCCGAAGTCGCGCTCATCCTCGCGCCCGCGCGGCGCAACTCCGGCATCGCGTTCAGCGAATCGCTTTCAGGCCAGTGCGTGGACCGTGTGTTCGTGCCGTCGGTCGAGCGCGGCATCCAGAAGGCATGCGCCGAAGGGATTCTCGCCGGCTACCACGTCGTGGACGTGGAAGCGAATTTTTATGACGGCATGATGCATCCGGTCGATTCGAAGGACATCGCATTTCAGGTCGCGGGCTATTGGGCGTTCAAGGAAGCGTTCATGAAAGCGCGGCCCTGTTTGCTCGAACCGATCAACGAGATCGAGGTGCGCATTCCCGAAGACTGCATGGGCAAAGTGGTGGGCGATCTTTCCAGCCGTCGCGGGAGAATTCTTGACACAGGTACCGAGGGACGATTTCAAATCATCCGTGCCGACGTTCCCGCGATGGAACTCTACCGCTACGGGAGTATTCTGCGCTCGCTCACCGGCGGACGCGGCGTTCACTCCGAGCAATTCAGTCGCTACGAAGAAATGCCGCGCGAGATCGAGCAGCGCGTGATCGACCAAGCGAAAAAAGCGCGAGCAGGCAACAGCAGCCCGGCGCGTTGAGTTTACTCGTAGCGGCAAGACAAAGAGATTCCGATTTCTGATGTCGGATGTGCCTCAGCCGTTCGAGCTGTCCCCTGCGCTGGTTCGGAACTGATCGTCCTTGTTTTTGAATAGGATGTTGAAGGTGGTGAGCGAGCCGTAACAGCGAGTAATATACTGTTGCAGGTCGAACTTGTCCGCTTCGCTCAGTTTGTCGCTCGCGTTCACCTTCTGCTCGAGAACCCGCAGATTATTCCGAATCATAACGATCTTGTGGAAGAACGTCTCGAGCGGGACTTCTTTCGACTGAAGCGAACTCTCCGCTGGCTGCATAACGAGTGTCCCGCGCTGCCATCGAGTGGCCAGTCCTTCTACGAGCGCGTCCTTTGGTTCCAGCCCAAGGGCTTCAACCACAGCGTGAGCAATATCGCTGATCAGTTTCGCAAGCGGTATCTCTAACTCGCTCAAAATAGCGACAGGTTCCGCCGGTTGGAGATCGCTGGACGCCGGCGCAATTGTCCGCTGCGCATCTTCAAACGCGATCTCGGCGGCTTGTCCGGTCAGCGATTTCACCACCCCGATACCGTATTGCGGATGGCGCACCTTCATACCGATATGGAGCGTTTCGATGTTCATGACTTCTAATGTTTGATGTTTCATGTGCGATGTCAGATTTCAGATTGCAAATTTCTGAGTCGTTTCCTTCGTAAAGCGTCGTAATCCCAGAACGTCGTACAGGCACGTGGCTACCGCTATCAGTAACCAGGGCATACCAACTTCAACGATTAATCTCGACCAGAAGGACCCAGGCGTCGAAAACAGCTTTCACAAATGACGCCACGACTCCGACGGCCACAAGATAAAATCCGGACGTGCACCTTAACAGCATCATTAAGCTTCCTATCGCATAAGGAAACGTCGCTACCTGAAGGAGAATCATGTTGAGAACATACTGGCGCTTACTTTGAAGCTTGGTCTTCCGAAATACATGAACATCCATCGCGGTGACCGATCCCCACCCTGTAATGGTAAAGATGAATATCTCAGTGCCGATGATATTCACCTCTTGGTCTGGGATTAGAACGATGGATGAGACGATCAGGACAAGCAGGAGAAGGATCAGGGCTATCATCGCCCTGATCGGCAGCGCGGGATACGCAAGAATCTTGTTGAGATTTAGCGAAAGCCCGACAAAAACTAATCCACCGAGTGTCGCGGCAGCGCCAAGCTGAGCCGTAAAGAATGGCTGCCAAGCGTGTAAAATCGTCTCGGAAGCGTCCATTCAGGGAATAGATCACGTAGCGCGAATCATCGCACTATGTTCTCGCAGCATAGCAAATTTGTGGCCGTATGAACGGCCGCACCGGTTTCCGCGGTTTCAAAGAATTCTCGCATCGCCTGAGCCGAAAACGATTTACACGTGAGGTGGATCGACTTCTCCGAAGACGATGCCTTAAATGCCCGGCGCAAGATTGGGCTTGTTGTCGGCTGCGAGATAGATCTGCACCTTGCGCAACGGACGCGAAGCGCCAGCCAGGCTTTCAAGCCACGTCGCCGTGGCGACCGCTCCCCGGAATGCGGATCGTCATCGACTCTCTCCTTGACCGCTTAGGAGAGACTGTGTAATCTCCTAAGTAGTTTAGGAGAACGCATGAGCGACGAAACAGAAGCAGAACTTCTTCCCGGCACGCTTGATCTCCTCATCCTCAAAGCCGTCTCGCTTGGACCGCTTCACGGTTATGGGGTTCTTTCCCGTATCGAACAAATTTCCGGAAAGAGATTGTTAGTGGAACAAGGTGCCCTTTATCCGGCGCTGTTTCGGTTGGTCCGGCAGGGACTGCTTAAAACGGAATGGGGAAAATCGGAAAATAATCGACGCGCGAAATTTTATGAGGTGACCGCGAGAGGCCGAAAACGGCTTCAAGAGGAAAAAGAGTGGTGGGAACGGTCGGCGGCAGCGATTACCGCCGCGCTCGCGGCCCGTCCACAGGAAATTTAAAGAAATGACCAGTGATGAGTGATTAGTGACCAGAGGCTAAATTCATGATCACGGCATACGTTCGATCTTTAATCACAAGGTTCTTCCGTCGAGCGCAGACCGAAAATGATTTAGAGAATGAGCTGCGCAGCCACCTGCGACTCCGGGCGGACACTCTCGAGCAGTCAGGACTAACGCGAGCAGCCGCCGAACGTCGGGCGCGGCTGGAGTTTGGAAGTCCCGAACGATTCAAGGAAGAGTGCCGGGATACGATCGCCGGCAACGTGATCGATACTTTGATTCAGGACATTCGGTTCAGTTTTCGAATGCTCCGCAAATCTCCCGGCTTCACGTTGGTGGTTGCGCTGACGATGGCACTGGGAATCGGAGCGACCACCGCGATCTTCAGTGTTGTCGACTCAACATTGTTGCATCCTCTGCCGTATCCGCATCCGGAGCAGCTTGTGCAGATCATGGATGATCTTCCTGGAGTCGGCGCGAAAGACGTCGGGATGTCCGTTCCGGAATGGTGGGACCTCGAAGCTTCCGGGATTTTTGAATACGTCTCACCAATCGGAGGCGGAGACGTTAATCTTACCGGTTCATCTCAGCCCGCGCGAATCGCCTTTTTGAATGTGTCGCCGAATTATTTTGCGTTGCTCGGCGTTCAACCTGAGCTGGGTCACACTTTCAATCCCGACGACAGGACGCCCGGATTCACGCTTGAAGTCATACTCAGCGACAATCTGTGGAAGCAATCCTTCGGCGGCGATCCAGCAATCATCGGCAAAAGCTTACGGCTTGATAACGATCTTTATCATGTGATCGGCGTGATGCCGCCGAATTTTCGTGATCCTCTGCGGACAACGCGGCAACGCAATACCGATCTTTGGGCTGCGTCTGGTTTGGCTGCGGCGCCGGCTCCCGATCCGGTCCGCAATGTGCGCATTCTTACCGAAGCGATCGGCCGGCTAAAACCTGGTGTCACAATTTCAGCTGCGCAAAACCACCTCGATGCGCTCGTTAGGGCTTTGCAAAAACAGTTCCCCGGCGATTATCCGGCAAAAAGTCGCTGGACAGTTCGGCTGGTGCCGCTGAAGGAAAATTTGGTCAGCAACGTTCGCTCATCATTGATGCTGCTTTTCGGCGCCGTAGGAATGGTTCTTTTAATTGGTTGTGTGAACGTCGCGAATCTTTTGCTCGCTCGAGCAAGTGCGCGCGGACGCGAGATGGCGATCCGCCGAGCGCTGGGAGGTTCACGAAAGCGATTGATGCAACAGCTGTTGACTGAGAGCGTTCTCCTTTCAGTGATCGGAGCGACTGCCGGTGTTGTCGTTCTTTTTGGCGTGAAAGGATTTCTGCTGCGGCTGGTACCCGACAGTCTGCCGCAGCTCAATTCAATTTCGATTAGCTGGAGCGTGTTGGTATTTGCGCTTCTGGCGTCGATCGCTGCCGGAGTCCTTTTCGGATTGGCTCCAGCGCTGCAAGTGGTACGACCGGACCTTGCAGCTGTGCTGAAATTGGACGGCCGCAGCTCGACAAGTTCGAAAGAGCAAGGTCGCACGCGTCGCGTGCTCGTGGTGTCGGAGTTCGCGTTGTCTTTGGTGCTGATGATCGTCGCCGGTCTTCTATTCCGGAGCTTCTGGGATTTGCTGAAAGTGAGGCCGGGATTCGAACCACATAACAGGGTTGCCGTTCGGACCTGGCTGCCGTTGCCGAATGATCGCAGGACTGATATCTATGGCACGCCGGCTCAGGAAGAGCCGTTGCTGCGAGAAATACTTCGTCGGGCCAAAACGATTAGTGGCGTGGAAGAAGCAGCGATCGGAAACGTGGCCGCCGTTCCGTTAGCGCATGACCGAAACAATCTAAATCCGTTTCCACTCATTGTGGAGGGCCACGACACGCCACCGGACCAGGCTCCAGTGGTCTACGGTGCACTGGCGACGCCGGAGTATTTTGATCTCATGCAGATTCCATTGCTACAAGGCCGGTCGTTCACAGACGCAGATAATCATCAGGGCGCGCCAGTTGTGGTGATCAACGAAACAATGGCAAAAACATTTTGGCCTAACGGGGATCCAATTGGGGAACGACTCAAGCTTTCGATCGCGGGAGAGCGAAGCATTTACGCCTGGAACACCATCATCGGCGTGGTGGCGGATGTGCGAACAGAGTCCCTGGCACAGGGGAGCAATCCTCAATTTTTCTTCTGCGCCTACCAGCGGCGGCCACGCGACCTCGCGATATTCCTGCGGGGTCATTTGGATCGCGCCACCATCGAATCGAGATTGCGCGAGCAGGTGCAGTCGATCGATCCGGAACTTCCCGTGTTCGGCACCGGCACGCTTGACGCTGCAGTATCGGAATCTCTCGCTCAACGGCGATTCTCAATTGAAATAGTTGGTCTGTTTGCCCTCACTGCATTAGTGCTTGCAGGGATTGGAATTTACGGAGTTATTTCGTACATCGTCAGCGAACGCACTCACGAATTCGGCATTCGTCTCGCTCTCGGTGCAGAGAGAAGAAATATTCTCCAGATGGTTCTGCGGCAAGGTCTGCGCCTTGCCATTGCTGGCGCCGCCGTTGGACTTGTTGGAGCGCTGCTTGTTTCCCGATTTCTAGCAACGCTCCTCTACGGTGTTCCGCCTACAGATCTGCTGACATTTTCCGGGGTGGGCCTGCTCTTCATCTGTGTTGCTCTGCTCGCGTGTTATCTTCCGGCGCTTCGGGCCACGAAAGTGGATCCCGTAATTGCTCTTCGCGATCCGTGAAACGTCCATAGGAAAATTGGGTTTCAGAACGCCTTCACTTTCGTTGTCACTTCCAATTGTTTTCCGTTTCGTTCCAGCGTCAACACACGTGTGTCGCCGGGATTTCCATGCAACGCTGAAAAGATCGCGCCGCGCGTCGCGTTGCTCACATCCAAATCATCGATTCTGACCAGCCTGTCTCCGACAACGACCCCCTCGACCGTCGGCCGCCCTGCTTTCGTTGCTACACCGGCAATGAAATATCCTTTTTGCCCGTCGCGTGTCTCGAGAGTCACTCCAACTTGATCCAGACCATAGAAATCAATCTTGTTCTCGCGCTCGAAGTAGATTGTCCGTCGCGGAAAATCGAATGTTACACGAAAATTCTTCAGCACATTGGTGCCGATCCACCCGATGACAGGCTCCGGCGTTTTCTTCGAATACCAATCAAAGAAATTGCCGTGAACGAGCTGTTCGCCCGGTGCCGGCGGAATCGGTGGCGCGGGCCTCTCGATGCCAAGAGCGCCAACTTGTTCAACCAACAATGATCCAAGTCGGATTTCCGGTAGCCGCATAATAACGGCGCGCGCTTCGGCTCCATCAGGTCGAACTTGCATGTTTGCTTCCCCGACCGCGCCTACTCCTCTTTTCCAATCGCCATGTTCGGCTATCCATTGTGACGCTATGTCATGACGAACCCAGGTGTAAGCCGACCCACAATCAATCGCCAAGGCATAGGCGCGTCCGTCAATCTTCGCGGTCACTGACACAAGCCCGGTCTTCGAATTTATCCGACAAGGCACAGCATCGCCTTTCGGCATGATTGTATCCGGTTCCCCCATCGTTAGGCTGTGTTTGGCATAGTCAACCACCACCTGATAATTCTTCATCACGCTACCGGGCAAAACCGCTTCTACCTTGACGCTTCGTTTCCCCTCAGGTCCGGTCATGCCTAACCCGGTATCGGTCTGAACGTCCGGCCCCGGCACATCGATTTCGAGATCGCCGATGCGCAAGACCGCCTGTTTAGCCTTCTCAATTCCGAGTTCACTCCCGAGATTCTGTTCGAGCACGAGTTGTGGTGTACCAATGTCGACGAAAGCAACCGCCTTTCGCGGAGTGCCGTCCGGGCGCACAAACTCCAGCTCCGCGAAGATCCGGTTGTCATCGAAGATGAAAGGAATCGTGCCGCTTGAGTACGGCTCCGCTGCGACCGCTTGCACGCTCGGCAATTGAAAGGCAGCGAGCAGAAAGAAGCAAAAACCGAGCTTACCCATTTCTTCTAGACAAGATTAACAGGATTCTGATCGATTAAATGCGAGTCCGGCTCGGACTCAAGCGACTGGAACGACAGTCGTCGTCTCCATCTCCGCTGGGAACATCTCGGCCTTGTCGGTGATCAGCTTGCGCAGGAACGGAATTAACACCACGAGCGCAATACCGACCGCGAGGCTGCCGACGCCGAGCTCCGCGAACAGCTTCGCGTACCCGGCATTAGTGGCGACCGCCGTCGTGCCGGTCGGCTCGGGGATCATACCCGAAAAGTCGCCTGCGAAGAGGGACGCGAGGCCGGTCCAGAGCATCCAGCTGCCCATCATCACGCCTTGGTACTGCCTCGGCGCCAGTTTGCCGATCATCGCATATCCGATTGGAGAGATGAGCAGCTCACCGATGCTTTGCAGCACGTAACTCATGAACAGCCACACGAACGCACTCTTCCCGTCTGCGCCGTGCAGCTTGATGCCTAACGGAAGAATGAGAAAGGCGAGCGCCATCAAGAGCAGCGACGCCGCGAATTGCTGCGGGATGTCGATTCTCCACCCACCCGCGCGCATACGGGTGAAGAGCGCCGCGAGCACCGGGCCGCCGAGCACGATACAAACGGTGTTGATGTTCTGGATCCACTGCGGCTGAATCTTCACGGGACCGATCATCAGGTCGACGTTGTTCACCGCGAACAACATCAGGCCGCTCGGCGCCATTTGATAGAGCGACCAGAACATTAGCGACCCGACCGTCAGAATCAGGTAGGCCGTCATGTTCCGCCGTTCGCGGCGATCTTGATGGCGGATCGTGAGGTAAATCAGCGTGAGCGCGACCGCGCCGCAGATCGCTTTGATCAATGTCTCGGTTCCGCCGGGCCGCTGAAGCATGAACCAGACGACGGGGACCAGTCCGATGAGAATTACGATGCCGGCGAGCAGGCGTAGCCGGAACTGATTTGGCGTTTTGTCGAGCAATGGTGTGTTGCGGTCGGCGAGCATTTTCCACGTGAGCGCGGCGAGGATGATGGCGACGAAGTTCCCGAGCGTGGCGAAGATGAAGAGGCTCGAGTAGCTCTCGGTGGCCTGGAAATGGCCGGCGACGCTGAACCCGACGAAGAAGCCGACAGTCATACCGGCGTAATTCCAG
>Ga0306920_100010815_pt1 | contig 12269 bp, 5 predicted proteins | sample flu12Cox44000170_FD_204666 | JGI IMG/M metagenome (GOLD analysis project Ga0306920, IMG submission 204666) | Lab enrichment of tropical soil microbial communities from Luquillo Experimental Forest, Puerto Rico - flux4day.12C.oxic.44.000.170 (v2)... | ecosystem: Environmental > Terrestrial >...
AAACCACAGCCAGGTAGCTGGCGCATTGTGCCGTTCCGGATGTGTCACCGCATTTGCGACAGATGGCTGCCGCCTGTTCGAACTTGTCGCGAGCTTCCTCGAAATCGCACTCCGCCAATGCCAAGTCGCCCAGTTGAAAGAGCGTGTCAGCAAGAGAGCCGTCGTCATTGAATTCTTTCGCAGTCTTTAGCGCGCGATCAAAGTGTTCACGTGCCTCAGAGTTGCGGCCTTCATTATGGAACAGAATGCTCCCCTGCTCATTAAGCGCCCCGATAACTTCGAGTGGAATCTGGGATTTTTCGCTGAGCGACAGGCTTTCTTCGAAAAACTGTTTTGCCCGCACCAAATTTCCGGTAACGCGGGCGCACTGACCAGCCAACCTAGCGCAGCGCGCGTGCGACTGCAGGGAGGCTTTACCGGGATTTTGAAGAGCCGTTTCGCAGGCCGTATGTAAATCCGGCCAGCGTCCTTGCCTGAACCAAAATTCGCCCAAGGCGGCGACAATCCGAACAGCTAATTCCGGTTCGTTTTGCGAAGACCATCTCAAAGACGCCACAAAATTGTTATATTCATTTTCGATCCGGTCAGCCCACATCGCATACTCCGGCCCACGCCGATTTTTTTCCGCAGTCTCGGCAAGGGATGCAAAGTAACTCGCGTAGGTTCGAAAAATCTTATTGTCGATCCGCGCTTTCCGTAATTGCTCGAGTGCAAATTCGCGAATTGTCCGCAGCATCTCAATTCGAGGCTCGTCCTTATTGTGCTCGTTCTGCCTTAGCAGGTTGTGGTCCATCAATGACGCGATGCCATCCACGACGTTGAGCTCGCTATTAAAAACCTCGGCACAAACGGCTTCAGCGGTGCTGAGGGTACAGCCCCCGGAGAAGACTGAAAGACTGGAGAAGAGTTTTTTTCCTTCAGGCTCAAGAAGATTATAACTCCATGCGATCGTTTCCCGAACAGATTGTTGTCGTAACGGAAGATCGTGTGCCCCCCCGGTCAGAAGTTGTAACGAGATCCTCCCTGCCGGGTCAGCCAAGCGTGCGAGTAGCGCTTGAGGGGGAAGCAATCTGACTCGCGCTGCCGCAAGTTCAATTGCCAGCGGCAAGCCATCGAGATATGAACAGATTTGAGCGATCGACTCGAGGTTTTCATCGCTGGCAATAAAATCTCCCTTCACTGCCTTCGCTCGATCGATGAAGAGCCGGACGGCGGGCGAGTCGAGATAATCCTGGGGACTGGAGCGCCTTTTCCGATTCGGCAGCTCAAGTGGCAGAACATTAAAAATGCGTTCACTTCGGATGGAAATTGAAATCCGGCTTGTCGCGAGAATTTTAACCGTCGGACAAGCTTCCAAGATGGCCGTGATTTCTTTTGCAGCTGTCGTAACCTGTTCGAGGTTATCAAGGACAAGAAGTAATCGCTTTTCCCGTAAGTGTCCGATGATCCTCGCGAAGAGTGATTGCGTGCCGGTTTCCTCCACACCGAGACTGGCCGCGATTACGGCGGAAACGGACTTTGTCTGAGTGACAACAGACAAATCAACGAGAAATGCGCCATCGGCAAAATCCGCTAACAGGATAGTTGCCGCTTGAAGTGCCAGCAGGGTTTTTCCAGCACCACCGGGGCCGGTTAAGGTAACGAAGCGAACATCGGAGAGGCGGAGAAGCTCGCATAGATCCGTCAACGCTTTCTCCCGTCCGATCATCGGAGTAATCTGCGCCGGTAGGTTGTTAGGACAGTTGTTTAGGCTTCGAATCGGCGGGAAGTCGCTCCGGAGACCTGCGAGCGTGAGTTGGAACAAATGCTCCGGCAGCTCGAGATCTTTGAGACGGTGTTTGCCAAGATCGCGTAATCCACTTCCGTCAGGGAGTCGATGACCGACGAGAATTTTGGTTGCTAATGACACCAGGACCTGACCCCCGTGGGCAGCGTTGCTAATCCGCGCAGCCCGATGGACATCCAGACCAGTATAATTCGCTCCAGTGCAAATCGGTTCACCTGAGTGCAATCCCATCCGAACCGTGACTGCGCAGTCAGTTGGCCACGGATGAGCCGATAGCTGTTTCTGAGCCGCAGTGGCCGCAGCAACTGCATCGCTTGCGCGCGCAAACGCAATGAAGAAGGAATCGCCTTCTGTGGTTATCTCGCATCCGTTATGTTTAGAGATCGCGGATCTGAGGATCGTTTGGTGCTCTGCGAGGACTTTCGGAAACTCATCTCCTAGTCGACGTAGAAGCTGCGTTGAACCTTCAATGTCACTAAAGAGGAAAGTGACGGTGCCAGTCGGAATATCGTGCATTTAGACTAATGCGCGATGACGAGCGCTTTTTGCCGTTGGCGAAGCAGACATATTTACTTGCCCGTTTGCTTGTTAACTAGCCCGACTAAAATTGTGGCATAGCACGCCAAATTCCAGACAATCAGGATCAGAGTTGCTACCTGAACCCAGTAAAACGAACCGAAACTCGTTCCTTTAGAAAAGCGCACGTCATTCCGGTGTTCGACAGTATCGCGGTACTCAATGCGAAAGCCATTTTCGATCCGATCGCCGACCTGTTTATGCTGGCCTAATTTTTCCGGAATAGCCGCCATGTTTTGCCAAGATGTATTGACAGGAGATAACTTGTCATAGCTTTGGGAAAAGGAACGACCGTCGCTCGTCCACTCAATTGTCTCTTTTTCCCCGCGCGACGTCAAAAACAGCGGCGTCTTAGTGCGGTTTGACAGGAACGGTGTCACCAACCCATAAAGCGCCGCGGTATCCATTATCCTCTGCGCCGCAAAGCTCGGCATTACGTAACTAAAGAGCCGAACGGATTTACTCATGTCTGGAACGGTAACGACAACTCCTCCGAAAAGAATTTGAGGGATCAATACCAGTGGCACCCAGAGAACGGCCTGTGTCGTGTTTCGGACAAGCGATGAAATTGTCAGGCCGATTGCGACTCCGGTAATGGCTACAGCAGCGACTGAGAACCAGCGCAATCCCAAGGTCGCGATCAAAACGCTAAGTATTGATTCTCCGGGTATGATGATTTCTCGCCCGTTCCGATCGACAAGCGGCGTGCCATCCGAACGGGTCATTGTTCGCGGGCCCGAGTCGAGCAAATTCTGTGAGATTTGAAAGAACTGACCCAACCGAACAAGAGAAGCGATAGCAACTGGATTCGGCTTCCATTCGCGTTTTTTCGAGACCGACGGTTCGGGTGCGGGAGTAGGGGAAGATTGGCTCTCTGCATCAAGAACACTGAAATTCTCCTCCCCTGCTTGACCCTGCGTCGCGACCTCGATTGGGGTTAACCTAGCCGCGAGTTCTTTAGTGAAATTTTGCACGTCGGTTTTTTCGGGATGAAACACTTGCGTGAATGTGAGCGTTACAATCAAGAGCAGGGCGGCTTGCGCCAGAGAAACAAGCGAGAGGAACCCAAGTTTGCTCAAGACGTAGACGTTCAAGCCCTGGCCGGATACGCGCTCCCGACGAAAGATAGGAAGTTCGCTTACGATCTGCTGAGCGCCATTGCTGCAACCAAACCACATCGTTGCCACAATACAGAGGAACATTCTTAATGTTGCTTTATCGGCGACCCACGCGACTAAAAACCCAATCACAATCGGTTGCGCGACTGCAAAAGCGACGTTCAGAAACTCGGATTTAAGAATCCGCCACTGGCGGGCCATCAATAAGCGAAATTTGGTGAGCGAGGGTACTTGCAATCGCTCAAATGATTGACGTTCCTCGTCTTTTCTTTGGGCGTGCGGCAAAGGCGGGGTAGCCCGTGCCGCCAGAGGCGAGCGGCGGAATTCCAGCTCCCAGTCCGCGGCGCTCTTTTGCGGATTCGCCAGGATTCCGTAAATGCGCTCGATCGGCGAATGTTGCAGTGAGGCGGTATCCTCAATTCCAGACTGCAGCAAAAAATGCCTCCGTGCCTCATTCACGTCACCGGCAAAGACCAACTTGCCCGATTGAATAACTAAAATTCGGTCGAACAGATAGGCTTTTTGGAGGACATGCGTCGTACAAACTACGGTCAGTTTTGTCAGAGTTAACGACTGTAGCAGCGTCATGAGCGCTTCCTCGTTTGCAGGATCCAGTCCGGACGAGGGTTCATCCAGAAAGAGCAAACTAGGTTTAGCGAGTAGTTCGATGGCGATGCTCACGCGCTTTCGCTGACCGCCGGACAAATCAGCCACACGTTGCTGGGCATTTCCGGACAACCCAAGTCTTGCAATTACGCGCGAAACAAGCGCGTCGATTTGATCAGGCGGGAGGCGAAGGCGCAACCGTGCGCTAAAGGTGATAGCATCGATTACGGTCAACTCCGAGTGGACAATGTCATCCTGTGGAACGTAACCAATGCCGATCTCTCGAAGCCGAGCTCGTTCTGAAAGTGGAACGCCTCCCAGACGAACCTCACCCGAAGTTGGTGGATTAATTCCGCAGAGCGCGTTTAAGAGAGTGGATTTGCCATGGCCGGAGCCACCGAGTACGCCGATAAACTCACCCGCCGCAATGTTGACCGAGACATGATCGAGAATGCGCTTGCCGTTTACCTGAACACTAATGTCCTGTGCGGCAACGGTTCCGGAGCTTTCAGGATGGATAAGTTCGACCGATGCGCCGGTAAATTCGAAAATGTAGCCTGAGATCCGCAGCCGGTCGCCAAACACGAGGCGCTCACGCGTAAAGGCGGTTCCATTTAATTCGGTGCCAAGGCGACTGCGATCTATCACAAAATAATCTTCGCCCTCCCGCTCGATGCTGGCGTGAACACGGGAAATGCTTGTTTCTTCAGAATCAAGATCGATCCGACCAAGTTCCGCCGTTCGTTGCGGATCGCCTCGGCCGAACACGATGGAGGAGCGGTTTAGAGCTATATCCTGAACCGGCTTACCGTCCCGCAATGGGGTGGCTAAAATTCTTTGAAAGTGCAAGGACGCACCGGGCAACTCGATGATATCAAGATTGGCCAACGGAATCTGTTCCCCAGGCGCGGTGGCACGTCTGTTAACGGTAATCGGAATCGAAAGCGGCAAGGGACAATAGAGCATCCATGTTGCGCGCCGGCCCTCCCAACTCAAGGAAGCAGCGTTTGCGACCTCGCTGTCGCCATTTATCTGAATCGAATCCGACTCGGAATACCCAATCGTCATGCGACCGCGGGCCAGCTCGATGTCGCGTTTCCCAGAATCGTCAACGATCGTCAAGAGGCCGAGCATCGTTAGGAACTTTTAATCCCCGGCTCTTTCAAAATTGCGCGAGAACATCTGGTTCGGGAGGGACTTTTTTTTGATTCGCACCGCTCGCTTCGTTTGGAGGATTGGCGGGCTTTCGTTGCCCCGAAGCGTTAGCGCCATCCGGCCATTGAACAACGAATGTGCGATTGGCTGCTGGACCTTTGCTTTCGGCAGCGGCGGCCGGCGGCTCGACCTGGGTTCCCTCCCGCGGAGGCGGGACTGCATTCGACTGCCTCTGTCCTGAACTGCTTTCTGGCCATCTGACAATGGCCGTTCTATCCGCTCCGCGGCTAGATGTGGCCGAAGTCTCCGACGGCCGGCTGCTTGTCTGCATCGAACTCCTTCCGATTTCTTCAATGCGCTCCGCGATTTCGCTTGTTTCAGGGAAGGACCATTTTCCATTGGGATCCGCTTTCGCCGGGACATCCAGCTGGAAGGAACTACCGCCGCTGGAGCGCACGGAAATTGATATTGTCGAACTCACCGGGTATTCCGGAGACGCGACTGTGATGGAGCGGAGCGTACAAGTACCGACACTGTAGTTCTGTAGCTTCTCCTGTAAGCGTTGCTTAAGCGCTTTGGCTTGCTCGGTATAAGACCTCTCGAGTGTTTCGCGGGCTGGTAAACTGGAGGTAGCGCTAATTACGGGTGCCGGCGTTGCTGCCGTTTCACTGGTGCGGCCCGATGTCCCTTTCAAGTGAGCGAGCTCTTCGCGAGCGGCCTTGAGTGACTGGTTAGCCGCCTGCAATTCCGCCTCTGTCTGATCTAACTCTTTTTGTAAAACTGTGACCTGTTCATCCAGTTCTTGCGACCTCTGGCTGCAGGCGCTCAAAAGTAAAAGTGAGGCGACAGTGCACAAAAACCTTCCGGGGCGCCTCGCTCGGAAACAAAGATCGGCGCTGCTGACAGAGCAAACCCCGCGCCATGTTGTCTTCATCGCTGCCCGGGAAGCTTACGACTCTCGCACATAAGGGTCGAGCATTTATTTGGGCAAATCGCTGCTCGAAATTCGCTTAGAAATTGTCTTGCATCGAGTCTTACGAAAGTGCTAACACGGCGGACCTATATGAGATCAACTCCCGGATTGCCCTACAAGGTCGCGTTGTTTCTTTTCATCGGTTGTTTGGGTGCCCTCCCGCTCCTTGCCGCAGAGAACGAGGAGAAGGCGCCTTACGATCCGACAAAGGCAAAGGATGCGGGTGTCGGTATGCCCTCGCCATACGATAAGTTCATCGCCCTCGATCAAGTTCTGACCAAGACCAAGGTCAAGTGGGACGATACCTTCCGCAAGGTCGCGGTCGATATCGACCCTGATGCGTTCACCGATAAGGACGTTGCCGTGCCAATGATTTTAGGCGTGAGAATCGCCGATGGCGTTATGGCGATTAAAGCAAATAATGCGGAGCTGCTAAACAAATGCGCAACTGACATCGAAAAGCTGGCTAAGAAAATGGGTGTCGCTGACTCTGATCTCGCCCGGGCCCGGGCGGTGCGTACGGCCGCAAACAAGGGTGAATGGCTCAAAGTTTTCATGGAGTTGAGCTTTCTCCAACAAGACATCATGAAGAAAATCGACCAGCCGGAACACGCCACTCACGGCACGCTCCTGATCGTTTGCGGCTGGATGCAGGGGGCACGTTACACGAGCACGGTAGTCGGCGAAAACTATTCCGAGGAGACATCCAATCTGCTTCGCGAGCCTTTGCTAGCGAAGGCGCTAAAGGAAAAAGTCGAATCGCTGCCGGAGAATATGCAAAGTTCACCGCTGGTGACGAAGCTTCGCGATGTCCTTCCGCAAATCGAAAAGATCCTCACCATTCCTATCAAAGGATCAATTTCAAAGGAGAGCGTGGGCGAATTAAACCGGCTTGCGACCGAAGTCGTGAAAGCGGCGATGGGCGCGACCACTTAACATCCAGAACAACCATTCTATGAATCTTCGAAACCTCCTCGTAACCGGCAGTTGCCTTTCGCTTCTGCTGTTTACGCACTTAACTTACGGTGACCCGGCCAAGGCCGAGGACGAATGCTACAACATGGCGGTCAACTATACCGCCCGGGGCTTTGCCATGTCGCCGACCAATGTGAGCGGTGTCGGTCCGGCTGGTTATGTCGTTAAAGTGATGATCGAAGTTACAAAAGGCCTCGATTACCTGATCTTGGTCGGTGGCGACAAATTTGCCAAAGACCTCGATCTCTACGTTTACGATGAAGTCGGTCAACTTATCCTCGACGATCGCCGCGGTCCGCGCGCTAAAGGCCAGTTTGCTGGCGTCAAATTCCGTGCTGAATACAGCGGAACCGTAGAGGCGTTTATCCACATTGCTGCCGCGCAGGGTCTCGCGTCATACGCCGTGCTCGTCGGTAGACGCGGGATGGAGCGTGGTCAAGCCGAGGTCGAACCGCTCGGATTCGAGCCAAGTTTTCAGATGAAAAATGCGACTCCCTCGGCAATGCCAGCACAAACTTTATCGCCCAAAAAACCGTAACCTCCAACATTCCACATCTAATCTTATGAAAATATCTATCCTTGCCGTTCTGGCTGCGTTTCTAGTGGCCGGATGCGAAGAACCCCCTCCTCCTCCTGCACCAGTTAAGACTGCGAAAACTGCGAAAAAACCGGCGCCAACCCCAACCCCTGGATTTCGCGCAGTCGAAAAACCGCAATCTTATTCCCAGTAATACATTGTCCTGCAATAATATTGAGATTTTTTCGTAGTATTTTCGATTGACACGTATCGGCCCTTTTTCGCACTCTCGCTAGACACAAGGAGAAATTTCATGTTAAACAAAAATGTTGCGAGGTATCTCGCATTCGTCGTCACCTCGTTTTGCCTGGTGAATCTGTGCCGGGGCCAAGGTGTCGGTCCGGCTGTCGAAATTCCAACTACGCGTGATGCACTAACTGATGCCCTTTGGACAGTGGACAACAACATCACCGTCGCTACCGAGTTCAAATCGGCAAAGAATGTCGTCGAACAGGAAAAACCTGCGTTCTGGAACTGGTATTCAGAATTCGGCTACGAATCTGAGTACAACTTCCGCGGGACCAATCTAACGCCTAACGCAGATGGTGCACTGTTCCTCGACATGGAAGTGAGTAAGTGGGGTTTCACTCTTGGTTTTTACGATGTTTACCAGCTCGGCACCGCACACGCTCCCAGTTTCTCGATTGGTGAAGGCGGCGGCGGGGGGACAGGCAGTCTTGGACACAGCGAAGTCTTAGGACGGTTCTTTCCGGAAACGGTCCAGACGTTTTTCAATGAGATCGACGTGTTTCTACAATACCACCACAACTTCGGGCCGGTTGAATTGACGGTCGGGGATATCTGGTTCCTTATCGACCGGGACGCACAGACGTTTATAAGGTTCCCAGACGGTATCCCCCCCTTCCGAGGGGTCTACGGACCATTCCCTACAGTCCAAAACGAACAATTTAATCGAATCTATGTTCGGCTTGCCACTTCCGTCATTCCCCACATTCAGCCTCAGATCACATATTATCAGACGCTACTCAGCGAGGGTGAAGATCACTTCTTTTACAGAGCGGACCATATACCACCAAATGACACATTTGTTTTTTATGGCAGTCCTGGCCGGAAGTTCCAGGAAGAGTTTTTTGGGATTCCTCCCCAATTCACTCGTCCACAGAATGGCAACTACCATGAGAGAAACGACGAACTTGGCGGCTACCTCGAAGGAAGGATACGCGGAAATTTCCCAGTCGGCGAGTGGTTCGATATTAATCCGTTTTGGGTGATTGCGTATAGCTATCACGACCGCACCGAGCCGGTTACGCATCTCGACGAGAACATCAGGGACCCGGGCGACTTTAAGGACACACTGAGGGGTAGAAGCTTGGTTGGCTGGAGTCATACGCAGGTTGGATTGGAGTTACCGATTCATTTGCTACACTTCAAGGGATCTTCGAGCGCCGATTGGGCACCGGCAGATGTGCGCGTAAACCTCGTCCCATTTGGCGATTACGTGTACCACATTTCGACACCAACAGCTAGCACCGATCGGAACGAATGGTGGGGTGGAGCTAAGTTCGCAGTAACGTTCTAAGACCTACCGCAGCGGCCAGGAAATTCGGCCTCGGCTTCCTCGGCTTTAATCGCCCGGCGCGTTCGGCCACCACGGCGACCTCCCAGCCCTGACGTAGTACCAGTTGCGATGGTGGTTGCCGACTAGAAGCGCATGCTTAGCACGTGCAACCTGCTGCGGTTTCGTGGGTATTATTGCTGATCTCGTTTCCTTGCTGTCGGAAGCTGGCGGAAATTCCTTTGCGTTTTGCGTAGAGCCATCCTCAGCGTAGCAAGCGGCTCCGCTTAGGAAAGCTGCCGCTAAGAGGCTAATTACAAACTGTTTCATTCCAGGTTAGACGTGCTACTTAGTTTTATAATCAAACTTTGACCGATTTGTCAACCCCCGGGAGGCCCCTCTCCGAAAGCGGATTTCGGAGGCGCTTTTTGACCTTTCGGCGGAGCCGGTCGCGTCGGTGGGGCGGGCGGCGGTGCCGCAGCTACGGCTGAAGTCTGGTGGCTGCTCGATCCCGCTGATTTCGCACCTTGCCCGCCCGAAGATTGCCGCTGATGTGTGCTCGTCGTCGAACTTGTCGCTGCGGTTGGCTGCTGTGAACTGTTGTTGCTTTCCGTGTTAATTCTCTTTGGTGGCGCAGTCTTTTGCGGCTCTTGAGTAATCGCCTTTGCCGCGGCCTCCCGCTGAGCGGCGACTCGCGCCTCTTCCGCGGATCGAGCCTGCTCGGCCTCTTTTGCGCGCTGCGCGGCCGCGGCCGCCGCGTCGCGGTCTGCTATTAGTTTTTCGAAATGGTTTTGATCTTCACTGCCCCACAGATGGAAGGTGCCGGCATATTGTTCGCTTGAATTTGGTCCACTTTGGAAGGTCACCTGAAGGACGTTGTTGTTGTCGTTCGTGCTCGCTGTCAGGTTCTCATCGTTGCGAGCGCCGTTAGTCGCAGAAGAGAACATCACGTGCGCGGTGTATGTGCCGCGTGAATCCAGGTGGGCGTCACTTAAGGGGATTTGTTTCCTTAGATCGTCTCGATACTCGATTAAATATCCAGTCGATGAATTCGGATCGATCGAGATTTGCCGCTCGAACTCGGCGGATGAATTCAGTGTGGTTTGCCGATTACGAAGGTTGACCCGCGTCAATCGGCCGACGTATCGGCCGGCTGCAATGGCCAGAACTGGCGCGGCAGTTGGCTCTGGTTTTTGCGGCGGAGCAATCGCTACCGGCGCCGATGGGCGCGCACTTTGCCAGACTTTCCTGGCAACTCCGAAGGAGACTGAAAGAACGAGCAACGCGGCGATTCCAATTCCAATCGCACGCACTTTGGGATTTCGCCAAGAGATCTCCAAACGAAGCGGTTCTTGTTCGTCAATTGTTGGTGCCGGATCTTCAGTGGCTGCCGGTGGCGGTAAAATAACGGGCGCTCTTGTTTCCTCGGGCGCTGGTATGCGCAGAACCTTCTCCGTCGAAATGTCATGATCTTGTTTGCCGGTTATGCGAGCCGGTTCCTTTTCCGCTGACTTACGTCCAATTTTGAACCGAGCTTTTTTGGGTGCGATCTTCGCTTCAATTGGCTGCGGCAGCTTGGACTCCTTCTCTTCGACGATCTCGGGGCCGGGCGACGGAACCAGTGGTGGTGCGACCAAATCTTTTGCCCGTGCTTCCACCGGCTGCGCCGGTGGGGTCACTGACACGCTCGGAATTGACTCTTCTACTCGACTTTCATCCTCCTTTCTCGTAATCGGAGTCGGCGTCTTTTCCGGCGACTTTCGCCTAAATCTAAGCCACGATTGTTTCGGTACGCCCTTCGCTTCGGTTGGCGGCACCTTGAATTCCTCCTCTTCCACGATCTCGGGGCCGGGCGACGGAACCAGTGGTGGTGCGACCAAATCTTTTGCCCGTGCTTCCACCGGCTGCGGCGGCGGTGTGGTCACTTGGGGAATCGCGGTCGGAGGTGGCGTCGCGACCGGCGCTTTGGGGACGATCGGCGGTGTACTCGGATGCGGTGTCACGGCCGGCGGCTGCCAGCCTCGGAGAGCAGCGCCAGGTTTGTCCAATGCCGGAGTTGGCGTTGGGGTCGCTATTTGCGCAAGGCGATTCACCGGCGCTACATCTACGGGCGTAACGGTTGAGCCGCCGCTGCGCACAGTGAAGCCTGCGCTCGGATGACTACTGACGCGGGGAGCAATTCCTTCCGAGCTCAAAACCTCTCGCAATATCTGGCCACAGGACGTGGTTGCGATTTGATTGGCAATGACGAGCGATAACAGCTGATTGGAGTGTTCAGAAAGGCCGGGAATCGGAACGTAGGCTTGCGAGGACAAAGAAGCTGCCGCTAGGCAATTTCGACCAGCAACGATGCGGTAAAGGAGCGTAGCGAAATGCTCAGGCATATTATCGGCGCGGCCAGGATCGCCGAGCATGTCTGTAGTCATCGTCGAACTCACGTCTTCAGGTTCATTCAAGCGGGCCAGCTCCGGAGCTTCGCTTACCGAGAGAAATCGGGGATACAGTTTCGGACAACTTTTGCTGAACAAATTCGCTCGATAGGGTAGGACCTCTTCAGACGAATTTAAAAAAATCCGACTCGGCGCAAGCTGGACGCCGGGCAATCGTGCAGTAGAAAGCGCGTCGCAAATGTCGGCCACGCTTTCGAGTAATGGTGCTGCCTCAACGAGCCGCACCGTCCGCACGATCCGCAAAACACTTAACAAATCACTACCGCTCGGCTTCTCCAGGACGATCGCGGTGTAGTCTGAGAACTGTTTGATCTCGACTGGGCGCAGAAGTTCCGGCCGCGCCAGAGCTTTCAGTTGTGCGACGTGAATTTTGAGCTGGTCCATCGCGGCAGGATCTTGCAGCAACATCGGATGCAAAATGTGCAGGATGACACTTTGGTCAGGCGCTGCGTTGGTTGTCGCAACGTAGTTTAACCCGGTAAAATCTTCGTGAACCCGTGCAACGGTTGTGAACTCACTCGCAAGCTCTGCGTTTAC
>Ga0306920_100010817_pt1 | contig 12265 bp, 11 predicted proteins | sample flu12Cox44000170_FD_204666 | JGI IMG/M metagenome (GOLD analysis project Ga0306920, IMG submission 204666) | Lab enrichment of tropical soil microbial communities from Luquillo Experimental Forest, Puerto Rico - flux4day.12C.oxic.44.000.170 (v2)... | ecosystem: Environmental > Terrestrial >...
GATGTGCGCCGGAACGCGCGATTGATGCCAATCGGTCGCACCGCGAGCCATTCCGCTGGCGCGTTGCGAACGGTATCCATCAGGGCTAGAACCCGGACGCCGATCGCCGACGCGCCACCGGCGCGCCGCGCCCGCATGCGATCGTCGAGCGCATCGACAAGGCCCAGGCCGACGTCGCGGCGGAACGCCGGCGGATAGAGCCAGACAAGCCACCAGGCGAAACGCCTGTCAGCCTTCGCGCCTTTGGCACTTCGGCTCGACAAGTCTCCTTCGGCAGGTCGACGGCCACTTCGGCTCGGGAAGCCAGCCTGGCGTCGTCGATGCCCTTGCCGGCCTCCGATGTCAGGCACGGGACAACAGCCTGTGTGCGCGGGCGATGGTGACAAGGCGCGAGAGCCGCTCGGCCTCGGCCGACGCGATTCGGCGGCCCAGCGGGGTCAAACGGTAGTAGCGGCGCCTTTCGTCGTCTTGATCAGCTGCCGGCCGCCGGGCGGACTCGGCTACCCAGCCGTCTTTCAGCATGCGGTGCAGCGCCCGATAGAGCGTGCCCGGCTCGAGCTGGAGCTGGCCGTCGGTGAAGCTCGCGACTTCCTGCAGCAGGGCGTAGCCGTGCCGCTCGTCGGCCGCGAGCGCCAGGAGGATGTGGAATTCGACGGGTCGAAGGTTCATATCACTGTGTGTCAACTATATGCGCTACGCATAGAGATGCCACCAGGCTTCGACGGGCGGGACGTCAAAAAGGTTTCATTCGATGATGACGGAGGCGCGTCCTTTTTTCTTGACCAGCTTGTCGACGTCCGAGACCATGCGCGCCCGGCGCTCGAGCATCGCGTCAATCGCCTCGTCGTCGATCCAGGGACCGAGCACGCGAACCAGGTCTGCGCGTGTCAGGGCCTGCATACGTGCCCACAGCCCGGCGTCCACGCGCTCGATCTTCTTCGGGAGCGTCGTGCTGGTGACGAACGCGCGCGAGTGGTCGATGAGAAACAGCTCGCCCGGCTGGCCGACCATGATGTTGCCGGCATTCCGGTCGCTGTTGCTGATCAGGTTATCGAACATCAGCATCTTGCGAAGGGGCTTCCCCCAGGCGGGACCCGACGGAACCTTGCCGCCCAAATCCTTGACGCTCTTGAGTCCCGGCAGCCACATGACCGCGGCGCCGACCTCGCCGTCGATGTGCCGCTCGACCGCGGGAGGCACCATGTGCATGTCCAGCAGCTTGTCGAGCTCGTACGCGGCCACCTCGGACTTGTAGCTTTCCCAGAAGCCGCTGCGCATGCCGGGCGGCAAGACCTTCCACACCAGGCTCTCGACCGGCTCGCTCGGCTTCAGATGCGCGCGCTTGGGGTGGGTGACGCCGACCCCGATGTCCTCCATGCTTTCGACGTCGGCGCTCTTCAACTGCGCTTCGATGGCGGCGGCGTGCGCGAGCCACGGCGCCGCCGGCGCGGACGCAGGCGCCTGAATCGCCACGACGCCGGAGAACGAACCTGCGACGAAGAGGCACGCGACCCAGGCGGCGATGAAAAGGCGCTGTCTTCGCATACGCACGATGCTGCGCCGGGCGCTAGACCGGGCTCTGGATGACCGCTTTCTTGCTCCGGTGTTTGGAGATCATCTCCGGCAGGAGCTTCTTGCTCAAATAGACCTTCGATTCGGCGTTGTCGGCGCTGTTACGTTCGTAGCGCACGACCTCGAACCGCAAGTGGTCCAGCGTGCCGCGCATGTCGTAGAAACGGTTCTTCGTCTTCACGACGATCTCGTCGAAGCCGTGCTGGATGGCCCAGAGTTCCTGCTGCTCGGTGAGCGCGCGGAAGAACCCCTGGCCGCGCCAGTCGCGCCGCGTTCCGCCGATCCACGTGTAGAGCACGCGCCGGCCGGTGAACTGCACGTTGTCGCTGAGACGATGGACCAGATCGACGAGCTTCGGCACGGTCTCGGGGACCTTCACTTCATGCGCGACCTTGAACGAGACCGGCACGACCGTCCCTGGATCGTCGGGAAGCGGCGCCGTCGCGAGCAGGATGAGGTGAGACCGTCCTTCGAGACGTCCCACGATCTCCGCCGCGGTCTTCTTGCGGGGAAACTCGCCAAAGTATTCTTCGATGTACTGGATCTCGAGCGCGCCTTGCTCGAGCTCGTATTGCGTGATGTGATATTCCACGGAACACGGCATTTTATATGATTTCGCGCCGGCAATTCCTCGCTCTGGCGGCAGTCGGGGCGGTCCGGGGGACGGCCGCCGACGCCGCCGGGACCTGGCTTCAACCGCTCGACGGAGCTCAGGGCGGCCAGCGCGCGGGCAAGCCGCGAGGCTCCGAATTCGTCTTCGCCCGCCTGCGCTACGAATCCGGGGACTGGGACTACAACCCGAAGGTGGCGGCCAATGTGCTCGACTCGCTCGTCCAGTACACGTCGATTCCGGTGTACAAGGAGGAAGTCGTCATCTCCGCCTCATCCGACGAGCTGCTGTCGTTTCCGTTCGTCTTCATGACCGGCCACAAGCTCGTGCGCTTCAGCGCCGCGGAGCGCGAGAATCTGCGCCGATTCGCGGATGCCGGCGGCCTGCTCTTCTCGGACGATTGCAATCACGACGTCAACGGGCTGTATGCGAAAACGTTCGAGCAGGAAATGAAGCTCGCGTTTCCGGACGCGGCGCTGGCCAAGCTGCCGGACACCCATCCCCTGTATCGCAGCTTCTTCACGTTCAAGGGCGGACCGCCGCAGACCTCGCACGAACTGAACGGCTGGGGCGACAACATCGTGCACGAGTACCTCAAAGGCATCGATCGCCGCGGACGCCTCGCTGTGTTGTACAGCAGCAAGGATTACGGCTGCGAATGGGACTACGACTGGCGGAACAAGCGATTCCTCCGCGAAGACAACACCAAGTTCGCCGTCAACATCGTCGTTTACGCGATGGGATGATGACGTGACGCTGACGCGGCGGGAGTTTCTCGCACGAAGCGCGGGCGCGGCGGCGACCGCTATCGTCGCGCGGCCTATGCGAACCGCCGCACGACCGACGAGTTCGCGGGCGGCAGCATGACGGTGACGAAAAAATAGGAGGCCGGGGTGTCACGACAGAATGTCTCGAGCGGAACGAAGTGGGAGCCCGTGGTCGGCTACTCGCGGGCGGTGAGGATCGGCAACCACGTGTCGGTCTCCGGCACCACGGCGACAGGGGACGCCAATGAAATCGTGGGCGTCGGCGACGCTTACGCGCAGACGAAGCAGGTGCTCAAGAATCTCGAATCGGCGCTGAACAAGGCCGGCGCGAGCGTCAAGGACGTCGTCCGCACGCGGATGTTCGTCACCAACATCGCGCGGGACTGGGAAGCGGTCGGCCGCGCGCATGGCGAAACGTTCGGCACCATCCGGCCCGCGACGTCGATGGTCGAAGTCCGCGCGCTGATCGATCCGGCGATGCTCGTCGAGATCGAAGCCGACGCGCTCATCGCTGACTAAAGATGAAACCGCGGAGTTCGCGAAGACCGCTGAGACCTGTTTTTCTCAGCGTGCTTTGCGGTCCGCGGTTTCTTCTTTTGCGAGATGCGCCTTTCCCCCAACGGTCCGCCGGCTAACGTTGGGCCTGCTTCTCGGCCTGCCTCCGAGGCGTCGCGGTTGCTGTCAGGAGGACGTGTCTCCCCACGCCCACCATCGCCGCGCCGAAAATCACGCCCGACGCAACGAACAGAACCGCCGCCCGCGGCACGATCTGACCGACTGAGCCAGCCACGATAGACAGCACGAAGAGGACGGGCACGAACGCCGGGCCGTTCGCCCTCTTCCACCAATCGAGGCTGAGCAGCGTCCATCCGATGGCCACTGACAGGGCCCCTGCCGGATACAAGTCAACACCAGGAACCGCGCGACTTGACCTCACCAGGAGGATGCCGAAGACCGTCGTCAGAAAGCCGGCGGCGCCCCGGCGCTGAAGGGCCTCGTGATTCTGCAAGCGGCGAGTATAGTGCCGGGTCGGGCTAGATGTTCAGTCCCGCCATCAGACGCGGCTAATCACCCATCGCGAGCAACGCGCGGACGCCGGATCGCATCGATCCGATCCAGACGGTGATCCCCAGCGTGACGGCACCACCGAAACAGATCGTCATGAGCGCCAGTTGTGACGCCGAGATGGGCCTGCCGCGCTGGTTCTGCAGCAGGTAGACCGATGCCGGCCACCCGATCAGGATGAGCATCACGATGACGAACATGACGGCCTGCATCATGAACATCACGCCACCGTACGACCCGGCTACCTGGCTCGGGTCGGCGCCGAATCGCGGATAGCGTGCGCCGAGGCCCACGGCGAGCCCGACCAGCGCGAAGGTCATCACGACGATGGCGACGGCGCTCGTCACTTTCAGGAAGGGATCCACTCCGAGAAAGCCGTTGGCGGTAATCGTCAACAGCTCCGTGAGCAGCAGCACCGGCACGAATGCGATCCAGAACTTCGACCACAGGAAATCGCGCAGGGTGATCGGCGAAGTGCGCACAATCCAGAACGACGCGCCTTCGGCCGACACAGCCGGAAATGCAAACCGGACCGCGACCGTCGCCATGACGAACCCGGCCATCCCCAGGTTGACGAAGGCGTAGATGTTCTTCAGGAACCCGCTCATGTAGGGAATGCGCGACAGATCCAGCACGCGGAAGTTGTAGAGATACAGCAGCACGAGCGCCAGCAGCAGCAGGAGCTGCGACCACTGCCCGACATCGCGAAGAAAGATCTTCAAGTCTTTGATCAGCAGCTGTCGCTTCACCTGGGAAACAGGCAGCATCCGTGCGACGACGTCGAGCGACCGGAATCGCGTGAACCGGATCTTGGGCGCTTCCTGCGATCGGCTGTACCCGGCGAAGTGCCACCGCTCGCTCGACGCTCGAAGCAACACCACGGACCCGAGCGCGGTCGTCCACAGCGCCGCGGCGTGCAGGAGATCGCGGCCGCCCTGGAGGCTCACAAACAAGGTCTCTCCCGCCCAGAACGACGGCAGCATGGGCGTGATCGGCGACTGCAGCGTCGCGAAGAAGTCGGTCAGGTCAGGCAATGACTCGACTCTCAGCAGCTGTTCGGGGCGGATGAAGCGCAACACGACGACGAGGCTGGCGCCGAACAGGAGTCCCATGAGCATCAGGATGTCGCGTGCACGTCTGGCGGGAAACGTGTTGACCAGCACGAGGGTCACCGCCGTGCCGGCCGCCACGGGGATCACCGAGAACGGGATCACCGTCAGCAGCGCGGTGGCATAGAACGCAGGTCCGGCGCATTTTGCGCGGCCGATCCCGAGCAGCACCGGCACGAGAAAAATCGCGACCATCCACGAGGCCTGTACGACCGTTCGCAGGAACCGGGCGTGGAAGAGCCGGCGGCTGGCGACCGGCGCCACGAGCAGCAGACGCAGATCGTCGGCGAGGAAAAACGTCGACAACGCGGTCACGACGCCGCTGAAGGCGAGAAACGAGAGGAACGTGAGAAACAGCCACGAGAGACCCATCCGCAGGAGAAAATCTCCCAGCTCCGCGTAGTCCTCCAGGTGCCCCGTCAGCCAGAACGACGCCTCGAACAAGGCGGCGCAGACGGCCGCGGCAATGACGCCGAACAGCAGGCCGCGCGAAAAATCGCCGCGCTGGCGCCGGCGCGCGCGATTGCGCGACGACAGCACGTGCGGCAACAACAAGTAGGGAAACGGCCGAACCATCAGACGATCTCGTCGATCTCCTGCAGCCCGCTGCCGCCGGTCAATTTCAGGAACACCGACGTGAGGTGGTCGTCGCCGTCCTCGCCCATCGCGCGAATCTCGGCGACCGTCCCGCGCGCGATGATGCGGCCTTTCAGGATGATGCTGATCCGATCGCACATCTCCTGCGCAACCTCGAGGGTGTGCGTGCTCATCAGGATGCCGACGCCCCTGGCGCTCATCGAGCGGAACACGTCCTTGATCAGCCGCGCGCCGCGCGGATCGAGCCCCACCATCGGCTCGTCGACCACCACCGCCCGGGGACGATGAAGGAAGGCGGCGCACATCACGAGGCGTTGCTTCATGCCGTGCGAAAAGCTCTCGACGAGCTCGTTCTCCCACTTGCCCAGCTCGAACAGCTCGAGCATCTCCCGCACTCGATCGCCGATGCCCGGTTCGCCCAGTCCGTACAGGCCGCCGTGAAACGTCAGAAACTCACCGGCGGTCAGCTTCTCGTAGATGAACGGCCGGTCGGGAATGAACCCGAGCGACATCTTCGCGTCTTCCGGCCGCGATGCGAGGTCGTGGCCGTTGACCAGGATCCGTCCGGACGTGGGCTTCAGCAGCCCGGCAATCATCCTCAGCGTGGTCGTCTTCCCCGCGCCATTGGGTCCCAGGAATCCGTGGATTTCGCCCGGCGTGACGTCGAGGGTGACGCCGTCCACCGCCGTAAACGCGCCGTACTTCTTGACGAGATCCTGGATGGCGATCATTTCCGGCACGCGCAGCACGACGACTCGCGTCGCGGAATCGGAATCGCCAGCGCGCCGAGATCAACCGGCTGTTTGCCGACGAGAATCGTCGTCGCGTTCGGCGCCAGCTCGACGTCGAGCACGTCCATGGTGAGGCGGCCCATCAACGGGAGCACGACCGCCTGCTTGTCGAGGCCGCCGCGTGCCACGCGAAGGTGCGTCGCATCGGCGGGAAACTGATTCAACGTCGGATCGACCGGCAGCCACAGGCCCAGGCTCTTGGCCTCAAGCCCAGAGCCCTGAGCTCTCACCCCTGAACCTTCAGCGGCAAGCCCTGAGCCCTCAGCCCTGAGCCCTGAGCCCTGACCCCTTGTCTCCTCGAGGTATACCTCGGGCCACGCGTGATAGTAGAAGGCGCCGTGGATGTAGACGAGACCGACGGCAATACGCGCAGGGATACCCACTGCGCGCGCCATGGCGACATAGAGGACCGTGTGCTCGTTGCAGTCGCCAACCTTGGTGCGCAGCACTTCCTGCGCCGAGGGGAGGCTGACGGTCGGCTTTTTATCGAGCAGCGCATTGACGTAGCGCGTGAGGCGCTCCGCTCGCGCCCGTGCGCCCGCGACGCCGTTCACGGCCTTGGCGGCCTCCGCGACGATTTCCGGAGCGTCGCTCTCGATGAATGTTTCTGAGGCGAGTGCCGGCTGGACGTCGGGATCGGCGGCGCCGGGCTTCAGGCTCTGCGGATCTCGAAGCTCGAGGACATCGCCGCTTAGACGCTGCGCACCTCCGTCGAGCTCGAGCGGCGACAAGTCGACGCCGCCCAGGCGGATCCGCATCAGGCGCACATCCCGGGGCTCCGCAATCGGCGTCCGAAGTCGGGGCGTGACCGCGGCGGCTTCGAGCATGTCGACCTGCATCCCACGGGAGACCGCAGACGCTCTTGCGCGTTCAGCCGACTCACGCACGGTGATGAGCCCGAGTGGACTCTCCTCGCGCACCACTTCGCCGGTGTCGGTAATCCACGAGGACGTCTTCAGACCGGAGAACTCGGTCTCGACGCGGAACGCCGGTATCGGCGCCGCCCCCGCGCCTTTCACCAGCTCGCGCCTTCCGACTTCGATGTTCACCTTGGAGTTGCGGAGCGTGGCCGGGTCGAACACCGTCCACTGATGCTTCGCGCCGGCCACCAGCCCCCCATTGGCGAGACGCCGGGAGATGTTCAACGACAAGGCCGGCGGCTCCTCGAGGTCCCGGACTTCGCTGCGCGTGCCGCTCGCCGTCTTCACGTCGAGCGTCAACCGGCGGCCGTCGATCCGCCCGCGCACTTCGATCGAACCCGTGCCGGGATCGAGCGAGAACTCGAACGCGTGCAGCGTGAAGGTCTTGTCCACGTGCGCGGTGGTCCTGATGGTCGCGCTCGTCGTCGCGCCCAGCATCGCCATCTGCAGTCGGCCATCCTCTTCGAGCACGAAACCGGAATCCTCAACGACGGTCTGGCTGACGGTGAAGCCGATCTTCTCGCCGCGGTAATACACGCCGCGCCACACCGCCGCTGAACCATACCTCGCCAGATCGGTGGCAAGGCTCGTGGAGGCTTGAAGGTAGGCGCGATTGATCAGGACGGCCATGACGGCGACCCAGGCGGCAAGCAGCAGGAAGGACACCGGCCGCGTGACCGATCGCGGCAAGCTTGTCAGGAGCGCGCGCATGTCTCGGGGGAGTTATCGGCGGGTTAAGCTGTGAACGCTAGATCTCGTTCTCGCACGGGTAAAGCCGTGCCCTGCACCTGATCATTAGTCGCGCAGGGCTTTAGCCCTGCGAATCATCTCGTTCGGCGCGGCTTCGTCGCTTTCGGCTTCGCCTTCTTCGCAGCGACCGCCTTCTGCCACGCGAGCGTCATCGCCTCGCCGAGCGTATCGACGTCCACGCTCGCAAGATCCACCATCGTCGAACCGCCGCGACCCCAGGCGCCAGCAGCCGGTACGAACGTGTCCGGGCTGGTGCTCATGAATCCCTGCTGCTGGTCCGGGGTCAACCCGACCATGCCGCGGGAGCCATCCGCGGTAAGGGTCGCGAAGATGCGACCGTTGACGCGAAAATCCGGGTGGCCCATGTGCTGGCCTTCCGATGCGCCCTCCATGCCGAGCGCGATGCGGCGGAATTGGTTGGCCGTCATTGGCTGGCTCCACGTTTCGTCAACACAAAGGACACGAAGGTAGTGTCCTCTGTGTTGAAGGTTGCCGCTTACACCGCGGGTGAGATCGACGTCATGCGGAAATCCTCGATCTTCATCGCCGGCACGAGCGCCGTCCCGGGGAAGTCGTACGCTTCGCCGACGTGCATCGGCACTGAGCGGCCCAGCATCGAAATGTTGTTGAAACCGCGAGCCGGTCCGTCGTTCCAGCGAAAGTTCTGCACCGGTCCGGCGATCTCGCCGTTCTCGATCAGGAAGAGGCCATCGCGCGTCATGCCGGTGTTGAGCAGCGTCATCTGATCGACGGGCCGGATGTACCAGAAGAAGCTGACGAGCAGGCCGCGCTTGGTCGACTTGATCATCTGCTCGACGGTCGCATCGCCGCCGTCCATCACGAGGCTCTGGTTCGGACTGGTCGGCGTGAACGGTTTGTTCTGCTTCTTCGCCCAATATCGGTCGTAGAACAGGTTCTTGACGACGCCCTTGTCGACCCAGGTCACCGGCCGCGACGCCAGGCCTTCCGGGCCGACGGGCGTCTGGCGCAGCACGTCGTTGGCGACATCGCTGCGAATGGTAACGTTGTCGCCGAAGACCTTCTGACCGATCTTGGTGTCGCCGCGCTCCTTGCCGCTCATGAAACTGCGGCCTTCTTCGGCCGGGCGCGCGTTGAGCGCAAACATCATCAGCGAGAGGAAACGGGCCGCGGGACGCGACTCGAGGATCACAGTGTAGTTGCCAGGCTCCAGCGCCTTGGGTTTGCGCGACTTCAGCGCCTTGTCGGCGGCGACTTCGGTGAGCGCCGCGGCGTCGATCTTCGAGATGTCCTTCAACCCGGTCGTGCCCGCCCATCCCGATCCGGTGCCGTCGGGCGTCCTGCAGGTGAGGATGAAGCTCGCTTCGGCGTACCGGTAGTACGCGAACAGGCCTTCGGAATTCGCGAGGGCATCGGTCCAGTGCAGTTTCGGAATGTAGCCCGAGCCGAGCACGCCCTTCTTCTCGCAGACGTCCACGCTCTGCCTGACCATGCGCGCGCGCTCCGCGGGGCCGAACGACACCGCCGCAGGCAGGGCGCCTTCGATCGGCAGGTAGTCCTGCGGCGGCTTCACCAGCGGCATCAGCTCCGGGTTGTCCGGCCGCCGCTTCGCCAGTTCCTGCGCCTGCTCGATCGCCGACTTCAGCGACGCGTCGTCGAACTGGTGAGTCGAGGTCGTCGCCGCCTTCTGGCCGTAGTACACGGTGATGGCCGCTTCCTGATCGTGCTCGACGAGGTTGGCGGTGATCGTCGAATTCGCGTAACGCGTGGCCGACCGTTCTCCGCCGGAAAAGCGGACTTCGACGCCGTCGGCCTTGGCCATGTTCAGGATCCTGTCGGTGATCGCTTTGACGTCTTCACGCGAGAAACTCATAAGAGGCCTCGGGACATTGCAGATTTCAGAGTTCAGATTTCAGATTGGAGGCAGACATCAGGAGGAAATCCGCAATACCAATCTGAAATCTGACCTCTGAAATCTGAAATCTCGGAGTTCAGGCATAGGCGGCTCCGACCATGATCTTCCGAATCAAACACGGCGCCGATCCGTGCGACGGATGGTTCGACTGGACCGGCTGCCCCTTCGCGTCGCCGGTGAGCCCATGATGCTCCCAGGTCTCGGGCGGGCCGACGGCATCGAGGTTTGCCCAGAAGTCGGTCGTGATCGCGTTGTAGGTGAAATCGGTCACCATGCGCGTCTTCTTCCCGTTCTTGATTTCCCAGAACCCGTCGCCGCCGAACTGGCCGTTGTAGCGCTGCTGATCGATGCTGAAGCTGCCGGCGCCCTCGACCAGGACGCCGTCCTTGACGTCGGCGATCATCTGATCGACGGTGGGAGATCCTTTCGGCCCCGCTTCGAGTTGCACGTTCGGCATCCGCAGGAACGGATAGTTGCGCCAGTGGTTCGCGAACGTGCAGCCGCGGCTTTCCGTTTCGCCGACCAGGTGCGCCGTCTCCCGGTTCGTCTGCAGGCCGACCAGGATCCCGTCCTTGACCAGCGGCCACTTCTGCGCCTTCACGCCGTCATCGTCGAAGCCGACGGTGGCCATGCCGGTGGGGAACGTGCGATCGGCGGTGACGTTGAAGTGTTTCGAGCCGTACTTCAGCTTTCCGACGTCGCTGATCTTCACGAAGCTGGTCCCGGCGTAGTTCGCCTCGTAGCCCGCGATGCGATCGACTTCCGTGGCATGCGCGACGATTTCGTGAATCGTCAGTCCGAGGTGCGAGGGCATGAGCACGAGATCCTTCAGCCCCTGGCCGACCGGTTTGGCCTTCGAATGCTCGACGGCTTCGGCGGCGACCCGTTCCGCATTGCCGGGCAGATCGACCTGCGCGAGGAACTCATAGCCGCTGCCGGCGAGGCGCTCGTAGCTGCGCGTCTTCACCTGGCTCCCGGTTCGTGCCGTCGCGTCGATATTGCAGTTGGTGAAGTGAAAGACCTGCTCGATGAACGAGCCCTCGCTGGTCGCCAGATATTTCCACTCGTGCTCGAAGCCGATCGACGCGACCGCGAACAGCACGGACGAATTCTTCTGCATCGTCGCCGTGACGCCGCGGAGCAAGTCGATCTTCTCTTCGAGCGGCACGTCCCACGGATCCTTCTGGATCGGCACCTGCCAGAACTCGTCGTAGGCCGGCGCAGGCGCGAGCTGCACGTCACGCTTCTTGGCCACCGCGCTGGCACGCGCCACATCGGTGGCGACGCCGGTGACTCGCTTGATCTCGTCTGGAGTCACGAGCGGGCTGCTCGCAAAACCCCAGACGCCGCTGTGGATCACGCGGACGCCGAAGCCATACGTTTCGGTGGCGTCGCCGCCGGGTCCGAACCCGCCGCCTCCGCCGACCCGCATGATCAGCCCGTTCCGGACAGCGATGTTCTGAGCGCGATTGCGGGTGAACCGGATGTCGGCGTACGAGCAGCCGAGACGCCTGGCCTCGGCCAACGCGGCGCCGGACCACTCGCGGTATTTCGGATCGCGGACCGGCGGCGCCTGCTCACGGGCCGACTCGAAGGTGCGCGCGTACGCCCAGCGCGGCACGCCCGCTGCCAGCGCACCGGCGCTCAGCGCTTGAAGGAATTCCCGGCGGCTCGGATGCATAGAGCGCCAGATTACCGTACCGGAAACGCTCAGCGCAGCCCGCGCCGGCGCCGCATCCACCACTCCGCGGAGAGACACGCGGCGAACGGCAGCATCCACCAGGCCGAACGCATGGGATGCCGGGCGATCGAGAAACGAGGCGAGGCAACAGTTCGCCGAATGAGCCCTTCAAGATCGGCCAGGCGCTCGGGCGCGACGTCGATGCCTCGATGCGAGGACGCCAGCATTCCCAGAGCCGGCGCGGCTGCGTCGCGGACTCGTCGGACATCGGGCGGAACGACCAGCGTCTGCGATGCCGTGATCGGTTGCGAACCTTGTGCCTCTACGGTGAGCGTCGAACGCCCGGGCGTCTCTCTTGCCACGAAACGTCCGCGATAACGTCCCGCCTCGGAATCGGGCAGCAGGCGAATCGGCTGATGGCGATCGAGCGAGGCGCTCACGGACGCGACGCCGCGCGATCGCACTCGAACAGTGAGGTCGACGCGTTCGCCGGGCCGCGGCAGCGGCGG
>Ga0306920_100010819_pt1 | contig 12265 bp, 6 predicted proteins | sample flu12Cox44000170_FD_204666 | JGI IMG/M metagenome (GOLD analysis project Ga0306920, IMG submission 204666) | Lab enrichment of tropical soil microbial communities from Luquillo Experimental Forest, Puerto Rico - flux4day.12C.oxic.44.000.170 (v2)... | ecosystem: Environmental > Terrestrial >...
GGCCACAGGCACAGACGTGCTCGTGGTCGAGCAGCACGGCGGCAGGTACGTACGGGAGGGGCGCTGGCAGGTACCTGCCCGCATCGAGCTCCGCACGCAGTTGTGCCGGGTCACCTTCGACTTCACGCGCGCGGTGATCACCTCGGACGTTCTGCGGATCGAGACGGACATGGTGCACGGCAAGCTGGTCATCGTCAGCTCGCCGGGCATCGTGATCAACACCGACGGGCTCAGCCTCACCTACTCCAAGCTCAAGCTCCAGTCCGACAACGCTGCCGCTGATCCCCGTCTTCGCATCGAGCTCGCCGGAAAGCTCCTGCACGCGAAGGTCATCGAGCAGCGGCCGTAACGTCAGTCCGCGGTGCCCTGGCCGAACCGAGATTTCATCCACCCCGGAGGATGCGGCCTTCTGACCTGGCCGATCAGGATGGCAGCAGGCGGAATGAAAGCGCACTCAGCCACGCTGGGGCCGAGCGTGAGGCTTGCCTGCCAGGCCGGTATTCCGTCACCCGGCCCTGGGGCAGGAGGTATGGTGAGCGAATCTGCTGGCCGCCGCCGTAAGCGGTCGGCGTGGACGGCGAAGGTCCGGCCCTACCGGGACAAGCTGCGGGGCTATCAGGACCGGCTTGAGCGCAGACCGCAGGTGGCGTTCTTGCTGCAGGCAGCCCGGCGGTTCAAGCAGATCGAGGGCAAGCACCTGGCCCTGGTGATCTCGGTGAACCTGTTCGTCGCGGTGATCCCGCTGCTGATCATCATCTACGCGTTCGCCGAGGCGTTCAGCCCGCACCGCAGCTTCGGCGCGCTGGTCGTCAGGGACTTGCACCTGACCGGGAGCAGCGCGCTGATCGTCCGGGACACCTTCACCAGCGCCAGCTCGGGCAAGAGCGTGGCGCTGAGCATCAGCCTGATATCGCTGCTGATCACCGGCCTGGATGTCAGCGCCACCGCGCAGCTCGCCTACGCCCGGGCGTTCTCCATGACCCCGCTGCGAGGGTTGCAGAAGTACCTGCGCGGCGCCGGGTGGCTGGTCCTGCTGCTCGCCTTCACCGTCGCCGCGCTGGCGTTGCGCGGCCTGGCGGCCGGCCGGCCGTTCTGGTTCACGCTTGTCGTCACGCCGGTGCTGCTGGCAGGGGAGTTCGCGTTCTTCCTCATATCCCCCCGGCTGCTGCTGGAGCTGCCGTTCAAGTGGCGTGACCTGGTGCCCGGCGCGGCCGTGTGCACCGTCGCCGCCGTCGTGGTGCACGCCGTGACCGTGTTCTTCCTGCGGAACTGGGTCGCCGCGTACGGGCATGCCTATGGCGGCTTCGGCGTCAGCCTGGCGCTGATCGCCGCGGTCGGCATCATCGCCTCGTTCTGGGTGTGGATCGCCGCCGTCATGGGCGTCTACTGGGAGCACAAGGCGGGACCCGCCGCGGTCGCCGCGATGGAAGAACTATCCGCCGAGATCAGCGGCTCGGAACAGCCCACCGTCAGCAAGACCGCTGCTTCAGGATCGCCTTCCGTTGACCTGCCTACCCGCGCACCATCAGATGAGCAGTTTGGCTAACTGGATCAGCTCCACCTCGCGGGTGGTCTGCTCGGGGAGACGTCGTGGGCGACCGTCATGATGCGAGGCTTCCTTCCCAGGCCGCGCTCAGTAGCGCGGTCAGGTTCTTGTCGGTGACGGGCGTGGGGTTGCCGGCGGGGATCGCGGCGATGATCGGCGCGACCGCCTTGGCGATGCCGTCCTCCGGCATGCCGTAGTCCCGGAGCGCGGTGGGCGCGCCGAGCGCCGTGCGCAGCGTGGTCAGTCCTTGGGCGGCGGTCGGTGCGTCGAAGGCCCGGGCCATCCGCTGCTGGGCCTCGGGGGCGTTTGGCGCGTTGAAGGCCAGCACGTACGGAAGGACGACGGCATGGGTCTGCGCGTGCGGCAGGTTGAACATGCCGCCAAGGACATGGCAGATCTTGTGGTGCAGGCCCGACCCGGCAGACGCGAAGGCGACCGCGGCCAGGTAGGCGCCGTACAGTGTCTGCTCGCGGCCTTGGAGCCCGGTCGGGCTGGCCTTGACGGCGGGCAGCCCGAGCCGCAGGGCGCGGATGCCCTCGAGGGCCAGTGCCTGGTCGATCGGGTCGGCTCGCGGGCCCCACATGGAGTCGACGCAGTGCGCCATCGCGTTGAGGCCGGACGCCACTGACATCTCGACGGGCAGGGTGAGCATCAGGCTGGCGTCATACACGATCGAGCGCGGCAGGACCAGGTCGTCGGTCCCGGTCGTCTTCGTCCCGCCCTCGGTCAGCCCCCAGACGTTGGTCGCCTCCGACCCGGCGTACGTCGTCGGAACGGCGATTATGGGCAGGCCGGCGACGGGGGAGCCGGTCATGGCGATCGCCTTGGCGAGCCCGGTGGTGGATCCGCCGCCGACGCTGATCACGGCGTCGGCCTGGGCCCTGACCGCTGCTTCGCGGGCATGCTCGGCGACCTTGACCGGCACGTGCATGACGACCTCGTCGTGACGTAGGGCGACCGGGATCCCGGCGGACACGGTATCGGCGAGCGATGCTTCTGCTGGTGCTGCGATCACCATGACCCGCCGGGCGCCCAGTCTCTCGACCTCGCCGGCCACGGCCGCGGGCGCCTCACCCGAGGCGAACATGACTCGCTGCGGCAGCGTCTCGTGGGTGAACTTCATCGCACTGTCCTCCCTTTCGGCAGTGTTTGAAGGAAGACCCATAGAGTGTGCCGCAGTTGTGCTTGTGTCGTCGGCCGCGGGGACGCGGGTGCGCTGAGACCAGCAGCCACCCGGCGCAGCTGGTGCCCCCGGCGGGCCGGGAGTCCGGAATGAAGCCACCCGGATCCCGCCGGGAGAGGGATGTGCAGACGTCCGGCTAGCGCAGTGACCGGAACGCGGCGCGGAGCTCGGCGGCGAACAGCGCCGGCTCCTGCCAGGCGGCGAAATGGTTGCCCCGGTCAAGCTCGTTGAAGTAGATGAGCCTGGGGTAGGCCCGCTCGGCCCAGCTGCGGGGGACCTTGTAGATCTCGTGCGCGAAGGTGCTCACCGCAGCCGGGACGGACACGTTCTTGACGTCGAAGAAGCCGACCGTGTTCTCCCAGTACAGCCGGGCGGAGGAAACCCCCGTGTTCGTCAGCCAGGTGAACGTGACGTTGTCCAGGACCTCGTCTCGGGTCAGGTCCCCGACGGGGTGCCCGGCGAAGGCATCGGCGATGTCCTGGTAACTGGCAGCGTCGTGGTTGAGCATCCAGGACGCCAAGAAGACGGGCGAGTCCGCCAGGCCGTACATCGTCTGCGGCCGCGTCCCCATTTGCACCCCGTACCCGACGCCCTTCGCAAAGAAGAAGTTCAGCTGCTCGAACGTGCGGCTTTCCTCCCTGGACAGGCCAGAGGGCGGCGGGCCGCCGGCCCCTAGGACGTTCCGCACCAGCACCGTCCAGACATCCGGCGGGACGACGCCGGCCATGTTGGTGTGGATGCCGAGCAGCCCCGCAGGCGCCTGCACACCCATCATGTCCGTGACGATCGCCCCCCAGTCGCCGCCTTGCGCCACGTACCGCGTGTAGCCGAGGCGCTTCATCAGCACGTCCCAGGCACCTGCCATCCGGACCGGGCCCCAGCCGAGATCCCGCGGCTTGCCCGAGTACCCGTAGCCCGGCATCGACGGGATGACCACGTCGAAGGCGTCGGCTGCGGTCGCGCCGTGCGCGGTGGGGTTGGTGAGCGGGTCGATGATGTTCAGCAGCTCGATGACCGAGCCGGGCCATCCGTGCGTGATGATGACCGGCAGCGCGTTCTCGTGAGGCGAGCGGACGTGGATGAAGTGGATGTCCAGCCCGTCGATCTCGGTGATGAAGTTCGGCAGGGCGCTCAGCCTTCTCTCGCACCTGCGCAAGTCGTACTCCGCCGCCCAATAGCGGGCGAGTTCTTGCATCACCGCCTGCTGCACGCCCTGCGAGAAGTCGGCGACGAGCTCTGGGTCGGGCCAGCGGGTGGCCGTGATGCGGGCGCGCAGCGCCTCGAGTTCCGCCTCGGAGGCGACCGGGATCGTGAATGGCCGGATCGCCGTGGCGCCTGTTGACGTGTCGATCGTGGCAGACATGTGGGCTCCTTTCTCCGTGGGTTCGACCCACGCCACGAAGCCTGCTCGTCTCCTGTTCGCTCCGCGCCAGTGGCAGACCCTGGGTCTGCTGCCTGGGTTGGTCACTGGGTTACACCCCGGGGTAGCGCTCCCGGAGATCAGCGACACCTGAACCAGAACAGCTGGTGGAACGTGGCGCTTCCCCGGCGCCTGCCTCAGGCCGGGATCAGCTGGGAGTCGGGGCCGGCCAGTGCCTTCGCCAGCTCCCGCCGGGAACTGATGCCGAGCTTGGTGAACACGTTGCGCAGATGCCATTCAACGGTCCGCGCGCTGAGGAAGAGCCGCGCGCCGATCTCCGGATTGGACAACCCATCGCGGGCGAGCCGCGCGATCTGCCGCTCCTGGGCGGTCAGATCATCGCGCGTCTCGACCGTCCGCTTGCGCACCTTTTCGCCCGTCGCCGCAAGCTCCTGACGTGCGCGCTCAGCAAACGCCTCCATCCCGATGGCGGCCAGCATCTCGTGGGCCGTGCGCAGCTGCTCGCGCGCGTCGGCTCGGCGATTCTCGCGGCGCAACCACTCGCCGTACAGGAGGTGCGCGCGGGCGAGCTCCGGACGGAGCCGGGTACGCCTCAACCGCTCGATCGCCTCGTGGTACAGCTCGTCGGCGGCCGCCCCGTCGCTCAGCAGCGCCCGGCAACGCGCTTCGATGCCGAGCGCGAACTCGGTGCGGCAGGGTTGTGTCGTCTTCGCCAGCCGCTCGAGCGCTTCGCGGGCGAGTCCGGTGTCCCCCTCGCGTGCGGCCGCCTCGACGAGCTCGGGCAGCACCCACGTGGGTATCCAATGGTTGAGGGCGTCCATCGTGGCTCGCCGGGCCGCCGTTGCCGCCTCCGCATAGCGAGCAAGGCCGTTGTATAGGACCGCGGCCGCCCAGTACGCCCGCAGAGCCGTCGTTCCCTGCCCGCCGAATTGCTCGATCGCGCTCGCTATCGCCGCGGATGCCTCGCCTTCCCGCCCCTGCAGTGCGCGCAGCCGCAGCAAGGTGTAGGGCGGGAAACGGCTCCCGGTCACCGCCGCCACGCTCTCGATCTCCGCGACGAGCGAGGCGGCACCCGCGAAGTCTCCGGTCCACAGGATTCCCATTCCCAGATACGTAAGGTGGATCGGCAGCGCCGCGAGCGCGCCGGCGTCCCGGAGGACCTGGACCTGCCGAGTGCAGCTCGCGAGCCAGCCCTCGTGGTCCCACACGGCCGCGCTGGCGCCCGTGGTCATCCAGCCCCACCGCAGGACGTCCTCCACCGGGATGTCGGCGACCGCCAGCACTGCCCGCTGCAACGTCGGGGTCGCGGCGGCGTGTCCCTCGGTGATCAGCAGAGCGAACCCGTCAAGCAGAAGGTCGCGTGGACGCGGCTCACCCGGCGGCGGAGAGAGGGCCCGCACTGCATGGCAGATCTCGACCAGGACCTCCCGTGCCGCGACATCCTCCGCCAGCCCCGCTGCGCCCCAGGCGGTCAAATAGGTCTCGCGCGCGAGGTCCAGGTCGTACGACTCGAGCCGCCTCGCTGCCTTCAGCAGCAACGGGGGAGCATCACTCCAAAGACCCGCGGCGAACGTGACCTGGGCACGCAACAGGCCGACGAGAGCGCGCTGAAATTCATCCAGCGGTCCGGCCTCGGCGGTGGCGGCCAGCTTGAGAGCCGCGTCGAATTCGCCGGCCTGCAAGCTCGCCTGCGCGGCAGCCAGAGCGCGCACCGCCCGCCGCACCGGATCCCTGGTCAACGCCACGGCGCGCCGCAGGAATGCCGCCGCGGCGGCGAGCCCGCCGCGTGCCTGCGCCCGGCCCGCCGAGCGCTCGAGTTCCAGGGCAACCTCCTCGTCAGGTCCCGCGGCGGCTGCGGCCAGGTGCCACGCACGACGATCCGGATCGGTCTGCCGATCGGTCGCTTCTGCCAATGCCAGGTGGACTTTGCGGCAATCCTCTGCCGCCGCCGACCGGTACATTGCCGAGCGCACCAGCGGATGGCGGAACGTCACCCGCCCGCCGATGGCCACCAATCCTTCCGCCTCCGCGGCCTCCGCGTCGGCCGGTCCGAGACCGAGCCGCCCGGCCGCGCGCCACAACAACAGCGGATCGCCGGTCGGCTCCGCCGCCGCCACCAGCAACAGGCGCCGCGCATCATCCGAGAGGAGCTCGAGCCGCCGGATGAAGCTCTCCTCGATCCGCCCGGTCAGTGCCTGCGCGGCCAGCAGGCCGAAGCCGCCGGCCAGCTGCGACGCGGTCAACCCACGCGGCAGCTCGAGCAACGCTAGTGGATTCCCTCGTGTCTCGGCGATGATCCGGTCCCGGACTGCCTCATCCAATTTGAATCGCACAGCCGAACTCAGCAGCGCGCGGGCGTCGCCCTCGCGCACACCCCGCACCTCCAGTTCGGGCATACGCCGAAGCTCCTCGCCCGGCTCGCGGGCGCCGAACACGATTCCGATCGGCTCGGCCAGCAGGCGACGGGCGACGAAGGCCAGCGTCAGCCCCGAGGTCCGATCCAGCCACTGCGCGTCATCGACGACACACAGCAGCGGACGTTCCTCGGCCACCGCCGCGAACAGGCTCAGCACCGCCAGCCCGACGAGGAACCGATCCGGGGCTCCACCGGCGCTCAGGCCGAACACGATCTCCATGGCCTGCCGTTGCGGCACCGGCAGCCTGTCGAGCCGGTCGAGCAGCGGCCCGCACAGCTGATGCAGGCTGGCGTAGGCCAGCTCCATCTCCGACTCCACCCCCACCGCCCGGACGACCGTCAGATCCGACGCCGACGCGATCAGGTGTTCCAGCAACGCCGTCTTCCCGATCCCAGCCTCGCCGCGCAGCACCAGCGACCGGCTCTCACCGCGGCGGATCGCCGAGACCAGGTCGTCCAGCAGCGCGCACTCACTCGCCCGGCCGCGCAGAGCCGGGCGTCGGCCCGCCCCGCGAAAATGACTCTCCATCAGCGTGAATGAAGACCCATCAAAGCGCCCCCGCCTTCAGCTGCTGCTCGATGTACTCGGCCTGCCGCAGCGCCAGCGCGACGATCGTCAGCGTCGGGTTCGCCGCCGCCCCCGTCGTCATCACGCTGCCATCGGACACGAACAGATTCGGCACGTCGTGCGCACGGCCGAACTCGTTCACGACACCGTCCTCCGGACGCGCGCTCATGCGGGCGGTTCCGAGGTTGTGGGAAGTCGGATACGGCGAAACGCGGAACGTGCGCAACGCGCCGACCGCGGCGTAAACCGACTCGCCCGCGGCGTAGGCGTGCTCACGCATCGCCGTATCGTTCGGATGGTCGTCGACATGAACATTGGGCACTGGCTGGCCGAACTGGTCCAGCACGTCGCGGTTGAGCGTGACCCGGTTGTTCTCCTGCGGCATGTCCTCGCCCACCAGCCACATGCCGGCCATGTAGCCGTAGCGCTCCATGATCTGGGCGAAGTCGCGCCCCCAGGCGCTCGGCCGCAGGAACGTGGCGAGGAAGGACGGGCCGAGTGAGTGCAGTTGCATGTAGTAACCGCCGACGAAGCCACGGCCGGGGTCGTTGCGCGACTCGTCGGTGACGATGCCCGCCATCGTCTCGCCGCGGTACATCCGTACCGGCTTGTCGAACGTGGCGAACACCGCCCCAGTGACGTGGCGCATGTAATTGCGCCCTACCTGGCCGCTAGAGTTCGCGAGCCCATCCGGGAACAGCGACGAGGCGGAGTTCAGCAGCAGCCGTGCCGTCTCGATCGCGTTGCAGGCGACGCACACGACGCGCGCTTCCTGGCGCCGAAGGTTCCCTTCCGCGTCGACGTAGACAACGCCGGTCACCTTGCCGAAGTCGTCATGATCGATCCGGATCGCCATCGACTCGGGCCGGAGGTCAAGCCGACCGGTCCGCTCCGCCTTGGGGATCTCGGAGGTCAGCGTCGACCAGTGCGCGCGTTGCTTGTCCCCCTGGTAGTTGAAGCCGTCCTGGATCGTGGCGGGGCGCCCATCGCGAGGGACCGTGTTGAACGCCATCCGGCCTGTGCTGACGCCCGTGTAGCCGACGCGCTTGGCGCCGTTGCCCATCACCTTGAAGTTGTTGTTCGACGGCGGCGCCGGGATCCCGTTCGTGCGCGTGACGCCCAGCCGGTCCTCGGCCTTGTCGTAGTAGGGCTCGAGGTCGGACAGGCCGATCGGCCAGTCGAGCAGGCTGACGCCGTCGATGCACCCGTGTTCGGAGCGGATCCGGAACTCCCACTCCTTGAAGCGCGGGCAGCAGCCGGCCCAGTGAACGGTCGTGCCGCCGACCGTCTTGCAGGTCCAGGCGGGCAGGTTCGGGAACTCCCGGGCTATCCGCCACGAGCCGGACGTCGTGCGCGCGTCCAGCCAGGCGAGCTGGTTCAGCGAGGCCCATTCGTCGTTGATGAAGTCCTCGGGCTGGTGGTGCCGGCCGGCTTCGATCAGGACGACCTTCGCGCCCCGCTGGCAGAGCTCGTTAGCGAGCGTGCCCCCGCCCGCGCCGGAGCCGATGACGACGATGACGTCGGAGTCGTCGGCTGCGAAGCGGTTGACCGGCCGGTGGCCGTCCGGCTGAGCGCTCACGAAGCGGCCTCCGGGTCGGGAAGCCAGTCGAGGTCGTTGAAACCCCGGTTGATATAGCCGCCCTTGTCGAACGACGGTCCCTCGTAGCCGACCAGGTGCCAGGTGCGCTGGTCGGAGTAGACCTCAACGACTGCGGTCGAGCGCACGAACTCGAAGAAGTCCGAGCCCTCGAGCCCCTTCAGCGCCTTGAGCTGCTCGTCCGCCGAGAGCTCAGCGAACGGGCGGCCGCCGTTGAGCGCGGACACGCCTGCCTCGATCGTCCGCGCGACCCCGGAGTCCTCGCGCGCCGCCTCGGCGAGCTTTTCCGCGACGCGCGCGTAGACGTCGTCGGGCAACGCGTCGTGCGGGTACATAGTGCGCGCGGCAGCGATGATAGTTGCCGTCGTGCGACTGCCGAGGGTGCCGCTTCGGGCGGGCGTTTGTGCAGCTCCCTCCACAGAGCAGACATTACGCGTCCTTGATCACCGTGTCGACCATTCATCGAGACCACCGGTAGCCCTGTAACAAGATCGGCTCCCAAATCGGACACGGATCAGGACAGCTGAGGCCGAGGAACAGAAAATAGGTCTCTGACCTGCAAGAATCGGTGGAGCTGAGGGGATTTGAACGCGGCGCTGTCCCGCCCCCAGCGGTAGGACCGTGAGCATCAACCTGGTAATCACCGCCATTGTGACTCCGCGCCTTACCCGGCCATCGCGACGGAGGGTGACTGCGCCTGGATGTCACGGACGGGCGGGGGCGCGCGGATCGCCGTGTACGAGCTACGTGTCTACGGCGGCGTCGCCTCGCCCGGGTGGTGACGCGGGCACCGGGCCGTAGCGTTTGGTGAGCTGTTCTGCTTCGATCATGTCTGGCACGCTAGGAGCGGTGCCTGGGCGGCGCTTCTGTCACGGTGACCTGATTGGTTGGCTGGTCGCATCCGGCGGTTGGGTAACGCCGGGGCGTAGACGGGTGGTTGAGGTTCTTGGCCGGTTGTGCTGACGGGATGGGAGCCGATGCTGTGCGGGCGGAGTGAGCAGCTGGCGGCGATTGACCGGCTGCTGGAGGGAATGCGGTCGGGCCGGGCCGGAGCGCTGGTGCTGCGCGGGGAGGCGGGGATCGGGAAGACGGCGCTGCTGGACGCCGCGGAGCAGAAAGCCAGCGGGGCCCGGGTGCTGCGGGTGAGCGGGGTGGAGTCGGAGGCGGAGCTGCCGTTCGCGGCGCTGCACGCGCTGCTGCGCCCGGCGCTGGATGAGATCGGGGCGCTGCCCGGGCGGCAGGCGGAGGCGCTGCGCGGCGCCTTCGGGCTGGCGGAGGAAACGGTCGCGGACCGGTTCCTGGTCGGCCTGGGGGTACTGAGCCTGATCGCGGAGCTGGCCGAGGACCGGCCGGTGCTGGTGATGGCCGATGACGCGCATTGGCTGGACCGGGCGTCCGGAGATGCGCTGGTGTTCGCGGCCCGGCGGCTGTATGCGGAGCGGGTCGCGGTCCTGGTCGCGGCGCGGGATGAGCCGCCGGGCGCCGACCTGCCGGGCCTGCCGGAGCTGCGGGTGGGCGGGCTGGACCGGGCGGCGGCAGAGCAGTTGCTGGCCGGGGCGGGGCTGGTGGCTGCGGTCCGCGATCAGCTGATCGCCGAGGCGGGCGGGAACCCGCTGGCGCTGATCGAGCTGTCCCGCGGGCTGTCCGGACCGCAGCGGGCCGGGTCGGTGACGCCGCTGGCGCTGCCGGCCGCGTCCCCGGCCGGGCGGGTGCAGCAGGCGTTCGCGGCCCGGATCGGCGGGCTGCCGCAGGAGTGCCGGCGGGCGGTGTTGGTCGTGGCGCTGGGCGGGACGGCGGACCTGGCCGAGGTCAGCCGGGCGGTCGCCGCCGCGGGCGGGTCGCTGACCGACCTGGCCGCAGCTGAGCGGGCCGGGCTGGTGCGGGTGACCCCGGCCGAGGTCAGTTTCGCCCACCCGCTGGCCCGGGCGGCGGTGCTGGCCGGCTCCGATGTCGGCGAGCGGGCGGCCGGGCACCGGGCGCTGGCCGGGGTGCTGGACGGTGACCGGCGGGCCTGGCACCTGGCCGCCCTGGCGGACGGCCCGGACGAGCGGGTCGCCGCCGAGCTGGACGCCGCCGCCCGGCGGGCCGGCCGCCGCGGCAGCCGTGCCGCCGCCTCCGCCGCCTACGAACGGGCCGCCGTGCTGTCGGCCGACCCGGCGGCCACGGGGCGCCGGCTGGCGCTGGCCGCCGAGGCGGCGATCGACGCCGGGCAGCTCCCCCGGGCCGCCGGCCTGGTCCGGCAGGCCGGGCAGCTGGTGGCCGATCCGGCGGCCGCCGCCACGCTGGCCCGGGTCTGGGCACAGTTGGAGTTCGAGGCCGGTCGGCCCGTCGACGCGGCAGGCACCCTGCTGGAGTGGGCCGCGATGCTCGGCCCGGCGGACCCGGGCACCGCGCAGGCGGTGGTGGCCGAGGCCGTTCACGTACTGTGGCTGAACGCCGGGCCGGCGCACCCGGAGCTTGAACGCCGGGCTGCGGCCATGACGCCGCCCGTGGGAGCGAGACTCGTGGAGTTCTTGCAGGCGGTGCGGCGCCTGCACGATGGCGATATTCACACGCCGGTCACCTTTCCGGTCACACTCGATCATCGCCCGCTTCCGTTCTTCGCCGGGTTCACCCAGCTGTTCTTCGACTTCGTCCGAGGGGACGTGCCGGCTGTCGGGCGCCGCGCCGCCGACATGGCCGCCGAGTGCCGGGACACCGGGATCGCTGGCCTGCTGGCGTACGCGCTGTCCTATCTCGCCGACGCGCAGGGCCTGCGCGGCGAGTTCCTGGACGCGATCGCAACCGCCGAGGAGGGCCTGTGCATCGCCGCCGACACCGGGCAGGCCACCGTGACCGGCGAACTCGCCGCCAGGGCGGCATCTTTGGCGGCGGTCACCGGCGACGAGGAGGCGTGCCGGGCCCGTGCGGCCCAGTGCCGGGACCTGTCGGCCAAAACGCCGACCCCAGCGCTGGCGGCAGCAGACTGCGCGCTCGCCCTGCTTGACCTGGGCTACGCCAGGTACCAGGCCGCCCTGGACCGGATGCGGGCAGCAACGACCGGTCCGACCCGGCACTCCCACCACCTTCTGTACGCCTATCCGGATCATGTCGAGGCGGCGGTTCGGGTCGGCCGGCCGGATCTCGCGGCCGATCCGCTGGCCAAGTTCTCCGCCTGGGCCGGCGCGACAGGCCAGCGGTGGGCCACCGCGGTGGCCGCGCGGTGCGCCGCGCTGACCGCCGACGACAGCGACGCCGAGCCTCTGTACCGGAAGGCGGTCGCCGCCCACGAGGGGGACGGCCGCCCGTTCGAGCAGGCGCGCACCCGGCTGCTGTACGGGGAGTGGCTGCGCCGCGGCCAGCGCCGCGCCGATGCCCGCGAGCACCTGCTCGCCGCCGCGGCCGCCTTCGCGCAGATGGGCGCCCGGCCCTGGCAGGACCGCGCCGAGGCCGAGCTGCGCGCCGCCGGCGCCGCCCCCCTGGCTGTGGCGGCCGATGACCCGCTGGCCCGGCTCACCCCGCAGGAGCTGCAGGTCGTCCGGCTGGCCGCCGTCGGCGCGTCGAACAAGCAGATCGGCGCCCAGCTGTTCCTGTC
>Ga0306920_100010820_pt1 | contig 12265 bp, 9 predicted proteins | sample flu12Cox44000170_FD_204666 | JGI IMG/M metagenome (GOLD analysis project Ga0306920, IMG submission 204666) | Lab enrichment of tropical soil microbial communities from Luquillo Experimental Forest, Puerto Rico - flux4day.12C.oxic.44.000.170 (v2)... | ecosystem: Environmental > Terrestrial >...
CGACATTGACGCCATCTCCGAAGATGTCGCCCTCATCGTGGATGACGTCGCCCAAATTGATGCCGATACGGAAGCGGATGCACTCGGCCTCCGGGCGATTGGCATTGCGGTCCTCCATTCCTTGCTGCATCACGACGGCGCAGCGCACGGCGTCGACGACCGAGGCGAACTCGATCAGGATGCCATCGCCGGTGGTCTTAAAGATGCGGCCGCGGTGTTGGCTGATCAGCGGATCGATGAGCTCGCGCCGATCGCTTTTGAGAACGGCGAAGGTTCCTTCCTCGTCCGCGCCCATCAGCCGCGAATATCCGGCAACATCGGCGCAGAGAATTGCCGCCAGCCGCCTCTCAACACGCTCTTCCGCCACCGCGGCCTTCCCTCTATGGCGACAAGCCCGCCGCCCGCAGCGCTTCGGTCATAGGGGCGGCGATTTCGGGCGTCGGGTCAATCACCGCGCAGAATTCGGCGATGCTGAAGCCAGGCTGCAGCGCCAACACTCGAGCGGCCGTCACCTTCGCCTCGTCGATACGCCCGAGCTTCACGAGCGCCGCAGCCAGTATCACGTGGAGGTGGCTGAAGCCCCGATTGCGCTGGATCGCCTTGCGCGCCGCATTCGCCGCATCCTCGTAGCGGCCCTGGCCGAAACGTGCGATGGCGATGCCGAGCCACGCCCCGAAAGCGAAGGGATCGAAGGGGCTGAGACGCAGCGCTTGTTCGCCCCATTCGACTGCACGCTCTGCCTCGCCCGCCCAAGCGCGAACGATGCTGCCCATGCTGTAGGTCAATGCCGAAGACGGGCTCACGGCGACCGCCGCCTCGAACGCTTCGCGTGCGGCGGCACGGTCGTGCTCGACCATGCCAATGTTGAAGCCCCCGAGTGTCAGCGCCATCGCATCGTCGCGTCCATGGATGATGGCGGCATGGGCATGGCGGATGGCAGCCTGACGGTTGTCTTCGCCGCTACCTGCCCGCATAAATAGGATCTCGTGGCACCACGCGGCATAGCCGTGCGCGAGCGCGTAGTCGGGCTCCAGGGCCAGCGCGCGCTCCAACAGAGGCAGCGCCTGTGATGCACCATCCGGCATCGGGGTATCGACGAACGGGGTCGCCCGAAGCACCAGGTCGTAGGCGTCCAGACTGTCCGGCCGCTTGCGCTTGACGCGCTCGATCTCGGCCTGGCGCAGGCTCGGCTCGATCGTGCCAACCACGCTCGCCGTGATCTCATCCTGCAGGGCGAAGACGTCGTCGAGCGCGCGGTCGTAGCGTTCGGCCCAGATATGCCGCCCGCTCTCGGCCTCGACCAGCTGACCGGTGATGCGGACGCGGCCCGCCGCCCGGCGAACGCTGCCTTCGAGCACGTAGCGCACCCCGAGTTCGCGGCCGACCTGGCGGATGTCGGGGGATTTCCCCTTGTAGGCGAAGCTCGAATTGCGCGCGATGACGAACAGCCATTTGATGCGCGAGAGGCCGGTGATGATGTCCTCGACCATGCCGTCGACGAAATAATCCTGGTCGGGATCGCCGCTCATATTAGCGAATGGCAGGACGGCGATCGACGGGCGGTCGGGCAGCGCCAGCGGTGCCGTTACCGCGTCGTCCGCGGGATCAGCGCGCGGCTCGCCGCGCTTCTCGACGCGGTAGACACGTACCGGCCTTGCAATGTTTTTGACGCCGTGCTGGCCCATATCGGCAAAGCCGATCGGCAGCTTTTCGCCGACCTGCTCGCGCACCGAGGCGCTGACGCAGATCTCGTCGGGCTCGGCCAGCGTCTGGAGCCGTGCCGCGACATTGACCCCATCGCCAAAGATGTCGCCTTCATCATGGATGACATCGCCGAGATTGATACCGATCCGGAAGCGGATGCGCTCGGCCTCCGGCCGATTGACGTTGCGATCTTCCATTCCTTGCTGAACCACGACGGCGCAACGCACGGCGTCGACGACCGAGGCGAACTCGATCAGCATGCCGTCGCCGGTCGTCTTAAAGATACGCCCGCGGTGTTGGACGATCAGCGGGTCGATCAGCTCGCGCCGATCGCTTTTGAAAGCGGCGAGGGTTCCTTCCTCGTCCGCGCCCATTAGCCGCGAGTATCCCGCAACGTCGGCGCAGAGGATGGCCGCCAGTCGCCTCTCAACGCGTTCTTCCGCCACGACGCCCTCCCAGCCGCGACGCAGTCTATCAGTTTACCCGGAGCCAGTCATAGCAATGCCCGGCTCCTCCGCGGTCGAAAGCGATCGCAGTCTCAGCGCGCCAGCCTGGAGGCCCACCAGGCAATGTGGACAAACCGCCGGGATGCCGAATAGAGAAGTGCGCCATGTCCAAAAAGCTCACGATTACGGTGGATGACGACGGATCAGCCGATTTCTGAACATCCTCGCGCGGCCGCATGTGATGCCGCAGACCTCGCCGAGCGGTACCGGGCGATGGGCGAGCGCGAGGCAACCGAATGGATCGAGAACATGGTCGGCGATGTCGCCGAGGAGCCCAGATAGGCCACCGCGAAGGCGGCGACGTGGCCGCGGTCGAACAGCCTATTTGCCTGCTGCTCGGACTTTAGCCACGGACGAAACCGACCTTGCTGTGGCGATGGGCCGGGGCGCCGGCGACACTATTGCACGATATCGGGGACCACCAGGAACAGGTCGGTGTCGCCGGTCTCCTGGCCGGCGGCGGTCAGCATCGCATGAACCTGCCCGCGGTGGTGGGTCTGGTGGTTGAAGAAGTGGGTCACCAGGAGCTGGAGCGGTGCCGTGACCTCGCGATTGGCCGCACCGCTGAACCAAGTGAGGTCCCGGGCGAGCCACGCGTCGTCGACTTTACTGGCCCAGCGCGAAATGGCGGCGTCGGCCGTTTCGCGTTCGGCGCCGAGGGCGCCAAAATCCTCGATCATGCCCGCGCTCTGCTTGATAGGGGTGGTCGGCTTCGGCCAGCCGTCAAAGCGCGACATCCACTGCTGGTCGCCCCACAGGATGTGGGTCAGGGTGCCGTGGATCGAGCCCCAGAACGCACCTCGCGGCTGCTGCCGCTCGGCATCAGAAAGCCGTGCGGCGGCGCCATAGAGCCGACGGTTCATCTCGGCGTTGTATGCGGCCATCGTGCGGATATAGGCGGGGGTAATCATCGCAGGTTCCTCGTCAGCGACCCCTGAAGGGACCGGGTCGGCGCTTTTCGGCAAAGGCGCGGGCGGCTTCGTGGAAGTCCTCGCTGAGGTAGAGCTTCAAGGGTGCGGTCTGCATGATGACCTCGCGCTCGAGCTGTTCCATGTACCAGCGGCGGGTGCGCACGGTGGCGCGCACCGAGAGCGGCGGGTTCTTGGCGACCTCGGCGGCAAGGTCGCGTGCGACTTCGAGATGCCGGCCCTCGGGCGCCACGCGATTGATGAGTCCGGCCGCAAACGCCTCCTCGGCGGTGAAGAAGCGGCCGGTCAGCGCCACCTCGGTGGCAAAGGCCGCACCGCCGCGAAAGTTGAGCAAGACCCAGTATTTCGAGCCGCCGAGACCGCGCGAAGTCTCGGTCACCTGGAATTTGGTGCCGGCTGCGGCAACGATCAGGTCGCACTCGAACACGATGCCGAGCGCCAGCCCCATCGCATAACCATGCGGTGCGGCGATGACCGGCTTCCAGTTGACGGCTCGGGTCAATAGGTCGGCCGAGTTGGCGCCCCAGCCCTGCGGCCCGCCGTGCTCCTCGAACTCCTCGCGCCGGCGCAGCTGGCGCTGATGCACATCGGCGCCGCTCGAAAATGCGCGCCCTTTGCCGCAGATGATCGCAACTTGCGCGTCGGCGTCGAGATCGAAGCGCCGCAGCGCATCCATCAGGTGACGCACCAGATCATCGCTGAACGCATTGAGCCTGTCCGGCCGGTTCAGGGTCAGGGTCGCGATCTGGTCGCGGCACTCGTATTCGACGAGAGTCTCGGTCATTGCAGTTCCCTCTCGATTACCGGTCGAGCCAGACGTCTGCGAAGAGCCCCTCACCCCACCCCTCTCCCCGCAAGCGGGGCGAGGGAGACCCCGCGGTTACTTCTCCTGCATGATCCAGACCCCGTCCCATCCCTCGTCGGGCGGATTGGCCTGATAGTAGCGGCAGCGGTCGAAGAAGATGCGGGACGGCCGATCCTGCGGAGCCATTTCGAGCGCATCGGTGAAATGGCCGAGGCCGCCCCTCCAATCGCGCCGTTGATAGCAACCGACACCGGCCTCATAGGCCGTGATCACGGGAGCCAGCCTGGGAAAGGTCGCCTGGGTGTGATGCCCCAGCGATTCATAGACCCAGGTCGGGTACGAAACGCCTTTGGCCTGGATCAGGTCGAGACGCCGCAAAACCGCGGGCGACTTCAATTCGTCGACGGTAGTCGCTGCCAGCAGCACGGCGGTACCGTAATATTTGGTGGCACTCTCGAGCCGCGCGGCGAGGTTCACATTGTTGCCGATCGCCGTGTACTCCATGCGCTTTAGCGCTCCGACCGAACCGGCGAGCACCTCGCCGGTGGCAAGCCCGATGCCGATCTCGATCGGCTCGAAGCCGCGCTTAGCGCGCCGCGAGTTAAAGATGCCGAGGGCACGGATCATGTCGTTTGCGACATAGAGCGCATTGTCCGCGTCCGCAGAGCCGGCGACCGGCGCTCCAAAAATCGCCATCAGCCCGTCGCCGATGTATTTGTCGAGCATGCCGCCGCGGGTGAAGATCACCTCGACCATCTCGGTGAAAAATTCGTTTAGCATCGACACCGTATTGCGCGGCGTCATGGCCTCGGACATCAGCGAGAAGCGCCGGATATCGGCGAACAGCACAGTGGCGACCAGGGCGCTCCCTTCCAGGACATCTTCGCCGCTGGCGAGCAGCTGATCGACGACTTCCTTGGCGACATAACGCGCCATCGTGTTGCGCACGCGCTTTTCCCGCGTGATGTCCTCGAACACCAGCATGTAGCCAATCGACTTTCCCTCGGTGTCGAGAAACGGCGCTGCCGTCAGATTGACCGAAGCTACACCGTCGTCCGGCTGCTTCAGATCGGTGTCGGCGTGATAGTCGGTAGCTCCCATCCGCTCGACGAATTCCAGGCTTCTGGTGATCCAGGCGTTGAGGTTGCCGAACGCCTGTCGGGCCGGCCGATCGACCAGAGCCTCCGAGGACAGCCCGAGGATCCTCTGCGCGGCCTCGTTGACCTTGACGATGACGCATTGCCGATCGAGCGTGACCACCCCGTTCGACAGCGACTTCAGGATGCTCTCGTTATAGTTTTTCAGCGCCAGAACGTCGGAAAACAGACGTGCGTTTTCGAGCGCCACCGCAATGTCCGCGGAAAAAGCCTTCAGCCGGCGAATGTCGACCTGGGTGAACTGACCGCCGCGCTTGTTCAGCACCTGAACGACGCCGAGGCGCTCGCCGGTGCGGTCGATGACCGGCACATTGAGCAGGTTGCGGGTGCGAAACCCTGAACCCCGATCGATATCCCGATTGAAGCGCGGGTCGGCATAGGCGTCGGGTATATTCACCACGTCGCCGCTCATAAAAGCCGCGCCGGCGATGCCGGCATTCGCCGGTACGCGGATCTGCTGTTGCTCCGCGCCTTCGGCAACGCGGGACCAGAGCTCGTCTTTGCTCGGGTCGTAAACGAAGAGCGTGGAGCGCTCGGCATCGAGCAACTGGGTCGCCGCCGCCACGATGCGGGCGAGCAAGGTGTCGAGGTGCAGCTCCGTCGAGATCGCCTCGGTGACCGCCAGCAGCTCCAGTTCTTCACGCCGCGCCTGCTCGAGGCGCTCCACCATTTGCGCCTGTTCGAGCGCGCTTGTGGCATGGCGGCTGATCGCCTCGAGGAGAGCCATGTCGATCGCGGTGAACCTGCCTTCGCGCTTGTTCAGCACCTGGGTCACGCCGATGACCTGGTCGGCGCGATTGCGCAACGGCACGCACAGAATGCTGCGCGTGCGGTATCCGGTATCCCGGTCCACCTCGGGGTGGAAGCGAGGGTCCCGATAGACGTCGTCGATGATTTCGCCGACACCGGAGCCGAATACCGAGCCGGCGATCCCGACATTTTGCGGTATCCGGATCTCGGACACGCCGTCGCCGCCGGCCACCCGCGAGAAGAGCTCTCCGGCGTCGGCGTCATGCAGAAATAATGTCGCGCGCTCGGCGTCGAGCGCCTCGACGATCAGGTCGATCAGGCGAGGCAGCTGATGGTCGAGCGAAAGCCGCTGGGTGACCGTATCGGCCACCTCGACAAGCACCGAGAGCCGGCGGATTGCGTCACCTGCCGCGGCCGCCGGCACCGACTCGCTGCCGAGCAGTGCTGCCAAGGTGCGTGAGGTAGCGGGGTCAAGCCCCGACAGTCGACCGGGTTCCGAGCTCTTCGGCAAGTTGCATCGCCCTCGGTCCGGGCAAGATGCTCGGACGGCAACTGTTACCATTTGATAAAAAGCCCGACAAGCCAGAGCGGCGCTCGATGCTGTTCGGCGGGACACGGCACCCAGCAGCAGCTAACATTGTTGCCCCTTGCGAGGTGTGAGGAAGCGATGCGGCTCGAAGCGCTCTTTCACCCGAGATCAGTTGCCATCGTCGGCGCTTCGGAGAAACCGACGATCGGACGCAGGCTGATCGCCTCGCTGGACCGGATCGGCTTTTCCGGGTCGGTATTTCCGGTCAACCCCAATTATCAGACCGTTCTCGGTCGTAGATGTTACGCCAACATCACGGAATTGCCGGAGGCACCCGATGTGGCGGTCTTTTGCGTAGGTCACGAGCGCGTCCTCGAGCCCCTCGCCGCGGCGGCGAGGCGCGGGGTCGAGGCTGCCGTCATTTACGACGGCGGGTTCGCCGAACGTGGCGAGGAGGGGCGTCGCCGGCAGACGGAAATCGAAGGGATCTGTCGCGACGGCGGAATCGCGCTCTGCGGGCCGAACTGCATGGGAGTGCTCAATCCGCATCACCCCAGCACGACCTATCTGCAGGAATTGCGCGACCCGACCGACCTCGCCGGCAATGTCGGCATCGTCTCGCAAAGCGGCGGATTCTGCATCGGCCTGCTGAACGACGTCAGGCGCTTTGGCTTCAGCCACGTCATCTCGTCCGGCAACGAAGCGATCTTGGCCGCGGCCGATTATCTCGAATACCTAGTCGATGATCCGCACACCCGAGTGATCGGCGGCTTTATCGAGACCGTCAGATACCCGGATCGCTTTGCCGCGGCACTCGATCGCGCCGCTGCGCAACGCAAGCCGGTGGTGATGCTGAAGGTCGGGCGGACCGGGCGCACGCAACATGCTGTAGCCACCCATACGGGCGGGGTGGCAGGCGATCCCGGGTTGGCGTCCGAGCTTTTTCGCGCCCATCACGCAATCGAGGTCTCGGATCTCGTCGAATTCAGCGAGGCGATTGCCGCGTCCCAAAGCGCGAAAGGTGCGGCGGGGCGCAGGCTCGGGGTCATTACCTCGTCCGGCGGGTTGGCCGAGCTGATTCTCGACATCGCCGCATCGAGCGGCCTGAAACTCCCGCCATTGCCGGCCGCGGTGAAGGCCGAGATCGAGCGCCGTATCGGCTTTGTCAGTGGCGACGGGAACCCGCTCGACGCCTGGGGCAACGGGACCTTCCTCGTCAACCTGCCGCAGGCCCTTCGTGTCTTCGCCGCGAGCCCCGACCATGACATCGTCGTGTTCTGCCGCGACAATTCCGACGGCCAGCCGTTTGAGGTGCCCGAGGTTGGGTGGAGCTACCTCGAGCTGTTCGAGCGCGCCGCAGTCACCAGCAGCAAGCCGCATTACCTGCTGCACACCCGCCCCGGGCTCATGAGCCGCGAACAGGTGGCACACCTTCGCAAGGCCGGGATTGCGGTCGTCGGTGGCCTTCGCGAAGGGCTCGGAGCGATCGACCGCCTGGCGCGGCACAGGCAACAACGAGAGGGGGGTGATCATGCCCGATCCCGTGGTTCTGTATGAGGTGGACGACAAAGTCAGCGTCATCACTTTGAACCGTCCGGAGAAGCTCAACGCCATCAGTCCTGAGTTGCGGCTCCAGCTGACGGACGCATTCACTCGGGCCGATGCCGATGCGGCGACAAGCGTCGTCCTCCTGCGCGCCGAGGGCCGCAGCTTCTGCGCCGGCTATGACATCTCGGCGCGGGAGCCGGGAGCGGACGACTGGCGCAGCGATCCGACCAAGGCGCACGATCATCTGCACCCCCAGCTCGAATTCGAGATGCTGCCTTGGACGATGAAAAAACCGGTCATCGCCTCGGTGCAAGGTCATGTGATGGGCGGCGGCTGCGAGCTCGTCATGCTGTGCGATCTGACGATCGCCGCCGACAATGCGACATTCGGCGAGCCGGAAGTGCGGTTTTCGTCTGTCGGCCCGGCGATCGTCATGCCGATGATCATCGGCTACAAGAAGGCGCGGGAGCTGCTCTATTTCGGCGATACGATCGATGCCCAGGCCGCGTTGGCGCTCGGCATGGTCAACCGCATCGCACCGCTCGCCGAGTTGCGCGATGCGAGCCTGCGCTGGGCCAAGCGGCTATCGCTGATTTCGCCCGAGGCGCTCTACGCGGCCAAGCGCGCGATCAATCGCGGCGCCGACGCCGCCGGCTTCCGCACCGCACTCTATGCCGGGCTCGATGCCGTCGGCCCGCTCTACGCCACCAAGACCGAGTTCGGTCAGCGCTTTCGCGAGATCGTAGACCGCGAAGGCGTGCCGGCTGCCGTCAGATGGCGGGCCGCGCAGTTCCGCGAGTAGGAGCGCTTACGCCGGGGCGAAAAGGTCCGTCTTGGCGGCGTCTCGCAAGGTCGCGAGCGTCGGCGCGGGTGGTGCTGCAAACGCCGCGTCGCCCTGCAATACCGGCAAAACCCGCTCCGCAAACAGCCGCATGTTCTTCTCCGCTTCGTCGTGCGGAATGCGGCCGTACGAAAATTCGGTGACCACGTGGTCGGTCCCGGTCAGCCGTTGCAATTCGGCGATCTGCGCGAGGCAGTCCTCCGGCGTCCCGACGATCTGGATCTTGACATAGAACTCGGTCGCCCTGACCCGTTCGGTCTCGTCCTGCAGCCGGGCATAGGTCTTGGCCATCTTGCCGTAGGTCTCGTAGCCTTTGATCGTCGCGAGATGCCCATCGGAGAAATGGTAGTGGTCGTCGATCGACTGCCATTTCTGGCCGAGCCAATTCATCGCCCGGTCCTGCGCCTCCGCACGGCTCTCGGCGCAGGAGATATTGGTCAGGATGATCGGCGGCGGCGGGTTGTAGCCGACGGAGAGAGCAATCTCGCGGTAATTGATGATGCTCTCGGCGGCTTTCGGCCACTCGTTCTGCATCACGACCAAAATGCCGAAACCGAGCCTGGCCATGATCTCGGCCGATTCCGGGCTGACCGAGGAGGCAAAGAACCGCTCTTCGGGATGCGAGATCGGGCGCGGCCGGATCGAGGTGCGCGGGATCTGGTAGAACTCGCCCTGCCACTCGAATTCGGGCTCGCGCAATGCCTTGCGGATCAGCTGTGCCGCCTCGGCAAAGCGCGCCCGCGCTTCCCCCATCGGAATGCGGAAACCCGCGTATTCGACGCTCGCGGCACCCCGGCCAAAGCCGAACAGGCAGCGCCCGCCGGAGAGGATGTCGAGGAGCGCGATCTCTTCGGCGACACGGATCGGGTCGTGCCATGGCAGGACTATGACCGCGGTCCCGAAAGTGATCCGCTTGGTGCGACCGGCGAAGTAGGCGAGCAATTCGAGCGGTGCCGGCGACATCGCATAGCCGGTAAAGTGGTGCTCGAGCGCAAACAGCGAGTCAAAGCCGAGCGGCTCGGCGAGATCGCCCATCGCCAGATGGTCCGACACGACCGCCACGTCGGGACGCGGCGGCTCGGCGAGCATGTTGAGCGCAATACCGACTTTCATGGTGGTTCTCCTCGGCTTACCTGGCCCTGACGCGGTACTACGGGTGCGGCTGCCCCGGCGTCTTGCTGCGCATGGTGTAGACCGAGGTCCGGGCGGTGAAGAAGATCGTCTTCAGATCGGCGCCGCCAAAGCACAAATTGGCGGGGATCTCCGGGGTGCGGATGATGCCGATCCGCGTGCCGTCGGGTGCAAACACCCAGGTTCCGCCGGGCCCGGTGCAGAAGACCCGGCCCTCGACATCGACCTTCATGCCGTCGGGGACACCGTCGGTCTCCTCGGACGACATGTCGGCAAAAATGCGCCGCCGCACCATGTCGCCCGCGGCATCGAGCTCGACCGCGTGGATGTATTGCGCCTGGCGGGTGTTGGCGACATAGAGCGTGCGCTCGTCCGGCGAGAAGACGAGGCCATTCGGGTACTCGAACTCGGCGACGAGGTGTTTGGTCCCGTCGGGCATGATCCGGTAGACCCCGGAATGGACGAGTTCTTTGTCGCCAAGCGGGATGCGCAGACCGGGGTCGCTGAACCAGATGCTGCCGTCCGACCGGCAGACGACGTCGTTCGGGCGGTTGATCCGCTTGCCCTGATAGCGGTCCATCAGCACCGCGACACTGCCGTCGGCGGCGATGCGGGCGACCCGGCGGTTACCGCCTTCGCAGATCACCAAGCGGCCCTGCAGGTCGAAGGTCGTGCCGTTGCCCTCGCCGGTCTCGCGGCGCGCGATCTCCGGCGTCTGACCCGGCCGCAACCGGAACAACAGGCTGCGGCGGATATCAACGAAATAGTAGAAGCCGTCGGGGTGCCACGACGGGCCTTCGGTAAAGACAAAGCCGGTCGCCAGGCGTTCCGCCGGACCCGGTTCCAGGATGTCGTCGAGTGTCGCCATCGTCGTCCCTCCCATCGAGACTGTCTTCCCGAGAGGCTACTCCCGCCCCGGCAGCATGTCCATTTCCGGCGCCAGTTTCCCTGCCGCACAGGGTAACTCAGGGAAAAGATTTTATTCGTACACGGGCGGAAGCAGAAAAACCGTTTATTATCAGTGTCTTATCTCTTGGTAAGGACGCTTCTCTGACGCTCCCTGAGGGAGGCTTTGATGACATTTGGGACGCCCGGGTCAGGGTAGCGGCACTTCCGCGGCTCGCCACCCTCTTGGCGTACAGCATACGCTTCGATGTCGGCGATAAGATGGCGTAGTCCGGGTACGGTAGCGTGCCGGAATGACGTGGGAAAGCAAGCGCTGGGCGGTTAAACTGCGCCAAACTGGCGAGCCGTCGAGGACGCCCAATGAAGACCGGGGACAGGGAGAGCGGTACCGCGGCGACGCGCCGACGAGATCATCGAATGACCGCTCGCTGGCTGTTTCGCGTGGCTCTTCTGATCAGCCTTGCCGCTGCGGCCGCGAATGCGGACGAGGTGCCGGCCCGCGTCTTCCATATCGGTGTCGTTGCCGGAACCCCGCGCTCGAACCCCGAGCACGCCGCCTTTGAAGAGCGGTTGCGCGAGCTTGGCTATGTCGAAGGTCGCAACCTGACGATCGAGTTCGTCCAGGACACTGACACAGACCGCTTGGCGGCGGCGGTGGGCGAGTTTGCTCGCCGCGGCGTCGATGTAATCGTGACCGGCGGCCAAGATGTATTGAAGGCCGCGATCACGGCTACGGCGGCCCGGTCCACCCCGGTCGTGTTCAGGGCAGTCGATTTCGACCCGCTGGCAAAAGGCTACATCGCCAGCCTTTCCCATCCGGGCGGCAACCTGACCGGGGTGGTCTTTGAACAACCGGAGTTGAACGCGAAGCGGTTGGATCTGCTGACCCAGGCAGCCCCCCACATCACGCGGATCATTCTCTTTTATGACGTGGCCTCGCTGGATCAGCGAGACGCGGTGACGAGCGCCGCATCAGGCCTCGGCATCCCGCTCCAAGCAATCGAGCGGCACCGCCCTCCCTACGACTACGAGCAGGCCTTGGCCGGCACCGATGGCGCGCGCGGCGATGCGGTGATGACGACGAGTTCGGCGTTGGGAGGGCCCGGTATCGTCGACGCGGCGTTGCGGCACCGTCTGCCATCGATCGGGGTTTTACGCCGATCGGCCGAAGCCGGTTTTCTGATGTCGTATGGGCCAAATATCTCCGACATGTTCCGGATCGCGGCGGATTACGTCGACAAGATCCTGAAGGGCGCCAAGCCGGCCGACCTCCCTGTCCAGCAGCCGACAAAGTTCGAGCTGGTCATCAACCTCAAGACCGCCAAAGCGCTAGGGCTGACGATCCCGCCCGCGATCCTCGCCCGCGCCGACGAGGTCATCGAGTGAGACGGCGTTATCTGATCGCGCTGCTCGGCGGTGGTGCGCTCCTCCTTTCCACGCTCGGCCGCGCCCAGGCCCC
>Ga0306920_100010821_pt1 | contig 12265 bp, 11 predicted proteins | sample flu12Cox44000170_FD_204666 | JGI IMG/M metagenome (GOLD analysis project Ga0306920, IMG submission 204666) | Lab enrichment of tropical soil microbial communities from Luquillo Experimental Forest, Puerto Rico - flux4day.12C.oxic.44.000.170 (v2)... | ecosystem: Environmental > Terrestrial >...
CAGCGTCGCGGATTACATCACAGACGGCCACGAGTGATGTCGATGACGCGCGCACATGCGATTGCAGTACTACGTTTGAAGTGAGAGAGCGGAGGCAACTGAGCCAGCCAGCCGTCGACCTTCTCTTCGTAGACCCAGCCGTCGCGGTGGAAAGGCGCGCGGACGAGCGTCGGGGCCATCGGCGTGTAGTCAGACAGCATGAGCCGCCATTTTATGCGACCTTCATCCCGCTCGAATGTGTGCACGACGTAGGAGCCGTCGCCGGAGAACACAATCTTCGCTCCCCTCCAAAGGTCTCGAGAGCGCCCAATGATGCGAGCCACCCAATCCAAGATCGCGGGCAGACTTGTTTCGTGCTGCGGTGGATGGTGATGGTAGGACGATGAGTCCTGGATTGAGGTACGGTGGAAAGGCGTGGTTGTCCAAGAAGTCGGTATCGCGAGTTAGGAGAACGCGATCCTCTCGCGCCGCATAAGCGAAGCTGTTCTCGTCGGGGTGGCCTCGCATCCTGGCTTCTGACGTGTGTACGACATTGAATCCCTGGCGCCGCAACAGGACGGCTACGGCAACCTCTACACTCTCGTCAGCCAGGAAACGCGTCTGCTTCAGGTCTCGCCGAGGCGACGATGTCCGCCTTTTTCGGTCTTAGTAACCGCTGTCACTCCGTTCCTGCACCCGTCCAGTGGTGCGATTTCAACGCTTTCCAGAAATAGCTAGGGGAATCACCCGGCTCTTAATACCGGCCGTTCCCGTCGTCGCCACGCCATTGGGGACGCTTGTACGGCACATCTCTTGCTCCAACAGTGGCCTGGGTGACTTCCGATATGCGGAGAAACGTGAGGATCACGAGCTCCAGCATCATCCTATACGCGGCATTCGTGGCCTATGTCATTCCGACGGCCGCTCAGGCGCAGCCGCACAATCTCTATTATGTCGACCGCCACGGACAGGTGTTCATCCTCGAACGTACGTTTCCGACGCCAGCGGAATGTGAGCGCGCCGCGCGGGCGATGTACGAGTCAAAGCAGGTGAGCGGCGTGGCATGTAAGCCGAGCACACCGGGCCCACGCGGGTTGGAAGAGGCACAACCGGCGGAGCACTACCGGCAACCGGAGGAGAAGCGAGCACTTCACGAACACGTAGACAAGCTTGCCGACATGTGTGACAAACTCGCCGCTCAGGGTTGGCGTGCGCCCGAGTACCACGGTGGCCCAGTCGTGGACGGCAGCCGGTACAAAGATGAATGCATCCGCGTGTGGCGCGAGCGAGATCTCGGAGTGGGTAGATAAACAAAGCCCTTCGTGGGGAACCTTCGCCGTTTGCTGCGCCTCGCTGAAGAGCGATGCAGCAACGATGCTCCCGCCCACGATGGTGATGAACGCTCGCCGGTCCATCATTGGATGATTTCGTCGGCGCGAACAAGGAGAGACGGCGGGATCGTCAGGGCGATCGCCTTGGCGGTCTTCAAGTTGATGACCAGCTCGAACTTCGTTGGTTGCTCCACGGGGAGGTCGGCGGGCTTCACACCCTTCACGATCTTGTCCACGAAGAACGCCGCCCGGCGCCAGAGATCAGCGAAGTTCACGCCAAAGGCCAGCAGACCGCCGACTCTGGCATACTCGACGAACCCGATTGTGGGTAGCCGGTTTCTTCTTGCTAAGTTCGCGATCCGCTCAGCCTGGGCGATCAGCAAGGGGTCCTCATGCACTGTGAGGGCTCCGGCATGTCCCTTGACGACAGTGGCCACGTTGTTCTCGAGGTCCGCCGGATCCCGCACCTCGACGGGCTGAAGCTGGATCTTCAGCGCCTGCGCGGTATGTTCCATCGCCCTGAGTACCGGCACATTGACGGGGTTATCACGATTCACAAGGACCGCCACACGTCTCAAGCGCGGAAAGGCCTCCTTAAGAACCTCTAGCCGCTTGGCGTTAAGCTCCGGGACAAAGAAGGACGACCCGGTGATATTCCCGCCTGGACGCGCGAGGCCTTCGACAGCCCCGCTCGCGACGGCCTCGCCGATGACCCCGATGACAATTGGGATTGTGTCCGTCGCCCGCTTGGCGGCAAGTGTGCCGGGCACGCCGTGAGTCACCAACACGTCAGGCTTCAACCGAACAAGCTCGGCGGCCAATTCGGGAAGACGTTCGTATTTCCCCTCGGCCCACCGAAACTCGATCAGGAGGTTCTGACCCTCGACGTAGCCGAGATCGCGAAGCCCTCCCCGAAACGCCTCGATCTGAATCGCATAGCCCGACGGTGAGGTAGAGCCGAGGAACGCTACCCGGTACATCTTCCCCGTCGGCTGCGCGTCGGTAACGAACGGCGCAAGAAAACTGAGAGCGAGAACGACCGCGAGCCCGATCCGGCGCATGCGCACCTCGGTGGAAGACGGCTGGCGGGAGTCTAACAGACGACGGCGGATCGGAGGAGTTGGCCGCGTTGCCGCGCGAAGCTGGCGATGAGTCCTAGGCGACTGGATCAGCCACGAACGTGAAAACAATAGGGGTCAGGCGTGTTGCGTTCCGAGCCGCGGGAGCCGCGGAGGTGCCTTGGGTCACAATGACCTCGACCTTCAGCCTTACGAGTTCAGCCAGCGAGCGCGCCCGCGCGCTACGGGCGGTGGCGAATCAGCTCGCGACGGCCGGCCGCAGTCTCCCAGATCCCTCCGGCGAAGGCTGGCATCGTGTGCAAAAGGTGCTGGAAGCTCTGCGTGCTCATGAACAGAACCTCGGCATCGGCGGAGACGACGGTGACGCTGGCCTCGCGAGTGGCGCCTTCCAGCAGGCCCATTTCTCCGAAGACGTCGCCCTCGCTCAGTTCGCTGGTAAACCGCCCCTCGGTCCCGACCGCGAGATGGCCCGACAAGAGGACGTAGAACCCGTCGGCCTTGTCTTTCTCGACGAAGACGTGATGACCTTGCTTGAACTCCTGGACCAGGCTGAAGATTGCGAAGCCGGAGAGCTGACTCGCGGTCATGTGCTCGATCACGCTCCTGGCGCCAGGCTCCAACGCCGCCTTGAGTCGGGCGCGCTCCTGGGCGAGTTGCAGCCGCGGGAGCAGGCCCCTCATCTTGTTGACCCGCTCCTGGATCACCGGGTGCTTCCCGACCAACCAGTGGTACTGCTCTTCGCTGAGCCGGATCGCCTGGGTGGGGCGGTCGGCCACGACGTCGGCCGCGCGGAAACCGCGCTGCTGGCCGATGCCCCATTCACCGAAGGTGTCGCCCCTGCTCAGCGTCGTGATGACACGGCGGCCGTCACGCACGCTCACCCGTCCGTCGGCGACAATCTTGAAATGCATGGGTTCCCCGGGGGCGACCGGCCCCTTCCGAATGATGACCTCATCCGGGAAGTTGGTGACGATCTCCGCGCCGTGGAGCAGCGTCTCGAGCGTGGTGGACGACATGTCGTATAGGTAGGCGACTTGCCGCATCGCCCCGAGCAGCACGCGCCGCCGAGAACGCGGCGTCGTCGGCAGGAGGACCTGGGTCGCGAAGAGGCGGGGCTTGCTCGGCGCGAAGCCTCGGGGCACCTCCCCGTCCGCGATGTGGACCAGGGACATTTTACTGGTGATGGCGTCGCTCAGGGCGCGCAGCGCCTCCTTGTCGGTGTGAATGGGAGGGATCCCGGCCTCGTGGTAGAGCAGGTCGACGGTGGGTTCCCCGTCCGGCGTCCAGAAGAAGTACATCAGGTCATGAAAGTGCGCCTCCGCCAGCATCCCGCGGCGCCGGAGATCTTCGAGTGTCGCCGGATCGTACTGGGTGTCTCCCGAGTAGCCGAACGTCCGCCCGCCGAACGTGAGCTTGAAGCCGTTGGTCGGGATCGGATGGAGGTTCCAGCGGGTCTCGAGCTCAGCGTAGTCGGCCGCCACCTCGATCCGCACTCGATTGCCCGGGTTCGCGGAGATGTGAGTCACCAAGCGCTCTTCCTCGAAGTCGCGCCCTGTGAGGAGTCGCGCCTTCTCGACGAAGGCGCGGAAGACGGGGTCCGAGGCGATCACTCTCGTTGGGCTCCCGCTCACTAGCTTCTCGACGAGCCCACCGTCGTGGTCAGCGTGGACGTGGGTCAGGAACACGTACAGCACATCCGCTGGCGCGACCCCGATCTGGTCGAGGTAGGCGAGCGCTTCCGAGGACGGATCGACGAGGATGCCCTTGCCGTTGACCCAGATGATGAAGCTCGTAAAGTCGCCACTCGCGTCGAAGCCGTGGCTGGTTCCGAGAGGTGTGATCCCGAACCGCGGCCGGTCGCTCGCGAACTGAATGGCCTCGCGGAGCTCGGCGGGGATGCGCCGGAGCAGCCGCGGCGGCGTCCCCACCTCGAGTTTCTTCTCGCTCGACCGGCCGTCCGGCTGGGCGATGCGAACGTCGAACCCGCGCCCGGAGGGCGCCACTCGCACCTCCGCCGACGGCAACGGGATGACGGTCGCCTCGCCGTCGAGAGTGAAGAAGTCCACGTACGCGTCGACCCCGAGGAGCGGGCTTTCCGGGCTGCCATCGTGGCGCGCGGCATAGAGCTCATGGGCCGTGCGCAGGAACTGGTACGTCTCGCGCGACCCGATGCCGTACGTCGCGGCGAGCTTCTCGAAGGACGGCGTCTCCGGTGCCGCCGGGTCGAAGAGGCCGAACAGCGTGAGAGTGAGCAGCCGATGGAGGATGTGCCATTGCCGGGAGGTGCCGGCAATGCGCGTGCGCGTCTGCTGGCGCAAGAAGAAGTTGAGATAGACGAGGAACTCGATGTCGGCGTAATTGGTCCTGCCCTCGAACAAGCTCGCCGGCAGGATGAACAGGTAGTCGCCCTGGAGGCCTTCGCGCAGGATGTCCTTCGTCGTGCGCGACAGGCTGCCGAGCTGGACGCGGGTGGCGCCGTCAGGGCTGAACAGGACGGTCGGGTCGAGCAACCGAACGGAGCGTCTCATCGCGCTCAGCCCCTTTGTCAACCCGGGTTCTCCGACCCCCGTGCGCAGGGCGGCCACGATGGCCTCGTGCGGCTCGCCACGAATGGCCAGTGCGGCATACCGCCGGACCAGCTCCTTCTCGGGCTCCGTGAATCTGTCAAAGACCTCGTGGACGAGCACGAGCGGTCCCGCGTCGGCGGTGTTGATCAGGATGCCGATGGGTCGGTCGCCTTCGGGCAGGACCAGCGCGTCGGCCCACGCGTCGCGCGGAGAGTCGGACGCTACTACCCTGAGCGGGGGGGCGCCGTCTCCATCGACGCTGATTGTCCGGAGACCGAGATACTCGAGCGCCACGTCGGCGAGTTTCACCCCCCGCCTCAGCTCCTCCAGTTCAGCCTCGCGAAGCGCGCGGCTCGCCAGGTTGGACGCTAGCATGTCGATGACAAGCGTGTCGATCGGCGTCTGTATCGGCTCCGCCGACAGCCAAATCCCGCTGAGCGGTACCCGTACCTCGAGAGACGGTGAGGTCATGTGTGGGAGAGTCCTTTCAATCGGTCCCCCGACAGGCTGATGGCCTGTGCGGCTCTGATGTCGCACGGTCGCTGGATGCACCTGAGAATCTGCCGAAAGAGGGCGTCGTCGACCTCGTAATTCGGGTTCGTACCCGAGAGGAACCCGATTCGGCGGACCTTTTCCGTCTGCTGCGCCCCAGCCGCGAGCGGCGCAAGAGTGAGACTGACAGCGAGAACGACCGCGAGCCCGATCCGCCGCATGGGCACCTCGTGGTAATGGCTGGCGGGAGTCTAACAGAGGGAGCTGATCGGTGGAGCCCTCCGCGCGGCGACCGGCTCACGAGGACCGGCCACCGAGCGCCGCTCAACTTCGACCAGGCATCAAGCGTGTTATCGGCGCAGCGGCTAGGCTGGTGACGGAGGCGCCACGTCCACGGCCGCATCTTCGGGCCGATGCCGCCGAGTCGATCAACCTTGACGCGCACGATCAGGCGCTTTTCGCCGGGTTGTCGGTACGGATACTTCTCTACCCCCGAGAAACCGTTTCGCGAGCTTGTCGGCGTGGGCGTCGGCGCCCGTCTCCGTCACCGTCGCGCTCCCGTGGAGGACGAGATACGACTGCAGCTCCGCACGGTTCTGAACCGAGATGATGATCCGAGGGTCGCGCTTGAGGTTCTGCGGCTTCTTGCGCCCTTCCGCTGTGTTGAACAAAGCCTCATTGCCCTCAACGTCTATCCAGACCATCGTCACCTGGGGTCGCCCGTTCGCGTTGAACGTGACGACGTGACCGTATGCCTTGTCTTCCAGTACTTTCTTTACTGACTCCGGCAGTGGGATAGGCATGGCACCTCCAGCGTTACATCTGGCTAATCAACAAGCCCCCGACGCCCCGATGATACAAGCCCGAAAAGGGACTTCACGCGGCCGCTCAGATCGCTGGCCGCGTCGGTCGTGCATGGCTATTCGATGACCTGGTCCGCCCGCAGCAGTTGCGACTGCGGAATACTTGAGTCGCGTGGGAGCTTCCGGGCCAGCCGTCAGTCCATCGGGCCAGACCGGACCGGTTCAAGCCGTTCGCGTCTCAAACCACCTAACGGGTTACTGGAAGATTCCGACCGCCTTCAGGATGAAGATCAGCAGGGCGGCTCCCAGCAGCGCCACCACCCAGCCTGCGATGGGGCCGCTGGCGGACAGTCCCAGTACGCCGGCCAGCCAGAACCCCAGGCTCGAGCCGACGATGCCGACCACGATGTTGGCTATGGCACCCATCTGCGCGTTCGTCTTCATGAGGATGCTGGCCAGCCAGCCGACGACGGCGCCCTCGATCACCGCGACGATCCAGTACATGTCCTCTCCTCCTTCGATCTTCGTGGCGTGGCCCCTTTGGGATTCGCTGGGACCGAAGGGATTCTACGCGAGGGGCGCGGCGTCCGCGCTATTAGACCCTGGTGCAACTCGCCCAATGCTCGGAATTGCGCGCCTGCCTGCATTTCGGGGGAACCCAAGGGCTCTCGCCCACTCGTCGTGAGGCGTAGCGAGCGTCGAGCAGCGTCACGCCGGCCTGGCCGATTCGACGTTCAGCGCCCTCCCCCGCCGCCCGCTGCGTCGCCCGCCACAGCGTCGCTCCCACGCGGTGCCGGTCGCGGTCGTCGGGCTGTGCTCCATCCCGGTCGTGTAGAAGGTCGCGCGCCACCCGCGATCGTCGTGCTGCGTCAGCTGCAAGTCGAACCCCTGGCGATGCATGCCCGCGGCGACGTGGCCGACGCCAGGCCAAGAATTGAGCCAGGAGCAGTGCCCAGAGTGCGCGGTCGTACGAGGCGTCGCGCGGCCGGCGAAGCCGACGGCCGTTCGTGGGACGTTCCTCCCGAGAGCACGCCTATCGAGGCGTGGCGAGGTGCTCGGTTTTCCGCCCGCGAGAGGAAGCGAGCGACCAGAGGCCCGGGAGGCCCCGAGCCCCTGGATACGTGGTGTTACTTGCTGGTCCGGCGCAGGGTAACTTGGGTTCCCCCGCTCAACATGCCCGTAATCTGATCGCCCTTGACGTTCAGTGACGGCGTCGTCTCCCTCCCATCGTCATACTTCAACCGGATGGTGTTTCCAGAGATGGTGCCCGAGACTGGCCCATCATCCGTTCCGGCTCCCGAGAGCGTGCCGGTTACCTTCTGACCGTCTTGCTTTAGGACCAGGACCAAGGTGGCCGCCCCTCTGGTCGTGCTGCCCGTCCATGTGCCGCTGACGTTTGTAGGGGCCTGAGCGCTGGCATAGCCCGCGAGCATCACAATCGCGAATGCGATGAGGAGCACCGGGATGGTTTGCTTCGACATGTACGTCATGGTTCAGCCTCCCGTCTGTTTCAACCTCGCGTCTGTGCTTCCGAACCTTGTGCGTCTCGTGTTCGCCCCGTTCCCCCTTTCCCCGGCTCTGAACGTCTGACCAGCCAAGCTCACTTCGGTGACACGACACCCCGGATTGACGAGACCGACAATCAGGAGTTGGTCTTAGAGGCATTACCCTAGGCGTACCCGGGGTTGTTTACGTTGACAGCATCCCGACTGCCGCACCGTTCTACTTCAGCTTGGTGCCGTCGGGCACCGTATCCCGGGCCGCTGGCGGCTCGAACCAAAGAGCCTTCGGCACGATCACCGGCGCCGCTGGGTCGTTCACGTAATGCGGCGACATGATCTGAACTCCATTCTCGTTGAAGACATCCTGAATGTTGGCGTTGAGCGCGCTGTGCACGACCTTGCGACGATGCGGCTCCCTTAGACGCACCCGTAGCGAATACTGGACGTAAAAGTCGGACAGCGCTGTTTGCAGCACCTCAGGCGGTGGCTCCCGCTCGAGATCTGGAGTGCGCGCCGCCGCCTCCAGCAGCATGGCATGCACCTGCCGCCACGGCGCGTTGTAGCCAATGGTAACCGAGGTCTCCAGGAGCGGAGCCTGCGACGTCGCGGGCCGAGAGACGTTCCTGGTGATGCTGCTCAGAAGCAGGCTGGTGGGGACGTTGACCTCTTCATCGAGGGGTGTGCGGAACCGCGTCGAGAACATGCCCACGTCGACCACAGCGCCCTCGACCTCTCCGACCCGCACAAACTCGCCCGGTCGCAGCATATGACCAAAGGTGACGATAAAGCCGCCGGCCGCCTGGCCGACGAGGCTGGACACTCCCAGCGAAAGCATCAAGCCTACGAGTACGCTCAGGCCCTTGAACGCCTCGCTACTAGCGCCCGGCAGGTACGGATGCGCCATGGCCAGGGCGAACAGCCAGACGACCGCGACGGCGAGCCGTCGGGCGAGGTGGACCGTATGTGCGTCGAGCCCGAACAACCGATAGCGGCCGATCGCGATCCCGTGCGCCGTAGCCACCACGATCTTGCTGGCGACATGAGCCAGAGTCGCAATGATGATCACCATCAGGAGACCGGGAGCGGCGTCGACGGCGGCGCTCGCGACCTGCCCGGCAATGATCGCGACATACCCGGTGAGATGCTCCGACCACGGGCGCGTGTAGGGAAAGAGGCGAAACACGAAACTCAGGCACTCCTCGGCGAGCACGATGACGATGGCGAGGAAGACGAAGTTGCCAGAGGTACGGATTACCCGCGCGACCATGACCCGCTCCTGCTCCCACATGCTGAGCCGTCGCGCCAAGTACGCGTCCAGCCGGCGCCAGAACCACGCCCGTCCGCGGATCAAGAGCCAGACGGCCACACAGAAGCCGACCGTCGCCGCCACGGTGAGCAGCAACTCGCGGAAGAGTTCGGGACCCCTGACGGCAGACCGTGCAGCTTCGATCGCCTCGGTGAGGCGTTGGCCCACGACGGTCTTGGCCGCGTCGAATGTCTGGCCGTCCTCGGCGTCGAGGTCGCCGTCGAGGATCCGGAACACGTAGACGCCGTCGATCGTGACGTTGAGGCCCTCGGGTGCGGCAACCATCTTGACCATGCCCGGTCCATCCTTGGCGAGGGCGTCACGGATTCGACTTGCGGCCTGCACCGCGCGGTCGACGGGCAGGACGCCAAGATACGAGGCCCGAAAGGTTACGATGTCACGATTGAAGAACCTGACTGTCGCCGGCGGCGGCGCAGTCTCTGTCGGGGAGAGAGGGGCGGCCGAGGCTAGCACCGGCGCCAAGGACGCGACAAGGAGCGCGACCCTCAGAGCTTTGCGCATCGGCGAGTCCTCCCTCAAAGCTCATCAAGTAACTACCCGACGATCGAACCCTAAAGTTCTCTACAGATTTCAGCTCCGGTCTTTCGGCCCGTCTTCGCGCATTTCAACAATTCCGAGTCCGCGGTGTCATGGGACTAAAGTCCAATTTCGGACTCGTGGTCGGCAGGGCAGGGTCAGCTCATACGGGTTGTATCCATATGAGCGTATCTGTGAAGACTCCGACGAGAGCTCGGCGCACGCGCATGATCTCGAGGGTGGTCGTGCAGCATACGCTGCTCGCGATATTTGCCTTCACCCTGGCCGCCTGCGCCACGGTCGATGCGACCACGAAACAGGACATCGGCGCGCCACGCTTTCCGCCGAGCGACCCTGCACGCGTGCAGATCCTGCGCGCTGAGCCCCCGAGGGCGCACGACCGCTTAGGCGACATCGTGGTCGACGCGTCGACTGACCCAGCACCGCCCATCGAAAAGATCGAAGCCAAGCTTCGTGATGAAGCGAGCAAACTGGGGGCCGACGCGGTCGTCGTAGTATACGACCGTGTTCAGCCGACCGCGGCTTACGTCTCCGGCCCTCTGTGGGATCGCAGCATCCAGGCAGTGACGGGACGGAAGGTCGTCGGCGTGGCGATCAAGTATCGGCCCTAGGGTCGTTACAGGGTATCGGTAAGGCAAGAACGTCGGCGGGGACCGCCGCAATCTTGCACGGAGCTGGTGAGGCGCCGCGCCCGCGGATCGGCGTCGCCCAGGCGAGGTTTAACGAGGCGATGTTGAGTCGGACGCGGGTTCCCCAGCACCTACCGCATTTCGTTGTTCTCTCTGGGAGTCGAGTGAGCGAAAGATTCCACGCGCTCCGAAAAGTGAGGGAGTGCATTAGATCGATCGTGGGGAGGACGCGAGCGCCTGACGTTCGTCTGCGCAGCGAACTCCGCTCGAGCTAGAGGAGAGGCGGCTTATGCCTCATTCCCTGACGGCGCGACCTCATTCTCTGCCGGCGCGATTGATGAGACAGGCGGCCATCGTGATCGGGGTTGTCGGCACATTCATGGGATGGCCGGGGCTGGCGGGCGCCCAGCACGGCGACTACCCGCTAGGAACGCTCGGCCTGCTGGGCGGGACGCAGGCACCCGAGGGTATCTACTATCAGAATATCTTCTCCTACTACCACGCGAGCGACTCCCTGATCCTGGAAGCAAGCCGGACTCGGGACCTTCAATTGTTCGGCCAACAGCTCGGACTGACGGTGGACGCGCGCTTCAAGGGCAAGGCTAACCTGGACGCCTATATCGACCAGAACATCATCGGCATGACGACCCCTCTCAAGATCCTCGGCGCCAACTATGGGTTCATGATCGACATCCCCTTCGACGCGGTCCAGGGCACCAACGACGCCGGCCTCGACGTCGGAGCCAACCTGAGGGGACTGTTCGATCATAATTTTTCGGCGAACGCGTCCTTTTAACGGTCTACCGCGCAGGACAACACGCCGGCCCTTCGCAGTCGAGCGCGTCTTGTACCATCCGGCCACGCCCTGCGTCACGAGTTCAAAAAGGCGTTGAAGCCTGAACCCCGCGGCTTTGAGGTCGTCGCGCGCTGCTTGCAGCGTATCCCGCCTCATCTCAGAGGGGACGTGCCCGGGACCGCGCTCGACGGCCTTGACGTAGGTTGGCGACCACCGGAGCGCGAGCTCGTGGAATAGGACATTGTCAGACAGACGTGTTCCGCTGCTGCCAGCGCGCTCCGCCGCCAGCACCACGATCGTGAGCGCCTGGCGCGCCCAACGGTCGAGCCGGGCTCGCTCCGTCGCATCGTAGTCGGCGCGCGCCGTCACGTCCTCGACGATCTCAGCCTCAGGGCGCTCAAGCGCGGTGGCGAGCTGCCGCATGACGTGCTCAACCTGACTGTCGCCCGGACGCTTCTTTGACGGCGTCCAGTTGCCGTACGTGGCGACCCATGCGCGATAGTCTTCGATCGACATCGGCCCGTGGCGGGTCATGCGCGCCCCCGTCGGCGATGCAGTGCTGACTCGGTGCGCGGTCTGCGGTTGAACAGTGCTTCGCATTTCATGACCGGCCGGCCACGCTTCGACGCGGTGTACGGCGCTGTCCGACTCATTGAGCGGGGGTCCTCGACGGTGGCGAGCGGGCGGGCGAGGTTGCCCGAAGGCGAGACTCTTTTGATGATACAGCGGAAGCGGCGCTCGGCAGGCACGATGCGCCGGGGAACGAAATCTCTCTGGGATGGAACGCTATTGCGTCTCGACCGTGAGCCTTACCGGGTGGGGTACAGTGCGGCCAGAACTTCGATGAATGGGGGCCGGCCTATCATCCTCGGCCCATGCTAGACTCCACGGCGGGCTGGACGCCCACGCATCAAGGAGGCCCATACCCGGCCTCTCCTGTCGTGAGGCGATGCCCGCAGGAGCGCGGCCAGCGTCCAGTCCGTCGCCCACCCAGCGCTGGCTAAAGACCTCGGAAAGGACTAGACTTCCCTCGGGCTGGACAGCCATGCAGTAGCTGGCGGTACCCCGGCTCGTCTTCGGTGGAGCAGTTGCCGCGCATTGCGGTAGGGCTTCGCGTGGCGTCCCGTTCGCGGGTCGTCCTGAGCCGCAGTCCACTGAAGCCGTGACCGTTCAGCCTCCCTTCACGCCGGTCGGCTCGCCAAGATCGCTCTCGGGCTGACGCT
>Ga0306920_100010823_pt1 | contig 12265 bp, 14 predicted proteins | sample flu12Cox44000170_FD_204666 | JGI IMG/M metagenome (GOLD analysis project Ga0306920, IMG submission 204666) | Lab enrichment of tropical soil microbial communities from Luquillo Experimental Forest, Puerto Rico - flux4day.12C.oxic.44.000.170 (v2)... | ecosystem: Environmental > Terrestrial >...
AATAGCGAACAGGTCCGATGCCCGATCTTGTGATCCGTCCGGCTGTCCAGGATGACCTCGAGGTACTGTGGGATTTTCTCGCGATGGCGGCCTATGAACCCGATGCAGAGGCGGCGAAGGCGGTTCCGCTCGTAGCCAAATATCTCGTCGGCTGGCAGCGATCGGGGGATTTCGGGTTCCTCGCCGACGAGAACGGCGAAATCATCGGTGCAGCCTGGGCACGGCGCTTTTCCGCCGAAGAGCTCAAGTTCCACTACGGGGACGAAGAGACTCCGAAGGTATCGATCGGCGTGAAACCGAATGCGCGCGGCCAAGGCGTTGGCGAGAAGCTCATGCGCGCGTTGATCGACGAGGCCGGTCGCCGCGAGCTTGGCCTTTGTCTCAGCGTGCGCTCCGAAAATCCCGCCCGTCGCCTCTACGAGCGCCTCGGCTTTCGCGACATCCCCGGTTCCGCTGCCACGAACCGCGCTGGCGGCATGTCGATCGGCATGGCACTGAGGCGCTGATACTCATGTCTGAGTATTGGCCCCCAAAATCGGCTCGTAATTGACGACCTTAAGTTGAGTTCAAAGACGAGCGACGAGTCGGCCACGAGTTCCTGCTCGCGCTGCTCGATCCATGCCCGTTTATATGCGCCCGGCCATTCCCCAATAATAGCGACGGAAAACGCCAAGGCAGTTCGCCGTTCCAACCAGCAGCGCGCAATGGCTCTTCGGGGACGATCAGCCGCGTCGCCATGACCGGACGTGGTGAGGTGCCGACACGCAACTCCCCGATGATGCTGAGCAGCATGTAGGCTTCCTCGCGGCCGAGGCCGGTGCGCGTGACCGCGAAGTCTACGGCCCGACCCGCGGCATCTTCAGTTGCTTCCTCGACGCTCGGACCGACACCCACGAAATGAACCGCCCCGCCCTGAGCGATGATCGGCCGCTCGAGCACTCTATGCTTCAGTAGAGTGATGCGCGCTCGCACATTCATGCTGCATTCGATGCCGGTGCCGGTAATGATGCCGTCGCTGATCGCGGCGTGCGGGTCGCCGAAGAATACAAGCGCGTCCTCGACCAGAACCGGTAGATACACTCGGCTCCCCTGGCCGGCGTCTTTTTGGTCGAAGTCGCCGCCATAGGCACCAGCATATGAGGGCTTGTAGCCTTCAGGCGGCATCGTCGAGATCGTGCCGAGATTGGGATTGAGCGGAAGCGGGATGCGGCCGCCGAACCAGGCGCAGCCCTCGCGCACCTCTGAAGACACCGCCATCGGCTCCGGGAACTCGCGGCGCAGCACCCCGAAGTCCCGCAGGATCGCGCTCTTTCCCGACCCAAATGGTGTCAGCTCTATCAGATCGATCGCGACGACATCGCCGGGTTTGGCGCCGCGCACCATGATCGGCCCAGTAATCGGTGCCAAGGGATGTCCGTCACAGGCCGGCGTGAACGGTGTCGGGACCGCGCGGATGTCGTCGACATCGTCAAAAGCACCACGTACTTCGACTGTGAACTCCTCGCCGGAATCGACAGCCATCGTCGGCGGCGTGTGGGTGTTGACCGAGAAGAGGTATTCGATTCGGTTTGCCCTCATCTTCCGCTCCTGAAGCATTGCAAATGGCCAGGCCAGATAGCAGCACATCCTTCGGTAACGAGGCAATCTTGGGCCCGGCTGACGGGAGAGAAGTAGTGAAGACGGGAGGAGGCAAATGCTCGTCGGGCATCTGATGCTCACACTCGCCGCCGCGTTCACGGGGGCTGCGATCTACATCAACATCGCTGAGCAGCCGGCGCGCCTTCAACTTGACGATCGCTCGCTCCTTGCCGAGTGGAAGCCCGCCTACAAGCGAGGCTACATCATGTGTAATAGCTTGAACTTAATCTGACATTCGTTGTTGGTTCCGAAGACAGAGCCGGAGGCGGGGCGGGTGGTCGCGACCCGCCCTTCGGAGATCACGCGTGACCCAGGAGCAGAAGATCATCCGAGCTAAGCTCGGTTTGTTGGAGTTGGCCAAGCAGCTCGGCAATGTCAGTCAAGCCTGCAAGATGATGGGCTACAGCCGCGATAGCTTTTACCGCTTCAAGGAGCTCTACGACAAAGGCGGCGAGCTGGCGCTGCAGGAGATCAGCCGGCGCAAGCCATTGTTGAAGAACCGCACGGCGCCGCAAATCGAACGGGCGGTGGTCGACTTGGCGATCGAGCAGCCGGCCTGGGGACAGGTGCGGGTATCGGGGGCACTCAAGCGCCAGGGCCTGTCGATCTCGCCGGCCGGGGTGCGCTGCGTGTGGCAGCGCCACGATCTGACCTCGATCAAACACCGTCTCAAGGCGCTCGAAGCCAAAGTGGCGCAGGATGGCATCCTGTTGACCGAAGCCCAAATCGCCGCCCTCGAGAAGGCCAAGGCCGACACAGCGCCGCGCCACCCGCCGCGCGACTGAACGCGGGAGGCCATGATGCCTGTGCGTGCTTTGATAGACGGGAAAATGGCCGGCGCCCGGCGTCTACACAGCGCCACCGGCGTGCTCGAAGAGTGGCGGTTTGCCTGGGTTTCGGGTGTATTACGCGGCGCGGCCGCGGGCCGCGGATCGGCCCATTTTCCCGTTTGGGATCGCTGCCGCGATCTCCTCGAAGGCCCTGTCCGGCTCGTGGAACTCCTGGCCGTGCAGACGCCACTTGTTCAAGCGGCCGTCGGGCGAGCGACCCGCGATCCACTCGCCGATCCTCCAGACCTTGAGCTCGCGCACCCAATAGAAACCAGGTTCACGCCCGGACATTGCGCCAGCTGCGTGTGCGACCCCGGTCCAGATGACCGGGTGCTGGGAGATTGCCAGGAAGGCGGCAAATACTGACCATGGTCTGGATTTGAAACCAGTTACCGCCGCGCGAAGGTCACCTCCTCGCGCGCGTAAGCGCTGAGGGTGACATTGGTTCCATCCGTCAGGAGGACGGCAAAAGCTGCGCATGCGCAGCATTTGAATGACCGGGTGCTGGGTCGCCCCTCTGCCATGGCGCGGGCCGATGATCCGGCGGCAAGCGGCAGGTCGATTTGGGGTAGGGTGCCTCCGACCGATCGACTTTGATCGGGACTGCCTCGCCGGCGACGGTGCGAGCGGGTAGCGCATTCCCCGCTCCCGTCGGAGCGGGCGGATGGTCGGCTTTCCCCCCCGATCGTCGGCCTTTGTCGGCGCCTTCGATCGCCGTTTCCTGCGGGCGGTCAGGTGGCGTGCCGAGATTTTATCCGCCTCGAGCGGCGCGAAGCCGCCGGTTCGACACAGGTAATGCGCCACGTCTCGCGGAACTCTGACCAGCCAGCGGGAGTGCGGGTTTTCGATGTCTTCGCAATACGGCTCCGCGGGCAAGCACTGTCGGCGGCGGGGGTGTCACGCGTGCGGCGAGATCAGAGAGGTCGACGGGCAGCGCGGGCAATGTCTCGGCCATGCCCGCGACCCCTCGTTATCGAACCTCAAAAACGATTAAAATCCGAGGCAGAGAGCCGCTTTCGGACCACCCCGCTTGCCCCCGATAACCCTTATTATCGGTCCCTCCGAGGCGAGCGGCGGGAGGAGGCCGCCTCCCAAATAGTTCGTTTAGTTTACCGTGGAGGATGGGGTTATGAGGACTGCGGGGATCGGCGGGTCCGCCAGGCGCTGCGTAGCCATGCGGGGATAGTTGTCGCAAAGCCATCGCATAAAATAAATCGCTGCGTTCACTAGGTCGCTCGTGTTGCGATAAGCCCGAGTAGCTCCTTCAACCATTAGGAAGTCTTCTTGCGCCGCGGCTTTGGCGGTGGCAGGCGTTTGACCAGGTCGACGACCGCGCGATCCCACGCCCAGGCTGGCGTCTTCTCGAATTGCTTAGCCACCAGACTGCGCAGGTCTGCCGGCAACTTTTGCGCTGCGGCCTGCTCGCGCACCAGGGGCAGGATCTTTTCGAGCTCCTGGTTAGCGATTAGCACCTCGAGCAGGTAGCGCGCGTGGCCTTCTAGGATCGCCTTCTCGGGCAGCACCTTAGTAACACCGTGCTCGGCGAACTTGGCCTCGAGGTGGTCGACAAACTGGCGCGACGACATCGCGTTCAATTCGACGCGGTTCTCCTGTAGGAAATCGATCTCCTCACTGGTCGCACCGTGGCGCCGCAGGGTGATCGCCCGGCTGCGCCAGTCGGCTCGATCCGACACCGGCTCGGACTGCAGGTTCATGGCTTCGACGTCAGCCAGCCGCAGACCGATGTCGATGATCTCGACCTGGTTGGTGAAGTGGTAGCGCCGCGAGCTGCGCGCCAAGGTGCCGCAGATCGTGAAACCGCTGACATCGAAATCGTGCAATACCAGGATCTGGTCAACACTCCTGTCCAACCGGTCGAGCAGCCGGCGGGCCGCGGTCACCGACACGCCCTTTGTCGACATAATGGCGATGTCAAAGCGCTCTGCAATCTCGGCCGCCCGCAACAGCGGATCAAACCCTTCCTTCTCGATGAACAGGATTGCCTTGTAGCGGTTGTCGGGACCGAGTGTGGGGAACTGCGGATCCTCTTCGATCCCACCGACGTTGCGCTTGGTTTGGCCGCGGTGCGTGCCGCGCAGATAGTCGCGCACCTCGATGGTGCCGAGCCCGACCTCGACATTGGTGTGCGGCTCGGTGAAGGTGCCGCGCGCGTCATAGACGACATCCCAATTGCTGCACTCGCTGTAGTGATCCTCGATGTAGTCGGGCAGCAGTTGCTGGGTGAAATACTTGTCCGACATCTGGTCCTTGCCGGTGATCTCCAGAATGCTGGGGCGCGCGGCGTACATGATCTGGCGCGCATTGGCCGGCAATTTGCCATTGTCGCTGGCGTGCGCATAAGCCTTGGCCATCACCTGATCGGCGGCTTCCTTGAAGGTGTACCCGCGTTGGCGCCACATGCGATCGTCGCGACGCAGTCGTGCCGAGGCGTGCCGCTCCTCGGCTTTGCGCTGGGTGGCCCATGTCTTGGTGACCTGGCGCACCAGACCGACCAGCGCCTCGGCAGTGTTGGTGTTCTTGGCCATCACCCCTCCTCGTCCTCGTCGTCCTCCTCGTCGTCGTCGAGGCTGATCGAGCTCTTGCCGCGGTCAGTGTATTGGATCCATGGCGAGGCCAGGTGGATTAATAGGCGCACCGACTCGTCGCGACCGGCGCGCTGCTCGGTCAGTAGACTATCGAGGCTCTCGGCGGCGCGCCCAAGATTGCGGAACGGCGTGTGGCCGATTGCCACCGACCAATTGACCCCATAAATGATCCGCCGCACCTCGCCCTTCGGCACATAGCCGAAAGCGACCTCGGCGACTTGCGGCACCCCGTGACTGACGACGAGCAGTTGGCGCCCGTATTGAAAGCTCGGTGGTGCCACGCCGTCAGCGACAAAGAGCGCCTCGAAATGGTCTTTGCCGATTACCCCGATGTCGAGCGGCTTGACTGGACGGGTGTGCTTCTTGCACGCCGCGAGCAGCTTGCCCATTGCCGCATGATCGGTCTCGGGACGGCCGAAATAACTGGCGAGCGAGGTGCGTGCCGCGCCGACCTCGTCGAGCACGGCTTTCTGTTTGGCGCTGCCGTGCAGACCGCGGAACTCGCTGATGAACTCGCGCACCGTGCGCTCGCGGCCCATGTCCTCGTCGCGGGCGATATGCGCACCGGCATAGCGCTCGAAGCGCGCCAGGGTATACCAGTGCGCGCTGGTCGGCTCGCGCGCCCGCCACTTCTTCCAGTCCGGCTTGGTCGCCTGCCGCTCGACACGACGTTCACCGTCCCAGGATGCGGTGATCGACATATGCGGGTTGAGCCAGGCGAAGTCGTCGGCGATTTGTAAAAAACGTGACCTCGCGGTGAGCAGAAACGAACTAGCTCGTTGCGGCCACATCAGCCGTATCGAAGTCCCGTTTTTTACATTTGAAGGCCCCGGCTCATGATCGATCCGCGGCTCCTGGCGCACCTGGTCGACGCGGAAGACGATGCGATGTCGCACACCTTGCCCCTCGATGATCGTCTCGAGGGGCTCGTCGCTGTCGAGCGCAAAGCCCATCGCCAACAGCGTCTTGAGCGCATTGCCTTGGGCGCCACGCGTCGGTGACACATAGGCCTCGCGCGAGCTCACCCGATAGGAATAGTCGAGGATGTCGGCGACAGTCTGCGACGGGATTCCGGGACCGTTGTCGACGACGGTGATTGAACCGTCCCTGACGTCGACGCTGACCGCGACCTCGGGCGGGATGTCTTTTTCCTCGCAGATGTCGATCGCGTTGTCGACGAGCTCTTTGAGGATGACCAGCGGCCACTCGACGATCGGATGGCCGGTCTGCGCGACCAGCTCGCGATCCGAGCAAAACTCGCCGAGCCTGCTGGTTTTGAAGGTGACGCGGTCGAGGACTGGCGGGGTGCGCCGCTCGGCGCTAGCTTTCGCTTTGGCCATTGGCACCCCCATGCTGATGGTTGGAATCGGGTAAGACCCGCGCCCATACAGCGCGGGCCTTTAACTTCGTCGTCTGACAATTGCAGCATGGCCGAGACACGGCTCGGGAGCCGTAGAGACTGGGGCGGATGCGGCGCGAGTAGCGGATGGCCGATCCGCTCGCCACGTCGGCAAATCCCATGGGTCGCGGTCGCGTACTTCGGTCCGCGGTGATCGCGATCGCTTGCCGCTGCTCGGCTTTGGTCATGCTCGTAGCCCTCCTTCCCGGACGCTCCGGACGGATCGGACAGGTGTCCCGGTTCGGCCCATGCGCGCGGCGCTCAGGCACACGCACGCGCGCGCAAGCGTGGGATTAACCCGAGGACTTGTCCGATCTGTCCGGCTCAGCTCCAATCGGCTCTTTCGTAGCCCTCTGCGGTGCGCAGGTTGATCCCGTCATAGCCGCGGACTTCCTGGCTCTTCGATGCGGCGTGGCCGTGGTTGGCCATTTCCTGGGCGAAGGATTTGCGGGTGCCCGGGCGCTCCTTGGCGCGCTCGGCCCAGCGAGACCAGGATTGCCACAGGTCGTTGCCGACCCCCCATTCATCGCCGCCGGTGACGCAGCACTCCTCGACCCAGCGGGCGAAGCTGTCTTCCTCGCGCAGGTATTCATCGGTCGCGTCGCGCACCGCGGCCGGCGGGGCAAGCCCGATCCGCCGCCACTCGAGGCAACCCTCGACAGCCCATTGCAGGATGCCGCCCCACTCCGCGCGCAACTTTTCCGGCAGCTTGTGATCCCGCTCGGCCGGCGGGATTGTGACCAGGAACGGAATGAGGTGGATGCGCCGGCGCGTTGCCTCGTCGACCGTAGTCAGGCTCGGCTTGTGATTGCCGACAATCATCAGCTTGAAGGCCGGCGTGAACTCGAAGAAGTCTTGCCTCATAAACCGGGCTGCGATGCGGTCGCCGCCGGTGATCGACTTGATCTTGGCCTCGGCCCAATGGCGGCCTTGCTCGGTCTCGTGGGAGACGACGAGGCGCACACCTTGCAGTCGCGCGAGTTCGGTCGGATGCCGGTCGGTCAGGCTCTCTGTAAACGTCTCGACCGGCGCGATGCAGGCATAGTCGTGCCAGATCCCGACCAGGGTGTTGACGAAGACGGATTTGCCGTTGGCGCCGGAACCATGAATGAAGAACAGCACGTGCTCGCTGGTGCGACCGTTCATGCAATAGCCGCTCACGCGCTGTAAGTAGGACTGCAGCTCGCGATCGCCGCCGGTCACCTGGTCGAGGAACTTCAGCCACAACGGACATTCGCCGCCCGGGGCGACAGCGGCAGTCTTCATGCAATAGTCCTCACGGAGTGTCTCCCGCTCTTTGCCGGTGTTCAGATCAATGCCCATCGCTTCGCTCCTTTCTGGGCTTGGTGGTGTTGAAGAAATCGGGGTCGGCATCCCACTGGTCCGCCCTCGCAATATGCCGGACATCGGCGCGTGCGAGGTTCAGAACCGCATGCACGCATCGGGCTGAGTAGAGGCGGGCACTGGCGGCTTCAGCCGCCGCTCGACTGCAGATGAGGCGGGCCATGCCGAGAATACTCAGGGTCCGGTCGTAGGCCCACAGCCCGCCCTCCCAGAGCACCCACTTGCCGATCTCGGCGACGTGCCGAGCCTCGCCGCCGAAAGCGTCGGCGAAACGCAATGCCAGCGCCCCCTCACTGTATTGCGGCCCCACCTCCTCCTCGTCTACCCGATAGTACGGGGTCCGTTCGATCAGCTGATCGAGTTCATCGAGTGACCCTCCGGCGGCAAGCCAATCGCTAACATCACCCTTCTCGGCCAAACCCGGCAATTCGAGGATGCGGATCGTCTTGGCAATGCCGTAGAGGTGTTTGGCAACCGCCTGGGCGTGCGCTCTGCCGACGTCGTCATTGTCCGGCAAGATCACCACGTCGCGGCCGAGGAGCCAGCGCGAGATCTCTGCACGCCACTTGCCGGCGCCCTCGGAATTACAGGTCGCCACCAGACCTATGCCAAAGAGGGCGTCGCAGTCCTTCTCGCCCTCGGGGATCAGAACCCGGGCGTCCTCGCTGGCCAAGAGATCGGGCAATCGATAGGGAAGCCGCTCGACACCCCGGAGGTTGTTGATCCAGCCGCCGTGGCCATCGGGCCGGCGCTGCCAGAATTGCTTCTTGCTGCCATTGGGCGGGGCCCTGATAACTTGGTAACGCTCTCGACCGCTCTCGTCCTCGTAGCTGTAGACAATATTGCCGTCGAACGAGGCGCGCTTCTCAGGCCACAATCCGCGTCGCCGCAGCTCGGCGATGATCGCGTCCTGCGTGCAGCCGCGCCCAGCCCGGCAAACCAGCAGCGGGGCGACGCGCCCCTCTGTGACCGACAGGCTCGGGTTGTGGTCGTCGTGCACGGGGCAGAGGGTTTTCCACTCTTTGCCGGCTTTGCGGTGTCTGCCATTGCCGAGCTTTTCGGCGAGCTCCTTGGCGGTGGGGTATCGGCCAATCATGGCGCGGTCTCGACTGCAAAGAGCTGTTGCGTACCGGCGACTTTTGCCCCAAATGTACCATTCGTAGATGTCTGCAAGGCCGTCTCCCCAAGACGGTAGTTGCGGGCCGCGGCCGGTGGCGTCGGGTACCAATCGAGTACCACCGGCCGCGGTTGTTAGGGTCGCCACAGGTGGATTTCCGCCACCAGGCCGATAATCGCCGGATCCGTCGTGGCATCTGCAAGCCGTGCTCGACGAGCGGCACCTTTTGGCCGTTGAAGACGGTGCCGGGAAAGACCGGCCAGCCGTAACGCTTGGCGTACTCAAGCGCGGAGCGGAGTGGGGTTCCGCCCATCGCGTCGGAACCCGATGCTTTTTGCGGTTCTCTTCCCTCGTGTTGCACCACTGTCACCCAGACGGGACGATCACTCTTCGGTGCTCCCTTCCGGCGCTGGCATTACACTGGCCTGCGCTGAGCGTTCTTCGCGGCGGCGCATCCAGCCGTACACTTTTGGGAGCCACCAGTAATTAAAACCATCGGCGCCGAGTTTGACCGGTGCCGGGAAGGCAACTTTTGGATTGTGTTGCCAACGCCATAGCGTCATGTCGCTGGCGGGGACCAGCACGCGCAATTGCTGGCGGTTGATATACCGCTCCTCCGGGATCGGGGCATCCTCGGGTAGCCTGGCTTTGAGGCCTTGTACGGCCGCTCGCGACATCGATCCTCCTGCTTTGTGGTGGCGTGATGTTGCTGGGTGTGCCGCCGTGTTGTCACGCTGTAGCCGGAAGTTTCCAGAAGCTTCCGGAAGTAATCGGAAGCTTCTGCTTACTTCCGGTCTGTGCGGGCGCCGGCAACCCGCTACCCTGGGGGACCTACACCCCTCGACACCTGTTCGCCCCTGTAGGTAACACTGCTTGACACCCTGTTCTCACTTAGCTATAGCCTACGCCGTGAACAGCGAGATCGAGCTCCGCGTCAAGATCGGGCGACTTGTCGAACATCTCACGCAGATGGAGGAAAGTGCTCGCTCACACTGGGAAAGCACCCGCTCGGCGCTCGGCGCCGCCCAGAGTGCGCTCGATCACATCGATACCACCCGCAGCGAACCCTTGCCGGTAACGCGCGAGATGATTCTCGAAGTGCTACGCGCGGCCGGCGCCGATGCGGCGCTCGCGCGGGCAGATATCATCGCGGCCGTCCATCGCGACTACGGTGTTGAGCTTGCGCCCAAGAGCGTGACAACGACGTTGTTGCGCATGCAGCGGGTCGGGCTCGTGTGGCGCGATGGTCTTTGCTGGTTGCTGAACTAGGCAGCGGCGTGTGCACGCCCCGATTGCGCCGCCACATCATGTCGGATTAACTATGACTTCGGCACGCGGGCAAGCGGGCGCCGCCGCACAGCTTGAAGCGTTCCAGACAATCATTCGGAAGCTGGAAGAGCTCGCCGCGGGGCAACGCGAGCTGCGTCGGACGCAGGAAGAGCAAGGCGGGGAGCTACGCGAGGTACGCCGTCTCATGCCTAGGAAGAGACGCGGCGCCCCGCCGACATACGATTGGGTCCCCGTTCGGCGCGTAATCTGGCGCCATGCCAACCAGAAGCAGACGCGCTTGGAAACGCGTGCCGAGATCCGGAAGCTCGCGATGGAGGTTGTCGAGACTTGGCGCGACCAGCCAGACGACAGGACCATTTGGAATTTCGTGAACCAAATGGCCGAAGATTTCGGGATCGATGAGGGATAAGAGCGTGTGCCGGCGCCCGCTCAGTGTCTTCCGCCGAGCGCCACAACCCGGGCGTCGGGCGGCTCGATCAAACGCTGGAGATGCGCCGCCCAGGTTTCGAGCGCATTGCGTTTCTCCGGGCCATAGCCGAACCGGTTGTAGACGCCGGCGACACCGGCGAGCGACCCGGTCACATGGTTCAGAACCTTTTCGATAACGTGCGGGGCAATGCCGAGCTGCGCCATGCGGCTTGCCGCAGTGCGACGCAGATCGTGCAAGATCCACGGGGGTATGAGCGGGTGGTCCGCCTTGACGAGTGCCGCCGCGATCTCCTTGTCGAGCCGTCGCTTCGCCCGGGAGAAACCTGAGACAGGGTTGGCAGAGCCGTTGAGTGCCGGGAAAACAAAACCGTGCTGTCCGACGTTTGGGAGACTGCTTAGGATCGCGACCGCCGTCGGTGAAAGCGATACTTCGTTGGCCACCCCGTTCTTTACGGTTTCCGATGGCAGGCTCCACATACCGTTGTCGAGATCGAGCTCGCGCCAGCGCATCAACGAGACTTCGCCAAGGCGTTGTGCGGTCAAGATCAGCAGCTGGAACAACGGCCCGAACGGCCAGCCTATGGCCTCGCAGCACCGCCACACCAGCCGCAGCTCGTCATCCGACAGCACTCGGTCGCGCGAGACTTCCTTCGCCAACGGCTTGATGTTGGCGGCCGGTGAGGTCTCGACATAGCCACGTTCGGCACACCAGTTGAACAGCTTTTTGATCAGCGCGAGGTAGCGGTTGGCGCGGCGCGGTGAGGTGCGTTCGGCGATTCTGTCGAGCACCTCGAGGATGTCGCCCTTGGCGATGCCGGCAATCGGACGATCGCGCCACAGCGGCTCCTCCTTGGTGCCGAGGAACTCGCGCTTGAGATCGGTGTCCTGCCGCTGCCAGGTCCGGTTATTGGGCTTGGCGTGCTTGGCGATGAATTCGGCGGCGACTGCCTGGAATAGATCCGCCTCGCGCCGGCGCTCTTCGGCCTTGGCCGCCGCCGGATCGCTGCCGTTGTCGATGTCGCGCAGAACTGCCCGGGCGCGCTCGCGCGCTTCTGCCAGCGGCACGATAGGGTAGCGGCCCAGCATCGCGCGTCGCTGCCGACGCTTTACGCGGTAGAGCATCGTCCAGCTCTTGGCCCCCTTCTCGGTGACGCGCAGACCAAAGCCGGGCAGTGCGGCGTCCCAATATTCGATCCGACCCTTCGCCGGCGGCTTGATGTTCTCGACGGTCTTCGCGGTCAATCTAATGGAGGGCATTTTGCCGGGCCCTAGCTATGTTACCCCGACCGGCATTCCCATGCTCCGGATTTGTTACCCGGGGTAACATGGACCATGGAATTCATTCCCATGCTCGCACGGCCGGTCATGGGGGCGGTTCGGGGTAACATACGGGGTAACAATGAACCATGCTAGCGGATGTTACGGCGTGTTAGGTGGCATGCTCAGTTCGCGGGTATATTATCGCAAAATCAATGCCTTGACAGGGGGTTTGCGAGAAGCGGTGTGATACCGTGTTAGGCCTCAGAACGGGAATCATAATCCCAAGGTCGGGGGTTCAAATCCCTCTCCCGCTACCAACCACATCAAGCACTTAGAGAGGAAAACCGAGTCG
>Ga0306920_100010824_pt1 | contig 12263 bp, 15 predicted proteins | sample flu12Cox44000170_FD_204666 | JGI IMG/M metagenome (GOLD analysis project Ga0306920, IMG submission 204666) | Lab enrichment of tropical soil microbial communities from Luquillo Experimental Forest, Puerto Rico - flux4day.12C.oxic.44.000.170 (v2)... | ecosystem: Environmental > Terrestrial >...
GTTTCGGAGCTTGCCGCCACCGGTCGACTTCACGCCACCGGCTCGCCGGCGTCAGGAGCCGCTTGAGATCTCGACCTCGATGGGCGAGGTTCGCCTCAATGGTCGCTGGCAGGTCGGCCGTCTAACCAAGATCGAGGCTGGCATGGGCGAGGTGACCATTGATCTGAGCGAAGCCGAGTTTGATGACTGGGACGTTGAGATCGTCGTCCACACCAAGATGGGGACGATCACCGTCATCGCTCCTCGGGGTCTCGAAGTCCGACAGGTCGGGAAGAGCGGGCCTGCCAGTAACACCCTCGGTCCACCGATTCCAGGCTTTCCGGTGGTTCGGCTGAGCGCGTCCTCCGACATGGGGACCATCCGCCTGATGCATCCGCAGCGGCCGCAGGAGAAGCGGAAGCGTCGCTGGGGGCGGCGGTCGGGTCGGTAGAGGTGGTGTAGCGAGCGTCCGGTAGGTCGACCGCAGCGAGGTTCGGCCGTCGCGGCGCCGAACTCGTCGGCTGTGCCGCCGTCGACGCAAAGATGGGATGAAAGTCAACGCCGTGACCGCGCGGCTGGCTTGTCGGAAGGTCGGTCGGCCCTCCGCGTCGAACGACTCTGGATAAGGCCACGCGCGGTAGCCCCCGCGCGGGCCGGGTCATTCGACAACTGGAGGTACCGACCGTGAGTGACGGTAAGGCATCGGTCGCGCTGGACGCTGCGTGTGCGGCGCTGCAGGGCGCGATTGTCGCTGGGTTTGACGTTCATCGTCGGCAGATCACCTTCGACGCGATCGACACCGAGAGCGGCGAGGTGTTGCGCGGGAAGCTCGACTCCACACCGGCGGCGGTAGAGCAGTGGATCGCCCGGTTCCCGGGCCGGGTAGTGCATGTCGCGGTGGAGGCGTGTACGGGCTGGCTGTTCGTCGCCCGTGCGCTCGAGCGCGCCGGCGCGGTCACGCATCTGGCCGAGCCGATCGAGACCAGCGCGCTGCGGGGCCGCAAGCGCCGCGCGAAGACCGACCGAGCGGACGCGCGCTGGCTGCGGCAGCTGCTTTTCGAGGGGCGGTTGCCGGAGTCGTGGATGCCACCGGAGCACGTGCGCCAGTGGCGCTCTCGCGCCCGGTTGCGTAACACGCTGGCCGGGGAGCGCACCAGCTGGGTGCAGCGGATCCGCGCGGTGCTCTATCACCACGGGATCGCGGGCGCCCCCGATGACCTGCGCACGCTCGCCGGCCGCCAGTTCCTCGCCACGCTCGAGCTGCCCGTCGACGCCAGCGAGCGGATCGCCGTGGCACTGGAGATAATCGATCTGCTCGAGATCCAGATCGCCACTATCGAGCGCGAGTTGCGAGCGCTCGCGCGCCGCCAGACCGGCTGTCGTGCGCTGATGGACAAGCTCTACGGGATCGGCGAGCTCTCCTCGCTGGTGACCCTGTGCGAGCTCGGAGACGTCTCCCGCCTGCATGCCTCGCGCCAAGCCGTGCGCCTGGCCGGAATCGACATCGGCGTGCACCGCTCCGACCGGACTGCCCGTCTGGGGAAGCTCACCCGCCAAGGCTCAGCCGAGCTGCGCTGGGCGCTGTACGAGGCCGCCCAGTCCGCGTGCCGGCCGACCAGCCCTGACTACCAGGACTATCACGCGCTCAAAGACCGCGGACTCTCGCACACACGGGCGTCGCTGACGATCGCCCGCAAACTCGCCCGCCGCAGCTACCACGTTCTACGCGAACTCGGACCCGCGGCCCTGGAACCGATCACCGACTGACACCACCCCGCGCTGTTGCTCCGACAAGCCCACATCTCGCCGATGCGTCCCAAGCTTCCGGCCAGCTCCCGCAGCTGCTGTGGTACCCACGATCACCGTGGCGACCCACCAAAGACAGAGCGGCCGGAGTCGCTCCGCCAGGAACGACCGATCAACCATCTCGTCACCGGCCGCCAGCCACGGCAGTCGCGGACCCAGATAAGGCAGGGCGTCCACGGAGCGATCACCCACCCGCCACTTGACATCCCGACGTTCGTTCAGATAAGCGGCAGCCGTGCCGCTGTGACCGGTTCAGGCGTGATCCGTCCGGCGGGCTGTCGTCCCCGTTGGCTTGCTTTGCCGGCGGAGGAGGAGCCAGTGCTTGCTCGCTTCCGGCTAACTCTGGCCGACGCGTCAGGCGATAAGCGATCGCCCGCTCACCCGGAACGGGACGATCGGTTCGCCACGAACGCGCTCGTCTGCGCCGGCCGACGCCGGCGACTCCTTTACCCGAGAAGCGGTCGTGTGCACGGCCGCCGCGAGACGACTCCTTCATCGCCAGAGCAGCCACGCTGGAAGGGCCTCGGGCCTGCGATCTCGCCTCCGCTATCCGACAAGCAGCCACTCCGGCGCTCCTGTGTCGTCGACGCCGACAGCCGGGCTCGACCCGCCCGCGTGCCTCACGCTCGCCGTCGCCGACCCGCGACCTTGGCTGTCGTTCGCTCAGCCTTGGCTGAATGAGACGGCGAACAGCGAAGGCATCGTGCAAGCTGCTTCCGCGCGCCGATGCCGACGGCGGGGGCCAGGGCGCTGCAGCTTCGCGTCCGGGTACGGACGTAGATTCCTCCACATGTGCGGCGATGCTGGCCGACCGGTGGCGGACTTTCTTACGGCCGAGGACGTCCGTGGTCGGCTCCTTGAGCATTCCCAACTCTCGGACATCACGGACTTCGAGGAGCGCCATGCGGACGCCGACGCGGTGCTCCCGCTGCGGGTGTGGCGCGCGGTCGCTCACCGCAGCAGCCAGACTGCGCCCGTCTGGGTCAGCGCCGACGCGTTCCTGCAGAAGTTGCACGCCACAGTCGACCCGGGCAGCAGCGACGTGCTAGGCAGTTGCGATTGCTGCCTCTCGCGACTCAGTTGCGCTGACGACGTAGCCGCCTACCACCGCGGGTTCGCACTCGCTCTCCTGGACGACGGACAACTGACCGCTCCAGCGTGGTCGGCTGACCGCGACGACGCCGTGCGCCGCTACCTGCACGCCTTGCTGCCAAAGGGCCGACCGTTCCAGGCGGAGTACGCAGGCGGCTGGTACGGCCTCGGCGTCTGGCGCGTGGAAAGCTCCGGCCTTGGCTTGTGGACATTCCTGGAACCGGTGGCGGGTTTCGCCCTGGCACCGACCCGCGGTGCCGAAGACAAGACTGATTTCGCTTCGCCCGACCAAGCGGCGGTCTTCCACCTCGGCCGCACCCTGGCCGCCGAAGCTGAACGAACATAGCGATCACCGCCCGGGTGCGCGCGGTCGTCGAATCGACCTTACTCGCCTCACCCGCCGGAAGCGGCATCTCTCGCGGAACGGTCAGGTCCCTGCGGTACCTTCGACGCGCATGGGAGCCACCGCGAATCCACCGCTCGACCGAGTCGCAGAGCGCCGACACGCCGTCGCACTCGCGCGGCATTACCGAGAGGCGGAGGGTATGTCGATCGCGCAGATCGCCGAGCGGCTCGGCCGCGCGCCCGCAACGATCAAAGGCTACTTCTACGACCCCACGGCGGAGAAAGCACGAGCGGTCACGGCGCGTCACGTGGGCGTGTGCCGTGGCTGCGGCCCCGCTACGCGAGGTCGATACAAAACCACGGCTCGCCGCTCGGCTGCTAGTGATCGGATGCGCGGCCAGCCAATCGCGCGGCCCCAGCGGTCGGCTCCATAAAGACGCGGCCCGATCCGCGTCTTGCAAGATCGTCGCTTCGGCCTCTCAGTCGGTAGGAGCTAACCGCGATCGCCGCTGAGCGCTGGCGCTCGGGCGGGGACGGTCTCGATCTCGTTATCGCGGAGCACGGCTGAGCCTTCGGGCACGAACGCGGCTATCACGGGTCGTTTGTCGGAGCGGCGGCGCGTGATCCGCGGCGGCTCTTGGCTGAGGTATTTGTCGCCCCACTGGCGCAAGCCGGCGAGCGCGATGCCAAGGTCGCGACCTTTGGGCGTGAGTCGGTACTCGTAGCGCTCGGGCCGGTCGTTGTAGCGGACGCGGTCGAGGATCCCTTCCTGGACGAGGCGGTTGAGTCTCTCGGTGAGGACGTTGCGCGCGATGCCGAGGCTCTCCTGGAACTGGTCGAAGCGGCGCAGCCCGAGAAACGCGTCGCGGATGATCAGGAGCGTCCACCGCTCGCCGACGACCTCGAGCGCGCGGGCGATCGAGCAGTCCTGTCCTTGGTAGTCGCGGTTGAGCATGTCGTGAGCTTAGCAAGATTAGTTGCATCACGCAACTCACTCTGCTACGATCCCGATTGAGTTTCGTCACGCAACTGACTGGAGACTGGGATGAAGGCCCTAAAGGTTCAAAGCGAGGTAGACGACACGCCGGGCCCGCGGCTCTATGCAGTCCCGAATCCTGCGAAACGGCGGCGTGTCCTGCCGGATCGCGTCGGGTATGCGTTGGCGGCGGGGGTGATCGGGCTAGGGCTGTTCGCTTCGGTCACGCCATCGCCCCTCTACCGCGCCTACAGCGTTCTATGGCACTTCTCGACGCTGACGCTGACGCTCATTTACGCGACCTACGCCTTCGGTGTCCTGGCGAGCCTGCTGCTCTTCGGGGCTGTCTCAGACGATGTGGGCCGGCGGCCGGTCTTGCTCGGCGCACTCGGAGCGCTGATTGCGGCCACGGTTCTGTTCATGCTCGCCGATTCCTCCGCGTGGCTGTTCGTCGCTCGCGGCATCCAGGGACTCGCGACCGGTGCGGCGCTGAGCGCGGCCAGCGCGACCCTTCTGGACCTCCATCCGCGCCGCGATCCGGCGGGTGTCGGTCTCACCAACGGCACCGCCGCGGCGGCCGGGATCGGCCTCGGCGCGCTCGTGTCATCGTCGCTCGTCCGGATCGGCTGGGAACCACGCGTCTTGCCGTACGCGGTCCTGCTGGTTCTTATAGCGGTCGCGTTCGCAGGTGCGTTGTGGATGCCGGAGCCCGTCAGCGATCGTTCGCGTTTTAGGCTGACCGCCCAGCGCCCCCGAGTCCCCGCCGCCGTCCGCAGGCCGTTCGTGCTCGCCGGCCTGGCCGTCCTGTCGTCCTGGTCGATCGGAGCGCTGTTCTTCTCGCTCGGCCCCCAGCTCGCGCTCCACCTGTTCAACTCGACCAACGTGGTCGTGTCGACCATCGGCATCGTGAGCCTCGCGGCCGCGGCGGTGATCGCGCAGCTGTTGACCGCGCGCACGGCCGCTTGGATCGCTACCAGCGCCGGCTCGATCGCCCTCGCCGCCGGAATGGGACTGATCGTCCTCGCCGCCGCGACCGACTCAAGGGTGGCCTACCTACTCGGATCGATCCTCGGAGGCGCCGGCTTCGGCGCCGCGTTCCTCGGCGGCCTGCGCGCGCTCGTCGTCGCGATCCCGCCCGAGCACCGGGCCACCGTGATGGCCGCGTTCTACGTCGCCGCCTACGCGTCGCTGTCGGTCCCCGCCGTCCTGGCCGGCGTCGTCGTAACGCACATCTCGTTGCAATCGACCTTTGAGATCTTCGGCAGCGTCGTCGCCGCGATCGCGCTCGTCGTCGCCTTCGAAGCCTGGCGGACCCGCCCTACGCCCGACGGCACGCTCGATCCGGGGACCCGGCCACGTGCGCGGCTGGTCACGTCATGAACATCACCTGCAATGGCCTGCCCCGGCACGTGACGCTGCGGGACGGCTGCGTTCTCGACGTGCGTCCGCTCGAACCGGCCGATCGCGAGTGGTTGGCGGCCGCCGTCCGGCGACTGTCGCCGGAAACGCGCTATCTGCGGTTCGCCAGCCCGAAGCCGCACCTGACCAAGCGGGAGCTCGATTTCCTCGTCGAAGTCGACCATCACACTCACGAGGCGATTCTCGCCGCCGACCCCACCAGCGGCCGCGGGATCGCGGTGGTCCGCTACGTCCAGGTCCCGGGCGAGCCGGGCGTGGTCGAGATCGCAGCGACCGTCGCCGATGACTGGCAAGGACGCGGGGTAGGGACCGCCCTGCTGGCGCAACTCGCCCAGCGCGCCCGCGAAGAGGGTCACTCCGCGCTGCGCGCCACCGTTCTGGCGACCAACCGGCGCTCGATCGCGATGCTCCTCCGAGCGGGTTTCGCGCCGATCAAGAGCCAAGGGACCATCCGTGAGTACCAGCGTCTACTCACGAGCGCCGACGCCGATTGAGCTTCGAGCCTGCGCCCGAAGTTGTGGCGGGACGCGCCGACCCGGGAGCAATACCTCTATGACATGTCTCGGCTCGAATCGGCGGGCGCTTACGACCGTGTGATGGAGCGGCGGCGGGCCGTCGCCCTTGCGCGTCATTTCCGCGAGGCCGAGGGGCTGTCGATCGCCCAGATCGCTGACCGACTCGGCCGCTCATCGGCGACGGTCAAAGCCTATTTCTACGACCCGTCTGATGCTAACAAAAGACCTGCGGATAGCACGCAGGAGCGACAGTGCTGGGCGCTTGCTGGTCATGCACGGACGTCGATCTGCAAGCCGCTCCTCGACTCCTCGCTGCGACGGCCCGAGGCCGGCGTTCCCCACTGCCCGATTTGTCCGCCAGCGGCAGTCTAGAGCCAGATCTTCTTGGGCCGCGGTCGCTGCTGCTGCCTAGCCCTTGGAGGCTTCCGCCGATGCCGACTTCGAGATTCCCAGCTACGTGTAAGACGTCCATACCCGACAGGGCAAGCAGTCGGGCAGGACGAGGCAGGATTTCCTCGTCGAGGAGCACGAGGCGGTCGCCGACTCCTCGACCATCGTCCGCAAATTTCGGGGAGATGGTCGAGTCAGAGAACTACGTGCAGCCGCAACTCGACTTCGATCTCGGCTGAGCCTGATAGCCAAACTGTCAGCTGGTTCCCGAGCGGCTCCAGGACTGCGTTCGCTCGTCTCGGAGCACGGCCCGCGACAGGGTGGCAGTATCACGGCCTTTCGCTGTCACGCTTGCCGCGGCCGCCCCTTGACGCCCGGCCTCAGTGGTGGGAAGGACGCTGAAGAGTCAGCTGTTTCACCGCCGCCAAGCGGCTGGCGTTCTCCTCCTCGGCGGCCTGGATTGTGACGAACAGCTTGTCTTGTTCCTCCACCAGGTCACGCTGGAGAACGGAGATGTGCCTCTGGGCCGAGGCCAGCTCGGACTGCAGCGCTCGGACCTTGGTTTGAAGGGAATGGACTTTTGTGCTGTTACCACATCCGGCGGCGAAAATCGCAATGCTGGCAATGGCACCCGCAACGATGATCTTTCTCATATTCCCCTTCCAGAACTGACCTTGTTTCGGCAAGAAAGGTGCGGATTACCGGGAAATGGCCGTCGAAGTTTGGTCCCAAATCGTTGGGGTCGGGCTGACGGTCGCCCGATACGATCGGCGGGCGGGCGAGAGGACCTTGAGGTAAGCGGTGTAGCCGTTCTTGCCGGTCGTTTTAGCGCCGACGCGCTTCCAACCACTCCGGTTCTGATAGAAATCGACGCTGCGGCCTTGTGAGTTGGTCCAGCTGCCGAGACCGAAGTTCGCGTTGGGATTGAACTGGGTGACGCGGGCACGCACGTAAACATTTTTGGCGGAGCGGTAGCCCGAGATGGAGATGCGGCTGTTTACCTTGATGGAGAACTGATACGAGTTCTGCGGGAGCGCGTCATAGTTTGTGTCATCAGCAGAATTTGGACTCGCCTGGTACGTTCCTAGCGGTTCGGTGCTCGGATAGAAATAGGCCTTGTCGCTCTGACCTTCTGAGAGCGGCGTGGAGCCGCCGCTCCAGAGAAACCACGAGCTGATCAATCGTGCGCCTTGCAGCATGTCCCACGATGCACTGATAGCACCGCAGGCGTGGGTCAGCGTGCCCGGGACGACGTAGGTGGAGCTGCTGGCGACATGAACGTTCGCCACCGCGATCGACACCGTGCAAGAGGCCTGAGCGCCGGCCTGAGCTCCGCCGCTCGAGTCGCCTCCGACTACCGCAATCCCGCCGACGAGCAACGCAAGAGCTGCCTGTCTAGCGCGTTTCATGGCCTAGGCCGCCGCTACACGCCGACGCAATGACTGCGGTAAGGCCAAGGACAAGGATCGCAGGCTGTCTGCTCGCATCGGACGCGATTTCCTCAGAAGGTGGCTCTGACCCGATCAGGACGCCAACACCAAGCTTATTAGACGTCGGCCTTCTGTCGGGCAGCACGTCTGTCACTGGCCCCGGCGTCGGACCTCCCGGCCGGCGTCATAAATCGCCTCCCGCCTCAGCACGATCCATGCGCGCAAGATTCGCTGCGCCAACAAGGAACCCCTGCCCCAGGCCCCGACGGCTGAACGCGTACCCGACACCGCTGCTTTCCAAGGCATTTGCGGACATGCAGCGCGTCGGTCACGGCGTGTCGCGTTGGCGGGCCCGATGAGGGAGAGCGCCGGACTGGACTGTCGGATCCCTCGCAATGCGGACGTGCGCCCGGTCGCCGTGGAGCACCGACCGGACATTGAGCAGAGCCGCACTACCGGTGATTAAGCAAAGCGCCTACGCCACGGTCGTGGCCCCAATAGGCGTAGAGCAACAATCGCCCCGAGGCGAGAAGGCATCCCCAATCGCGGCTGTCGCCAAGGTCGCGGACCTGCTTGCAGATCTCCGGTTCGCACAAGACCAGCAAGCTGGCCGGCGCTGTCGCGATGTGTCCCGGAGCTCGTAGAACTTGGGGAGAAACCCTCCCCCGGTGGATCGTTCCTTTTCGGTTGGGGGGCTGTCCAGCGTCTCCGGTAGGCTTGGGTTCGTATGCTCGACCGTGTCGCGGAACGGCGCCGCGCGGCGCAACTCGCCCGCCACTACCGCGACCACGAGGGTCTGGCGACCGCGGAGATCGCTCGTCGACTGGGACGCGCACAAGCAACCATCAAGAGCTATCTCTACGATCCGACAGGCGATAAGGCACGCGCGGTCAAGGCGCGCTACCGGGGAGTGTGTCGCGGCTGCGGGGCGCCCACCGCGCCGCGGAACGGCAAGGGCGACGCCTACACGTATTGCAGACGCTGCCATCCCGGGGCGATCGCGCCGCAATGGACCCGGGAACGGGTTCGCGAAGCGATGCGCGCATGGCGATCGCGCTACGGCGCTGCGCCGTCCTCGTATGACTGGTCGCGCACGCACGCGCGCCGGCGCGGCGGCGAACCGCTCAAACGACTACAGGCCGGAGAATGGCCCGCGCCGTCCACCGTCATCGATCTGTACGGCAGCTGGGCGGGCGCCCTCGCGGACGCCTTCGGCGGCGCCTGAACGGTTGGGGGTACATGCCGCTGACATACGGACGCGCGCTCGCGCTCCGGCCCGTGATCGGGAGCGCCGAAGGTCGCCGCGAAACGCTTCTGTGCCAGTGGCGTCTTTGAGAAGAGGGGCCGAACGAGCCACTGGTCGTCTGTCGGCGGCCGCCGATTGTGGCGAGGGCACAATTCGGGGATCGCCTGGCGGTCACGGCCACGCGGTCGACGCGACTGCTGCAACCGTGGGGAGGCTGTCGGAATATCGGTGCTGTCTGCCGGGTTTAAGACACTTCCGGGATGGCTCGAGATTTCGTTGGGTGTGAGCGCGGCCAACTGTTGTTGATGCCGCCGTCGTTGGTGGAGTGGCTGCCTGAGGATCATTTGGGTAGCGCCGGGATAAACCGGCATGGAGAAGGAGCTGAAAGGGCTCCACGTCGAAGGAGTAGCGATCCACGACGGCCCCGAGTCATGCGTCAGCGCCCGCGAGGGCGTCGGCGAAGTGTTGACAGGGGTGCGCGCAGGCTGGGCTATTGAGCCTCGAAATTCCTGCATCCGGGGTGCCGACGCCCTCCAAGTGGCGGAAGGCAATACGGTCGGCGGCGTTTTCGCGAGTCGTCGGCGGGCCCTGCGGGGTCAGAGAACCTGGGCATGTGCGTGATCTCTCCATGCGCGAGAACCGGGAGGTCCCACGGTCACCCGCTTGTGGTGATGGTTGGGCGGGTCGTGCGGGAAAGGCCGAGGCCGTAATCCTGTGATGGACGACCGTGGGAAGTCAGACGGTCCTGTAATACCTGCGAAGCTGCCGAACAACGCCCAGGGCGGGGCGGCGGAGGTGGTGGAGGGAAGAGGACCGGCCAAGGGAAACGCGGCCGGGGAAACACGTGCCGGACTCAGCGCCGGGGTGTGCGTGTCCAGTGACCTGGATCGTGTGCGCCGAGCGGCGCGGAAGGACACGGATGCGCAGTTCACCGCGCTCCTGCACCATGTTGACGTTGACCGTCTCCGGGCTGCGTACTTCGCGCTTCGGCCGAAGGCCGCTCCTGGGGTGGATGGCGTGACGTGGGCGGATTACGGGCTGGATCTCGAGGCGAACCTTCGGGATCTGCATGCTCGAGTCCACCGCGGGGGCTACCGGGCGAAGCCGTCACGCAGGGCGTTCATCCCGAAGGCCGACGGGCGGCAACGGCCGCTCGGCGTCGCCGCGCTGGAGGACAAGATCCTCCAGCGGGCGCTGGTCGAGGTGCTTAATGCAATCTACGAGGCGGACTTTGTCGGGTTTTCGTACGGGTTCCGGCCGGGGCGGCGTCCGCATGATGCGTTGGACGCGCTCGCGGCTGGGATCAAAACGAAGCGCGTGAACTGGGTGCTCGACGCGGATTTCCGCGAGTTCTTCACCAGCCTTGACCATCGCTGGCTGGTGAGGTTCCTTGAGCATCGGATCGCGGACCGGAGGGTCCTGCGTCTGATCCAGCGATGGCTCAGCGCAGGGGTCATTGAGAACGGGTCGCGGACGGCGTGTGAGGAGGGCGTCCCGCAAGGGGCGTCAGTATCGCCACTGTTGGCGAACGTGTACCTGCACTACGTCTTTGATCTGTGGGCTCACCAGTGGAGAGGTCGGCACGCGCGCGGCGAGGTAGTGATCGTGCGTTTCGCCGATGACTTCGTGGTGGGTTTCGAGTACCGGAGCGACGCGCTGCGGTTCTGGGCAGACCTCCGCGACAGGCTCGCGCAGTTCTGCTTGGAGCTCAACGCCGAGAAGACGCGCCTGATCGAGTTCGGCCGGTTCGCCGCCGAGCGCAGACGGGCGCATGGTCGCGGCAAGCCAGAGACGTTCCAGTTCCTGGGCTTCACGCACTGCTGCGCGCAGACCAGAAGAGGAAGGTTCAAGCTCAAGCGAATCACCGACTCGAAGCGGATGCGGACGAAGCTGCGCGAGGTCAAGACCACGCTCATCAAACGCCGAGATCTGCCCATTCCCGAGCAGGCCCGCTGGCTCGCCAGCGTCCTGCGCGGGCACTGCAACTACTACGCGGTGCCCGACAACTACGAGGCGATCAACGCCTTCCGCCAACTGATCATCCGACACTGGCTCAAGGCGCTGCGGCGCCGCAGCCAGCGGTCTCGGCTGACCTGGCAGCGGATGTATCTCCTCGCGGAACGATGGCTACCTACCGTCCAAATACTGCACCCCTGGCCCGAGCCACGCTTCTACGCCAAGACCCAAGGCAGGAGCCCAGTGCGTTAACGCGCACGCTGGGATCTGTGCGGGGGGCCGCCGGCAACGGCGGTCCCTACCGCGATTTTGGACGATCTTGGGGGTGGTTGATCAGATGGATCTGGGCCGCTTCCGGGAGGGGTACCGGTTGGGTGGCACGGGTCGCGCTCCGTATGACCCGGCGATGCTCGGTCGTGGCGCTCCTTCTCTATGCGTACGCGCGCGGGAATAGGTCCTCGCGTCAGATCGAGCGGGCGTGCTGGGAGGATGTGGCCTACAAGGTGATCTGTTCGATGCGGGCGCCGGATCACTCGACGATCGCGGAGTTCCGCCGCCGCCATCAGACCGCGATCGCCGAGCTGTTTGATCAGGTGCTGGGGTTGTGCCGGGAGGCGGGGCTGGTGTCGGTCGGGGTGATCATGGTCGACGGGACGAAGATCAAAGCGAACGCGTCGATGGATCAGAACCGGTCGTACTCGGGCGTGGTCAGGGAGATCTTGCGTGAGGCGGAGGAGACCGACCGGCGCGAGGACGAGCTCTACGGTGATGCGCGGGGTGATGAGTTGCCCGAGCAGTTGCGCACCGCGGAGGGCCGCAAGCAGGCGCTGGCCGATGCCAAGCGGCGGATCGAGGAGCGCAAGGGCCGTCCGGTCGGTCCGCAGGAGCCAGCGGGGGATGTGGAGGTGGATCCTGAGTTGGTGCTCGGCCGGGGCGGCCGGCGTGGCGGGCGGCGGGAGTGGCCTCGGGTCGCGCGCCGCGAGCTGGAGTCCCGCCGTGAGCGTGAGGCGGAGCCGATCCCGCGCGATCGGGAGGACCGTCTGTTCCAGGCGCTCGGTCGCTTGGAGGAGAACCACCGGGTCGATCTGGCCGCGAACGATGCTTACCAG
>Ga0306920_100010825_pt1 | contig 12263 bp, 13 predicted proteins | sample flu12Cox44000170_FD_204666 | JGI IMG/M metagenome (GOLD analysis project Ga0306920, IMG submission 204666) | Lab enrichment of tropical soil microbial communities from Luquillo Experimental Forest, Puerto Rico - flux4day.12C.oxic.44.000.170 (v2)... | ecosystem: Environmental > Terrestrial >...
AGGCGGGCGCCGCGTCAGGCCATCGGTGCCCTGACAGCAACAGCACCAGCCAACGGCCAACCGCAGCGGTCGGCAGCACACACGAACACTCGCACTTCACATGGCGACTTGGGGATACGTCCGGCCTGAAAAGCGGAAGGTCGACAGTTCGATCCTGTCCCTGACCACCAGTTTGACCAGCCAAGATGCCTCTGAGACTCGCCCTTACGGGGTCGTTTGACGGCAACCGTGACGGCAACGTGGTCAACCTAGGGCTTCTCCGAGCTTGCCGAGTGCCTTGCGTTTCTCGTCGAGACAGACGTGCGCGTAGATGGTCATGGTGACCTCGATGTCCGAGTGACCGACGATCTCCTGAACCACGTGCGGCGGTGCGCCAAGATCCAGCAGCAGCGTCACACACGTATGTCTTAGATCATGAAACCGTGCCGTATCCAGGCCAGCGGCCCGGCGGACCTGGTACCAGCTCCGGCGTAGGTTATCCGGCTCCATTGGGGTACCGCGGCGGGACGGGAAGACGAACCCGTGATCCTCCCAATCCGGCCACGCCTCCGATCGTTCAGCCCTCTGCCGCTTCTGATGAGCCCGCAGCGCTTCGACGCACACCTGGGGAAGCGGCACGGTCCGCGCGGAGTCCTGAGTCTTCGGCGGGACCAAGCGCAGGGCGCCGTCGACCCGCTGGAGAGTGTGGACGACCTCCAGCTTGGCTTCGTCCAGGTCGACATCCTGCCAGCGGAGCCCGAGTAGCTCCCCACGCCCGAGGAGATCGCCCGGCTAGAGATACCAGCCGGAACGCCGGTCGCGGAGCACATCAGGACCGGCTATACCGCTGCGGACAAGGCGGTCCGCGTGATGATCTCCGTCATCCCCGGCGACACACTGATCCTGCAGTACACCATCCCTACATGACCCGCTTGCGATTTGTGCGACTTACCACCACTCGGAGTGCCCAGCTACACGCATGCTGCTTCTAGCCAGTCCGTGGCAGAAGCGCTTCGGCAGCGTCTGACATAGGGCGCTTCCTTCTGGCGTGAGGGCCGCAGACGGGTGGGGCGCCCGCAAATCCACCGGTCACTCCGCCCGGCGCCCGCCAGCACAGGAACGTGCTCGTCGGGGATCAGTCACGACCAGAACTGGTCAAACACTCTCTGATCGTTGGCGAGGAACCATATCTCCGTGAGCTTCCCCTCAGCATTGACCTTCATCGGCATTGCCGTGACGACATCAAGCATCTCGCCGTCGCGTTCGGAGCCGTGAAAGAAGGCGATGACGTGGTCGTCACTGGCCAGGAGCGCTTGCACCTGGACGTGCGGGCCCCATCCCTGGCTGGCTCTGCCTAGCGCACCCATTACCGCGTCTAGTCCTCGGTACGTGCCGCTCATGGCGTTGTTCCCGGCAAAGTGCAGGACGGCATCGTCAGAAAGGTACTCCCTGATGACATCCACACGGCCGCTATTCCACGCCTCGAAGCTCCGCCACACAATGACGGCATTCGGATGTTCAGTCATTGCCGGCCTCCACGCACGGTGTCCACATGTTCACGACCAGAACTGGTCAAACGCTCTCTGATCGTTGGCGAGGGACCATGCCTCCGTGAGCTTCCCCTCAGCATTGACCTTTATCGAAAAGGCCAGGACGACATCAAGGGTCTTGCCGTCCCGTTCGGCGGTGGAGTGAAAGAAGGCCATGACGTGGTCGTCACTGGCAAGGACCGCTTCCAACCCGCCGCGCGGGTCCAATCCCTGGCTGGCTCTGCCTAGCGCACCCATCACCGCGTCTCGTCCCCGGTACGTGCCGCTCATGGCATTGTTCCCGGCAAAGTGCAGGACGGCATCGTCGGTAATGTACTCCCCAAGGACGTCCAGACGGCCGCTGGTCCATGCCTCAAAGCTCCGCCGCGCAGTGGCGGCATTCGGATGTTCAGTCATTGCTGGCCTCCAGGCACGGTGTCCACCTGTCCATGTCCATTCCGCATGGCGCTGCCCCCGCTAGGACCAGAAGGCGTTGACCGCGTCCTGGTCATCGGCCAGGGCCCAGTACTCGGTGAACTTCCCGTCCGGATTGATCCGGAAGGCCTGGGCGAGCACGACATCCAGGTGCCGGTCACCGCGGTCCGCTGTGACCCGGGTGAAGACCCCGCCGTGCGAATCGTCGGCGAGGATATCCTGAGGCTCGCTCCGCAGGCCCCCGCCGGTGAGGTCCCGGATCTTCGCAAAGTACTCGAAGATCGCGTCTCGCCCGCGGTAGTCGCCGCTCAGGGGATGGCTTCCACCGACGTGCCAGACGACATCGTCGGTGAAGTACTCCCGGTAGGCGCCCAGATCTCCCCGGTTGAACGTCGAGATTGCCTCCCGGAGCAGACTGGCATTCGGATGCTCAGCCACGACGTGTCCCTCCTCTCAGTGTGCTGAAGGGCCTCGACGGTCAGGGCAGCGCAGACCAGACGCATCTTGCCAGAGCCGCCCCAGCTGTCGGCTGATGGAGTTACGGTCAGTGAGCCTGAATCTACACCTGGTGCAATTCGGTTGGCCAGAGATCACGGGTCAGAGCCATGGCGAGAGACCGCTGCCGTATCTAGCTGTCTAACGCCCGCGCTAGGTGTCCCGGACGTGTCCGGACGTGTCTCGCCTCGGTGTGTTCGCCGCCGACCCTGTCAGCGTGCCCTGCCCGGCCGTGCTTCTGGGGCAAGCCCTATACGCCCCGTTGCCCACTGCCCACTGCGTGGCACCGATCAGCTGGAGTCGGACAGCGTACACGGTGCGGTGCCTGGCTCCACTTGACACGTCCCTAGACGGATTCTTCACTGCCTGACCCTAGACGATGTTGGCCTCGCGGATGGGACTGTGGATCTAACCGTGTTTCCGGCCCGATCAGGCTGAGCCTGGAAGGCAACCTCGGCAGGAACGGCTGCGCTCGCCATCGCCGGGTCGGGGCCGCTGGCACCGCGCCGGCCCGGCGCGGGAACCCGCCGCCTGGTGGCGGTGTAACAGCAGTAGGGCACCACGGAAGGAGCGCTCCGATGCCGCGCAGGCTGATTGCTGCGACCGCTGTTGCCGCAGGCATGAGCGTGGTCCTCCTCGGCTGCACGGGCGGCCCGGCCAGGACGGTTACCTCCCCGCCGCCCGTGGCGGGATCTACCGCGGGGTCCGCCAAGGGCGCGCCCGCCGGGCCGGCCAGGTACCGGGCGCGCCCGGTCACGATGGCCGACGCCCGGCGCTGCCCGGTGACGATCGGCCACCCAGTGCCCGGCACCATGTGGTGGCGGGACCTGCTATTCGGCTGGGGCAGTGCTTACGGCAATGGCTCGCTGTGGGTCGGCGGGCTGTGGCCGCACGGAGTTGTCATCGTGACCAAAGACGATGTCGGGCCGGACGGTCGGCTCGGGATGAAGTTTGGCTGGTACCGGCTGACTAACGGGTATCTCACGATCACCGGACGGCGGCTGGACGCGCCGGCTCCCCAGGCCTCGGGGCTTACTTTCCCCGGTGGTTACGGGCTGACCGGGTTCAATGCGTCAGGGGTGATATTCCCCGCCGAGGGTTGCTGGCAGGTCACCGGCCGGGTCGGCCGGGTCGCTCTCACCTTCGTCACTTTTGTCATCAAGGGCCACTGTGACTTCAATGCGATACCGATCCGATGCGTTGCGGGCCGTGTCCGCTGATCTCGGCCGGGCAACCCAGCGTGGCGGTCCCTGGCGGATCGGCTGTAATTGCCCCCTGTGCCAGGATGGGGGCGTGACCGGGGCAGACGCACCGGAGATCTCGCCGGAGGAGGCGAGCCGGAGCGGTGCGGGGCAGAGACGCGATGACGAGCTCCCGTTGCTCGCGGCGGTCTGGCTGGCACAGGGCAACGACAGCGAGGAACTCCGGGAGATGGCCGGGCTGACGCGCCAAGAGGCCCGCCAGGCAGGGCGGCAGCTGCTTCCTGATGTGCTGGCCTCGCTGGGCTGGCCACTGCCGGACTGCGGAATGCCCGCCGCGTGCGCGCACCAAGGATCATCGCGATGGCTGCGCGGCTAAGCATCCAGCTCGCCTTCGGGCTGGCCGGACTCGCCGTCGTGACTGGGTGCACCGGCAGCCCGGCCGCCCCGCATCCTGCGGCCAGCCCCCATGCCACCAGCCGGGCTGCGCCACAGCGATCACAGCCGCTCACGCGCGCGGCTGCCAGCCAATGCCCGAAGACGATCATCAGCCGTGTGGCTAGCCCGCCGGGAGCATCGCCCGGCGACATGGGCCCCCCGGGGACGAGCGCCTACGGCAACGGCAAGCTGGTGGTGACTCTGGACGTGCATGGCGTGATCGTGGCCAGCGGCGATATGGTCCACCCGGACGGCTCGATCTGGTGGAAATTCCCCTGGTGGCGGCTGGTCCGCGGCCACCTTGTGATCACCGGCCGTCGGCTGGATGCACCCGCTGCGCCGCTGACCTCAATCGTGCCGGACGGCTACGGCGACATCGGATTCCAGGCCAGCGGGGTCATCTTCCCCAGCGAAGGCTGCTGGCAAGTCACCGGGACGATCGGTCACACCTCACTCACCTTCGTCACCTTGGTGATCCCGCAGGCACACCGCGCGGTAATCTCCGGCAGCGGGTGACCCGGCATCGTCTCGCCGGGCGCGACGATCCGTGGTCGCTGGAAACCGGCAACCATCACCTGGAGCCGATTCTCGTCAACGATCAGTTGGGCCTAGGCACACGACATAGACGTGCCTCCGGCGAATGCCACCCCGACGTCTCCGACGCCCTTAGAGTCCGGGCCGTGTGTCCCCGATCGGTGAGAAGTTTCCTTACGTCTTTAAAGGCGCGGGGAGCGCGCAGCTCGCCTATGGCGCGACGGTCCTGCGTGAGAGCACAGCCTGACGAGGAAACCCGATGACATGCGGGCTCGGCTGGAAGAGCGGGCGCGACGCGCCCGCAGGAAACCACCGCATGGTGCGGCCAATCCGCCTTACCGCCTTCGGCGCACGGCGGGCGGCCTCCCGGCGGCAGTCCCGGGCACCGGCTCGCACCAGTTCCCCGCCGCCACGTTCCGCCAGGCGCGCCACCGCGTAGAGGGGCCATCCTCCCGGGAGCCACGATCCTAAAAGCCTGGCGCCTATCTCGGGAGCATGGCCAGGTCCGGATCATGACCGTACGACACAGAAGTCGGCAGCGACGCCGCCGGACCGCGACCGTCTCCGCCCGGGATCAATCAGCGTTGTGCGCAAACGTTCCCGTTCGATCATGCCCCGGCTGATTTGCAACCAGGTGGCTGTCGTAAGCCCAGGTGCGGGCTGTGGTTAGCGCAGCGGGCGGAACGCGGCCCGGATCTCCTCGGAGAACAGTTCGGGCTCTTCCCAGGCGGCGAAGTGACCGCCCCTGTCCACCTCGTTGAAGTAGATGACGTTGGGGTAGGCCTTCTCGACCCAGCTGCGCGGGGTCCGCCAGATCTCCCCGGGGAATGTCGTGAAGCCGACCGGAATCGAGACCGGCGTGGGAGCGTGCCCGGCCGCACGAGCATTTTCTTGTCCTTCTTCCCAGTACGAGCGCGCAGCCGACGCCCCGGTGCTTGTCAGCCAGTACAGGGTGATGTTGTCGACGATGTGTTCCCGGGTGAGATTGCCCGAGGGCTGCCCGTCGACAAAACCCCGGGCGATCTTCTGGTAGCTGTCCGTATCGTGATCGATCATCCATGCCGCCAGCGCGACCGGTGAATCCAGGAGGGCGTAGCCAATCGTCTGCGGGCGCGTCGCCTGCTCCACGAAGTACCCGGTGCCGGTGGCATGGAATTCGGCGAGCGCGTCAAGGGCGGCACGTTCTTCTATCGAGGGCGGCGACTCACTCAGGGCCTCGGCATCGCCCAACGCTGGCGTGAGAAGGTTGGTGTGGATGCCGATCAGCCCGTCGAGTGCCAGGCGGCCCATCGCGTCGGTGACCTGGGAGCCTACGTCGCCCCCCTGCGCGACGTAGCGGGTGTAACCCAGGCGCCGCATCAGCTCCGCCCACGCCTGTCCGATGCGGATGGGGCCCCAGCCGAGCTCGGTCGGCTCGTCGGAGAACCCGTAGCCGGGGATCGACGGCAGCACGAGATGGAACGCGTCCTCAGCGCGGCCGCCGTGCGCGGTCGGGTCGGTGAGTGGACCGATAGTCTCGAGCAGTTCGACGACCGAGCCAGGCCAGCCGTGTGTCATGATCAATGGCAGCGCGTTCTTGTGTGCCGACTCGACGTGGATGAAGTGGATGTCCAGCCCGTCGATCTCGGTCTTGAACTGCGGCAGCGCGTTCAATCGCGCCTCGCACCGGCGCCAATCGTAGTCGGTCGTCCAGTAGCGCGCGAGGTTCTGTATCGCCGCCAATTGCACACCCTGCGACCGATCGGTGACGAGTTCCCCGGCCGGCCAGCGCGTCGCATTGACGCGGCGGCGCAACTCGTCGATCTCGCCCTGAGGTACTTCGATCCGGAACGGCCGGACCGCGCCCTCCGCGCTCGCAGTCGTGGTGTCGCTCATGATCGTGTCCTCCCCGTTCGCGTCCGCTGGGCGTCTTGCCGATCGTCGGGTGTCGCGACGTCGAAGCGGACATCCTTCGATGAGCATAGAGCCGAAGACCCATGAAGCGGGAGGCGGCGAACGGCTCACGCGCGCCGCCGGCGATCGGCAATGACTCCCGACGAAGCCTTCGCTCGGACACCCGGCCCGCCGAGCTCCGATCATCACGGCAAAGACCTAGCGAGCGCTCAGATTGCCCGTTCTGTCGTCCCCGTGGGCCGCATCGCCAAGCGCCAGTCAGCGCGCACTAGTCGGGACTGCGCGGTTATTCACATCGATCGCGACACTATGTCAGTGCTGGCTTGCTCCGGCCCTGCGGTCCCGGCTGGGTTGCTCAAGGCTGACCTGATGTTCGTGGTAGCCATCATCGGCCTGCGGCGTGAAGAGCAGCGCACACTTTGCCCAAACTGTGACGACATCTGGCCGTCCGGCCTCGGTCCGTGTCGGCGCGAGCGGCCCCGTTTGGGACGTGGCCTGGATGGGGAGTTTCGGCGAGCGGTAACGTTCCCGGAACGATCCATGGATACCCTCGGGTTCGTGAGTCGCAGCCCCCGATCGGTACCGGTCCTTGCCTGGTCGCTGGCCGGGCTCGTCGTGGTGGAGCTGGCGGCGGTGCTGGTGCTGCTCGGATTGAACGCCAGCTTGGTGGATCCGGGCCGGATGAGCGCCGATGTCGTCTTTGCCCTTGCGGTCGGGCTGTATGCGGGCGCCGGCCTGCTGATCACCAGCCGCCTCCCGGGTAATGCCATCGGCTGGCTGCTGGGCCTAATCGGGCTGACGCTGGCGGCCTCAATGCTGACCGAGCAGTACGCGCTGTTCGGGCTGGCCACAGCCCCCGGATCGGTACCCGCAGCCCGGCTGGCCGGGTGGTCGTCTGGGATGCTGGCCTCACTGACGCTGATGCTGCTGTTTTTGGTCTTGTTGCTGTTCCCGGACGGGCGGCTGCCGTCGCGCCGGTGGCGGCCGCTGCTTTGGGCGCTGGTCGCGGTCACCGCAGCGGACATGGTGGCCTTTCTGCAGGCCGGGCCCATCACCGGCGGGATCACCAATGCGCTGAACTCGGCGCGGGCCCGCTACCTGAACCCGGTCGGGATCTTCCCCCAGCACGGCTGGTTCAGCGGCATTGTCGCGGTGGTCTTCCCCCTGATCGTCATCACCGGGGTGCTCTCGGTGGCCGCGGTGTTCGCCCGGCGGCGGGGCGCGAGCGCCGAGCGGCGCAAGCAGCTGGCCTGGCCAGGCTATGTCGGCCTGATGACCGCGTTGTGGGCCAGCGTGCTGCTCGTCGGGGGCCTAGGGTGGCCGTCCAAGGTGTGGCTGGGCAACATCGTGTTCGGGTTGCTGGCGCTGACGCTGGTGGCGGGCACTCCGGTGGCCTGCGCGGTGGCGGTGCTGAAGTATCGGCTGTATGACATCGACCGGATCATCAGCCGGACACTGGAATACGCGATCGTCACCGGGCTGCTGCTCGGCGTCTACGCGGGCCTGGTGCTGCTGACCACCGAGGTGCTAACCATCAGGTCGCCCGTCGCCGTAGCCGGATCTACGCTCGTGGCCGCCGCCCTGTTCAGTCCGCTGCGGCGCCGGGTGCAGCGGGCGGTGGACCGGCGGTTCAACCGGACCCGGTATGACGCCGAGCAAACCATCGCCGCGTTCGCAGACCAGCTGAAGGAGGCCGTGGACCTGGACGCGGTCCAGGCTGACCTGGCCAATGTCGTCCACCAGGTCCTGGAACCCACTCAGATCTGGGTGTGGACCGGCCACCTTGAATGACCAGGCATTTAGAAGTTCTGCCCGGACTGCGACGGCGGACCCGCCTATCGGAACCGAACCGATGACCTACGCATTATGAGCGTGTCACGTGCGTTGCTCGCGGGGCGTAAAGCCCGCGAGAGCTTCAGGTTTATAAGTTGCGGGGGCGGCACGCCGAATGCGTCGAGCGGGCAGCTCCGGGCGAGGGCTAGTGGCAATCCCGGCAGCCGAGCATGTACACCGGTAGACGTCGACCGACGGTCTCAGCAAGTCAGCTGGGCCAAGCAGAAACGATTACGGCAACACGAGCGACGCTGAACAGCGTCGAGCCCTGATTCGACTCCCCGCCTCGGCGGCGGAAGGTCCCGCTGGTATCTCTGACGGCAACCGTGACAGCAACGACGGCAGCCGTCAGCGCCCTGACGCAACCGTAAACAGCCACGTACTCCCAGCACATCAAGCCTGAGCTGGGCATACGCTACACCTGAAAAGCGGAGGGTCGACAGTTCCATCATGTCCCTGACCACCAGTTACAGGCTAACCTCTAGTGCTCTGACCAGCGCAAATGTCGACTGGGATGCTTTCGTTCTGCTACCGGTCGAGTGACCATCACTGCCCGTGCGTGACGGCGAGGGCCAGGCCAGAGGCTAGGCCCACTCGGCGCGCTGCGAACCTCCTCAGATGGGCTGACCGTCAAGCCATTGGCTGAGTACGACGACATCGTCATTGACATAGCCCAGGTGCTCGTAGAAGCCCACCACGGCTTTGTTCGTCAGACGGACCATGAGCTGGATCTTCGGGACTCCCCGCGACTTCACCCAGATCTCACAGGCCTCCATCATCTGCCGGCCCAGCCCGCGGCCCCGTGCCGCAGCGTCAACTGCCAGGTAGTAAACCCAGCCTCGATGACCATCGTGGCCGACCATGGCGGTAGCGAGGAGGCCGCCATCGTTTCCGATGGCGGCCAGGATTGTGGACGTGCTGCCTGAAGCCGCTCTCCGCAGATCGGCTTCGGGATCGTTCCATGGGCGCGTTAGGCCGCTGTTATGCCACAACGCGATCGCAGCATCGTAAAGGGCCTCGGGTAGCGGCTCGATCCTCACCACCGCAGCGTACAGACGCCGACATCGCTTCGACGGCGATGCTCGCGGACCAGACGCGGACCGGACATCATGTTGCTCGACAATCCGTGCAACTAGAAAACCGGGTGCCACTACAGCCTCCGGAGCCGTGAGCTGGCCTCCGCGGCCGATGTCCTCCTGCGTGCCACATTCGTGCCATGTCCGGGGGAGAACCACGGTCGTTGGCAGTCATTCAAAGGCGCCACAAACGGTATCTGATCTGGGAACATCAAGGTCAGTGCCGAGCGAGACGTGAACTCCTGAGCAGTCATTCATGCTGCCGTGCCGCTCCCAGCCCGCAGTCGCCGGCGCTCCCTGCGGCCCGCTCTTGCCGTGCTCTCCCTAGACCCGGTACGACGCCGCGACGGTCAGCCCGTGGCTGGCCGATTGCTAGGAGGGCACAACGGGCGCGGGGAAGTCGCGGGTGCGATGAGCTTCGGTCGCGTGGGTAAGGCTCGCCGCCTGGCCGCCGGCGACCAGGCGCCGGTAGCTATCCTGCCAGTCCGGCGGATCCGCGCTGGCCTGCTCCCAGTCGATGAAGGTCGCCTCGTCGCACCACTCGTCGATGCGGCCCATGGTGCCCAGATGCGGCTCGCTGCCGACGAACGCGTCCATCAGGTCGCGCTCGTGCCAGGCGGTGCGGGTCCAGTAGGTATGGTTCGCCTCGGCCAGCACATCCGCGTGAAGGTTGCCCGGGGACTTCTGCGCCTGTTCGGTCACCGCGACGGCGTGAGCGAAGAACTCATCGAAGAACGCCGGGTCCCTGAGCCGAAGCCTGGTAACCACGATGACCGGCATCGCTACCTCCCGCGGCCCGGCGCACAAGGACCAGCCGGGCCGATGACTCGAGCGGATTCCCCGGCGTCATTATGCCCACGACGGCCGAGTCCACCACGAGACGGTGTCACACATCGATCTGGCAGACTACCCCGCCATGCCCCTCAGGTGCCCGATGGAGCGATAAAGCGCGGACATCCACGGACAGTGCCTCGCAGTTGAGCCAGGTAAGACTGATGGTGCATCGAGTCGCGCGTTGGCTTCGGGGCGAAGAGGCCCGCCCGGTCAAGAGGATCCTGGATCACACGTGGACCAAACTGGCTCACCACCCACATCCTCCCGGCACAGGCCAGAGCTTCCTGGCGGCCTCTCGAGCCGCGACTGGAGCCTCTTGCGGGGACATGCCGACCTCGCGAGCCTGGCGACGAGGGCCAAGCCAAAGGCCAGACCCAAATGCGCGCGGCGAACCTCTGCTCGACTCGTTGCAGGAAATGACGCCTGAGAACTGATCCGGTGGCGGGCGCCGCCGACCTGCCCCGGTGCCTTTCCGGGCGCCTTTGCATGACACAGGAGGACTCTGCCTTGGGAGACATCCCAGGGGTTAGGGGTGTCAAGCTACTGGGGACATTGCCTGTCGTTTTGGGGCCAGGCGATTGCCTCCCCGTAGAGGGTCCGGGTCTTGAGGCAGCCGTGCAGGATGCCGACGAGGCGGTTGGCGAGCTGGCGCAGCGCGGGGTCATGCTCGATTCCGCGGGCGCGGATCTGGTCGTAGCAGGCGCGTGCGCCCGGCGAGACAGTCAGGGCTGAGTAGGCCTGGCGTCCGAGTGCGTCGCGGAGCCTGTCGTGGTGCACGTATAGGGCAATGACAGTTTTCTTCTTGCCCGACTGGCGGGTGATCGGGCTGGTAGCGGCGTAGTTCTTGCGGGCCTTGGCGCTGGCATACTGGGCTGGGTCGTCGCCGAACTCCGCGAGCACCCTGGCGCCGAGGATCAGGCCCAGCCCGGGCTGGGACAACACGATCTCAGCGTCGGGGTGCGCGAGAAAATTTGCCTCCACCTGCCCCTGCAACACGATGATCTGCTGATTCAACGTGACGATGACCGCGGCCAGCGCCCGCACGACCGCCGCGGACGCTGCCGTGACCCGGGTCGGCTGCGCCAGCTGGGGGCTGCGCAGCGCGGTCCGGATCACGGTCGTCTTATCGGCGATGCGGCGGCGGTGAACCTGGGTAAAACCTCAGGTGAACTATGCGATTACCAGGCAGATCCCTCAGGCGCTATGCCCGTCATCCGAAAGAGGTAAAGGGAGAACAAGAGATGTCCCGGTCAGTCGTATGAATTGACGGCAAGTTCGAGGGTGAGTTGATGGTTACGCGCGTGGTGGGAAGGATCACCGAGTGGGTGCGTCCGCATGTACCCGAATCTAGCGACGGAATTCTGACCTCGGCCGGGATCTGCGAAGGGTTCGCTGGCGCAGGCGTCGGCTTGAGCGTGCTCATATTCGCTGGGTTCGCCTCGCTCGTGGCCGGAACACTCGCCATGGGAGCCGTCGAGTACTCCAAACTGCGTGCCGAGCGTGACCAGCAGGTGGCCCAGCTGGCCAGGGAACGAGTCCTGATCGAGACCGCGCCCGATGAGGAACTTAATGAGCTGACCCAGCTGTACGTGTCCCGTGGTCTTTCCCCTGGCCTCGCCAAACAGGTCGCAATCGAGCTGACTGCCCATGATGCGCTGGCGGCGCACGCCGAGGCGGAGTATGGCATCACGTCCGCCTCTCAGACTTCCCCGCTCCGCGATGCGCTGGCGGTCGGCGCCGCGTTCGCGGCGGGCGCCGTCCTTCCCTGGCTGGCCGCGGTGCTGATAGCCGGGCCGTCGCGACCGCTTGTGACGTTCGTGATCGTGCTGCTGGCACTGGCGTTGACGGGCTGGATCTCGGCGCGTATGTCGGACGTCCATCCGGCGCGGCCGATAATACGCACGGCAGGCATCGGCGCCGTGTCGATGCTGATCACGTACATCGCTGGTCGCGTCCTCCATCCGTAATACCTACGGATCGAGCAGCCTCATCAGCGCACGGCGGTGCAAACAGGCACG
>Ga0306920_100010827_pt1 | contig 12262 bp, 13 predicted proteins | sample flu12Cox44000170_FD_204666 | JGI IMG/M metagenome (GOLD analysis project Ga0306920, IMG submission 204666) | Lab enrichment of tropical soil microbial communities from Luquillo Experimental Forest, Puerto Rico - flux4day.12C.oxic.44.000.170 (v2)... | ecosystem: Environmental > Terrestrial >...
CGAAGGAGTACTGCTTGTCCTCGGGCGTGTTCCGCAGCACCGTGGACGGGAATACCAGCAGCTCGTCGGCGAACGGTCCGATGGTGGCGAGCATCCTGGCGCCGCGGATGACGATGCCGTTGTCATCTTCGCGGACGATGTGCGCCATCAGCGCGCCGCCGGCCTGCTGGCTGCCCGAGACCGCGCGGTTGGCCTGCGGCGGGATCAGCGTGTGCGTGCAGAGCAGGTCCTCCTCGCGGACCTTCTCGTAGTAGCGGCGGATGTTCTCGGCGAGTCCGGGGCCGCCCTGGCCGAACCAGTCGTGCGCGGAGGCAAGCGCCATCAGCGCGCTGTTCAGGTAGTCGCCGGTGCGGCCGAGCATGCCGAACGAGCGGTCGGCCCAGAGCTTGAACGCCTGCCGGCGCTTGACCAGGTCGGCCGTTGTTCGCGGCGTCAGGAACGACGTCGCCACCGGGTCGCCGGTCAGGGGCGAGGGATAGGTGAGGATGTCGCGGTATTCGGGGTCGTGCTGCATGTCGTACAGCTCGGCGAAGCTGCGCACGACGTTACGGAAGGCGGGGTGGCCGGCTACGCCGCCGGTCAGCGTCTCGCCCTGGATCTCCACGTGCACGCGGGCAGCGGCTAGCCGCCCGAGGAACTCGCTGCCGCTGCGTGCCGCCATAACCCGGACGGTACCGTCAGAGCATGGCCGCTCGTCAAGGTTTGCCTGGCTCGCTGGCCGAGTGGGTCACCTACCTGCTCGAGCCGAAGAACTGGCTGATCGTCACCGTGATCCTGATCGGCGGGCACGCCGACGGCCTGGCGGGGGCCGGCTGGGGGGTGCTGGCGGCGTTCTTCGCCGCGGTGCTGCCGACCGTGTTCATCTCCTCCGGCATCCGGCGCGGACGGTGGCAGGACAGGAACGTCGGGGACCGCCGGCCCCGCCTGGTGGTGCTGGCGTTCATCATCGCGTCGGTCGCGACCGGGCTGGCCCTGCTGGCCGTGCTGGGCGCCCCGGCCCTGCTGACCGGCTACCTCGCCTTCATGCTGGCCAGCGTGGCCGCGCTGGCCGCCGTCACCCTGGTGTGGAAGATCTCCATCCACTGCGCGGTGGCGGCCGGTTCGGTGACCATCCTGGCGTTCGTCTACGGGCCGCCGGTGCTCGGCGGGTACCTGCTGGTGGGGCTGCTCGGCTGGTCCCGGGTGACGGTAGGGGATCACACCGTGCTGCAGGTGGTGGGCGGCAGCGTCCTCGGCGCGGCGGCGGCTTTGCTCGCCTACTCGGCCCTGGCCCCGGGGTGATCAGGCCTGAGCCAGAGCCGCGGCCAGCTCGCCGGTGCGGCCGAGCAGCCTGGCCACGGCGATCGGGTTCATGTAGTCGTCGTAGCGGACGATCTCGCCGTCGCGCACCCGGATCACGCCGAGGGCGGTGTGCCGGTAGGCCTCGCCGGCCGCCTTCGACCAGCCGTGGTGGGTAATCTCGGTGACCACGACCTCCGGGTCATCGGTCTGCCGGACCACGGCCTCGACGCCCTCCATGACCAGCAGGTCCCGGCTCCGGCTCCGGTCCTTGAAGTAGGACCGGATGGCCTCGCGGCCGCGCAGCTCGGCGGGCTGCCCGGGCAGGCCGAACGGATAGGTGAGCACCCCATCCTCGGCGAACAAGTCGGCGAAGTCCACGCCTTCCCCGGCGACCATGCGGCGGACCTGCTCGGCGACCTCGCGCGGGCTACGGGACATGACAGCTGCCTCCCTATAATCGGAACGATGACCCCGCTTAGACTATACGGAACGATCGCCCCGGTTAGCAACCATGGTTGAGGACGGGGGGCAGGTCCGGCTGCCGCCGGAGCAGACGGCGGCCGCGGCGGCCGGTCGGCCGCTGCGCGCCGACGCCGCGCGGAACCGGGAGAAGGTGCTGCGCGCGGCCCGGGAGGCGTTCGCCGAATCGGGCTACGGCGTGCCGCTGGACGAGATCGCGGCCCGCGCCGGGGTTGGGCCCGGCACTGTCTACCGGCACTTCCCCGCTAAGGAGGCGCTGTTCGAGGCGGTGGTCACGGCGCGGATCACCGACCTGGTCGACGACGCGCGCGCCCGGGCCGATGCCGCCGATCCGGGCGAGGCGTTCTTCGGCTTTCTCACCCGGCTCGCCGCGGAGTCCGCCGCCAAGCGCGACCTGCCCGATGCCATCTCGATCGCCGGCTCGCTGCGCGAGGATCTGTTCGCGGCGCTTGACCTGCTGCTGCGCCGCGCCCAGCGGGCAGGCGCGGTCCGCGCCGAGGTCAGGACATCCGACCTGATCGTGCTGCTGAAGGGCATGTTCGCCAGCTTGGCCGGCAGCACCGACCCGGGCCTGCGCGAGCGGGTCTTCACCGTGCTGGCCGACGGGCTGCGCCCGCCGCGATAGGCCCCGCGGTGTTCCTGCGGTGCTTGTGCGCTTGTGCGCTTGTGCGCTTGTGCGCGGGGCCGGTGAGTAGGCTTGGCCTGCGGGGCCGAGGCCTGAAGCAGGGAGGATCCGAGATGAGAAAGGCGTTCGCGGATCGCTGGGGGGTTCCCGTCCGGGCAGGCAGCGCCGACGCGGTGGGGCTGCTCGACGCGGCCATCGAGGACCTGGCCGCTCTCGCGGGCAACCCGGTGGCGGACGCCGACACGGCGGTCGCGGCCGACGACAGCCTGGTGCTCGGCCATATCTACCGCGCCTACCTGCGGTTGTACGGGACGACCCCGGAGGGCGTGGCCACCGCGGGCGAGATCCTGAAGCAGCTGGACGAGACGGTCATGGGCGAGCGGGAACTCCACCATCTGCGGGCCGCCCGGCACTGGGCCGAGGGCGACTGGGAAGCCACCACCCGCTCGCTGGAGCGTGCGCTGCTGTGCCACCCGCGCGACCTGCTCGCGCTCAAGGTCGCCCAGGACCTGTACTTCTTCCTCGGCAACCGGCTAGAGCTCCGGGACACCGCCGCCCGGGTGTTGCCCGCATGGCCGCGCGACCTACCCGGCTGGGGGTATGTGCAGGGCATCTACGCGTTCGGCCTGGAAGAGAACGCGGACTACCGGCAGGCCGAGTCGCGGGCCCGGGCCGCGCTCGACCACAACCCCAGGGACGTCTGGTCGGTGCACGCGCTCGCGCACGTCTTCGAGATGGAAGGCAACCAGCGGGACGGCGTGGACTTCCTCGCTGCCTCGGCTCCGGACTGGTCCGGCAGCTTCTTCGCCATCCACAACTGGTGGCACCGTGGCCTGTACCACCTGGAGCTGGGCGAGATCGGCGAGGCGCTCGCCCTGTACGACGACCCCATCCGGGCGGGCCGGTCCACCGAGTGGCTCGACGTGGTGGACGCGGCTGCGCTGCTGTGGCGGCTGTCGCTGTTCGGCGTGGACGTGACCCAACGCGCCGAACAGCTCGCGGCCGACATTGACGACCTGGTCGGCAGCCCCGTCTACATCTTCAACGACTGGCACGCGGTGATGGCGTTCGGCCTGGCCGGAGACGTCGAGCGGACCGAACGGGTGATCGCGTCGAACCGGCACCTGGCCGCGCCGACCAACGCGGGCGCCGCCGACCGGGCTGGCCTGGCCCTGCTCGAGGCGTTCGCCGCGTTCGCCGCCGGCCACCCGGACCGGGCTATCGACCTGCTCATCGATATCAGGCCCCGGGCCAATGCGGTCGGCGGGAGCCACGCACAGCGCGACGTTATCGACCTGACCCTCATCGCCGCGGCCGCCCGGAGCGGTGACGACAGCCTGGCCCGCGCCCTGGTCACCGAGCGGGTCGCGCGCAAGCCTACGGCGGAGGCCGCCGCCCGCCAGCTGATCACGGAGAACGGCGGATCGCTGGACGCCTTGCGCTGGTGAGGCACTTTCGCAATTCCGGAGTTATACCCAGAACCCTGTGGATGAGTTGTGCATAAACCGGTGGAAAGCCGCCTCGATATGCGAATAACCAGCCATATTCTGTGGACGCAATGTGGATGGCGAAAAAACCAGAAATGAAGTCCCGCCGAACCTTGCGGGCGCTGTTAGAAATCAGTAAGAATACTCTCAACGTTGGAAACAGGCATCATCCGGAGGTCACTCCGGGACGCGGGAGTCGCCGGGAAACCGGCGGGTCGCGCGGATGCCCGGCCCCGCGGGCGGTCCGCCGGGGCGGGATGGCCAGGCAACTGGCCAGGTCGGCGCGGCGAGACCGGGCGAGGTCCCCTCCATCTCATACATGGAGGGGACCTTCGCCTTGTCCGGCTGGACGGAGCGTATGAAAGACGAACGGTGACCTGGCGTTGATCTTGGGTTGGCGGCGCCGCGGTCCGTTCATGGGGTGTGGATGTCCCAGTCATGTTGTTATACGCAATGCCGCTAGCTTAAGTTGATCGTGGACCGGAGGCGCGCGCCCGGCGCCGGCCGTGGGTGCTGCCGGGCTTCGGGAACGCTGCCGTGACTGGTGAGACGCACCCGCCTCCGGCTAATAAGGCGTGGATGCCACATCCATGTCGTTCCAGCAGCATGGATGTGGCATCCAGGTCGTTAGGCCTCGTGAGGACCTGGTACGAGCGGTGCCAGAGTGGCCAAAGTCCCACTCTCGAGCCGCGCGGCTATCGGCCGCGCCAACAAGCTAAGCAGCATTGTGTTCTTCGGCGCGGCTGTGGCATCCACGCCGTAGGGCCTGGTACGGGCGGTCTCGGGGCCTGGTTGGCGGCCGAGGGCATCGCCTGCACGGCGAGAAAGCACCGGGCTCGGGACGATCAGCTAGGTCTCCAGGATCGGCTGCTGCTTGGGGATCCAGTGGTCGCCGCGTTTTCGAACTTCCGCTTGAACTCCGTGTACGCGGCCCGGTCCGCCCGGTCCCCTTCCCCGTAGGCCTGCACGGCCTTGTCATGCGCCTCCGTGAAGGACTCCTGGGCTTGCTTCGACGAGCGCCTCAGGGTGCCCGGTAGTGCCCAGGCTCGCCCCAGGCCGCGTCGGCGGGTCTTCGGCATGGTATTTCCTTCCTTCCCGGGAATGCTGATCATTCGAGGAGCTTGGCGGGGTGATGGGCAGGTTCCTGATGCGGCGGCCGACCGCGTGGCGGAAGCCGGCCTACCCAGGGCAGCCCGGCCTACACCAGGCTTTCTCGTCTCGGCTGCCCGGATTCGCGTATCGGTTCGCCGGCCGGGTAGGGGACGGCCGTGACTAGCTGGCAGGAACTCAGGGACGAGGCGGCCTCGTGTACCCGATGCGACCTGTACCAGCGCGCGACGCAGACGGTGTTCGGCGAAGGCCGGACGGGCGCGTCGATCGCGCTGATCGGCGAACAGCCGGGTGACCAGGAAGACAAGCAGGGCCATCCGTTCGTCGGGCCCGCCGGCCGGATCCTGGACCGGGCGCTGGACGAGGCCGGCATGAGCCGCGACGACGTGTACGTGACCAACGCGGTCAAGCACTTCAAGTGGACCGAGCGGGGTAAGCGCCGGATCCACCAGCGCCCGAACGGGAGCGAGATCAGGGCGTGCCGGTTCTGGCTGGACGGGGAGCTCGGGGCGGTCCGGCCCACGCTGGTGGTGCTGCTGGGCGCGGTGGCGGGCGAGGCCATGTTCGGCTCGCGGTACCGGGTCGGCGAGCACAAGGGCAAGGCAGAGGAAGCCTCGCTCGGGTCGTGGCGCGGGCTGGTGGTCGGCACCATCCATCCGTCCGCGGTACTGCGCGGACCGGATCCGGAAAGCCGGGACCGGGCCTACGCGGGCCTGGTCGCGGACCTGGTGGTGGCCAGAGAGGCCGCTGCGGCGGCGGTGGCGCGATGACTAGGAAGGAGTTCGCGATGGGGCTGGCCACCTTTATCAGGGTGTACAGGTTTCTCAGCGGCATCCGTTACCCGGCCACCAGGCAGCAGCTCGTGGACCAGGCCCGGAGTAACCATGCCGACGAGGAGGCACTGAACTCGCTGCGCGATATGCCTGAGCGCGAATACAGCGGGCCGGACGAGGTGAGCAGGGTCTTCGCGGAGGATTGAGCCGATTGTCAGGGTCGCCGGTAGATGCGGTTACCAGCCTGACGTGGCGGCCGCCCGGGTATGACGCGTTAGAAAGGCGCGCCGCCGGGCAGGGAGAGGCGATGCTGCACTCTGTTTACGACCATGACGACTGGAACGCCGAGGCGCGGGGCGAGACGCCTTTGCAGCGGGCCGACCGGGCTTACGGCGAAATCCTGCAAGAGGTGCGGGTGGCACAGACAGGCGTGCAAATCCTGTTCGCGTTCCTGCTCGCGCTGGCCTTCCAGGCCCGCTTCGCGGATATCACGAGCTTTCAGCGAGGCACCTACGTGGTGACCCTCATGCTCTGCGCCGCTGCCACCGCCCTGCTGATCGCGCCCGCCGCGTTCCACCGGGTGATCTACCGCAGGCGGCTCAAACAGCATCTCGTAATGGTCGCCAACCGGCTGGCCCTCCTGGGCCTCGTGTTGCTGCTGCTTTCGCTAGCCTCGGCGGTGCTGCTGATCCTGGATGTGGTCCTGGGGATGGCACCGGCCATTGTTCTGGCCGTTGGCGTGCTCGCCTGGTTCACCATGTGGTGGTTCGTGCTGCCGCTGCGGAGCCGCGTCCGGCAGCTAGCCGAGAACGACCGGCCCGACGACCACAGACCGTCCGAGCTCGATTAGGAACCGCCCTTGCTCACCAGGGTTTGCCGCAACCTGGTGATAAGAAATTAGACAGCGGTCAGGTCGCGCACCTCGGGCGAGATCGGCCGGACAGCAGCGTGATCACACCGACACCACCCGGGTGTTTCCGGGTCGGCGGCAGGGGTAGCAGGGAGACCGGCCGGACCGGCGGGCAGGGCGGTGTCCGCGGGTCCGTGCCGGGCCGTGCTGCTGGCCGGCCACGGGGCCGGGCAGCGCACGGCCCCTGCCCGGGCGAGCAGGCCTTGGCCAGGGCAGGCAGCACGGCCCGTTCGGTAATAAATGACCCGGCCCGCATCGCACGGATACCAAAAGGGGGATTCAATGGCGTGCTCGGCTCAGCTGCTCGGGGAAGGCAAATGGCAGGAAACCTTGGGGTTCACGCCTACGTAGTTGAGCGGGCCGGCCGCGACCGTGGCGACGACGGTGCCGGTGTGCGCGCAATTCTCGGCCGACGAGCCGTAATATCCGCGCTGCCCGGCGGCAATTGCCCCGATGACCAGCCATATCAGCAAGACGAGTCCTCCGACTCGCATTTTTACCTCCGAAAGACGGGCAGCTCCTGCCTTTCCGAAGAGCTGCGGATGCGGGACGTTTCTACGTCTACCCGGTGCGCGTCGGATACACGTGAACGCGCGGCCGAATGTCCGGTGGATTCGGCATTCCGCGCAACTGGGTCCATCCCGGCGAAGCGTTTCCTGCGCCGGTGTATCGTGTCTGCTGATGGCCCGGGATGGAACGACCGCGCGGCGCGAACCTGCGGGACAACAAGCGCCTACCCGTCAGCCGGTTTCCCGGCCGGACGGTGACGGTCCCGTGCCCCCGCTTCCCGCGCCCGACCCCGATGATCCGATGTCGTACACGTACACCACTGACCTGGCCGCGATCCGTGCCGTCGTGCGTCGGTACGCGATCCAGGCCGGGCTGACCGAAGCCCGCGCCATCGACCTCACGCTGGCGGTCAGCGAGGTGGCAGCCAATACGATCAAGCACGCCAAGTCCCCGGGCAGCCTGAAGATCTGGTACGACGCGAAGGAGATCGTCTGCCAGATCCACGACGAGGGGATCATCACCGACCCGATGCCCGGGCGGCGTGAGCCGTCCCTCGACGCCGTGGGCGGGCACGGGCTGTGGATCGTCAACCAGGTCTGCGACCAGGTGGAAATGCAGTCGGACGAGAACGGCACGACGATCCGGCTGCACATGAACCTGCCGCGGACCGGCGCAGGTCAGTGACCCCGCGGGCCCGCCCTGCCGGGCTTGTCCCGCCGTCCTCCGCCTTGTGGTACAACAAAGTGCGTGGATCTGCTGACGGTCTCCGTGACCGCCCGGGAGTCCGCCGGCGAACCTTACACGCTGGTAGAGATCGCCGGCGAGGCCGACGTGACGAATACGGACGAACTGCGCCGCCTGCTCGACGAAGAGGTGTCGCAACAACCGCGCACGCTGATCATCGACCTGTCCCGGCTCCGCTTCATGGACTCCTCGGCGCTGCACGCACTGCTTCGGGTGAACCGCGCTCTCGACCGGCAGGGCGGCGTCCTGGCGCTGGTGTCCCCGCAGGCCGCGGTGGCCAAGATCCTGCGGCTGACCACCGCCGACCGGCTGATCCCCGTCTTCGATAGCGTGGCGGAAGCCGCAGCAGGCTGAACCCTTCCTACCTGCGGAAACATCCCCGGCGCGAGACGCCCGCGAGACTTGTGGGCGGTACCGGGGTTTGCCATCTCGCGGGATGGGATATTCTCTTACCTGGTGGTGCCTACGACGCAGGCACGCTCAACGCGACATGGTGTTTCGCGGAGCGCGCAGATCGGGCACCACTTTTCCGTCTCTCGCTAGCGAACACCGTCACGAGGTTCGAAGCGAGAGAGGCCCCATGAAGATCGCCCTAGTAGCCCAGAACGCCACGCCGCTGCACCCTCGCACGGGCTCCGGCCCGGACCGTGACGACATCGGGCTCAGCGAACTCACCCGCGAGCTCGCCGGACTGGGTCACCAGGTCACCGTCTACGCCCAGAACAACCCGGCCGACCTGCCAGGTCGGGCTGAGCTGCACGCCGGAGTCCGGGTCCAGCACATCGACACCGGCCCGGTCGCCGAGACCGCCACCGAGCCCGGGGACGCGGACCTGCTCGAGCGGGTGCCCGCCTTCAGCGGCCCGCTGCGCAGCCTCTGGCAGAGCGACCGCCCGGATGTCGTGCACGCGCTGCGCTGGACCAGCGGCCTGGCCGCGCTGGCCGCTGCGCGCGACCTCGGCATCCCGGTCGTGCAGGAGTTCAGCTCCCTCGGCGTCAGCGAGCGCCGGGCCGCCGCGGGGAAGGCGGACGGCGCGTCCGCCGCGCGGATCAGGCTCGAGTCGGCCATCGGCCGCAGCGCCACCGCCGTGGTCGCGACGAACTCCGCCGAGGTCTCCGACCTGGCCAGCCTGGGCGTGCACCGCTCCTCGATCCGGCTCGTGCCGTGGGGCGTCGACACCGACCTGTTCACCCCGGAGGGGCCGGTGGCCAAGCGGAACGGCCGGTCGCGGCTGCTCACCGCGGCGGACCTGACCCGGCGCAAGCCGCTCGAGACGGTACTGCGGGCGCTGACCCGGATCCCGGGCGCGGAGCTGCTGGTCGTCGGCGGGCCGGCCGAGGCCGAGCTGCCCACGGACGACAACTACGTCAAGCTGGCCAAGTTCGCGGCCACGCTGGGCATCGCCGACCGGGTGATCTTCACCGGCGAGGTGGAGTACGCCGCCATGCCGCCGCTGCTGCGCTCCGCCGACCTGGTCATCAGCACCTGCCAGTACGAGCCTTCGGGCACCACCTCGCTGCAGGCGATGGCGTGCGGCACACCGGTCATCGCTCCCCCGGTCGGCGGCCACATGGACGCCGTGCTGGACGGGACGACCGGCATCATCATCCCGCCGGACCGGCCGGCCCTGCTGGCCCAGCGGATCCGGCAGCTGCTCGCACACCCGATGCTGATCGAGGCGTACGGGGTGGCGGCGGCTGACCGGGTTCGGTCGCGGTATTCGTGGGATCGGATCGCAGGAGAAACGATCGCCGTGTACGACCGTGTCACGCAGGCCGCGTAAAGGGCGTAAAAATAGAACTAGGAGCCTGTATCCCCCCCGCAGGCGTCCTAGCTGAGGCCCGGGAAGCGCAAGCTTCCCGGGCTCTCGGTTGTCTGGAGCCCGTTTCGGCCCCGGCGGGTCAGCCGCGGCCGGGGGTGCCGATCCAGACCGACTTGATGTTGCAGAACTCGCGGATGCCCTGGACGAAGAGTTCGCGGCCGTGGCCTGAGCTCTTGACTCCGCCGAACGGCAGCTGGGGGTAGGAGGTCACGTTGCCGTTGACGAAGACCATGCCGGCGGCGAGGTCGCGGATGAACCGGGCCCGTTCGGCCTCGTCATCGGTCCAGGCGTTGGCGCCGAGGCCGAACTCGGTGCCGTTGGCCAGCTCGATCGCGGCGTCGATGTCCGGGACACGGTAGAGGGTAGCCACCGGGCCGAAGACCTCCTCGGTGTGCACGCGCATCTCCGGGGTGATGCCGGCCAGCACGGTCGGCGGGTAGTAGAAGCCGGGACCCTCGGGTGCCGCGCCGCCGCACAGCGCCCGGGCGCCCTTGGCCACCGCGTCGGCGACGAGATGCTCGACGTCGTCGCGCTGCTGCTCGGAGGCCAGCGGGCCCACGTCGGTGCCGTCCAGCATCGGGTCGCCGACGATCTTGGCCGACATCTGCTCGGTGAACAGGCGCTCGAACTCGTGGTAGACCGCGTCGTGGACGATGAAGCGCTTGGCCGCGATGCAGGACTGGCCGTTGTTCAGCAGGCGCGCGAACACGGCCACCTCGGCCGCCCGGGGCAGGTCGGCCGACGGCATGACGACGAACGGGTCGCTGCCGCCCAGCTCCAGGACGACCTTCTTGACCTCGCTCCCGGCGATGGCCGCCACCGACGATCCGGCGGGGCCGGACCCGGTCAGCGTCGCGGCCATCACCCGGCGGTCGCGCAGGATCGCCTCTACCCGGGCGGAACCGACGAGGAGGGTCTGGAAGGTCCCCGCGGGGAACCCGGCGCGGGCAAACAGGTCCTGCAGGAACAGCGCGGTCTGCGGCACGTTCGAGGCGTGCTTGAGCAGCCCGACGTTGCCCGCCATCAGCGCGGGTGCGGCGAACCGCATCGCCTGCCAGAGCGGGAAGTTCCACGGCATGATGGCCAGCACCGGGCCGAGCGGCTGGTAGCGGACGTAGGCGCTGTGTGCGCCGACGGCTCCGGCATCGGCGGGCTCATCGGCCAGGAACCGTTCGGCGTGCTCGGCGTAATACCGGCAGGCGGTGGCGCACTTGGCGACTTCCTGCTTCGCGGCGGCCAGGGTCTTGCCCATCTCGGTGGTCATCATGGCCGCGACCTGGTCCCGCTCGTCGTCCAGGATCCGGGCCGCTTCGCGCATCCACCCGGCCCGTTCGGCAAAGCTGGTCAGGCGGTAGCTCGCGTGGACGCTCGCCGCGGCGGCCAGGCACCGCTCGACGTCGGCCTCACTCATCTCGTCGTAGGTCTTGACGGTCTCCCCGGTGGCGGGGTTGATGGTCGCGATCGCCACGGTCTCCTCCTTCCGCCGCGCGGCGGCGTCGCCGCGGCGCTCCCACGAGGGGCCTTTGCCCCTGATCGGGCCGGTCCACACCTAGCCGGGCCGCCACGCCGGGCACCGGGCCGGTCAGCGGATGCGGACCGCTACCAGGCAGGCGTCGTCATCGGTGTCGGAAACCGCGGTGGCGAGGATCCGGTCGGCCTGCGCGGCGGCGGTCGGCTCGGGTCCGTCCCGTCCCTCGGGGACGGGGGCCACGGTGGTGACGAACTCGCCGAGCACGTCGACGATGGACTCACCGCGCCGCTCGATCAGGCCGTCGGTGAACAGCAGCAACGTGTCTCCGGGCCGCAGCGACTGGGTGGCCTCCTCATAGCCGGCGTCCGGATCCATGCCGAGCAGCACGCCGCCGGGTAGCGGGAGCTGGCTGGCGGTCGCGCCGCGCACCAGCACCGGCGGCAGGTGCCCGGCGCGGGCCCAGCGCAGCACGCTGGTCGCGGGGGTGTAGAGGCCGCACACGACGGTCCCGACCACCCCCGAGGTGAGGTCGCACAGGACGCCGTTGAGCATGCGGAGCAGTTCGGCCGGGCCGGCCCCGGTGATGGCCAGGGCACGCAGCGAGTTGCGGGCCGCCACCATCCCGGTCACCGCGTCGATGCCGTGCCCGGCCACGTCGCCGACCACCAGCAGCACGTCCTGACTGGGCAGCAGCAGCGTGTCGTACCAGTCGCCGCCGACCAGGTGCCCCTGGCCGACCGGCCGGTAGCGGACCGCGACGTCGATCCCGGCCGCCTCCACCGGCTGCTCGTCCGGCGGCATGATGGCCTGCTGCAGCCGCAGCGCCAGCCGGTGCTCCTCCGCGACGCGCTGCTCGGTATCGGCGAGCTGGTCACGGGTGGCGGCCAGGGCGACCTGCATGTGGTAGTGCGCCGAGATGTCCTGGAAGGCCCCGCGCAGCGCCACCACCGCGCCGGCCGCGTCCACGACCGGCTCGGCGAACACGCGGATCTGGCGGATGCTCCTGTCGTCGGGGTGGACCACCCGGAAGGTCACGGTCAGGGTGTCCC
>Ga0306920_100010828_pt1 | contig 12262 bp, 11 predicted proteins | sample flu12Cox44000170_FD_204666 | JGI IMG/M metagenome (GOLD analysis project Ga0306920, IMG submission 204666) | Lab enrichment of tropical soil microbial communities from Luquillo Experimental Forest, Puerto Rico - flux4day.12C.oxic.44.000.170 (v2)... | ecosystem: Environmental > Terrestrial >...
TATCAAGAGCCATAGGTGTCGAAAAGACCGTGCTGGCTCGGACGAATTTAATTGTTACGAAAGCCAATTCCGGCCAGTGGGGTGCAGTCCGGCACGAATTGGACGGCGCTTTGACCGACGTCAAAAATGCGATGATCCAGCTCAAGGATTCTCAGCTTGCGCATCTTGTGAGCCTTGGTGGCTGGATACGTGGGACGGAAGTTTTAACGTCGGTCGTCGGAAAACGCTACTCCGAAGATGGCGCTGATTTGCTGAACCAGCCTGACTTGTTGAAGTACTTCCAAAGGCGGATTGCCGACATGCCTCGGCGAATGCGAAACAATCAGCTGGTGAATAAGATTGAAAAGGGTCTCGACGAGATTTCCCCGCTGATCAACCAAAAGATCACCCCCGAGTCAGTCAAACGGATCAACGAAATTACTGGACAGATGGTAAAGGCGATTGATTCGCGTGCTTAAGAAAAGAACATTTGTGAGACGATTTTTAATTTTAATTGGCATTTTTGGAGGATTGTCTCATGCAAAAGCGACTATCGACGACGCGATTTCGCGTACGCTCGAAGCGGCCGATGCCTACGTTAAGCAGGGGTATACAATCCGAGACGATCAATGGGGCGGCGACCTCGGGTTGAAAGAGGAAAAAGCCATTCCGCACACGCTTTTCAAGGGGAACGATTACTGGTTTTGCATGGGGACAGACGTGGACAATGCCCGGGTTGCGATTCATGTTTATGACGGCAAAGGGAAGTTGGTCGAAAATGACTCCTGGCAGAAGGGAAGATTTGCGGCGGCACACGTTACTGCGCCGTCAACAGGTACCTATTACGTTATCGTGGAAGTCACAAGTTCACCACGGGAGCGCACCACCTGGGCGATGATCTATGGATTCAAATAGAGGCCACTCATCGCAAAACGCGAGAACGGCATCGACAACACGGACTGATCCTACAAGAATTTGCTTTGCTCATGCGATGATTCCAGCTAGCGCATAGAGCGTGCGAGTACCTGGCCGATGTTTGAATCCGAGACTCTTCAGTTCGACAACGCGCGGACGCTACAAACCTTGTACGCCAATGACCCGAAACTTCTGCAATGTCTGGAGGAGAAATTGGCGGTGAAAGTGACCACTCGAGATGGATGGTTGCGCTTGGAAGGGGAGCGCCCGAATATCGAAAAGGCGCGGAGGGTTTTTCGTGAGTTGGAGCAGGTCCGGCAGCATGGAATTCAGATTCGGCGGCACGAGTTTCAGTATGCGCTGGATTCCGTTTCAGGAGGAACACGCCAACCTCTTGGGCAACTCGCCGGCTACAGGGTTTTAACTCCTACTCGGAGGGCTCCGATTGTCCCGAGGAGCGAGCAGCAACTAAGCTACGTCCAGGCGATACAGGCTTTTGATATCGTATTCGGAGTTGGTCCCGCTGGAACGGGCAAGACTTACCTTGCAATGGCTATGGGTGTGGACGCGCTCAGAAAGGAACAGGTTAAGAGAATCATTCTGACCCGGCCTGCGGTTGAAGCGGGAGAAGCCCTCGGATTTCTGCCGGGTGATCTCCAAGAGAAAATATTCCCCTATTTGCGTCCACTGTATGATGCGCTGTATGATATGCTTGAGTCAGAAGAAATACAAAAGTACATGGATAGGGGGGTCATCGAGATTGCACCGCTCGCCTACATGCGAGGGCGAACGTTGAATCACGCGTTTGTCGTTCTTGACGAGGCGCAAAATACGACGACAGAGCAGATGTTTATGTTCTTAACGCGGCTGGGAGCCGATTCGAAATGTGTCGTGACGGGGGATCGAACGCAGATAGATCTCCCAGCGAATAAAAAATCCGGGCTTGTGGAAGCCATGCACGCATTGGAGTCTATTCCTGGCATTGAATTTACGCATTTTACCGAGCGCGACGTAGTGAGGCATCCCTTGGTGCAATCGATCATTCGTGCATACAAGGTCTATCGATCGGCTAAGGGCGCCGAAGAGAGCTAGTCGGAGGCAAGCCATGTTCGGATTATCGAATCGCGAAAAGTTGGTGAAGAAGAGGCTGGCTTGCAGTAAGACCCGCCGGAAACCCACTCAGAAGGAGTGGATGCGTAAACTCGAATCGGACGCTCGGGTTAAGGCCGGAATCTTTGGGTTATTTGTCCTGGTTCTCGCCTTGTTGATCTTTTCCGGTGAACATCCTGATCCGGCAAAGTATTTTCTGATTGGTCTGTTGATTTTCGTTACCGCGGTTGCGCAGCTATGGATCAACCATCCGACCACATTCAAACGAAATTCCCGTGTCGGTCTCGTATTTGGAGTGATTCTGTTTCACCTTTGTGTAGCGAAATTGGTGATGGTGATTTCCATCCAGGGCCAAAGTGAGATTCCGAGAGAATTTGGCGTGCTCTTGATTCCCTTTGCTCTGGCGCCTTTGGTTTTGTCAGTGCTCCTTGGGAAAAACCTTGGAATATACGGCGCAATCTTCGTAAGCCTTTGGAGTTCCATTCTGTTCCGCGGGGTGGATGCGTTTCTTCTCGTGATGAGTCTGATTAGCGGATTCATCTCTGTTTTCGTGACCATCCAGGTCCGGCGTCGCAGTCGTTTGTTGAGAGCCGGCTTGTATGTGGGATTGGCGACTTGGATTCTTGCGGTCTCGTTTGGCATTATCACGATTCCCTGGGTCCAGATTGGTGACATGGACCTGACCATGTTCATGAAACAGTCCGCAGCGGCGATTCTCACCGGTGTCGTAACTGCGACAGTCGTCAGCGGTGCACTGCCGATGCTTGAAGCCGCGTTTCGGATCACCACGGACATGTCCTGGCTCGAGATGGCTGATCGCAATCATCCGTTGCTGTCGCGTCTGAGCAAGGAAGCACCTGGCACCTGGCATCACAGCGACGTAGTAGCCGACCTTGCCGAAGCCGCGGCAAACAAAATTGGAGCCAACGGTACCATGTGCCGCGCCTGTGCTTACTTTCACGATATCGGTAAACTCGTGAAACCGAATTACTTCTCTGAAAATATCGTTGGCGAGGACAATCCGCATGACGATTTGGCCCCCACGATGAGCGCGCTGATCATCATTGCGCATGTCAAGGAGGGCGTTGATCTGGCGCTTAAGTGTGGTCTCAATCAACAGATTATTGATGTGATTCAGCAGCATCATGGGACATCCCTCATCGCATACTTCTATAAGCGCGCGATTCAACAACATCAGGATGCGCAGGAAGGGGGAAAGATCATGAATATCCGGAAAGAGGATATTCCGGAAGTGCGCGAGGAAAGCTTCAGGTACAGCGGACCCAAACCTCAATTTCGCGAAAGCGGAATTATAAGTTTAGCCGATGCCGTTGAGAGCGCCTCCCGAAGCCTCGAAAAACCAACGCCTCAGAAAATCGAGCAATTGGTGAACGATATCATCAACAGGAGGATTGCAGAGGGTCAATTGGACGAGTGCGATCTCACGTTGCGCGAAATCAAGACAGTGGCAGAAAACTTTCGATTTACGATCCAGAATATGCTCCACACGCGAATCAAATATCCGAAGGATGAGGAGCGTGCGGAGCAGGAAGGAAGGAGGCTACGCAATCTTCCTCCCGCATCGGCGGCGTGATTCCAGCGATTAAGGTGGTTAATCGCCAGCGGAAGAAACGGCTGGACTTGCGCGCGTGCCAAGCATTCGCAGAAGCCGCACTGGGTCGGGTGTGGACGCGAAACCGGAAGATCATTTTCCCGGCGGAAATCGACGTCTTGCTCGTATCCGACGTCCGGATCAGCCAGATTCACCGGGATTTTCTTGCGGTCGGTGGAGCCACAGATGTCATCACGTTTCATCACGGCGAGATACTCATAAGCGTGGAAACGGCGGAGCGACATGCTCAACAGTTTTCGACGAGTTTTTTGGAAGAGATAGAGCTGTACATCGTTCACGCCTTGCTGCATCTGGCGGGTTTCGACGATAGAACCGCGAGGGGTTACAAACGAATGAAGGCGGTGCAAGAGGAAATCGTTCGCGAAGTTGAGATTGCATTGGTTCTGGCGGACGAAGTTCCAGGCTCTCCAGGAATGGTGGTGGAAAGCCTTAAACGCCAATGAGTTGATAGTGGGACGGCACGAAGGCCGTCCCTCCCTGGTAAAGCAGATGATTCGGGTGTCCTTGGCTGGGCCGCTCGCTCAAGTTTATTCGCAAAATTGCAGAACTTATGATCTCCGATCTGGAGGGCGTCCAGTCTCTCGGCGCCGCGCAAGGCGGTGAAAGTTTAGTTTGGCCCGAGGAGGTCCTGGGTCGAGAGTTGGGGGTCTGTATTGGTTTCACGGCTGCGAGGGACAGCATCTCGAGGTCAGGAACGACTATCCAAAAACGCGTTCTGAGCTCAGGTTGGCGGGACTAGTACTGAGAAATTGCGATCCATCTTTCTCAGGGCAAGAACACGAGCCAAAACACTCGGATGCGTAAAATGCAACGCAACCAGGAGCGGATGGGGTGTCAGGTTGGACAAACTGTCTTTGCTGAGTCGTTTCAGTGCCTGGATAAGCGGATTCGGATCTCCCATCGCCTGTGCGGCAAACTGGTCTGCTTCAAATTCATGTATTCGGCTCCAATAATTCGCGGCGACTCCAACTAAAACGGCCGCAGGCTTGATCAGGATAAAGAAAAGCGTGAGCCCGACATAGACCGATGCGGTAGTTACCCCAAAAGCTGCAAAGATTTCAGGACGATTCACACAGAGAGAAGCGGCAAAGAAGAACAGCAGAAGGTTCAGTTGCCCAAAAATGAAGTGCTTAAAGATGTGGTTTCGCTTGAAGTGACCTATTTCGTGGGCCAACACAGCGAGCAGTTCTGGCACTGGATGGTTAGCTATCAATGTATCGTACAAAGCGATCCTTTTGTTCGAGCCAAATCCCGTGAAAAACGCGTTGGCTTTGGAGGAGCGTCGTGAACCGTCGATGACGAGCAGTTCTCGAACCGAGAAGCGTTGGTCCGCACACAAGGCGGTAACCTTTTCTTTCAAAATGCCTTCTGGAAGGGGGCTGAACTTGAAAAAGAGCGGGAGGATCAGCGTTGGCGCTAGGTAAATCAAGATCCATGACAGGATAGCTGTGCATGCCCAGGCTACCAGCCAGGCGTTCTCTCCGAAGTAGCTAAACAGCGTCAAAACGATGAACGAGAAAACGCAGAGAAGCAGGCCGGAAAGCAGCCATTCCTTCAGCCGGTCGAGAACGAACGTTTTCAATTCTGTCCGGTTAAACCCAAAGCGCTGCTCGATCACGAATGTGTGATAGGTCTCGAACGGTAACGAAATGGCTTCGCGAGCAGCGCAAAGAACGCTGACATAGACAAAGCCGGCTACCGTGTTGGTGAAACCGAATTGTCGTACCCAGCGATCCAGGGATTCGAACCCACCATAAAACCAAAAAATTAACAGGGCGGCCAGCGAGCAAGTGGCCTGTAGAAGTTCAAATCGTGTATTTGTTTTGGTGTATTTCTGCGACCTCCGATAGCGGGATTCATCATAAATATCTGCAAATTCATCCGGTACCTGCGTCTTCAAACTGAGTAAATTGAGGATCTTGGCGAGGAAGTCCAAGAGGTAATAGCCAATCAAAGCACATAGCACGAAGCCGCCGATCATAGGTAAATGGTCTTTTCGATTTCTGCAGGATTTTCGTGCATCGGGCGCGTTGTTGCAAAATCGCTATTGAAGCTGACTGGCCGGTTCAATATGTTTGTCCGGTCAATGAGGGTCTGTGAATCCAAACTCAGGCTGTTACAAACAGCTCACGAACTCATCTGGCGGCAGAGTTATGGCTCCGTCGGGGTGGACCAGATTTGCGAACATTCCAATGTCAAAAAGGGAAGCTTTTATCATTTTTTTAGATCGAAATCCGAGTTAACCGTCGCCGCTTACGAATATCATTGGGAGCAGCGCCGGCAAACGCTCGACCGGATATTCTCGATGCGGGTCGCCCCTTTGGAAAGGTTAGACGCTTATTTTGATCACCTTCGTCAGCATCAAGTGCAGCATTTTCGGGTGTATGGTCGTGTGCCGGGTTGTCCCTTTGCATCGCTGGGAAGCGAGTTGAGCACTCAGGATGAGGCGATCCGCCGAATGGCACAGCAGATCAGTGAGAGGAAGTGTCGCTACCTGGAATCGACGCTAGGAGATGCTATGGAGTTGGGGGAAATCCCAAAGCAAGACGCCAGATTCCTCGCTCAGGAAGTACACTTTTTCATCGTCGGATTGATGCAAGAGGCGAAGATTTCCAACAGTATTGATGTCCTCGAGCGAATGAAAACGGGAGTTTACCGAATCATCGGCGCCGCTTTCGCTTCCGTCTCCTGATTATTTTCTGCTGCGAATTGAAAAGGCAGAAAGCTGAGGCATGACCCTGTCCCAGAGTTTACCGGAAAAGATCGGGAAGGCGGGCATCAGTATTGACGATAAATGGGAGCCGGGAGATCTCGGTTTGCTGATCCATCTGCACGGCGTCCAAAATTTCCGGGACTACGGCTTTAATGCGATGCACGAAGCATACTGCGCAAAGATCGCCGTCGAATTCATGCTGAACCCGCATAGGGATCGTTCCTTTGCCTGGCTAGCGAGAAGGCGTGGAGAGGTGGTCGGCTCGGTACTGATCGTCGAGCGGCCGGAAAACGAAGCGCAACTTCGACTGCTTTTTGTTGCCAAATCGGCTCGCGGCATTGGTTTGGGTCGTTGGTTGGTAGAGGAAGCGGTACGTTATTCCGCTTTGCGCGGTTTCAGGCGGATTTACCTCTGGACGGTTGCGGGTTTGGACCGAGCTATTGCGATCTACAAATCAGTCGGATTTATGCAGTCTGAAGAGAGGTCTATCGAGGGGTGGGGACAACGCAGCACGGAAGTTCGGTTTGACCTCGCATTGAAGAGTGGCGATCATGGGTAGTCTTGTGTACCGTATGACGTTTAATCAGTGAAGTCGTCCGGTAGACACCGGATCAGCCGGAGGGGTGCGAGCGAACTGCCGTAAGGGAGATTCTATTCTATTTTGCCACCGATTCCAACTCGCCGACTATCCGCTTCGCTGCGTCCAAAGGATCTGACGCCGCCGTGATGGGGCGCCCGATAACCAGATAATCAGCGCCTGCGTTCAATGCTTCCGCGGGGGTCATCGTCCGGCTCTGGTCACCCGTTTCCGACCATTTTGGACGAATTCCTGGAATGACGGTTGTAAAGAGCGAGCCGAATCGATTTCGTATTGCAACCAGTTCCAAAGGGCTCGCTATCAGGCCTGTAATGCCAACATGTTTTGCGAGCTCTGCAAGGAGGAGCACTTCCTCTTCAACCGATGTTCTGTAGCCGACTTCAGCGATCGCCGCATCATTCAGACTTGTCAGCACCGTGACACCGAGAATCAGGGATTTTGCCGTCCCCCTCCCAACTACTGCCGCTTCGCACATCGACCGCCCCCCGGACAAATGAACCGTCAGCATGTCGACGCCCAACGCGCAGGCTGATTCCACGGCTCTGCGCACGGTGTTCGGTATATCATGGAACTTCAGGTCCAGAAAGACTCTTGACCCCGATGCCTTGATTTCCTGAACGATCGCGGGGCCGGCTGCGGTAAAGAGCTGGCTTCCGACCTTGAAAAATCCAATTGCACTCCCAACCCGGCGAATTAGCTCACGGGACGCCTCCATGGTGGGCACATCCAGGGGTACGATAATTTTATTCTTTGCGCCGATCGAACTTTGCACAGGATGAGGATGCATGAAGATTCTCACCCCGGCAAAGATCAATCTTACCTTGGAGATAGTTGGAAGGCGATCGGACGGCTATCATGATCTTGCCACATGGATGCTTCCCGTGGGTCTCTATGACATGCTCGAAATCGATGTGGAGGGCGTACAATCGTTTGAGTCGAATGTGCCTGAGCTGAAAGGCGATTCGTCAAACCTCGCGATACGAGCCGCGGAACTCTTCAGCCGGACTGCGGTGGCTGATACCTGTTACCATATCCGGCTTGAAAAGGCGATCCCGATTGGAGCTGGCTTGGGAGGGGGCAGCTCAGATGCCGCGGCGACACTGCTCCTCCTGAACAAGTTGCACGGATCTCCCCTGACTTCCCGGGGACTGCACGGTCTCGCCGCGGAACTCGGGTCCGATGTCCCCTTTTTTCTTGGCGCTCGATCCGCCTGGTGCACCTCTCGAGGCGAAGTCATGGAGCCGCGCGAATTTCCGCGCGGACTCTGGATTTTCCTGACTAAGCCAGGTTTTGGAGTGTCCACGGCGGAAGCCTATAGCGCATACGCAGCGTTGCCGAGTTTCCACAAGATAGGTCGGGAAGTAACCACTCCGTGGGGAGTATTGCGTAATGATCTTGAACCGGCGGTATTTTCCAAATATCTGCTATTACCCGTGATCAAGGATTGGCTCACAAAACAGGCGGATGCGACACTTGCTTTAATGTCCGGATCTGGTTCGACCATTTTTGCTGTTGTGCACAGTCAGTCCGAAGGAGAGTCCTTGAACAGTGCATTCCGGCAGGTGTTTGGCGAACGAGTCTGGACCTCAGTTTGCCGGCTTAATCCCGAAGGCGGCCCATTTTGATCGCAACGAAAGATAGACTTATTTCGGGGACAGGACACTATAGTCCCGTAACAACGAGAACGGGACAACGCGCACGTTCGATTACCCGCTCTGCGGTACTTCCCAAAAGCAGCCGCCCTATCCCGCTGCCTCCGTGGGAACCGATCACGATAAGATCAGCGGCGCAATTATCTGCCGCCGTTAGTATTTCCTCAAATGGGGAGCCTACTCTCGTTTCGATTTCTACGTGGAGACCGCGACTGGAAAATTGATTTTCAAAGGATTTCAGCCCGTTCTTCGCTTCCGATTCTGCAAACTCATATTGGGAGATGTAACGATCGGGTACGGTATATTCCAGCGGATATCGATTGTAAGGATAGTCCCGCAAGTTAATGACATGCAAAAGAGTTACTGCGCATCCGAAACACGCGGCTAGTTTGGCAGCATAGGTAGCGCTCTTTTCCGAATTCTCCGAGAAGTCGATGGGAACGAGAATGGAGCGATAAACAAGTCGGTCGTCAGTGCGTTTTAAGTCCGGGTTTTCCAAGAATGACTCCTCCTAATCCGCATCAGGCATATCAAGTCCTTTAGAATACGGTCTCGTCAACGCTCACAAGGCGCTCCAACCTCGGAAACCGCCGGGGATGGCCTAAACTTTGTGCTTCCCGTCAACCTGGATAACGCCATCGGCAAACCCAGCAGCGAGATGATCACGGCGTCCGGCTCCGTCAGTTGTTCCAAAGTTGGTGCGGGCGGGGCGTCGCCGCGCAACAGCCACACGGTCCGTATTCCCAATCGTTGCGCCGGTCGGATGTCACCTTCGAGACGGTTGCCCACGTGCACCGTGCGGTTTGGCGAAACGCCAGCCTTTTCCAGCGCGTAACGGAAGATCCTTTCGTCAGGCTTTTCCACCCCTACGAAATCTGCGAGGGCGATGACGGAGAAAAGGTCATGGAGGCCGTCCCGTCGCAACGCATTTAGAGCAGCCTCGCCCGAGTTTGCCACCAGTCCCAATTTAAAATGGCTCGCCAGCGCTTCCAGCGCAGGTTTCACGTCCGGGTAGAGGGCTGAAGTCGGGTATTCCCAGTAAACCTTCGCGAGTGCCTTCAGCCTCTCGCGATCCCGATTAGGGACAAAATGGTTCGCTATTGCGGTGCGCAACGAACCCGATGCCCGCATCCGTTCGGCATCATAAACGGCCCAGAATTCGTGTTCCTGAACCTGCGGATTAAGATCATGAACAGCTCGCAGCATCGCCCTGGTGTAAGTTGCGTCGTCATAAATCGTCCCCCCGAGGTCGAACAGGATAAGTTCGATGTCTTTCCGGCCGCCCGCCAGAGCAGCCATCGCCGGCGGATGGGCCAGCAGGGACGCCGACCCGCCGAACGCCGCCTCGCCAATGCCGCTCCAGCCAAGGGTCCCTCGTTCCAGTTCCTCCGGTAACGTGAGGAACAAAGCCAGCAACGCGCTGAGCCCATAAAGCCCCGCAAAAATCCACATCACCCCCTCAACCCCAAGCGGTCCGATAGAGACCGCGACGATTGCCGGACCAAGCAGAGCGCTTGCACCCGCGCCGAGATTTAGCATCGAGATGGCAGCTCCTTTGTTTTCCGGCGCTAAAAGGGGCATAATGGCGCTAAGGGGGACGAAACCAGCAAGGGTCGCGCCGTAAAGCACGGCAACCACCAGGGCCAACCCGAAATTTCCGCGATGCGCTACCGGCACGTAATACAACAGAAGCGTCGTGATCGTGCAGCCCATCCCACCGACATAAGCGACGGTGTGCCGCCAGCCGAGTCTATCCCCGACGATCCCTGACAGCAGGTTCGCAATAATGTTGCTCAGGAACATGGCGCTAAGTAACTGCAGCCATTGGTCGAGAAAAAGGCCGACAGCGGTGGTGAAAAAAGTTGGCAAGAAGACCAGGAAGCCGAACTGCGCGGCCGTGTTGATCATTCGCACCACACAGCCGATCGCTGTCTTCGGTTTTTCCCAGGCAATCGTGAAACTGGAAGTAAGTGAATCGCGGGTCTTTTTTTTTGGCTCGCCCGGCAGAGCCAGCCGGGGTTTTTTTGGCAGTCCCGCAAGCGCGACAACACCGCCCGCAATCACCATCCCCAGGGAACACCAGAGAGTGACGTATTGACCGACGTGAGGAATGAGTAGACTGGCAAAAAGAGCACCTAATGTCGGCAGTCCCGCACTGAAAGCGAACCAAAACCATCCCACAGCCGATCCGAGCCGCTTCGGCGGAGTAACGGTCGTGACTAGAACCAGGAATCCGTAGGCAAACAACGGGTAGCCAATGCCCCGGAACCCATAACTCACCAGCATGCTGGGGAAATCAGCCATCCGGAGCGAATACCCCAGAAAGATGACCTCGAATATGGTCCAGGCCAAAAGACCGACCCACATCACCAATCGCGATCCCCAGGCGTCGGATAAAGCGCCCGAATAACGCGCCCCCATTGCAGCGAACGCGCCATAAACCGTGAACAGCAATCCGATTTTTCCTTGGGAAATCCCCATGCCGATAAGGAAATGCGCCAGATACCCTGACTCCACGCCGTCCCCCATCATGAACAGCAACAGGCCAACGTAACCCAATGCTAGTTCGCGCGGGATGTTAAGGTATTCGAGAAGGGAGCTCCGTGCCAGGGCAGGGGGCGAGGCTTGGAGAGCCGAAGGCATGTTAAGTATATTAACTCAACTTGGTTAAATTCCAAGTCGACTAGGTGTTAGTCGCGGAGCAGCCCCCAAACAGCGTTATTGAATTAGTGAATCAAAGTTTGCTGGGGCGACTAAAACGAGGGGGGGGAAGGTTATGCAATCCGGGATAATCGTCTGGGCCAGCCTTACGATTTCCGATGCCGGCTGGCCGGCGCCAAGATCCCACAGGACATGAATGGCGACTGAAGGACAAAATCCGGTAAAGGAAACCGAGGTCCATGATAAGACTGTTATCCCCCCGTCAGATCAACGGCAGGTTTATCTCGGATTTCCTCGGTTTTGCGGCGTGCAAAGCGGGACGCCTCGCTTACATTCTGGCTGCGAGACGGTACACTAGAATGAGTCCGACCCACTATGTCGCTTGCGATTTGGGAGCGGAAAGTGGCCGCGTGATGTTGGGGCGGCTTGAAGACGGCCGGTTGGTGCTCGAGGAGATCCACCGGTTCCCGAGCGCTGCTGTTCAGGTTCTCGGAACGCTGCGTTGGGACGTGTTACGAATATTTGAAGAGCTTAAGCACGGACTTGCCAAGATCGCACAACGTCGTTTGCCAGTTTGCAGCATTAGCGTGGATTCGTGGGGCGTCGATTACGTATTAATTAACTCCGTGCATCCAATGCTGTCGCTGCCTTTTCACTACCGGGATGCACGCACGGAAAGCACGTATGATCGCGTACGAGAGAGCGTTGGATCGGAGTTCATTTTTGCTGAAACGGGGATCCAGTTCATGGCGATCAACACGATCTATCATCTCGTGTCAGACGCCGAGAAGAGTCGCGCTCTGCTCGAGGCCACAGACTGTTTTTTGATGATAGGTGATTATTTCAACTATCTTTTCTCCGGGGTGCCTCGAGTGGATCAGACTACCGCGAGCACGACGCAATTGTACAACCCTAGGAATCGCGCCTGGTCAGATGCCCTGATCGAGCGCTGCGGAATACCGCGCAAAATTTTCCCGAAGATTGTGGCGCCCGGAACGGTT
>Ga0306920_100010829_pt1 | contig 12262 bp, 7 predicted proteins | sample flu12Cox44000170_FD_204666 | JGI IMG/M metagenome (GOLD analysis project Ga0306920, IMG submission 204666) | Lab enrichment of tropical soil microbial communities from Luquillo Experimental Forest, Puerto Rico - flux4day.12C.oxic.44.000.170 (v2)... | ecosystem: Environmental > Terrestrial >...
CTGCATCCAGGCGCGTGCTTGTCCACAAACTGCGGGCCAGCATGACCGGGTCGACGCCCTGCTGCGTCCACCACACCTGCTCGTCGCTCACGCGATGAACCGCACGATGATGGATTCGGCAAAGCGGCACGACGTATTCGTCGCTGACCTTGCGGCCAAGCGCCCGCGGTTGCATGAAGCTCAGGTGGTGAGGATCCGAATGGTTTCGTCCGCAGACGATGCAGGCTTGTTTGGCGACGAACCGCAGGTGCTCCTTGCTGCGATGGCGGCGCGGCTTGGCGATGGCCAGAGCACCGTCACCGCTGGTCGATGCGGCGTTGTTCACCGCATCGGCAGGCGGTGTGGGTTCTTCGGGCAGTGCCGCCTCGTTTGAGGAGACTCCGGGGACCGAAGCATTCGTGGTGCCGCCGAGCTCCGGTTCGCCCGCTTTTGGTGCGGACGCTTCTTCAGTTGGCGCAGGGCGGTCAGTTTCCAGGGCCAGTTCCGACAGCCTTCGCCCAAAGGCCTCTTCGACGGCGCTCGCATCGGCGGCTGTGAGGCTGTTCTTGGCGGTGATTCCGTGGCGCGCCCAGGTGGCCGCCGCATCGGCCGAGCAGAGGCTCGCGACGTCGCGCAGAAGACGATCCCTGACCACAGCTGACTGATCAGGGGCGAGTAGGGTAGAGGGCCTGACCATCGGGCGGCGCGAGCCGCTTTCTTTTTGCCCGGCGAGGTGAATTGGCTTTGCCTCCGGATTGCTATTCATTTTTTTGCGGTCTACATGGCCCTCGGAGCCTGTGCTCAACTGGAGGACGGGAAGATCGGGCGCACCGAGATCGTCCTCCCCGGCGATCCCCACCAGCGTGAACAGGGCATAGCGCCGGGCATAAGTGAGCGCAGCGCCCATCTTGTGCGGCGCTGCGGTCTCGGCGACCGGGCACACCGGCCAGTCGGACGACACCCACTCGCCGGACGAGTGCGCGAGCGTGGTGGTCAGCCGTATCAGTCCTGCTTCGCGGTCGATCGCCGTAGTCTGTACGGTCGCGATCTCGTGCTTGCCCAATACCTTGCGGACGATGTCAAGCCCGCTCGCGAGCGAGGCATAGCGGAATGACCGATCCGCCTCCCTTGGGAATGGGGAGCGGATGGTGCCGACCAGCGCCTTCTCCGGATTGGTGAGTTCAGCCTGCGCCTTGGCCAGCGCCCCGGCGATCGCGCCGATCGATTCACTGCATCGCTGCATGGCCGGCCTCCACTTCAAGAAGATCGAAGCTGATGGCGCCCGATTTGGAGCGTTTAGCCCGCACCCCGTAACCGACCGCTTCCTTGGCGTCCTCCGGCATGAGGGCCTTGAGCTCGGACTTAGATTTCTCGTGCTCAAGGAAGGCTTGCCGCGTGCTGCGGAAGATTCCAGCAAATTCAGCCCAGGAGTTCGATGGACTCATGTCGACAATCCGCACCGCCTCGATCCTGGGCCGCGGCGGCTCGACGCCGAACAGGCGAGGGGGTTCGCCGCTCTCCACGCAGCGCCAGAACTTCTTTTCAGCGGTCAGGAGAAGGTGCTGGTAGAGCGGATCGGCCGGAATGGTGATCTCGACCCATTTGCCGCCGCCGGTGGAGCGCCGCCGCCTTGGCATTGGTCACCCACATATTGTGCTGCACTTGGGCCATGTGTTTGGCGGCCGCTCCCTCCTCCGAGAACGACCACGGCAGCATGAACTTGGCCTCGAACACCTCTCCGGTAGCGCCGACAAAGCCGTCGAGTGTCGCCCCCATCCACCGGATGACCGGATGCCGGACTTGCCGCTGGACGTCGTTGATGATTTGCCCGGTATTGCGCTCGAACCAGTGGCGGTTGAGGGGCTCGGTCACGACCCCGAGCTGGACGATGAGGTTGCCAGAGAGGTCTTCGGGCTCGACCTCGCCCCGCTTCTCGCGCCAGAGGCGAAGGAGGGCGGCTTCATCCTCTCCCATGATGATGCGGACGTCCGAGCCGCCGATGAAGTAGCGGCGCTCGGCAGGTTTGATGAGCGATCTCATTCGACCCTCCCCGCCATTTCCTCGGCCGCACGCTGGATCGCGCCGCTCAGGTCAGATGCGAGATCGACCAGGATCGCTTCGGCGTCGGAAAGGTCTAGCCCGCCGGGGGTGTTCTGGGCCGCATCATCGAGGATTACGGTCAGATATGCGGCCAGCCCATCAACGACCTGGTTCAGGTGATCAGCGCGGTCCCGCAGATCAACAGGATCGGCAAGAATCGGGATAGGTCTTGGGGGATGCTCCCCCAGGGCCGCAAGAAATTCCGCGTATGCGGTCCGGACAGGGCTGCCGACAGGAGCAGTGGATGGTTTAGCCTGCGCGCCTGTAATCCGCGCGCGTCGTGCGATAGACACGACTTCAGCCTGAGCCATGGGTTACCTCCTTGGCTTGGGTTAGCGGTGGGCAAGAGGTTCCAGCTCTTGCTCACCGCGCCATTTTATATACACGAAAACTAATGCCGTACAAGAAAAAAAATACACACAGAAAATCACGGGGGCGGCCCCCTGGTAGTCGCTATGCGGGAAATATCCCTTGCCGCCTAGAGTCAGAAACGCTCGCTGCTGTCGATCGATTCGCCGCTCAGGAACATGTGAGGCGCTCTGAGGCCATCCGCCGGCTTGTCACCACTGGGCTGGCCGATTTGACGCCTTTCGTACTTGCGAAGAGATCGGCATCTTTAGTGCCAAAAACCGGCAAGGCGGGTCAAGACGAGAAAAGGCGCTTGACCAGCGCCCAAATCAGGGCAGGTCGCGCCCTGGTAAGGTGGAGTGCGGAAGACCTTTCGCGACATTCGGCCGTAAGCCTGCGCACCATTCGGCGAGCAGAGCTCGTAGAGGGTCAGACAAGCCTGACGGACCGAAACGACCTGGCTATTCGTCGCGCACTCGAATCAGCTGGCGTGGAGTTCATCAACGGTGATCAACCAGGTGTCCGTCTCACCAAGGCCGTCGCAGCGAGATCCACGAAATACGTGGGCCGGGCGGTTTCCACGACGCGGGATAAGACGCGAACGTAGCCGTGAAGAAACGATAAGTCGAGAGGGCAACTAGTAGCGGAAGCTGTGGCGTCGCCAGGCAAATTCAACCGCGCTTCGCTGACCTGGGCTGTAGCCAGCTTACGGGCTCGCCGCCGATTTCGGCAAGCTCTCTCAGCCGACACCGCGCCGAAGAAGGCCCGCACGGCTGAATCCGGACATCCCTTCGTTACAACGCTCGATCCCGATTTGGTTGCTTCTCCTCCGATAGCTTCCGCCACTGCCGTGAACCGTCACGATCAGTGTTGTCTCCGTCACTTGTTTGCGGTTCGGCTGCCAAGTGCAGTTTCCATCGGAAGGCCGTCGATGGTCTTGATCGCGAGAAACTTGACTGTTGTCGCCTCGCTCGGCTGGAAATCATCCGAAAGCCCGACCGGAGGTTAGATAAAGTCATATTCGACGCTAGCTGCAATCTGCCCTGCCTCACCCCCTGAAAACTGAGGCCAGCATACCAACCACAAGGACTGCGCACCGAACTATTCCTAGATTCGGGTTCCGGTCTTCGACGCGCGCCCGCCGCGAGCGGCCAAGCTACCGCTGTGCCGCCGAGGAGTCACCAATCGCCAGAACGACTGCATGCCGGAACGCGGGTTGCCGGTGCCGCAAGTCGGATATGCTTCCTGCGCCATGCCTCGGTCACTTTGCGGTGACGGTATTCATCGGTGAAACTCTTTAACCCGCGACTCACAATGGTAAGACAATAACAGATTCGCAGCCATCTGGCTCGCCTTCCGGCGAGCGTCATCGGAGGGCCGCGGTTGCGATTGCTTGGCATTTGTCGCGGCGGAGTTAGGTGAAAGTCTACGCAGAATGACGGTAGGCACTCGCGGCTAAGACCCAACTCGCAGCTCGTGCTCGACTGTTTGCGGTGCGTGCGACCGGATCGTCGCTTGGAAGCAGAACATGCTGAACACAATCAGGAAGCTCGCATCGGGCGGAGCCAATCCGGCCTGGCGGGATTAAGCGCGGCCGCGGCCTGTAGCTCGATGTTCAGTGAGCGTGCGCCTACACCGCCTCGGTTCATCGGACAGAGTAGGGGTGGACCTTCCCCCCTGGCGACAAGCTCATGCAGATCGAGAACGACTATGACAAGGAGGTTTACAACCGTGACATCGGCTACCTCGACGAGGTCGAGTCGTCGAATCAATGGGCTACCATAACGGCTGCCGTTCGCGCTAAATGCCTAGACAAAATGGAATCATCGCTTGGTGGCGCCCCGACTGATGTCGTTTTGATGCGGCTACCGTTTCGGTTCCGTAATCAGCCCGGATCTCCACCCGCTTGCAAAGAGGGCCGAAGCACACAATGGTAGCCAAGATCATTGACGGGTTAGCGATTGCGCGAGTTATGCGCCAGGAATATCGGCGCCGCGTTGAAGCACTTACTTCTGAATTCAGCTTTAGCCCTGGATTGGCTGTGATCCTGGTCGGTGAGAATCCTGCCTCACTCATTTATGTTCGAAATAAGATAAAGGCCTGCGAAGAAGTCGGAATCCGCTCATATAACTTCGCCTTTCCGGACTCTGTCGCACCTACCCTCGTAATCGATCAGATCAAGCGACTTAATGAAGACGCGACTGTTCATGGAATTCTGGTTCAACTTCCGCTTCCGACTTCTTTCGACCTGACTAAGGTTCTTGGGACAATTTCGGTCAGCAAGGATGTGGATGGATTTCATCTTTACAATGTAGGCGGCTTGGTTGTCGGCAATACCGTCTTTCCGCCTTGCACGCCCTATGGAGTCGTGAAGTTGCTGGAGCATGAACATATCCTGCTGGAGGGAAGGAATGTCGTCGTGGTGGGGGCCAGCAACAACGTCGGAAAGCCCATGGCTCTAATGCTGATGCAAAAGGACGCTACTGTTTGTATCTGCCATGCCAAAACGCGAGACCTTGCGCAGTTCACTAAATTGGCAGATGTCTTGGTGGTAGCCGCGGGGCACCCAAGGTTGATTTCGGGAGAAATGGTCCAGACCGGGGCAGTGGTTATCGATGTTGGAATAAACAGATTGCCTGGTGGCAAATTGGTCGGGGATGTTGACTTTGAGGAAGTATGTCAAAAAGCATCCTTCATCACACCCGTACCGGGTGGCGTTGGACCCATGACGGTGACGATGCTTTTGGCTAACACGATTAGATCTGCTGAGAGGGCTGCTGGTCGACGATAGGTCTGGATCGCCTACACTCGGGTTTGATCGGATCGCTGGCCGGCTTATTCCGGTCGATTTAAGGCGCTGCCGAGCCCCCAAGTAGGGCTGACGGGGGAATGTCAGGGTGTAAGAGATTTCAGTGAAGTGGAGTTCGTTTTGGTACATGTTTTGCTTGGCCGCACCGAGCGATCAAGCCCCGAAGCCGCGGAACGGCGCGCCGAAGGCGCCGATGCATTGAGCTTTGACGGAATTGCTGCTTCGAGATCGCGGCTGATGTCGGATGCCAGCACGAAGGTTGTGCGCTGGCGGAAAAATGCCGGATCCCGAGGGCAAGAAGGCGACGATCGAAGTCGCAGAGAAGTACGAGCGGGTCACTGGGCGGGCGGTTGGTGTCGGCAAATCGGTCGAGATCCTGATTTGCTCGACGGTCCTTCCAGTTGGATACCCCACTCGCCGCTTTCGGAGGACTCAGCTTGAGTCATGCCGACTTGGCGACTTTTTCGCGGCCTCATTGGCGAGGCGAAGAGCGCGCAGTCTTGCGATCTTTTCCTCCTTAGCCCGAGCCTGCTTTTCGTGTTCGATCAAAGCGCTGGCACCCTCTCGTGCTTGCTGTCCTTTCCTAAATGCGGCTTCAGCGCGGGCGCGAACCTCGTCAGAATCCATGCACATCTCCGTTGAAGCACTGGTTGCCACCTGCAGTTCGTCCGGGTGCAGGGCTGCGAATCGGCTGCATCTTATATTAGAAGCGCCATATCCCATTGCCAGCGCTCCGGTCTATGGCGTGCGTCTTAGACTCGCCTCCCATGCGGCCCGGGCGGCTGATCTGCCCCCGAAAGCTGCCGGCTCTGCCGCGCCGACGCTTCAGTCAAGACGGGCCAGGAGGAGACATGTGCGGTGCAACAAAGAACCCGGCTTTCAATTGCCTCGTCAGCCAGCAATTGCAAAGTTGCTGGAATCGTCAGCCCTAACGCCCTGGCGGTCTTGAGATTGATTGCAAACTGGAATTTAACGGGTTGCTGGATTGGGAGGTCGCCGGGCTTTACGCTCTTGAGGACCCTCGCGGCATACTCGATGGCCAGCTCACGCTGCATGTCCGCCAGGCTATAGCTCTTCAGCCCGCCTTCATAGACATATGGCGATTGCGCGTAGATCGCCAGGATTCGGTAATCTGATGCGAGCGCCAAAACCCGCTTGCGATTGCTGAAAGCAACCGAAAGGCGCCGACCATGACCCGCCGGCCCCTTGCTTTGTCATGGTTGCAAATGCGCTGTCGATTTCTGCGGGGCTAAAAGCCAGCACGATAATCTGTCATTCGAGTCTGCGCGCGGCCTCCAACAGATCGTCGACTCCACCCTCCACCCGGTCCCCGATCAGGTAGCGGATGGTACATTCGGCACCAATGCACTAACCGCGCCAACGCGCGTGCCAACACCGGCCCAAGGACTGCCAATGGGATCGCGCGCGCAGCAAGAAACGCGCTGCGCCACGGGCTCAGTCTGTCGGTAAGCCTCGATCCGGAGTGGTCCGCCGGAGCCGATGCCGGCGGAGAAATTCAAGATCTCGCCCGCGAGGTCGCCGAGGCGCAGATCGAGTTGCGCCTCGTACGACAAGCGCGCCATCAGTTTTTATGCCGGACATTGAGCGACCCGTATTATGGCTCCCGCGCTAACGATCGGCGCAAGCTGCGCGTCCTCGGCGTTCTATTGCAGGGCCAGTCGCTCGAGATGTCGATCGAAGATCTGGATGAATTCGTAGTCTCGAACCTAGAAGGGCCGGATAAGCTCGCAACGATCCTGTCGCAAGAGGCAAAACGGTTGGAGGCCCTGGACCGCTATGAGCGGCGCGCTCTGTCGAAGCGGAAGTTTGCGATCCGCGCTTTGGATGAAGCTCGGAAAGTCCTCGGAGGCTGAGCTCCCCACAAGATCGTCAGCACCATCAGCCAAAGCGATTTGCAACCATTTCGCTTCACGGCTCGCTGACGGTGCTGACCGTCCAATCACTCCACTGCCGAGGCGGACTTGGTTCGTGGCGCTGTGGACGAAACACACCCGAGACCAGGCGGCCGCCCCCCCTTCGAGGGTAGTTAGCGTAGCGCCTTGGGGCCGCCTCTGACGCCCTGCTAGCGAACCACTGCAGTTGTCGGTAGCGGCCCAGCGGTCTCGGTCGCGGCGAGAAAATTTGATGTCTCTCTGGCTAAAAAAAGCAGCGCTGGATTGCTCAAAGGTAAAAAAACAACTGTAACGAGTTGCAAGGGTGCAGTTTGGCAGAACGAAGCCAAAATGATCAATGAATTCAATGGTGAGATTTAGAACGGGATGGTTAGGCGGATTCCCCAATCAGACGGATCCGGTTGAGACCAGCGGCATGTCCGGCAATCGGGCGGAGACCTGAACCCATCGAACAGGTCTTCGCCAAACTCAAACGTCTGACTGCGCAAGGCTGCGGCACGAACCATCGAGACCATCTGCGCCGCAATCGGCGAAATCCTCGGCGCCTTTACGGCGCAGGAATGCGCCAACTATTTCAGAAACTCAGGTTACCTAGCCTAAATTCATCACGCTCCTAGCGGCGGGCCAAGCCCCGCACTGAGAGCGACTATGGGCCGGTCATGATCGCCTACTTCGCTGCAGGCGCCTTGAAATATCGCAGATCGGGCGGCGGCTGGCCCTTCTTGGCGGGCATCAACAGGCCGTCAGCGCTCATCATGTAGCTCTCGTTGCCGATGCGCACGTGCTGATTGTCCTCGACGCAGACCGAGTCGTGCCAGAACGGGCGCGCCTCGTGCGACCGGCCGTAGTCCTTCATCACCGTCCAGGGCCGTGTGAAAGCGTGGTCGATTACGGTGATCTCGTCATGCAGGATGTCGCGATCGGCCCGGTCGCTGACGAAGCGCTCCTTGATGATGCTTTGATTGTCCTGGTGCAAGGGAATCGCGGTCGAGTCGAGCGTGCGCAGACCGCGGAAGCCTCGCGTCTCCACTTCCAACACATCGAAGCGTCCGTTGCCCTGGGTATCGAGCCAGCGGCCGATGGAGTAGCCCGCGATCGAAGGCTCGCGCGCTTCGCTAAAGTCGCGGCCATCGGTGAAGATGCGCCGGTTCTCGTAGAGGAAGCCCATCAAGATGTGCGTCACCTCCGGCGCCACGACGATCTCCATCGTGGAATAGACGTTCATCATGCGCGGCATGCCGGCCGGGAAGCACGCATAATCGCGATCGAGGCCGGCGCCGCCGGCGACTTGATCGGCGAGGCTTGCTTCCAGGATCGCCTGGTATTCGGGCGTCAGCGGGGCCCCCTGGGCGAGCCCCTGGTATTTGTTCGGGTCGAATGAAGGATTGGGGGAGAAGGGCTCGCGCAGGGTCCGCAGCCGGCTCCATTGGCCCTTCCAATCCGGAAATCGTGCCTCATCGAAGGCGGCGGCGGGCACGACGTAAAGCAGCGTGGCCGCAAGCGCGGTGATCAAGCTTCGGTAGATCATGATATCGCCCCTCACGGTCAGGCCTGCTCGCGTGAAAGTATACCGGAGCCAAAGGAGCGAGGCTACCAGACCCGCGGAACCAACCGATAGCGCACCCGGGCCGCGTAATCGGCGTATTCAGGGAATTGCGCCGCGAGCGTCGCTTCCTCCCGCACGGCGCGATACCCGAAGGCTGCGATCATGATGAAGCCGAGCGCGAGCCCGATCCAGGAGCCGAGCAGCAGAGGCGTGCCGAGCGTCAACCCGATGGCGCCCGCGTACATCGGATGGCGGACGATCGCATAGGGTCCGCTGGTGACGATGCGATGGCCGCGTTCGCGTTGAATCCTGACCACGGGCGCCGCGAAGCTATTGGCGCGGAATACGCGCCAGAACACATAGTTCGTCCACAGCAAAGCGAGCGCGCCTGCGACCTGCGCCCAAGTCGGAACGTGGGACCAGCCGAAACGCACCGCGTCGAGGCCCATCACGGCGAGCCAGATCGCGAAGTAGGCGAGAAGGCCGATCAAGAGGATGCGGTCCCAGCGCGGCTGATCGCGTTGCACCGGCGACGATAGACGTTGCGCCAGCAATGCCGGATCGTGGCGGTAGAGCCAGGCGCAGATCGCAATGCTGCCGCCCGCCATCACGATGAGCAACACCCAGGCCTGCGGCCAGGCGAGCGTTCCGGCCGGCACGAACAAGAGCGCCGCCATAATGGCGAGCCAGAGCGCGGTTTGGATGGCAACTCTTCGAAGCATTTCGAGCTTCCTCGCCGGCTATGTAGGATGGTGAGCTCTTAAGGGCGTTTACGCCCGTCTTCAACGGGCTATGCGAAAACCATCACAAGCCGCCCATGCGCAGCGGTCCAGATGGGTTTCGCGAAGAGCTCAACCCATCCCACACAGGAAGCGCGCCAGGCGGCTTTCGCGCGGGGGGAAGCGAAGCTGCCTGGCGCGGACGTGGCCGAGGACAGGAGCCACGTCAAATAATCTTCCTCATTCCGCCGCGATACGGATGGGCTCCAAGTTGCGGCCGAAAGGATCATCAAGCTCGGCCGTGATGGTGGGCGGCTCTTCCTGCCGCACGCGGAACCAGAGCGCGTAGAGCGCGGGCACGACCAAGAGCGTCAACGCGGTCGCGACCAGGAGGCCGCCCATGATGGTGATCGCCATCGGACCCCAGAAGATGCTCTGCGCGAGCGGGATCATGCCGAGGATGGCGGCGAGCGCGGTCAGCACCACCGGCCGCGCGCGCCGCACGGTGGCGTCGATGATGGCGCGGTAGCGCGAATGCCCGTCGGCGATGTCGCGCTCGATCTGATCGACCAGGATCACCGTGTTGCGCATGATCATGCCGGCGAGCGCGATCAGGCCGAGCAGCGCCACGAATCCGAACGGCCGGTTGGACACCAGCAATGCGCCGGTCGCCCCGATCAATCCGAGCGGAGCAGTGACGAACACCAAGGCGAGGCGCGAGAAGCTCTGCAGCTGGATCATCAGCAGCGCCAGCATGGCGACGGCCATGACCGGAAACACCGCCGCCAGCGCCGCATTGGCCTTGGCGCTCTCCTCGATCGAGCCGCCGGTCTCGATGCGATAGCCGTAAGGCAGCGCGTCCTTGATCGGCTTGAGCAGCGGCTCGATCTGGGCGCTCACGTCGGGCGGCTGCACGCCGTCGACGACGTCGGCGCGCGCGGTCAACACCAGATCGCGGTTGCGCCGCCACAGGATCGGCTCCTCGTAGTCGTAGGCGACGTGGGCGACTTGCAACAGCGGCACTGCGACACCGTTCTGCGTGGCGATGGTGAGCTCGCCCAGGCGGCCGAGCGCAAGACGCTCGGCCGGAACCGCGCGCGCCACCACATCGATCGTCTCGATGCCTTCGCGATATTGCGTGATCGCGTAGCCCGAGAGCAGCGTCTGCAGCGTCTGCGCCACGTCCTGCGGGGTGAGGCCGAGCGCGCGGGCGCGGTCCTGATCGACCTCGAGCCGGATCGATTTCTCCTGCTCGCCCCAATTGAGGTGCGCGTCGATGATCTTCGGGTTCGCAGCCATGATTGCGCGGACCTCTTCGGCGACCGCGCGCACCTTCATCGGGTCCGGGCCAATGACGCGGAACTGCACCGGGAAGCCGACCGGCGGGCCGAACACGAAGCGGTCGACGCGCGCGCGCGCCTCCGGCAAAGCGCCTGCCGCGAGCGCATTGTCGAGCCGCGCCTTGACGCGCTCGCGCGCCTCGAGATTCTTGGTGACGATGACGATCTGGGCGAAGTTCGGGTTCGGCAGCACCGGGTTGAGCCCGAGCCAGAAGCGCGGCGAGCCCTGGCCCACATAGGTTGTATAGGTGAGGATGTCGGGATCCTCGCCGATGAGCCCCTCGGCCTTCCTGGCCGTCGCATCGGTCACGCCGATCGCGGTGCCCTCGGGCAGGCGCATCTCGAAGAAGAGCTCCGAGCGCGTCGAGGTCGGAAAGAACTGCTGCTGCACCAGGCCGAAGCCCGCGATCGCGGTGCCGAACATCAATATCGTGACCGCGACGACGGTCTTGCGCCAGCGCAGGCAGGCGGCGATGACGCGGCGCAGCGCCCGATAGACCCGCGTCTCGTAAATTGCCTCGGGATCGTGCCTCGCGCCTCGCTTGGCGAGATCGGGCAAGAGCTTGAACCCGAGATAGGGCGTGAACACGACCGCCACGATCCAGGAGGCGATGAGCGCCAGCCCCACCACCCAGAAGATGCCGCCCGCATATTCGCCGGCGCTGGATTTGGCGAAGCCGACCGGCAGGAAGCCGGCCGCTGTCACTAGGGTGCCGGTCAGCATCGGGAAGGCGGTCGAGGTCCAGGCGAAGGTCGCGGCGCGGGCGCGGTCCCAGCCCTGCTCCATCTTCACCACCATCATCTCGATGGCGATGATGGCATCGTCGACCAGGAGACCGAGCCCGATGATGAGCGCGCCCAATGTGATGCGATGCAGGTCGAGGCCGCCCGCATACATCACCGTGAGCACGATCGCTAGCACCAGCGGCACCGACAGCGCCACCACGATGCCGGTGCGCCAGCCGAGCGAGAGGAAGCTCACCGCGAGCACGATGACGAGCGCCTCGGCAAAGGTCTCGACGAACTCCGACACCGACCCGTCGACGATGTGCGGCTGGTCGGCGATCTGCGTGACCTCGATGCCGAGCGGCAGCTCGGCCGTGATGGCGCTCATCGCGTTCTCGAGGTTCTTGCCCAAGGTCAGGATGTTGGCGCCCTCCTGCATGGAGACGCCGAGCCCCAGCGCAGGCTTGCCGCCCTCGCGCGCGATGAAGCTCGGCGGGTCCTCGTAGCCGCGCCTGACGGTGGCGATGTCGCCGAGCCGGAAGATCTGTCCGTTCGCATGCACCGGCACGGCCGCTACCGCGGCGACGCCGGCGAAGGCGCCGGTCACGCGCAGGTTGATGCGATCGGCGGAGGTGTCGACCGAGCCGCCGGCCACCACCGCGTTCTGCCGCGCGACGCTGTCGAATATCTGCTGCGGGGTCACGCCGAGCGTGGCGAGCTTGGCGTGGCTGAACTCGATGAAGATCTTCTGCGGCTGCTCGCCGATGATGTCGGCCTTGTTG